>SESB01000516.1_pt1 | contig 27555 bp, 24 predicted proteins | sample 3171441 | NCBI WGS metagenome assembly SESB01 (sample SAMN06051867, study PRJNA518727) | freshwater metagenome | biome: subpolar coniferous forest; feature: holomictic lake; material: water; isolation source: holomictic Lake 227, 6 m depth | place: Canada: near Kenora, Ontario | collected... | reverse complement strand
GGTCAACGCGGTGCAGCCTGGGCCCTGCTTGTGTATCCAGTGTGTGGTTGAACGGCAGCAGCAGCAGCTGCAGTCTCAGGAGCAGCAGCTGCAGTGGCAGCAGCAGCAGCTGCAGTGGCAGCAGCAGCAGCTGCAGTGGCAGCAGCAGCAGTGGCAGCAGATTCAGCAGGAGCAGCAGATGCAGTGGCAGCAGCTGTGGCAGCAGCTGCAGTGGCAGCAGCAGCAGCTGCAGTGGCAGCAGCAGCAGCTGTGGCAGCAGCAGGAGCCGCGGGAGGTCCAGCAACCGAAGTCCCAAGACGAGAAGTCGACCCCCCTCCCGGTCCCTGTCATGCTCAGGGTCGAGACGCCGCACGGCGCCATTATGCAGGTGCTCAGGTAGGCATCTTCGCCACAGACCCCTTGGGTGCTGGCCTCTGAAAAAACCAGCACATCACCCCCACCACCGGGACCTCACCCCCGACCCCCACCCACCCATCGTCCTCCAAAACGACGGTACCAACTTTTGAACGGGACGGACGATCTCACCCGACCTGGTCCCGGACCATGGCGGCGAAGCGGCCGAGGGGCGTGCCCTCGCCGCCTCCCGCGGCCGCCGCGCGCGCGGTGAGCCGCCTCACCTCTTCCCTGCTCCCGGCGACGCCCGCGACGGCGACGAACGACGGCTTGCCGCTCGCGACGTCGTGCCCTCCCGTCTTGCCGGTCGTCGCGCAGGTCTCCGTCGTGTCGAGCACGTCGTCGGCGATCTGGAACGCCAGCCCGAGCGCCCGGCCGTACTCCCGCGCCCACGCGGCGGCCCCACGCGATGCCGCGCCCGCGGCCAGGGCGCCGGCGACGGCCGCCGCCTCGAACAGCGCCCCCGTCTTGCCCAGGTGCACGGACAGGACCGCTTCCCGTGCGGCCGGGACGCCTTCGCCCCCCCCCGTCCGCAGCGGGCCAAGGTGGTCGGACGACGGGAACATGAGGTCGAGCATCTGGCCGTGCGACATGCCCTCGCACGCGGCGAGCAGCTCCGCGAGCACCGCGTGGCGCGGCGCACGCTCGGCGGCCCGCCGTGCGCGCCGTTCCCGGCGCCTCTTGGCCTTTGCCTTTCGCCTCCGCCTCCGCCTGCGCCTGCCCTTGCGCCTGCCCTCGCGCCTCGCCTTGCGCGCTCGAGGGAGCTCGCCGATCGCGACCTGGAAGGCCGAGAGCACCATGAGGTCGGCCGCGACGATCGCCGTCGGCTCGCCGAACGCGAGGTGCGTGCACGGACGCGCCCGGCGGAGGAGGGCGTCGTCCATGCACGGGAGGTCGTCGAGGATGAGCGACGCGGCGTGGAGCATCTCGACGGCCGCCGCCGCGTCGACCGCCACGCTCCAGCTGGGCCGCCTGCGCGTGGACGGAGCGGCGGGGGTGGGGGGCGAACGAAAGGCCGCGAGGCACACCGCGGGCCGGATCCTCTTGCCTCCAGAGAGCAGCGCGTACCGGATGGCCGAGGCGACGGCCGTGGACGTCGGCCTGTCCCGGCACAGGACCCTCAGGGATGCGCACACGTGTCCCAGCCGCCGCTCGATGCGTGCGCGGTCGTCAGCTGGGTCTTGCACACGCACCCTTGTCATTTTTTCGCCCCCTTCCCCACCTCCGAATCACCCCCTGCTACAAAGTGCGCCGCATCTGTTCCCGGGCCCAGTGCGCGCACCGGCATGCGCTGATCAGAGCACGAGCAGCTGGTAGGTGCCGGGCACCTCGATGCGGCCGGCTGCGGACTGCCTGCCGGTCGTCGCGTCGGCTGCGCCGACGGCCGCGAAGGAGCGCGAGTACTGCGAGCCTCCGGACACGAACGCGCCGGTCCACACGTGGCCGGCGGGCAGCTCGACGCTGAAGTCCTCGTCGGCGGTCGTGGTCGTCACGCTGATGATCTGCTTGCCGGCCGCGAGCTCCTTGATCGCCTGGATCAGCAGCGCGCTCAGGTTGCCGTACGCGATGTTCATCTTGCCGTCGTCGCCCTCGCGGACGACCTCGGGCAGCACCTCCATGACCTCCTGCGCGATGACGCCTGCAGTGCGGGTGCTGTCGATCCCGCGGTCGAGCCAGCCGAACGTGTAGCCGCCGATCAGGTTGACCTTGTTGAGCGCGTCGGGGATCGGCCGGATGTCGGTCTTGAAGCGGCGGTCGGACAGCGAGACCGAGTCGCCCTCGACGTAGATGCCGACCCCGCCCTTCCCGAGCGTCGCGATGTACAGCGGGTACTGGCAGGGGTTGGACAGGCCGATGGCGACGGGGTTGCTGCCGGTGAAGCACACGCTGCCGGAGAACGAGACGTTCGAGGACGAGCACGCCAGGTTGGAGCTCGCGACGAGCGTGTTGCTGCCGGCGAACACGGCGGTCGCGTTGAACTGCGCCGGGTTGTTGAAGACGTAGTTGCCGGTCAGCGGGCCGGTCGCGATGGCGCCGGCGCTGATCCCGATCTGGATCTCCTTGGTCGTCGTGATGCCGCCGATGTCAAAGTCGGTGTAGACCTTTGCGATGTTCGAGTTGAACAGCATCGTGGACTGCCCGGTGCCGTTCGACGGGCCGATCAGCACGTTCTGAGACTGCGACCCCGGGAACACCAGGATGTCGCCGGCGACCTCGTTGTTGTACACCGACGCGTTCGCGGTCGAGATCCTGAGTCCTCCGGACATGACGGGCAGCGACATGTCGAGTTACAGCTCAGCCGGTCTCCTTCTCTTTCCCACACTTTTTTTCCATGACCCGGGCGAACCGCACGGCAAAAAATGAATCGCCCTCGCCGGACGCGTCAGGCGGGCGGCCGCACGCCATGGGCTCACCCGATCCTGCGGGCCTCGAAGCGCGCTCCGCAGTCGTTGCACAGCGCCCGCACGGCCGCGCAGCTCGGGCCGCAGCAGGGCGCGACGAGCATGCACCTGCGGCGGTAGTGCTCGCAGCCGTGGCGCCCGGCCTCGGCGCCTTTTCCTTGTGCCCGACTGCACTCCATGTGAGACACGGACGGGCGGCGACTGCCTTACGCCGGGCTTGAGCATGAGCGCCTGAGCACAGCGACGACGTCGTCGAACTGGCCCTTGGCGGACCTGAGGTCGTGCCACTCGAGCGGATCGAAGCCTCCCAGCTGTGCGGCCGCGCGCTCGAGCCCGGACCGGACCGCGTCGCCGTGCTTGCCGTCGATGTCCTCGATCACGTAGATCCCGCCGGGCGCCACGTGCGGGCCCCAGATGACGAAGCTCGCGACCTGGTCTTCTGGCTTGTGCGAGGCGTCGTCGAGCACGACGTCCCAGAAGCCCCCGGCGTGCCCCCCGAGCAGCTGCGCCGGCGCGCTGGGCGTGGTGCCGTCCAGCTGCCTGAAGGCGACCCGCGGGTGGAACCGGCCGAACTTGACGCGCTCGAGCGTGATGTCGACGCCGGTCGCGCGCGCGCCCCCGAAGTACTCCGCCATCGCCAGCACGGACGCGCCGGAGTAAACGCCGATCTCGAGGACGGCTCGGGCGGACTCGCGGTACGGCTCGAACAGCCGGGAGTAAAGCGGGCCGTAGGCGTGCGAGGTCGTCTTGTCGGTGCCCGTGTCGTTGTTGTCGGACGCGTAGCGCGCGAGCACGTCCTCGAACGTCGGAGCGGGAGAGGACATTGGCCTCGGGTCGGGGCTCGTGGATCTGCCTACCCGACGCCCCGAAATATCTGCGGCCCGAGCGTCCGAGCGCGCCGCTCTCTACTCGGAGTCCCGCGGCGCCGGACCGACGGCCAGGGCCGACGCCAGGAGCGTGATCGCCATCCACGCGATGACGACGATCGTCAGCTGCGGCTGCTCGACCTCGCAGTACGCCCAGTCGAACCGCAGGATGTTGCCGAACAGGAGGAACACGGCGACCGCCGCCGCGATCGCCGTGCAGACGTCGCGCAGCCTCCGGCTGCGCGGCTCCATGAGCACCTCGTGGCGGTCCAGCAGCCTGATCGCGGCGCAGGTGACCGCGACGCCGGTCAGCGTCTCGATGAGCACCGTGACTACGAAGCGGAAGAAGAAGCGCCGCCCGAACGAGCGGACCAGCCAGCGCACGCGCTTGCCCAGCGCGTCGTACGGGATCGGCGCGGGCGCCGCGCCGCGGGAAAGGACGAACTCGCGTTTGGCGAACACGATGTCGAGAGAGTAGCTGAGCAGGCTGCCGAACACGTACAAGAACAGCGCGGCGCTGGCCGGCGCGCTGAGGCCGAGCGCTAGCACGCCGAAGGCGTTGAGCGCGGACGCCGCCGTGCCCGACACGGCGGACGCGACGGCGCCCCGCCCCTTCTCGCGCGTCAGCAGCGTCTGGAGGTCTAGGAGCATGAGGGCACGGCTGGTGGGGACGGACGGCTACACCGAGCGCCTAAAAAAACACGACGGCGACGGGAGCCCCCCCCCCTCAGTCTGCGTTGGACAGCGCGGTGGACGACGACGACGCGCTCTGGTCGTCGAGGCGGTAGACGGGCGAGCGGACGCCGTACTCGGGGACGCCGAGCATGCGCAGCAGCGAGAAGCCGGTGTCGGGGCCCATGTTGTAGATGCCCTTGGAGTCGTTGGCGGACAGCGAGTAGTTGAAGAACTGCAGGTTGCTGATGAACCCGGTGAGCGGGGACGACATGGCGGCGTCGAACGTGCCGACGCGGACGTCGCCGGAGCAGGCCTGGAACAGGGGCGTGACGAGCGCGTTGATCGACGCCGCGGCCGAGGTGTCGCGCATGTCGTACAGCGACTGCACGGTGTACAGGTTGCCGTCGAGGAACACGGACAGCAGGTTCTGCTCGGTCGTGAACGTGATGTTGACCCAGCGCTGCATCGGCACGTAGTCGATCGTCGCGACCATGAACGTGGCGTTGGCGCCCGTCGCCGTGAGGATGTCGTCGAGCGACTGCGGCGAGGCGTTCGGCGTCCGGTTGGTGAGCAGGCAGATGTACATCTTGTTGGTGAACTTGTCGACCATCACGACCGGGTTCATCGTCTTGAAGCGCGCGTTGCCGGTCGACGACGCCGTGTTGCGCATGAAGATCAGCTTGTGCTGGCTGGTCACCTGGAAGTCGGACATGTAGAGCCAGAACGTCCACGAGAACTCCTGGCCGACGCTCATGGCGGGCAGGCGGCTGGACTGGATCGGGTCGTACACGGTGCCCATGAGCTTCTTGGGCGTGGTGATCAGCGTGGTGCCCTTGAGGTTGGAGCGGTTCATCTTCCACACGATGTAGGCGATGATGACCACGATGAGCATGATCGTGAGGATGACGAACACCGCCACGGCGCCGCGGTTCCGGACGACATCCTGGACCTTGGTGTTCACCCGGTTGAAGGTATCCTTTGCCCGGTCCATCCCTCTCGAATGGGTGTGTGCTACCCTGTTCCCGCGAAAATGTTTCGTGGCACCGGAAATGTTTCATGGGTCCCGCATCGTCCGGGAGGGGGGACCCCGCACCACCCGAAGCCCAACATACATCGGGGACCACTCCTCTGTCTCCTGGGTGTAAAGGGGCCCCCGGGGGGACGGCATTCATGTGTCCGACCAAGCGGACGCGATGCCGGACGACCCAGAGCAGCGCGACTGGAGCGACGACGACCGCGCGAGCTGCCGCATGCCCAGGGCCACGCGCTCCGAAGTCGGCGCCGGCGCAGGAAGCGGCGCCGGCGCTGCTGCGGGCGGCGCCCGCCCGCTGCCGCCGGTCGACCCGTGCAGCGACGTCATGTCGCTGGCCGACGTGGCCCGCGAGCTCGCGATCGACGCGGCCCGCGCCGCCGTGCTGCGGCCTCCGGACTGGGCCCCCGAGGCGTACAGGGACCACGACTTCGAGCCGCGGCCGGCCGACGTGGAGCGCGCCGCCCGGCGCTGCACCTGCGGCGCCTGCCGCGGGCAGTGCGGCTGCCGGGAGGCCGCTGCGGTGTGCGACAGCGGCAGCGGCATGTCGGCCACGGGCGCGTTGGTCGGCCCGAAGCCGGTGTGGCACGCCTACACCTAGGCGGCAGCCTTGCACCTCTCGTTCAGCACGAGCAGGACGTGGAGGTGCGCCCAGATCGACTCCTTGTCCTCGTCGCCTATCGTCCCCCACACGCCCTTGAGCAGAGACACGACGCCGCCCGACGCGTCGGTGTACTGCTCCTCGAGGAAGAACGCCTCGTCCTTGCCGCGGATGAACTCGCCGTACGGGGCGGCGACGTACCGGTCGAACACGGACTGGTTCTGCGTCACCTGGAACTGCGACAGGAACTTGATCGAGGTGGCGATCAGCTTGTACTCGGGCACATGGCCGATGACGGCGCCGAGGTCGTCCACGAAGTCCAGCAGCTTGTTGTTGAACATGGCGATCATCTCGGTGTGGCTGGCCATCTCGCCGGTGCTCAGAGAGGTCCCGTGCGCACGTCCGCTTCTGATGTCCGATGTCTGCGCGCATGCCCCTTAGGTGCCGGTTCGCGGCGGGGGTGGGGGGGGGGTTGGTCGCCGTGCGGGGGTATGTGTGCATGCCAAAATATCTGGGGGCTCGGTATACAGAGGAAAAGGAATGCCGTCCCCTGCCGCCTTCGAGCCGCTCGATGCGGCGTTGGTGCGTGCCGGGGCCGAGCTCAACCGCGTCCTGTTCGATTGCGGCGTCCTCGAGTACGAGGCGGCCCTGCTCGGCCCCGGGAGCGGCGCGCCCGACGCCTACCGCACGTCGCTGGACCGTCTGCGGGACGCCTACGCCCGGGTGGCCGGGCTCGAGTCGGCGGGCGCGAGGCTCCGCGTCGAGGCGGTCGAGGCGGAGCGGGTGGCCCTGGGCCTGCGGGTGCAGAGCGCGTCCCGCGAGGGCCGGTACGCCGAGCGCCGCGCGGCGCACTCCGCCATGAAGCGCCTCGCTCCGCCCGCCGACTGCGTGATCGACGTCGAGGCCCCCCCCGGGCTGTTCGACCCCCCGCCCGCGCCGCCCGAGCCGCCGGGGAAAAGGGACGGCAAAGACAGGCGGTCGCGCGTCAAGAGCGCCCTCCGCAAGCGCCGGGCCGCGAGCGCTGCGTCAGGGTCTTGACCGACTCCGTGGCTGACTGCATGGTGCGTGTCGGCCGCATGCATGATTTTTTTCTGTGATTTAGATTAGCACATCCCACAGATCCCAGCCGCCCGTTCACGATGACCGACTTCTCCTTCGACGGTTCCGAGATCCTCGTCCGCTTCTTCAAGTACGCGTTCGAGGGCACGATCGTCGCCACTGCCGCCTACTTCATCCCCAACCGCACGCTCGTCCCCGAGGAGATCCTCATCATCGCCCTGATCGCCGCCGCCACCTTCGCCGTGCTGGACCTGTTCGCACCCTCGATCGGCTCGTCGGTCCGCACCGGCGCCGGCTTCGGCATCGGCGCCAACCTCGTCGGCTTCCCCGGCGGCTCCCCCGGCACCCCCTTCTCGGTCCGCTAAGGCCCACGTGGCCGCCAATGAAAGAAATTTGGGCCGAAAGCAGCCAGACCCCGAAAGGACATCGTGACCTGACCGCCACTCGACCACACCGGCCGTTTGACCACCGACCTCGATGATGCAAGCAGAGAAGGGTGCCAACATGAACCTGCACGTGCCCCGCAAACGTGTGTACGCTGTCATGTACTACAGGAACCGCAAGAGCGGGGAGGTGCGATACATCCTGCTCGAGACCCCGTTCGAATTCCAGGTCTTTGGCTTCCCGGGTGGGAGCATCGGCTGCAGGTACAGCGACTTCGCGCTGCTGCAGTATTTACCGCAGCGTGAGCTCCTGCTCTTCGAGCTCCACCGCGAGCTCAAGGAGGAGCTCGGCGCCGACTGGTTGGGGCTGGAAGCGTTCGACGATGCGTTGAAAGGCTCGGTGTCCGGGCCGCCCGTCCTCTGGACCGAAACGCTGAAGGACGGCCAGCCCGTCGCCAACTGCGCGACGCTATTCTTCGTCGACGTCACGAAGGTGATGTCGATCGCCGTCGGCGCGACCCCCGAGTCGCACGGTAACTGGGACGAGCTCGTGGCCAGGCGCGTCGAGAACGCGAGCGACCCGCTCTTCCCCACCAGCGACCCGAGGGAGGTCAAGAGCGTGAGGTGCGTCTCGGCGGACGAGCTCGAGGAGCTGGCGCTCACCTGGCAGCTCTGGAAGCCACACGTGGCGTTCCTCGGGGCGCCGTCCGGCGCACCGCTCGAGCTCGGCGGGTTCCCCAAGGGGACCTTCCGCAGCGTGAAGTACGACAAGCACGCGCCCACGTTCCTCGAGTTCATGAGGCACATGAAGAGCCTTGCGGGCCCCCCGGGTGGCTGCGCGGCCGCGCGGATCCCCGGCTGCCTCGCCTACCCCGCGCCCGCGCGGATGCTCTCCGCGGCGGCGGAGGCCGTCCTCGGCCCCGCCGACCTGGACCTCGGCGAGCTGAGGGCGGCCATGCGCGTGAGCTCACCCCCCACCCTGGCCGCGAAGTTCGTCGCGCTGCTGCGCATCGCCGCCCCGGACGCCTTCCCGAGCCTGCACGGCGTCCTGTCCATGTGCGGCGTCGGGGGCGTCTACGACGCCGTCGTGTCCGCCTCCGCATCCGCGTCCCCGGAGCAAACGGTGGCCGCGATCGCCTGCTGCATGGAGCTCGCGTGCCTCCATCCCGTCTTCAAGCTGCACGGCGTTACCAGCTCGACCGTCACAGACACGGTGGGCCGCGGCCTCGCCGAGATCGCGCGCATCGCCGCGGGCTCGGGCAGGATCAGCGAGGCCTACGCCCACCTCGGACCGGCGGCCGTGTACCCGGTGCTCAGCGAGCTCGCGGACATGCTGGAGGCCGGCGGCCCGTTCTCTCCCGCTGCCGGCGCGGAGCCCGACTCCGGGGCCCTCGTGCCGGCTGCCGTCGCCATAGGCCAGGTCCTGGCCGAGGATGCGGTGGCGTGCCGCTGCTACGGGCGCTCCTGCTTCTGCTGCAGCACCGCGCTTCATTGGAGCCCGGCGCGCTGCCCGAGGCGAGCAGCGGTGCCGTGCGCAAGCGCAAGAAGGGCAAGCACCAGCGCAACTTACGAAAAGGTCGCCGGAAGGAGCGACTGCAGCTCCTGGCACTGCCGTTGACGGACCCCACCCCCGGGAGTCCGTCTTTTCTTTTTTTTCTCATGCGGCGGCCTTGGGAACCTTGCGCCTGACGCCCGACGCGCGCTTCTTCTTTTCCGCGGCGGCGGCGGCGAAGGACGCCGGGGCGGCCTGCGCGGTGGGGCTGGGCGAGGACGGCATGACGATGTCGGCGAGCTCGCTGATGTTGGTGTCGGTGTCGCTCGCGTTCGAGATGATCTCGATGCGGTTGCTGTCCGAGAACGGGCGCGTGTTCATCGGCATCGGGGGCGGCGATGGGCTGCGCGCCGGAGTCGCGGGCTGGAACGCGCTGCGGTGGAGCTCGCGGAGCACGTCGTTCACCGGCTTAGGGCCCCGCATCGCAGGAGCGGGCGCCTGCTGCGGCGCCTGCTGCGGCGCCTGGCCGGTCGGCGCGGGCGAGGCGTACGTCTGCTGCTGCTGCTGCTGCTGCTGCTGCGCCGGCCCGCCCCCGCCCCCGAACAGCCCGCCGAAGAGACCGCTGAGGCCCCCGAACAGGCCGCCGCCTCCCCTGGGCTGCTGCTGCTGCTGGGGCATCCCGTAGCCTCCCTGGCCGGCCATGGTCGCGTGCGCCGCCTGCGCGTACTGGTGCGCCAGCTGCGGGTTGTTGCGCATGACCTGCTCGAAGCCGGGGATGGCGGCCGACGACTGCCGGAACATGCTGTTCGTGAGGTGGAACATGACGCCGCTGCCCGCGACCATGAACATCAGCTTGAGCTCGGGCGCCATCTTGGCCTTGCTGCGGTACTTCATGTGCAGGTCCTCGAAGACCTCGTCGTAGTCCCCCATGTTCTCGTGCATGCTGTCGGACCACCCGTCCAGCTTGACGTCGAACGGGTCGAACTTGCCGTTCAGGAGCTCGATGCCCGTCACGCACGTCACGAGCATCTTGCGCTGGAACCGCACGCTCACGTCCAGCTCGCGGTCGAGCTTGATTCGGTCGAGCTCCGAGCGCATCTCGTCGAGCGAGTCGTCCATGGTGAAGCGGCGCGGCAGCGTCACGCCCTTGCGCTCGATGCGCGCGAGCTCGTACAGCGTCTCCCTCTTCTTCCGCATGACCTCCTCCGCCGTCAGGTGCGAGTAGCGGCTGGCATGGCCGGCGTGCTGGACGATCGAGCTCCCGCCCTCGTCGCTGCCCTCTCCGTCGTCGCCGCCCTCGTCGTCGTCGTCGCCGACATCTCCCTCGTCGTCCTCGTCTTCAAGCACCTCGTCGTCGTCGTCATCCTCCGGGACCTTCCGGAAGGAAGACGCCCCAAACACGCCCCCGCCCCCGGCCGCGGCCGCGGCGCCGTAGCCAGAGCCGAAGCCCCCACCCGACCCGAAGCCGGACGTCTGCCCCCCCGAACCGAGACTGACCACGGCGGGCTCGGCCCGCATAGGCGGCGGCACTCCGGAACGCTGCTGCATCGGCGCGTCCACCCCGCCCCCCTGCCGGCGGCTGCCCCGGTCGCTGCTCCCGTGGCGGCTGCCCCGGTCGCTGCCGCCGTTCCCGTTGCGCTGCCTGTCGCTGCCCTTGCTGCCGCTGCTGGCCACGGAGGACGCGTCGCTGCCCTGGCGCTTGCGGGGGTTCATGAGCAGGTCGATTCCATTCAGGACGGACGGTCCCGTGGCGTCCATCGCGGGTAGAGGCTTTCTTACCCGGGAAGGGGCACAATCTTTAGGTGCGGGCGAACGCGCGCGTGCCCGCGCACACGCGGGGCGGCAGGACGGAAGCGCCGCGCGTTCATCTGGCGCGCCTGCAAACCTGCCGGAGGGTAGAGCCCCAACCCCAGTGGACCACCCAGCCGAAACAATGGCTTCGTCGGACGTCGTAGAGGTCCAGCAGATCGTGAGCGATGCCGCCCCCGTCCCCGTCCCCGTGGCCTCTCCGGTCCCCGCCCCCGCCCCCGCCCCCGCACGCCTCACGTGCGTCGACGTCTTCAGCGGCATCGGCGGCATCACGCTCGGCATCGCTCCGTTCGCGCAGGCCCTGCAGTACTGCGACCTCGAGAAGTACTGCCAGTCCGTGCTGCTCCAGCGCATGGGCGAGGGCCAGATCGAGAAGGCCCCGATCCACACCGACATCCGCAACCTGCACATCGCCTCGGTCGTCAACCCCGACATGATCTGCGGCGGCTTCCCATGCCAGGACATCAGCAGCATCGGCCTGCAGCGCGGCATCGTCAACGGCGAGCGCTCGAGCATGTTCTACGAGGTCATGCGCATCGTCGACAGCAAGCCCTCGATCAAGGTCGTGTTCCTGGAGAACGTGGCCAACATCCTGAACTGCGGCATCAAGGAGGTCGTCGACGAGCTCAGCGGCCGCGGCTTCAGCCTGCAGTGGACGCTGCGCTCGGCGATCTCGCACGGCGCGCCGCACGTCCGCAACCGCTGGTTCTGCCTCGCGTGCCGCGGAGACGGCGCAGCGCGCGTGCACGAGATCGTCGCCGCCTACTCCGCCGAGGGCGCCGCGAGGCCGGCCGACCCGCTGGTCGGCCACGCGTGGACCGCCGAGCCCAAGCTGCGCGTGTCGTTCCGCCCCGCCGCCCGCGCGGACACGACCTACGACGACCACTGGGCCAACCGCTGCCAGGCCCTCGGCAACGCGGTCGTGCCGTGCATCGTGCGCAGCGCGTTCATCGAGCTGGCGCTGGCGAGCCGACGCTGGCCGCAGTACGTCGAGCTCCTGTCCGACACCGGCGTCCCGATCGGCGACCTCAAGTACCCGTACAGCGACTCGGCCATCGTCAGCGGCGGCCTGCTCTACAACGTGCCCAAGCGCCGCATGGTCCCCGTCAAGCACACCGTCGAGATCCTGTCGCCCGGAGGCGCCAAGTCGAACGGCGACTACGTGCGGTTCGAGAACTACCCGACGCCGCGCCGCGGCATCACGCACGCGTCGACCCTGACCGAGCGCAGCATCCGCGACCTGCCGACCATCCTCGTGTACTGCAAGCAGACGGCAGACTACCTCGCCGAGCTGGCCTTCGTGGCGCCCGAGGACAAGCAGCTGCACTCGCTGCTGATCCCCAACGTCAACTACCTCGAGTGGATGATGGGCTACCCGGCCGACTGGACGCGCATCGAGCACGGCTCGGGCGGCGCGATCCCGATGCCGCCCTCGCGCGCGGCCGTCTCGCGCGCCGCCGCCCAGGCCCGCCTCGCCGCCGGCGAGGACGGCGAGGACGCCGAGGTCGGCTCGGCCGACGACTCGGCCGAGCACTCGGTCGACGACGAGGACGCGGCCGCGTCCGCAGCCGGCCCGGCTGCCGGCGAGGGCGGAAAGAAGACGCGTGCGCGCTCGGCGCGCCCGAAGCCCGCGGCCGACGCCGACGGCGCGAAGAAGCCGCAGAGGCTGCACGGCATGCACATGTACATGCGCGAGCACACCGGGATGGACGTGCCGACCGTCGCCAAGCTGTGGAAGGCGCTGAGCGACGAGGAGCGGGCGTCGTACTCGCTCAAGGCCAAGCAGCTCGCGGCCGGCGGGGCGGCCCCGCAAGAGGCCGAGGCGACCCCCGTCGAGGCGTAGGAAGCTTTTCATGGCAGAGTGTCAGGCGTACGCTGGGCACGCGAACTGCGCGTCCGCGCTGTACGTGCAGTGCGGGGTCGCCCAGGGCCTGCATGACCCGCAGCCGGTCTGCGGGCCCCCGCTGGGGCTGGTCCGCTCGGGCTGCGGCGGAGGCACGAGGGACAGGTCGGGCGGCGGAGGCGCGCGCGGCGCGGTCGCGCCGAGGCCGCCGGCGTCCCTGACGGCGCCCTCGGACGACGCGGCCGGACGCGGCGGAGGCGTCAGGTGGTACATGGGCTCGGCCTGCGGCCAGCTCCACCTCTGCCACGGATCGGCGCCGGCGCCGCAGCCAGGCCCTGGCTCGGGAGCCCCGCCGAGATGCACGGCGGTGAAGCGCTCGTCTCTGGCGCCGAGCTGCTTCGCCAGGGCACACAGGCACAGCAGGGCCAGAAGGAGCGCTGAAAGGAACAGCGTCGGGCTGCCTCGGCGGACTTCGATTTGGAACGCCACCCGGGCCATGGCTCGATCTGAAGAAACGTATATACCCATGTCAAGAAAGAAAGAAAGAGAACGCCATGCCGTCACATATCATGCCGTACATCCCTTCAGTACATCCAGTTCTTCCCGTGCCGTTCTTGCCGTCTCCTCGTCATACACGACATACATGTAAACATGACGCGAGTAATTCCACGTTCATACCTCGTGTGATGGAGTCCGATGCAGGCGGACCGAGGCTCGTCCCGTTGCGAGGGGTGGCCATGAATTTTGTGGATGGTTTCTTCGTCCTCGACCGCCGCTTGCCCGTGACTCGAGAAGTTCAAGCCGCCTTGGACGCCCTGGCCACAGACACCGAGGTCCTCCAGGATGCCAAGGAGACGCGTGGCACCACAGGGACTGGGGATGCGTCGGAGGTCCCCTCCCGAGAGAGCCGCGTGGTCGGCGCGTGGCACAAGACGCCCCCGCAGTCCGGCGGGGGCTGCGTGTCGTACCGCGTGCTGCGCGGAGAGGAGGACGCGTGGATCGACTCGGGCAGCCTGTCCGCCGAGGAGACCCGGCTCGCGGAGCAGTTCGAGGCGTCGCTCTGGCCCAGCGTCAAGGCGATGCGCAAGTGGCAGCGGCGCTGACGAGGGGGGTGACGTCGGGACAAAACGATGGCGCAGCTAGGAATTGGACAGGTCACCGGTACCCGTCCAGTTCAAAGCATTGCCTGCCTTCTTCTTTTTTTGTACGGTCTTTTTCGACCCTCACGGTCTTTTTCGACCCTCTACGGTCTTTTTCGACCCTCACCCGCTGTTTTGAAGGGGGAGCGACTTGGTGAACTTGGACGCTTTCGTCTCCTTCTGAGGTCGGACGAACACCTGGGGGCGACTCCCCCCTTGAATGTTGTCAGAAATCCAGAGAAGGCCGATGTTGGCTGTCCGTCCCGCCCGACCCGGCGCGCCTGCTGGCGATCGCGGCCGCCGGCGAAGGTCGCGTTCGCCCTCTCGGAGCTGGGATTGACTGCAGCGGCAGTGCACGCAACGGGAAGCGATGACGAGACACAACACACAAAAACACGCACACACAATGTCCACCCGGAGATGCCCGAAGGCTACGAATGCACGTGTGAACCGCACCGAACCGCTACGGCAGCTTCGACACGACCACGTTGCGCCACCTGGTCTGGGCTGCGTCGGCGGCGCCGCCGCTCGCCCCCGCAGGCCCGGCCGAGGCGGCGCCCGCCCCAGCGTCCTTCTTCTCGAACACGAACCACCGGTTCAGGAAGCTGTAGCGCTTGTCGTCGGCCGTCATGCGGCCAGCGTCGTCGACGGCCGGCGTCGCGTGCGCCCCCGGCTCCTGGGCCGCGCGGGCGCGCGACATGTCCTGGAACAGCTCGTCGAACGTGCCCGTCGCCGCGCCGCCGACGAGCCCGAGCGCGGCGCAGTCGCCCGGCGCCGGCGGGTGCAGACCCGCCTCGGCCATCGCGCCGCGCAGCGCCGCGTAGCTGACCAGGAACTCGGGCAGCTGCTGGCCGATCGAGCGCATGTAGACGTCCACGCGCTTGCCGAACGCGCCCGAGAACGCGCCGTCGTAGCGGCGGACGATCCTCCAGGCGCCCCCGGTCGCCTCGACCGCGTCTCCGGCGGCCTTTGCGTCCTTGGACAGCAGCGCGTCGACGCGGTCGCCGTCGAGGCAGCAGCCGACGAAGTGGCCCCCTGGCCGCAGGACCGCCGCGACGTTGCGGGCAAACGTGCGCAGCGTCTCGGCGTCGGCGAAGAAGTAGTGCACCGCGAACATGCAGGTCGCGAGGTCGAACGCGCCGGCCGCGAAGCCGTGGAACCGACGCAGGCGCGCGTTGGCCACCGCCCCGGGCTGGACGAGCGCCCAGATCGCCTGCGCGACGTCGCGGTCGCCGTTGGCCTCGTCCATCATGGCGGCGTAGACCTGGCGCTCGGCCTGCGTCGCGATCGGCCGCGACACGTCGACCGGCAGGAACACGGCCTGCAGCTTCGAGAGCTGCTGCGGCGGGAGCTGCAGCAGGCGCACGTACGCGCCCTTCCAGCGCAGGTCGGGGTTGTAGATGTTGCTCGCGTACTTGTCGAAGCCCACGACGCGCTGCGCGCCCATCTCGAGCCACTTGTTGAGGTCGCCGGCCGTGCCGCAGCCAAAGTCGAAGATCGAGCGTCCGAGGCCGGCGGCCGCGGGGAAGCGCATCAGCAGCGACTGGCGCTTGACCCAGTAGTTGTGGAACCTGCGCATGGGGACGTCCGGCCCCGCCTTGTCCGCGCCCGCGCCGCGCGCCCGGTCCGGCGCGGCGCTCGGCGCGACGTAGTACTGCTTCACCTCGCCCTCGCCCTCGCCCTCGGCCTTGCCGTCGCCCTCGCGGACGACCTCGCAGAGCCGCACGGGCCCGCGCTCTAGGTCGGCCTCCGAGATCGGCCGCACGATCGTGTGCCATACGCTCGCGGCGGCGACGAAGTTGTTGGCCGTCACGTCGCCCGTGCGGGACGCGCGCGTGGTCTTGTCCCAGCGCACGCGGAGCGGACGCCACCGCGCGGCGACGTCCCGCGGGTCGGCCGCGGCCCAGTCGCCCGACTTCTCCGCCCGCGGAGAAGCCGCGTCGAACGCGAACTCGACGACCGCGCCGTCGAAGATCTCGTCGCCGCTCGCGCACAGCAGGCGCCCGCCGGCGTCCGTGCGGCGCAGGTAGCACAGGCTCAGGTCGACGCCGTCCGGCGCGAACGGCATCGCTGCGTAGCTCCCCGCGCGGCCCCGCGCCTTGAGGTTCCTCAGCCGCTCGCCCGCATCGCCGGAAAGGTAGTCGAGCGCGGTCAGCGGCCGGGCGAGCCAGGGGTCCTGGCCGACGAGCAGCTGGGCCACGGACCGCGCGTCGTCGCCCTCGAGCACGACGAGCTCGTCGCGCAGGCGGACCTGGAAGTCGATCGTGTTGAGCTCGGGAGGCTTCCACTTGAGCACGGCCGGCCAGGTCCCGCTCCCGGGCGGGACGGGCAGCAGCGCGGGCGTGAACACGAGGCCGTCGGTCTCGTACCCGAGGCCCTTGCCCCCGGCGTCGCGGAGGCGGAAGAAGTGGCGGCACGCGTCGGCCAGCGGCAGCCGCGGCTCGGCGATGTACCTGAACTCCTTCAGCTCGACCGAGTAGCCCGCGGCGGCCGAGGCCGAGGCCGAGGGCGGCGCGAGGTCGCGGATGACCGACGCCGCCGCGTCGAGGCGCGTGGCCGGCGAGCTCGCCGCGCGGCGGCTCCTCGCGCCGCGGCTCTTGGCCGCGCCGAGAGCAGCCGCCGGCGCCGCCGGCTCGAGCATCAGCGGCTGCGGCCTCACGTCGACGCCGTCGACGATGTAGGCGTCGAACACGAGGAAGAAAGGCGGCGCGTCCTCGCGCTCGACGTGCTCGCCGTCGAGCACGCAGTTGCGCCGCGCGCGGCAGGCGAGGCCCGTGTCCATCACGCCGATGCGGTCGTCGATCGTGTACGCGCGCCCGTCCGCGCCGACCAGCATCAGGCGGCGCTCGCCGTCGGCCTTGGGCGTCACGGTGTAGTCGTTGAGAACGCAGGGCGCCTCGGAGTCGGCCGCGCCCGCCGGGCCGTCGCACGCGCACCGGACGTGCTCGGCCTCGAGCGTGACCGGCTTGGGGCCGATGAAGCGCGCCGAACGCCCCGAAGCCGGCGCGGCCCCCGCCCCGCCGAGCGCGGCCACGAGGCGGCGGTACTCGGCCTCGACCTCGCCCTGCTCCTCGAGCGACAGCACGGTCGCCACAGCCCCGTCCAGCAGCTTCAGCAGCACCGAGAACCGGCCGAGCATCGCCTTGACCGCGCCGTCAGCGCGCTTTGCGTCCGCCGTCCCGTCCGCCGGGCCGACCCACTCGACCTCCATCTCGTAGGTCTCCTGCTGCCTCGACACGTCGGCGTACGTCGGCACGGCGCGGCGCGGCTCTGGCCCGCCAGCGTCCTCCCTCGGCCACCCCCCTCCTCCGCCCGACGCCGCAGTCGGCGGCCTCCCCCTCCCGTCGGTCAGCATGCGCACGGCCGTCACGTCGACGCGCATGTACGACGCCGGGGCCGCGGCGTTGTCCTTGCCCTTGGCCTGCCCCCCACCAGGCGCAGCCGCAGGCCTGTAAGAGTACGAGTACCTGCGCTTGAGGCGGTACGTGAGCTGGCCCGAGCCGGCGCGCAGCGGCGAGAACGCCTGCTGCGCGTCCCTGTCGCCCGCCCCCGCCCCGACCGGCGTCTCCCTCTTGAGGTTGAGGCGCATGCGGTAGGACGGCAGGCCGACCGAGCGCAGACGCTCCTTGCGGATGACCGCCGCGTCCGCCGGCAGCGGGAGCAGCGGCGCCGACGCCGCCGCCGCGTCGCCGGCGTCCGGCGCGCCGACCGTCGCGCGCAGGCCGGTCCCCGCGTCGACGATGTCGATCGTGTCGGACGGGCCGCCCCCGACGCGCTCGTAGAGGTCGGTCGCCTGCTCGAGGTACTGCAGGACGCGCACGACGCCATCCTTGGTGATGGGCTGCGCCGCCGCCGCCGTCGCCCCGGCCTCGGCGCCGACGGCGCTGATGCTGTACACCAGCTCGACCTCGTCGAGCGGGCCGCGGTCTAGCAGCACCTTGCGCATCTTCTCGAACGTGTCCGGCCTGATCTTCATTCTCGAGCTGCTGCCGTCCTTGCTGCCCGGCCCGAAAACTTTTACCCCTTTACACCCGCGGCGGGCGCGGTGGCCACCCGCAGGGCCCGCGGAAAAACACGGCTGAGCGGGACGCGGGAGGCATCAGGCGGTCCTCCGTCACGACCCCGCAGCCGCGAACGCCAGAGCCGCCCGGACCTGAGCCGTCGCGCTTGCGCTTGCTGACGCCCCCGCCCCCCTGACGACGCGCAAGTTGCCGTCCTCCATCCAGTCGAAGCCCGCGCGCCTCGACAGGATGTACGCGAGCTCGTGCGCGAGCACCGAGACCGCCACGCCCTCCGGCCGGCCCGCCAGCAGCGCGCGGCGGAGCGCATGCGCCCGGTCCACCCCGCGCGCGCCGGAGCGGAGGAAGACCACGACCGGGAGCGCATCCGGGCCGTCGAGGGCGCCGTCGAGGAACGCCGTGTTCCCGAGCCACGTCCAGCCGTCGCCCGCGACGCAGTGCTTGGTCACGATGTACGGCGAAGAGCGCGTCCGCCGCATCGACTCGAACGTGCGGAGCCGGGCGAGGCCCACGACGCTCTGCCGCGAGCACAGCGGCTCTCTTCTGCCCCCGGCGCTGTCATCCATCCGGAGGAACTCTTTGTGCAATGCCGCTTCTTGGCTGAGTCATAAAAAAAGGGACGGTGACGCATGGTTCGGATGGTGCGGACCGCCAGCCCAGTGTTTTTGCCCCGGTATGGCAGTGCGGGGACTTGCGCTCGTGTGCATGCGTCGTGCGCAAATGGCGGCGGCAGAGGAGTTCATCGACAGCACGATCGCCGCCCTCAAGATCATCGGCATGGTCCCGCGCAGCGGCAAGCTGTGCGTCCGCAAGGGGCAGCTGTCGCTCGACGACGCGGACAACGCGCAGGGCGTGCGCCGCTGGCTCCGCGGCGACTCGCGCGACATCACGCTGATGCACTCGCGCAACACGATCAACAGCGCGGTCAAGATCAGCAAGGCGCTGATCGCGAGCTACCACTCGACCGAGCTCGCCGCGTGGACGCTCGAGCGGCTGGTCAACGAGATGGAGCAGTGCGAGGCCGGCCTGCAGAACCTGAAGACGACCTACGCCTGCGACTCGATGATGGTCGCCAACCTCGACGTCCTCTCTGACCGCCTGCGCGCGCACAAGAGCGAGGTCCGGCGCTTCATCACCGACGCCTCGGGCACCTCGGCCGCCGCCGACGCGGCGCTCGAGGCGCACATCGGCTGCGGCCACGATGCTCCGGCCGGGAGGGCGGCGGCGGCGGCGGCGGCACACGGCGACGTGTAGCGGAATAAAGTCCCGCGATGTGTAAGAAATGGCCGCGGCAAGGAGGAGGCTCGCCGGCATCGCGGTGTACGCGGCGGTCGTGCTGGGAGCGCTGGTGTTCGGCGCGGGCTGCTCGGCCGCGCTCGAGCGCCTCGTCCCCGCTGCGGCCGGCGCGGGCAGGGACGAGGAGGAGATGTTCGAGAACCCGAAGAAGAAGAAGGACAGCCGGGCGTCCGACGTGAAGGTGCCCGACTCCGAGGGGTGCAGGCGCGACGCCTGCGCGCTGGCCGAGCAGCGCGCGGTCAACGACCCGATGACCTCGCCAGGCCGCTGCGGCAAGAGGCCGGCCAGGCGGGGGGCCGGCGCCGGCGCGGGAGGCGGGGACTACGCCGCGCTGCTTTCGTCCGCGCTCGCCAACTCGGCGGGGAAGGCGCGGTTCGGGAGCGACCAGCTCGTGCCCCCGGGCATGGAGGGGGCCGCTCGGTGCACGGACGACGGGGCCGCCGACGGCCAGCCGACGATGGCGGCGATGCAGGCCTGCCGGAACCTCGACGGCGTCTTCCAGATCTGCAGGATGCGCAGGCAGAACCGCGAGTGCAAGAGGAAGCGGAGGTTGCGGGAGGGAGGAGCTGCAGCGGAAGCTCAAGAGCCCGCGAGCATCGGCTGATGCCGATGCCCATGCTCTGGGGCGTCCAGACAGCCATGACAAATAAATTATCTGCGGATGTCAGCAAACCCGCATGTCGAAGCCAACATCAGGGGTGCCTTCCAAGATCGCTTTGGGCGGCGACTCCCGGGAGTCCGCGACGGGCACGGCCTCCCGGAAGACGTCGGGCACGGCCTCCCGGAAGACAAAGCTGAACCCCAACGCGAAGTCCTTCGCGCCGGCCTCGCCCACGAAGAAGTCGACAGGTAAGAAGTCCCTGAACCCGGACGCGAATGCGTTCGTGCCCGGTGCCCGTCGCAGCGGCAAGAACGAGAGGGAAAAGGACTTCGACACGTGCGCCGAGGAACAACTGGCCGAGCGCAAGAAGTACAACCTCGTCGAGACCACCTACAACGATCGCATCCGCCAGCAGCTGCAGGTCTACGGCCTCGGCAAGCTCATCCAGAACCTCGGCCTGTTCAAGAACAACGGGTTCTTGACGTACGCAGGCATGGCGCAGATCGCCGAGGTCCTCTGCCGCTGGCCGCGCCCGCGCGAGCTCGCCGCGGTCGCGCTCCACAAGGACTTCCGCGACCTCGTCACGCTGACCGAGCACAGCGGCCGGAAGCACCTCGTGTACTTCCGCAGCGTCGTCAGCTTCCGCCGCGAAGAGGGCTACCCGATGTCCAAGCTCATCGGACCAAAGGGGCAGAACCTGGTCGCCCTGACCGAGGGCAAAGACCTGCTGTACGCATGGTGCAGCCTCGGCAAGCTGTTCCTGTACGCCAGCGACAGGGCGCAGCTGCTGGAAGCCGTGAAGGAGTTCAAGGGCTGGGAGGGCGTGGTCGCGAAGTCGGTGACTTCGAAGACGTCCACCAAGACGTTCACCACCTCCATGAAGGACTTCAACCAGATGGACCGCGAGTGACGGGGATGGCGCCGAGTGCATCGAGTTCATGCCTGCCACCACATAAAGCAGAGGCCATGTCACACACACATAAGCACGATCTTGGTCCGTCCGTCTTTCTTCCCCCCCCCCTCCTGAAAACGCACGTACTCGGATGGCGGCGGCCGACGCCGTTGCGGCCGCTTCCCGGGGCGCCGTCATCGACGTCGACGACCCGCTGTGGGCCCTCGAGGCGACCGACGACGGCTGCCGCGCGCTGATGGTCAACGGCATCGACGCGCGCCTGCGCAAGCAGCCCGACGACACGCTGCCGCCCGTCTGCCAGTTCTGCGGCTCGGGCTCGGTCGCGCACCACGACGGCAACTGCATGTGCATGGACTGCAACTCGATCGTCGGCCGGCAGCTCGACTACGGCGCCGAATGGCGCTTCTACGGCGCCGAGGACACGCGCACGAGCAACCCGACGCGCTGCTACCCGCCGTCCAACGGCCTGATCCAGACGCTCGGCACGGTCGTCGCCGCCGCGCCGCGGCGCCACGCGTCGCTGTGGCGCAACCGCACCGAGGCGACGGCGGCCTCTCAGCTGACGACGGCCTCGGCGGGCCGCACGGTGCAGCGGTACCAGGTCTGGAGCTCGATGACGTACCGCAACCGCGTGCTGTGCCGCGTGTTCGACCAGCTCTCCGTGTGCGCGTCGCAGCACGGGCTCCCGGCCTGCATCCTAGAGGAGGCCAAGGGGCTCTACAAGCGCGTGTCAGAGGCGCGCATCACGCGCGGCGAGAACCGGGCGGCCGTGATCGCGGTGTGCATGTACGTCGCCTGCAAGAAGAACGCCGTGCCGCGCAGCATCCGCGAGGTCGGCGAGATGTTCTCGATCCGGCCCTGCGCTATGACCAAGGCGACGCACACGGTGCAGTCCGTCATCGCGGACGCCGACGCGACGTCGAGCGAGCCGTCGGACTTCCTCGGCCGCTTCTGCTGCAGGCTCGGCATGCCGGACCACGCGATCCGCCTGACGCGCGACGTCGTCGCCCGCGCGGACGAGCTGGCCGTCGTGTGCGACGCGATGCCGCCCTCGATCGTCGGCGGCGCGATCCAGCTCGTCGGACTGCGGCTCGGGCTCGCGCTCGACAGGGACGCGATCGCGGCGGCCTGCATGATCGCGCCCGCGACGGTCACCAAGATGCACAAGCGCCTGGCGCAGCACGCGGACCAGCTGTTCCCTCCGGCCGCGGAGTAGAGCGCTTGCCGTGACGGCGAACGGCCGCCCCGGGCAGTTTTTGTCGCGGTCAGAAGCAGAAGCATGGAAGCACGCATTCGGCCGATTGCAAAAGCCGGAGGCGGAAGACCGGGGTGGGACTCCACGCAGGCAGGCCAGCCCGCGCGGCCCGGTCCGACCGAGCACCCCCCCAGAAAGACCGCCGCGAAGCCGGACACCCGCAAGGCAGACACCCGCCGGACCGGCCGAGCCGATGGCCGCCATGAAACCAGGGCGCCGGGGGGTCCAGGTCCGACACGAAAAACCCGTGGGCCAGATCCACCCCGCAGTACCCGCGGGCCAGCTCCGCGAGACCCCCAGGAATCCGAGCGGGCGCAGCAAGAGTACGCGAAGGCCCTGGGCAAGATCGCCTACAAGCTGCTGAGCCTCGCCGACCTGGATGCCGTGTACGACGTCAAGCACAGCGGGAGGGATGTGACGCTCTACATGACGCGTTACGGACCCAGAGGCTGGACGCTCGCGATCCGCGTGCGGAAGCCGCCGCCGGAGCTCGGGTGGCACATGCCGTCCATGGACGCCCAGCTCACGGACCTGGCGGGCGGCTTCCAGGTCGAGCTCGCGGCATCGACCTCGTACGCCGTCGGAGCCTCCTTCTTCGAGCGCCGCCTGTCCGACAACGCACAGCTGCCAAGGGCGTCCTTCGTCGCGCGCGCCCACCTCGCGATCATGCTGTGGTGGGTCCGCATCGCGATCGACGACCTCGGCATCTCGTTCGCCAAGCTCCGTGGCCCGGGAGCCCTCGACCACGCGATCTCGCGCGCCATCTCCGACTTCCAGGAAGCGCTCACGTCGCCGGACCCGGAGACGTGCCTCCGCGCCGGCGGCCCGAAACTCGCCACGGCGCTCAAGCTCGTCAACATGCTCGGCACGCTCCCGATGCCGAGAAGCATCGCCAAGCACCCTCCGCCGAGCCCGAGCGACAGCGGCCGCCAGAGGCAGAGCCGCGGCAGAGGAACGAGGAGAAACAACAGCGGCCAAAGCAATGCCACCGCCGGGTTGCCTCCCCTGAGCGTAGAATGCGGCGACTTCACGCCCGTAATGCGTCAAGGCGTCGCAGCGTGCCTCAGGTCGCCCAGCTACGCAAAAAGCAGGCTCGCCGACTGGAAGAAAACCGCTCTTTGCGTTCACCGGGACAAGGGGGCGAATTACGGCGCCAGCGAGCGAGGCATGGCAGCCCTGGACGCCGTCTTCGACTTCGTCAAGACTACGAACGATCGAAGCGAGCTCGCTGGGGCTCCGTTCCCGACGGCCGGCGTCCATGCAGCCATCGGCACGCTCTGCCGGTAGCAGCGCCCGGGGAGTACGCGTCCCGAGAGCGTTCTGGAAAAGGTTGTGGCGGAATGATACAGTAGCAGCGCGGTGCACTCGGTCTTGATATCGAATCCAATGGTCGCACCGGTGACGCACCCGACGACGCTCACAGCGGGAGTGCTCCAGAGGCCGCCCGGGAGCGCACCCCCGTCCATGCTCGCACACCCAAACCCGAACAGCAACAGCAACAGCAACAGCAACAGCAGGCAATCCAACAGCCACACCCACACCCACACGAACACTAACACACCCGGACGCGCGCAAACACAAACACAAACACAAACACAAACACACACGCACACGCACACGAACACGAACACGAACACGGGCACCGGCATCCACACAACTAGAACGGATGCCAACACTAGCTCGCGCAGCGGCATAAACGCGGGCGGCGTCGTGGACGTGTCTCCGAGCACGCAGCTGCCGCTCGTCATGCTGCTCGACCTCGACGGCACGCTGATCGGCAGGGTCAACCTCCTGATCTGCGAGTACGACCTGCACCGCGAGGCCGCCCGCTCCCGGGGCGCCGGCGCGTCCGCGGCGGCCTCGGCCGCCGGCCGGGCGCTGCGCGAGTCGTTCACCGAGCGGTTGAGGCACGGCATCCTGAGGCCCGGCGTCAAGCGGTTCGTGCGCCGCGTCGAGCAGATGCGCGCCGAGCTGGCCGGCTCCGCGACGCCCATCGAGCTGTTCGTCTACACGGCGTCCGAGGACGCGTGGGCGCGCTTCATCATCCCGTGCGTCGAGGCGGCGATCGGCGCGCGGTTCAACCGGCCGCTGTTCGTGCGCAGCCACTGCCTCGTGCGCCAGGGCTCGACCGAGCTCCGCAAGTCCATCGCGTCCCTCATGCCCAGGCTTCTCCGCGCCCTGCGTCCGCGGTACCCGCTCCTGCTGGACCAGGGCAGCCTCGCCGACCGCATCGTGCTCGTCGACAACACGTCGGGCGTGCTGATCGACCCGAACGAGCGCGCCCGCCTGCTCGTCTGCCCGACGTACGACTACCAGCACGTGCACGACGTTCTCGGGCGCCTGCCGGCCGGCGTGCTGCTCACCCGGCCGTTGCTCGTCGCGACGGTGCTCGCGCGCCACGGCGTCGGCCGCGGCCCCCCGTGGGCGGCGGCGACGGCCGCCGAGCTCGCGTCCTCGTACTACCTGTGGCTCTCGCAGGCGATCGCGCGGACGGCGCGGCCGAACGAGCTGGCTCAGAGGCACGACGTCTTCTGGGAGGCCCTGCGCAAGAACGTGCTGGCGATCGCCCGCCGCTCGCCGCGCGCGACGCTCCCCGCGCAGGCCGTGACGGCGCTCCAGCGCGCCGGGACGTCGGCGCTGCCGGCGCAGGGCCCCGCCTGATCCCGTCAGCTGGGAAAAGAAAAACTGCGTTCTATTATATACGACGGACGACGACCGCAGACATGCGATCTACCGGCGGCGCACAGTGCAGCGCATGCAACGCCCTCAAGGACGCCGAGGAGCCCCCTCGCACCCTCGGCGGGGGCGACCTTGAGCTCGCCCAGGTCGGCACGCCCGGCCTGAGCGGCGGCGCCAAGAAGTCCTCCAAGAAGAAGGGCGCCAAGAAGGCCTCGTCCGCCGCCGCCGCCAAGAAGCCCGCTTCCGCCGCCAAGAAGCCCTCCTCCAAGAAGGGCAAGAAGGCCTCGGGCGGCGGCCTGGTCGACGACATCGGCGCCCTGGCGATCCCGCTGGGCCTGATCGCGGCCAAGGAGGGCATCCAGTACCTGACGCACAAGAAGGCGTCCAAGAAGAAGGCAGCGTCCAAGAAGGTCGGCGGGGGCCTCATGGACGACGTCGCCAACCTCGCCATCCCCCTGGGCTTCGTCGCCGCCGAGCGCGTGCTCAGCTCGACGTACGGCAAGAAGAAGTCCAAGAAGGCCACCTCCACCTCGGACGCCGCCCCCAAGAAGAAGTCCGGCAGCCGCAGGAAGGCGCCGGCCGGCCGCTACGCCGCCTACGGCGGCGAGTACCCCAGGGACATGTCGCCCGGCATGGAGAGCTTCTACGACGACGCTTCGCCCCACGCCGCCATCGACAGCGGCGCCTACGGCTCCCCCTCCAGCGGCACGGACTCCGGCCACGCCAGCGCCAGCGCCACGCCTACGCCCATGCCCGCCATGCCCGGCATGCCCACACCCCCGCCCACGGCCACCACCGCGGGCATGACGGGCGGGTACAACTCCGCGAAGGCCGGCCTCGTGCCCCTCTCCCACGGCGGCGAAGGCTCCTTCTTGGACTCCCTGATGCACCCGCTGCCCCCTTCCACCAAGGGCGGCGCCCGCACCAAGAAGATCCCGCCCGGCCCCAAGAAGGTCGGCGGCGACGGCACGCCCGCCCCCACCATCACCGGGCCCCCCAAGAAGATCGGCGGCGACGGCACGCCCGCCCCCACCATCACCGGCCCCCCCAAGGTGTTCGGCGGCGCGCTGCTCGCAGCCCAGCACGCCCAGATCGCCGCCGAGTTCAGGCAGATGGCCGCCGAGATCGGCGCGTTCCTCGAGAAGAAGGGCAAGGCACCCAAGACTCCCTCCGCGGCGAAGAAGGCCAAGGCCAGCTCCGCCAAGCCCAAGGCCAGCGCCGAGAAGAAGAAGAAGCCGGCAAGCAAGAATAAGGCCGCCCCAAAGAAGTGATCCGGTGTAAACAGTCGGGATTCGAGCGTTACTGTACTGTACGTTGTACAACAACAGGCGCCAAACAAACCGACGCACACACAACAGCAAACACAAATATATAGACGCGGGCTCGTCAGGTCATAACCGAATGAACGTCGCTGTTGGCATCGCACGCTCTTGCGTTCTCGCGCCCTCTGCAATCCCTGCCACATATCAAGATCAACGGGACGTCGACTTCTCCTCCTTGGTTCCTTCGCCGGACCGCAAGGAGCTGACGCTGGTGCTCGTCGGCGGCGACCGAGTGCGCGTCCACCCCTCCGACGCGCGGATGCTGATGGCCGCCTCGCCGGTCGCGAGCGGAGCGGCGGAGGCGGCGGACGCGCACCGCGTCGTCGTGCCCCTGGGCGGCTGCCCTTCCGCGCGGCCCATCCCCCTGTCCCTGTTCATGTCCGCGTCGGGCTGCGCACCGCAAGCGAGTTCGTGCGCGGGCACGCCCGTCCCGACGCGGCCGGAGGACGTGCTGGGAGCCCTGGCGCTCGCCGAGTACCTGTGCGCCCCGCTTCACGTGTCGCAGCGCCTGGTCGGCGAGGCGGTCCTCGCGATGCAGCACGGCGAGGACTGGCCCTCCGCGATGGCCGCGCTCGTCGGCATGCTCCGGCTCGCGGCCCGCACGGACCTGCCCGTCGACGGACTCGACCAGGCGCTCGCCTGGGTCTGCGCTCACGCGGACGCTCCGCGCGCGTGCCCCCGCCCGCCCGGCCCGCTCCCGGGTCTCCTCGACCTCGCCGACGCGTTCGCGCACGCCGCGCGGCCCGAGGGCGCCGCCTCGTTCATGAGGCAGCTGCGGCGCGCGGCGGGCGACGACGAGCGCCTCGGCGTCCGCGTGTGCGAGGTCGCCTGCTCGGCCCGCCCCGGCGGGGCCGGCGTCGCCGAGCGCCGCCAGAGGCTCCTCGCAGCCGTGCTCGACATGGCCTCGGACGTGCGCGTCTCGAGCGAGCGCCCCGCGCTGGCCCTCCTCGAGTCGCTCGGCTCCGACCTCCTCCCGCTCCTCGACGGCGGCCGGGCGGCCGCGAACGCCGCGCCGCCGTCGCTGTGGCTCTGGGCCGAGCGCGGCGCCTGGCAGCCCGGCGCGGCCCTGCCCGTGCAGCTCGGTCCCGAGTACGCCCAGGGCCTCGCGCCGTGGGCGCGGGCCCTCGGCTCCGGGCGCACGCCCGGCCCGGCCTCGTCCGACTACGGCTGCACGATCGAGAGCTTCGTCCGCTTCCTGCACGGCCAGGCCACCGACCTCGCGAGCAGCTGGACCGTCCTCGTGCTGCGCGGCTGGTCGGGCGTGCTCGAGCGCGCGGTCGGCATCGGCCACCTCGGCGGCCCCGCCGCGCTGTCCGCGTCGCTCAGCGCGTGCATGCACGCCCGGGCCGCCGGCGCCCCTGCGCACGCCGACGGGAGCTTCTCGCAGTGGTACGCGGCGGCCAGCGGCGCGTCCCCGGCGGACGTGTTCGCCGCGCTCGACAACAGCCGCGCGGTGCCGCCGCGCCCCGGCGCGGGCGAGGCCGCCGCCCAGCTCGTCGGCGCGGCGGCGCTCGAGGCGTACCTCCGCGGCGACGACGAGGCGGTGGTCGAGCTGCTCGAGCGCGTCGCCGCGGCCAACGCCCGGTCCGCGGCGGCCGCGTGGGCCGCGGCCAGCGCGTGGGCCGCGGCGAACGGCCGGGACGCCGCGGACGCGCCGTACGCCCCGCCGGACCTCTCGACGCTGGCGCTCGCCGAGTGCTCCGCGCTCACCGCGACGTTCGGCCGCCTCCACGCCGACCCGACGCTGCGCCACCGCATCCTCAAAGCCGCCGCGCTCT
>SESB01000514.1_pt1 | contig 27633 bp, 19 predicted proteins | sample 3171441 | NCBI WGS metagenome assembly SESB01 (sample SAMN06051867, study PRJNA518727) | freshwater metagenome | biome: subpolar coniferous forest; feature: holomictic lake; material: water; isolation source: holomictic Lake 227, 6 m depth | place: Canada: near Kenora, Ontario | collected... | reverse complement strand
AATTCTCGGTCTTGAGTATTTTACTAATCAAGTAGATTTTGCTCATATTAAATTAAAAGCCAAAAACAACATTCAATAATTTGGTGAAGATTAAATCAGTATTAATCCAATTAATTTTCTGTAGCTAGGTCATCCCGAAAGCCGGGATTGCCTGATTGTTATACTCATGTTTTACAGCGAGTACATTCTAAATCAGACAATTACATTTTTAGATTCTGGAATTGTCTGATTTTAGTCTCCTCCTCTCTAAATAAAATGGGGCTTTTTTAAATAGCATTTAATTTTTTAGCCCTCAAACTATTTTTTTTTGGCTATTGCATATTAAATTTTTAATATCTATTTTGATAGTATTATTCATTTAAAACAAAACCCCACATGAAAAAAATGCTTCTGCTCTTATTCCTAATACCCCTATTAGGAAAGGCACAAATCCAACCAGCAAAGGTTATAAATGCAAATCGAGTTTTCCCTAAATCAGGTAAAACCATTGCTTTTGAAAAAGCATTGGCTGCACATGTTGCTAAATATCATCAGTCAACATGGAAATGGAGGGTGTTTAGTATAGAAACGGGCCCTGATCAGGGTGGTTACCAAATTAATGAAGGTCCTGCTTCCTGGGATGAATTCGATCATCGTGGTGATTTAGGGACTGCTCATATGCAAGATTGGGAATTGAATATCGGACCATTATTACAAGATTATTCTAAAGTATTGTATGCGGTTTACAGGGAAGATTTAAGTACAATCGCTGTAGCAAATTATACTGATAAAATAGCCATAACTCATTTAACGTATAACCCGGGGTATAGTGGTGAAACCGAAGAATTGATAAAACAATTGAAACCAAATTTGGAATCTACGCAACGATCATCTGCGATTTATGAAGTTGCAAGTTCAGGTGAACCCGGTTACATCATTGTTGCTAGGTATAAAGATGGTTTAAAAGAAAGAGACCCGGGTTACAAAGCAAGTATGAAAGATGCTTTTGAAAAAAACAAACCTGGAAGTTATCAGGCTTATCAAGATGGTTTAAAAAAAGCAGTGAAAAGTAGTTGGAGTGAAATTTTAAGTTTTCAAGCTAGTTTGAGTTCTAAATAAAAGTATTCAATAAGTTAAATTGAAATTAATAAATCAAAAGCTCCATTTTAAAGGGGCTTTTGATTTATATACAATTTATTAAATTGAAAACACAATTATTACTTATTATAACAGTATCTTTTATTTGAAACTCTTTTATAAAGCATCTAAAATTCATTATGAAATTCATTTTAATTCTATTAATTAATCTCAGCGCTCTTATTTGCATTGGACAAAAAACTATTGAGAATAATAAAGAAGTTCAGAACAACTATGAATTGTCAAATAATTGGCCAGTACTTCGAGAAGGATATAAAATAGGCCAGCCTACAGGCATTGGTATTGATAAGTCAGATCACATATTTGTATTTCATAGAGCAGGAAGAAAATGGACCACCCCATTTCCTGATTCAGTTATTTCAGTAAATACAGTTCTCGAACTAGATAATCAAACAGGAAAAATTATCAATTCCTGGGGTGCGAATTATTTTATTATGCCGCATGGATTAACTGTTGATAAGCAGAACAATATATGGTTGACAGACGTTGGGCTCCACCAGATCTTCAAATTTAGTCATGAGGGTAAATTACTCATGAAATTAGGCGTTGCAAAGACACCTGCAAATGATTCAATACATTTTAATCTTCCAACTGATATAGCGGTAGCAGATGATGGTTCCTTCTTTGTAAGTGATGGCTATGGAAATAGCAGGGTAGTTAAATTTTCTTCAACAGGAAAATACATCAAAGCATGGGGTACCTTCGGAACAAAGCCTGGACAATTCATTATCCCACATGGCATAGCTATTGATCAGAAAAATATCATTTATGTGGCAGACCGACAAAACAACAGAATACAATTATTTGATACCAATGGTAATTTCATAAAGGAATTAAAAAATGATGAGCAGGTTGAAGAACTGCCTTCCATTGCTATCGATAAAGCAAACCATCTCTTTGCTGTCGACTACGATCCAACAAAAAATAATGATAGCACCACAAAGGGTTCAACTATTTTTGTGTTCGATCTCTCCCATCAAGTCAAATATCACTTTGGAGCAAGTGGATCAAGTAACAGAATCACTTCCTGGTTCCATGACATAGCAATTGATAGCAAAGGCAATATTTACGTTGGTGACATCACTGGATTAAAGGTGTTAAAATTTAAACTTAAAAAATAACTTTATACAATATAATTTAATCTGAATGATAGCAAATAACTATCCCTCCACAATTTTGCTCTGGTAATACCAAAAAAGTTTCAAAATATGCAATCTAATCTGTGATTAATTCAACTATTTTTTTAAATTGTATAACTCGAACTAGCTTATAAGATGGAACTTTATGTAATAAAAAAAATAAGAACATTTTATGTGTTTTTCAGCAACCGCAAGTTTTGGTGCAAGTATGATGCTTGCTGGTATAGGGTCAGTATCTATTATTAAGGCGAAGACCCCTTCGCTTAGAGTATTGGCGTTCATACCTTTCATTTTTTCAATCCAACAATTCACAGAAGGATGGGTATGGTTATCCCTCACTAAAGAAAACTTTATTTCCTGGAAGTTGCCTTGTACCTATATATTTTTATTTTTTGCAGAAGTTATGTGGCCGATAGGAATATCTTTTTCAATGATGCTTTTTGAAAAAAAAGAAAAACGAAAAAATATATTGCGAGTTATATTTTATGGAAGTATCGGACTTTCTGCTGTATTAGCGTATTCACTATTTTATTATACTGCTGATGTTAAAGTGATAGGAAATCATGTAATGTATTCTGTAAATACCCCAGATAATTTTAAATCAATTACCAACCTATTCTATTTTATTACTGCAGTGCTTCCTCCTTTTCTTTCTACAGTAAAAAAAGCTTGGTTGATAGGAATAGCTTTAATTGTGTCTTATTTGATAGCTAAAATATTTTTTGAAGATTATATCATTTCAATTTGGTGTTACTTTGCTACCATCATCAGTGCAATAATTCTTTGGATAATATTGGAAAATAAAAATAATCACCATATTTATTCAAATGTTCATATTTAAATAGATACAGTCGCATGAAAATAATATTAATATTCGCTTTCTTAATTGTTGCTTTAATTATCGTATTTCAAATATATTTAGTGATGTCTACAGGTAAAACAGAAACACAAATTTATAAAACACTCTTTTCAAAAGATAAACTTGAAATCCGCTTTTATCCATCTGTTACCATGGCTTCGATTACATCCTCAGCTAAAACCTATAAAGAGCTTGCTAGCCCGGGATTTAGAAAATTGGCAGGATATATTTTTGGAGGAAACGATGGGGGAAAAAGTATCGCAATGACTTCGCCCGTTCATATGGATATCAATGATTCTGCATCTACAATGAGCTTTGTTATGCCTTCGGCTTTCAATGCTCAAAATTTACCTAAACCCAATGATGCCAAAGTAATAATACAAACCGTTCCTGATGAAACAGTAGCAGCTATTCAGTTCGGAGGCTATGCTTCGGATGAAGATATTAAACAGAATACTCAAAGACTTATAAATCTTTTGATTGAAAATAAAATAGAGTATTTCGGAAACTTTCGCTTTTTAGGTTACAATGCTCCTTACCAGTTTATTAATCGAAAAAATGAAATTATTGTTAATGTTATCTGGCAAAGAACCAACTAATTACTATTCTAATTTTTTAGGAATGTATTGTATTTATTAAACGATACATTCGCGTACTATTTAATTATTTCAAAATCACAATCATGAGTATACTTTCCATGCCCAGTTCAAGCCCAAGGCAAAACCTAACACAAGACTTTGGTTTAGGTAAAATTTCAATCAATTATTCTCGTCCATTAATCAAAGGAAGAACCGTATTCAGCGAAAACAGTATTTTGGCTCCCTTTGGTAAATTATGGCGCTTTGGTGCAGACGCAGCCACACAGATAAATTTCACAGATGATGTAGAGATTGAGGGCCAAAAAGTTCAGGCTGGTACTTATTTGGTATTCGCGATACCTCAGGAAACAAAATGGAAAATTATTTTAAATACAGATATTGCTGCTGGCCTAAGAGGCTATGATCCTGCAAAGAACATATTGGAAGTAGAAGTTCCAGTTCAAAATACAAATACATTTTCTGAAACTTTCACCATTCAGTTACATAGCTTTGGGTACGAAACTTGTATTTTAGAAGTTATTTGGGCGAATGTATCTGTTTCAATAAAAATCGGAACACATATTGTAGCAAGACTTAAAGAAAGCTTCGACGAACAAATGCAAGGTGAGAAAAAGCCATATTTTCAGGCTGCTATCTTTAATTTAATGTTGGCTGGTGATCTTGCCAAAGCCCTGGAATATATTGATATAGCTTTAGCGGAAGTGCCAGGTGCTTATTATATGCATTTTGTAAAAGCGAATATCGAAAAGTTATCAGGCAATTCAGAAGCTGCGAAGAAAACTGCTGAACAATGTTTTGAAGCTGCCGTTGCCGCAGGTAGTAATGATTACCAAAGATTAGCTAAAGATTTCATTTCCAGAAATTAATACCAAATATCTCGTTTTATATATCCCATGTTAGTTATCCAACTGGCATGGGTTTTTTGTTGCCAGTTATCCTTGATTTTGGGCTTTTATGCAAATGGTATGATATACATAAATAATATCCTTAATTTAACGAGTAATTTAATTCGGCTCCCATCATTATAAACAACTTATTAAATGAAAAAAAATCATCTTTTTACATGCCTTGGCCTTTTAATAGGAATTTCAGTATCAGCACAGATTGATGCTGGACTTTTCCGTTTTCCAGATGTATCTAAAACAAAGATTGTTTTTACATATGCTAACGATCTTTGGTTGGTACCTAAAGAAGGCGGATTAGCAATTAAATTAAGTTCAACTCCCGGAGTCGAATCCAATACTAAGTTTTCTCCTGATGGAAATACCATTGCTTTTAATGCTGCTTATGATGGCAATCGAGATGTTTACACAATGCCTATAACTGGTGGTGTACCTCAAAGAATTACTGCTCACGGTTATAATGATCGGGTAGTGGATTGGAGCAATGATGGAAAACAAATTTTATTTGCTTCCTCCCGCGAAAGTGGTAAACAAAGGTTTAATCAATTTTATTTGGTTCCTGCCACAGGTGGTATTGAAACAAAGTTGCCCTTGGCATATGCCGAATATGGAAGTTACTCTCCTGATGGAAAACAAATGGCAGTTGTTGTAATGACAGAAGTAGGCCGTAACTGGAAACGTTATCGTGGTGGTACTAATGGCGATATTCGGATCTATGATTTTGCAAAACAAAGTGAAGTAAATATTAGTAGCAATAGTGATGCTGGTGATGAACTTCCAATGTGGCACGAGCAATCTATTTATTTTCTAAGCGATCGTGGTCCGGAAATGCGAATGAATATCTGGAAGTATGACACGCAGAAAAAATCATTTGAGCAACTCACAAAATTTACTGATTATGATGTTCATTACCCCTCACAAGGTCCAGATGATATAGTTTTTGAAGCTGGTGGCAAATTATTTCTTTTCCCTTTTGCTACACATGAACCCAGGGAAGTAAAAGTTACCCTGGTAAGTGATAAATCACTCTTAAAATCAAAAAATGTATCTGCTGCAGAATTAGCTCAGCATTATGCAATTAGTAACGATGGGAAAAGAGTGTTAGTGGAAGCCCGAGGAGATATTTTTAATGTACCTGCTGAAAATGGGTTTGTGAAAAATATCACCATGACTCAAGGCGTAGCTGAACGTTATCCTTCATGGTCACCCGATGGAAGAACCATCGCTTATTGGAGTGATAAAAGTGGTGAATACGAACTATGGTTTATGGAACTCGGGAATGGAAATTCTGCAAGAAAAATTACCAATTATGGGGCTGGTTACCGCTATGGGATTTCATTTTCACCAAATAGCAAACAACTTGCTTTTATTGATAAAGCAGGCAAAATAAAATTATTTGATATCGCATCAGGTAACACCACCGATATAGATCAAGGTCTTTACTTTTCGCATGGGAATATGGAAGGTTTTACTTTTAGTTGGTCGGCCGATAGTAGATGGTTGGCATATAGTCGCGATTTAGAAAATCTGCACAATGCCGTTTTTGTTTTCGATACTAAAGAAAATAAAACAAGACAGGTTACCAATGGATATTATAGTTGCAATAATCCAGTATTTAGTGTTGATGGGAAATACCTTTTTGTGGCAACCAATCAAACTTTTCAACCTTATTATAGTGATGCAGATAATACATTTATTTATGCTAACAGCACACAACTAGCAGCTATTGGATTGCAAAAAAATACTGCTTCACTTTTATATGCAAAAAACGATACAATTGCATTGAAAGAATTGGAAAAAGCGGTTGTAAAAGAAGAGCCTAAAAAAGACAGTAAGAAGAATGAAGATAAGGCCAAGCCAGCTGAAGCTGAAAAAAAGGCAGAAGTAGCTGCAGTAGTCATCGACTTTGAAGGAATGGAAAGGCGTTTAGAATTATTGCTTTTGCCTTCGGGTAATATAAATTCTCTTGCTGCAATAAAAGGGAAATTAATTTATATGCGATATCCCAATACGGGTTCGCCTGAAGGAAAAGGGTCTATTAAATTTTACGACTTAGAAAAGCGTGAAGAAAAAACAATTATAAATGATGTAGATGGATATACATTAAGTGGGAATGATGAAAAAATGTTAGTTGCAAAAGGGGCAGCTATGGCTGTTATTTCTCCTGATGAATCTGCAAAGTTTGATAAGCCTTTACGTTTGAATGAAATGCAAATGACGATTGATCCAATGCTGGAATGGAAACAAATATTTAATGATGCATGGCGGATTGAGCGAGACTATTTTTATGATAAAAATATGCATGGGGTAGATTGGGTATTAACCAAAGAAAAGTATTTGAAAATTTTGAATGGTGCAACTACCCGAGAAGAAGTTGATTTCGTTATTGGTGAAATGATTGGGGAATTAAATTCCAGTCATACGTATCATGGTGGTGGCGATTTCGAAAAAGTAAAATCAGAACAAATTGGATATTTAGGAATCAACTGGGAAGCAGAAGGAAATTATTATAAAATTAAAAAAATTATCAAAGGTGCTATTTGGGATGCAGAAACAAGATCTCCTTTAGAGAGAACCGGAACTGATATTAAAGAAGCTGATTTTATTCTTGCTGTTAATGGTATTCCAGTTACTACTGGGAACGAACCTTATGTTGCTTTTCAAGGTCTTGCAAATAAAACGGTTGAACTTACTTATAATTCAACTGCATCTTTAACCGGTGCTAAGACTGCAGTAGTAAAAACAATGGATGATGAATCTCGACTGCGAAATTTAGATTGGATAGAAGGGATGCGTAAACGGGTTGAAGAGGCAACAAATAGTGAAGTAGGATATATTTATGTACCAAGTACCGGGTTAGACGGACAAAGTGAACTAATGCGTCAGTTTAATGCCCAATGGAATAAAAAAGCTTTGATTATCGATGAACGTTTCAATAATGGTGGTCAAATTCCAGATCGATTCATTGAAATGCTAAATCGTACTCCTTTATCATATGTAGCTACAAGAGATGGTAAGCCCTGGCAGTTTCCTGGATACGCCAATTTTGGTCCTAAAGTAATGCTCATCAATGGATGGAGCGGGAGTGGTGGAGATGCATTCCCTGACTATTTCCGTAAGAAAAATCTGGGACCATTGATCGGTACTCGTACCTGGGGCGGACTCATTGGCATCAGTGGCTATCCTGATTTTGTGGATGGTGGTAATATTACTGCTCCATCTTTCAGACTTTATAATCCTGATGGAACATGGTTTAAGGAAGGACATGGTGTAGACCCTGATATTGATGTGCCGGAAGATTTAGGTGCTATGGCGAAGGGGATTGATCCACAATTAGAGAGAGCAATTGTGGAGATAAAAAATTTATTGAAAACAAAAGAATTCAAAGCGCCTGCGGTTCCAATAGTTGAGAAACGAAATTAATGTGTTGAACTAATTGCGATTCATTTGCTAAAGCCCTCTGTAATTAATTTTTCAGGGGGCTTTTTACAGCTTGATAATATTTTAATGCTTCCGGCATTAAATTTTGTAAATTTTTAATTCTTTCTTCATCAGCTGGATGGTCACTTAAAAAGATGGGGGGCTTATCTCCACCCATCGCAGCCATTCTTTTCCAAAATGGTATGGCATCTTCCGGATTATAACCCGCCATTGCTGCAAATATTAAACCATAATGATCTGCCTCGTTTTCTTGCTTTCTGGAATTGGGTAACAATACCCCCACTTGAGCTGATGGCATATAAACCTGATTAAATATGCTTACTGTTTGAGGGTTATTACCTAATGCAATATCTCCAACGATACCAAGTCCTTGTGCCAATAATTGCTCACTCATTCTTTCTCTACCATGACCCGCCACTGCATGTGTAATTTCGTGCCCTAGTACTATCGCCAATGCTGTTTCATTTTGCGTAATAGGTAAAAGTCCAGTGTAACAAACCACTTTGCCTCCTGGCATACACCAAGCATTTACCTCTTTATTTTCTACTAAATTAAATTCCCATTGATAGCCTTTCAGTGCATTCGGCATTCCATGTTCATTATAATACTTATCAATTGCAAGTGCAATTTTATTGCCTACCCGCTTCACCATTTCCGCATCTTTTGAATTATTGGGAATCACTTTGTTTTTATTCAAAAATTCTTTGTACTGAGTTACCGCTAAGGATTGAACCTGGCTTTCCGGAACAAGCGTTAATTGGCTTCGCCCTGTGATTGTATTTCTAGAACAGGCAACTATTAAAAATGTAATAATAATAGCTGTTGTAATTCTATTTATCATATTTCAATCATTTATTCAAAAATATCATATTGCAATTTTAGAAAACACAAATATTTACTTTGAATTTGTTAAATAAAAAAAGGCCAGTAAAAGAATACTCTTATTTTAGCCTTTTAGTGTAAAATATGAAACCTATTTTATCTGCTCGACTTCAAAAAATCGATTATTTTATTTTTTTCATCCTGGGTTAACAAAGCCCTGCTTTGCATGTGCAAACCAATTGTTTCCCATTGTTCTGGTGAAAAGGTCATCGGAGATGGAGTATTATGACAACGTTGACAGTTTTCGCCCCATAACTGCACACCTGATTTTCCAGCAATTGCACTTGTTGGTGCGCAACTATTTAAAGAAAATACTCCGATCAATCCAAAAATCATAATTAATGCTATAGATATTTTCTGAATGAATGGTAACTTTTTCATGATATTAATATTTAAAGTTGAATAGCAAATTGTAAATACCAACTATTTTTAATTGTTTTTCCAGTGTATGCATCCAATGCTTTTGGTGCTGTACTATTGCCGGTATAAGATTCATAGGTAAGTCGTACCACAGATCTCCAACTCAACCAATAATTTAAGCCTATAGAATATGAATGCTGATCACTTCCCCATGTAGAATTAGAAGGAGTATTATATTCTGTATATCTGCCAGCTAACTCAATATCGTGAAGAAAATTATTCGCTGTAGTAGGTCTTAATGAACATTGAATAAATGTTGCAGTACTATGATTGGTGAAAGTATAAGTGGAAGTTGAATCAACGGGGCTAATATAATTAACATCCGAAATATTTTGAATATTATGTTGAGCTTTTATATTCACTAAAAAAGGATGAATTGTATTTACATAATTAAGATCAAAAGCATAAGCTTGTCCTTTTGCATTTGCAAAAGCAGTTCCAGGGGTACCTACTTTCCCAAACATTCCTGAAACCCCTAATTCTAATGTCGAATTTGAAAATGGTAGAATGCCTAATCTACCTGTAAATGACTTATTATTATTGACATCTCCTAGTGATCCAGAACTTAAAGTGCCATCGCTATTAAGATTCATAGAATTCGTTAATGCAAAATCATAATTCATTTTCATCGTTCCTAAGGGTAAACCACCTGCAACCTCTATACCATAATCAGCAGGAGCCATATCTGCAACTCCCATGGGATCAGTAGCTAATTTATTAATCCATCCAGCTGCAAGCCTTTTTGAATAGGTGCCAAAAGGAACTACTAAATAACCTGCTCTTATAATAAGATTTGGTGCAGCAAAATATGAGATATCTGCCCAATTAACTCCAAGACCGTTATTACTAAATGAGGGTTCAAATTCCATTAGAAATTTTGTACCATGTCTCCATAAAAACATTGGACTAAATTCGAAATGGTCTGCATCTGGGAAGCCGTTTGATTTGCTTATTGTGCTAATACCATCAATTGTATTTGTAGTTTTACTACTTACGAAACCGAAAGTTGCTAGACCTACAACCAATAGATGATCATCTCCGGGTTTATTGTAGTTAGCTTGCAATTCTAGTGCTGCCACTCTCTCAGATAATGCAGAGTCAGTAACATTTTGTGTTTGTGCATTTAATTTGGTTCGAGATGCAGTTATTATAATGATAACAAAAATTAGAACCAAACTTTTAAATAAAAATGAGTTTTTCATTTTGTTGGTTTTTATGGTGAATATTTAAAAAGTCCCTATCAAGTCAACATATCTTTGATTGAAACAAAACAGATATTTATTTTTTCGCTAAGGTTCGTATAAAATTGATGAGCTGCCACCTTTGTGCATCTGTAAGAACTTGTTTGTAAGACGGCATTGGTGAACGACCTTCTGTTAATTTCCAATATAATGAGCCATCTGACTCCTTTTGAATTGCTGCAGAAGTATGATCAGCTGGCTTTGGATTAACTGAAGCAGAAGCGATTCCATCTCCTTTACCACCATTGCCATGGCATGGTGAACAATTTGAGATGTAGAGTTTTTTTGCTTCTTTTAATGAATTAGGATCTGAAGGAATTGGATTTTTTAATTGTTCAGCAGCAGCTGGCGAGACCCATTTTTTAGGGGGTTGTGCATTAATTGTATAAATATTAAAAAAAACGAACAGTAATAATAACACTGTAAATATAATTTCAGCGCTATTTTTCCGGTTGGAGAGGGTTGTATTTTTCATTGTCGTAACATTAAGTTCTAACAAAGCTGTTCCTATTTGTATGTGATAACTATGACAATTATCATAAAATAAGGAACTGAAAAATTTCTAAATCTGAATTAAGGATATTTTAATCTTCTTTTAATTATGCCCATTAATTTTATTTTTTAATTAAAAATCATTATATTTTATTGAAATTATTTTGAACACTTTGCTTGATTTTAACTCCTTCTAAAAACTGTTGTTTGTATCCTCTTTTTCATTGCAGGATCATTCAGGAGTTCTATAATCCATTAACCTTTTTAATGATTGTATCCTCATTGATTTATAACATTCTTTTTTCGATCTCATCGCCCAGCAATCTTCTGCCAATATCACTTAGAAGTAAGTACTTTCATATTCAGGATGATAATTCCATAGGGAGTCGAATCTTGCCTGAACAATCTTTAACCAGTATATTTAGCGTCCTTGCATTTTTGGACTGATATTGTCTAATTTTCTCTTAAATAGTATTAATTTAAAATCTATTTCAATGGGAATATAATATAAGTATATGGTAAATTTGGATTAAAGGCTTTCAAGATCTTATAGCATTTTTATAAAAACTATTCATTAAACTGAAATAAGCACCAGAATATAATATGAATAAAACGACAATCATGAGCCGGCTATTTATTTTGATCAACTTTGTATTTTCATTAGTTGTACTTCATGCACAACCACTCCCAATTGTGGAGAATGGAACTATTGAACGTATTGAAAAACTAAGCTCTAAATATGTTGACGCAAGAAATGTAGATGTGTGGTTACCAGAAAGCTATAGCCCTAAGAAAAAATATGCTGTATTGTATATGCATGATGGACAAATGCTATACGACTCCACCACCACATGGAATAAAAAATCCTGGGATGTCGATAAAATAATAACTCGACTCATAAGGGAAGGGAAGCTCCAGGATCTTATTGTAGTGGGAGTTTGGAATGGCGATAAAAGTAGACACGCGGATTATTTTCCACAAAAACCTTTTGAAAGTTTAGATGCTAATAAAAGAGAGTTAGTATTAAATGCTGCTAGAAATAATGGGGTATCTGTTTTTGGAAATTATCAAATTCAATCTGATGGGTATCTCAAATTTTTGGTAGAAGAGTTAAAGCCGTTAATAGATAAAAAATATAGTACAAGAAAAGATGCAGCTCATACTTTTATAGCAGGCAGTAGTATGGGTGGGTTAATTTCCATGTATGCCATCTGTGAATATCCAAATGTTTTTGGCGGTGCGGCTTGCTTATCAACCCATTGGCCTGGAATTTTTGTAACAAAAGACAACCCAATTCCAGATGCTTTTGTTGATTATTTAAAAAACAATCTTCCCAACCCGAAGCATCATAAATTCTATTTTGATTATGGTGATAAAACATTGGATGCCATGTATCCGCCTTTACAAAAAAAGGTTGATGAAGTAATGAAGGAAAAAGGCTACACTGAAAAAAAATGGCTAACAAAATATTTTCCCGGACAAGATCACAGCGAAGGATCCTGGAGAAGCCGCTTTGAAATACCACTCGAATTTTTATTGGGGAAATAATTAAAATCTATATTATGAATCACAGTTCAATGCCCAATAGAGTACTCTCCCTTGATTTTATGAGAGGGTTGATCATGATATTGTTAATGCTTGAAAGTGCTGGCCTATATCAATTTTTAAATAATTCATTAGAAGGTAACCCAGCGCAATTATTGACACAACAATTCTTTCATCATCCCTGGAATGGAATTCGTTTTTGGGATCTAATACAGCCTGGATTTATGTTTATGGCCGGTACAGCGATGGTTTACTCTTTACAAAGACAGCAGAATGAAGGAGTTCCATGGAATCAATCATTTATTAAAGTATTGAAAAGATCAGGTTGGCTTTTCTTCTGGGGAGTATTTGATTATGCGGTGCGACCTAATGGACTATCATTTGAACTCTGGGATGTACTTACACAATTATCAGTAACAACACTTATTGCTTTTCTTATTTTTCGCTGGGAGTTTAAGTGGCAATTTATATTCAGTCTCTTTCTTTTATTACTCACAGAGGTCGTGTATCGCTTTACGCATATTTCGGGGTTTGATCAACCATTCACAGATCAGCAGAATTTTGGCAACTACGTGGATTTACTTTTAATGAATAAAATAAACAAAGGGGGCTGGGTTGCAATTAATTGTATACCTACTGCTGCTCATACCATTTGGGGAGTATTAGCAGGAAAGTTATTACTGTCTGACTTATCATCTAAAGTAAAAATTAAATGGCTTATGGTTGTTGGGGTCATATTTCTGATCGTTGGATTTGGAATGGACATGACTATTACCCCCATCATTAAACGTATTGCTACTAGTTCATTTGTATTTGTATCAGGGGGTTATTGTTTGCTTTTTCTAGCTTTAAGCTATTGGTGGATTGATGTGAAAGCTCATAAAAACTATCTTCAGTTTTTCACAGTGGTAGGGATGAATTCTATTTTTATCTACCTATTTATTGAAATTGTTGCAGACCGTTGGTTTTCTGAGTACATTCATGCATTTGGAAAAGGATTACTACCTTATTTAGGATGTTCCACTAATGCCATTGGAATAATTAGTGCTTTGGCTGTTTTTGCTTTAGAATGGAAAATGTGTCAATTTTTATACAAAAAGAAAATCTTTTTCAAGATTTGATGCTGCTACTTTAGGATATGAAAATTTAAAGAGAACTTCTTTTCAATGAGAAGTTTTCTCCAATCAATGAATAGAAGCATACAAAGAATAAATATACCCAGTACAATTCCAGATAGACTTTTCCATGTTAAAAAACCTTTTAAAAAACTTGCCGTATTATTTGCCACATAATCTCCTGTAAATACCATTAATAAATCGCTTAAAAATTTACCTACAAGGAAGGTTGGCACAATATAAATAGCTTTTATTTTTGCAATACCTGCGGCACTAAATAAACTTGTAGTAGGTAGGGGCATTAGTGTATATAAAAAAACGAAGGCCTGGATCTTCCAGCCTTTATCAGCCAACTTTGTTCCAATAAAATGTAGGTCTTCATTTTTCTCCAATTTAATATAACGATCTGATAAATATGGGATGTACAAAAACAAGGTATATCTACCTAATGCTGACCCAAGAACACCAGAGACTAAAACTAACCAGATGTTTAAATCAAACTTCATTTGAAAAAACACCATAACAGTCCATGCGGGTGGGCCGAAAAATGGCAGAAGGTCTACAAGAAATGCTGCTGCAAAAACAGAAAGGTAATACCACATAACTACCGAAAGTTACTTAAACATTCTCAATTATCTACTACTTTAATGTCAGTTCTATGGTCAGCAGGATTACGTTTATCATACTTTATTTTGAATGCCTCTAAGTTTGGTCGATATTTTCTATCTCTTTTCAATTCATAATTGTAAAATGCTTTGCCTGCTTCATTTAAAAAAGGTTGCCCAACGCTTTCAAATTCGTATTTGTCATCATTCAATATTTCGTCTTTGTTTACATAAATAGTTGCAGCAAGCATGTATTCTATTTTATTTTTTAGATCGATAACATAAGAAACATCTGTTAGAAATCCGTATGCCCATCCTACTTTATTAAATACCCGAACATTTGATGGCATGCTATGAGTGCTATCTAAGAAAAAGAATTTAACATAACTATTATAAAATATCGAATCATTGTATTTAGGATAACTTGTTTCTGAAGGATATTGGGAGAGATATTTTAATAGAAAATCCCTATCATTTTTTTCTAAATCAAATCTTTGTTTCTCGGGTACTGATAATGGAAACAAAACTGATTGAAGCATCTGTTGAAAATCCTCTAAAGGAATATAATTGTGTTTCGTAAAATCAAAAGGCTCGTTGATTAAACTATCGTTTTTATTTAAATATCCTTTTCCCAATAAAAATTGCCTGTTAAAGTCAAAAGGAATAGTATTATATGCAGCAGCTTGTTCGAAAACTGGCTTGCCATCATCTGTCAAAAATTTTATTGGATTGGTATGTCTATTCTGTTCTTCATTAAATCCCATAAACTGCCTTGTTATTCTTAACCTTTTATAGCCTTTCTGATGCAAGCTTGTATTAATAGCCTCTTGCCCCATAAATTGATACATACGATTATAAGGATCATTCTCACTAATTAAGAACGCCCTTTTAATGAAATTGCCAATACTAGGAAAACCAGTTTCTGATGTGCTATCTCTGATCAGTGGTTTTTGTCCCATGTAATTGCTATCATATTGCATCCGGGTATTTTTGTTTAACCCTGGTTGATTTAGGTGATGTAATTTTTCAAGTGATAGAAAAGCCAAAGGCATTTTAACCATGGAGGCTGGATTGTAATAACTTTCCGCATCATAGTTAAAATAGAAATTATTAAAACTAGGTATGTTTTGTTTATCTCTATTTATCTGCGTATAAATCATTTGCAGACGATAATATGCAGGGTTTTGTAAAACCATTTTGGAAACGCTAGATGATGTTTGCCCTAAAATTTGAAGTACTAAACTGTCAGTTTTAGGCTGGGCAAAAGAGCTAATGGCAAAACACATTACAACGTATGGGAGGATCTTTTTTAGCATATGGGAAGTTACAAAATTTAACATTCTAATTTTGTGGCTAGAACTTATTAGTTTTGAATAGAATCAATTATTATGGCTAAGCTTTTCTCTTCTTTCAAAATTAAATCTGTTCAATTAAAAAATCGGATTGTGATTTCCCCAATGTGTCAATATTCTGCAGAAGATGGTTTTGCAAACGATTGGCATTTAGTTCATTTAGGAAGCCGTGCTGTTGGCGGTGCGGGTTTAATTATTGCTGAAGCTTGTGCCGTTTCGCCAGAAGGCAGAATTTCTCCTTACGATATCGGCCTTTGGAAAGACGAACATATACCAAATCTTAAAAGAATCACCACATTTATAGAAGGTCAGGGCTCAGTTCCAGCAATTCAATTAGCGCATGCAGGAAGGAAAGCAAGTTGTGCTCAACCTTGGAAAGGAGGAGAAATGTTACACAAAGAAGAAGGTGGCTGGCAAACCGTTGCACCAAGTGCGATTCATTTTAATGAAAAGTATTCTATGCCCATTTCATTAACTATAGATGGAATACATAAACTGGTAGAAAGCTTTAAAGCCGCTGCAAAAAGGGCTTTTGAAGCGGGGTTTAAAATCATAGAAATTCATGCAGCTCACGGATACCTTATTCATGAATTCTTTTCTCCATTATCAAATCAAAGGATGGATGCATACGGAGGAAGTTTTCAAAACAGAATTCGATTTCTTTGTGAGGTAGTAACAGCTGTTCAGGAAGTATGGCCTGCAGAACTCCCTTTATTCGTGCGAATTTCAGCAACAGATTGGGTGGACGGTGGTTGGAATATTGATGAATCTGTTGAATTGTCCAGAATTTTAAAAGAGATGGGTATTGATTTGATTGACTGCTCTTCTGGCGGCAATATTAGTAATGTACGAATCCCCTTGTCTCCTGGTTACCAGGTGCAGTTTTCAAAAAAAATAAAAGAGGCAACTGGAATTTCTACTGCTGCAGTTGGATTAATTACGGATGCTCAACAAGCAGAAACTATTTTACTGAATGAGGATGCTGATTTGATTCTATTTGCACGTGAATCTTTACGCAATCCTTATTTCCCATTGAATGCAGCTTCTGCACTCAATGAGAAAATAGATTGGCCGATACAATATGATCGAGCAAAAAAATAATTAAAGGGTTAGCCCACCTGAAGCTTCAATGCGTTGTCCGGTAATCCATCCTGCATCTTCTGAACAAAGAAATGCCACGATGCCCCCAATATCATTTGCTTGTCCAACTCTGCCCAGTGCAGCCATGGTTCCCATCAATGCCTTACGTTCAGGATTGTTTCTGATGGCAGCATTATTGAAATCAGTTTCTATCGGTCCTGGAGCGAGCACATTTACGGTGATCCCTCTATGCCCCAATTCTTTTGCAAGGTATTTTGTTAGTGTTTCTATACCCCCTTTCATGGAAGCATAAATACTATAGCCAAAGACAAAAGACCTGGTTGAACCAGAGGAAATATTTACGATACGACCATTGTTGTTGAGAAGAACTAATGATTTTTGGATTAAAAAGTAAACGGACTTAAAATGAACATTCATAAACAAATCAAAATCATTTGCAGTTGCTTTTTCAAATGGAATTGTTGCACCCATGCCTGCATTATTGATTAAGAAGTCGAAATGGTCTTTTTGCCAATGACTATTTAGTACAGTCTTTAATTGATCAATGAAATTATCCAATGAATTAAAGTCGCTTGTATCTAGAAATATTGCAGCCCCTTTTTGCCCTAATTTTTCTATTTCATTCACTACCGCTTCTGCAGCATCTTTTTTTGATTGATAGGTAATGATTACATCGTTCCCTTTTTCTGCAAGCCTTAATGCCATATCTCTCCCCAATCCCCTGCTGCCACCTGTTACAAGGGCAATTTTTTTTGACACATCCATATTTATTTAAGTTTTAGACTATAAAGATATCTAGAATTAAATGCTTCGGTACAGAGTATCTTTTCAAGGTTCATATAGCTATAAAAAATACTAACTTCACCACAAATACAGCTTGGGTTTGAGGACCCTAAAGATTTTGGAAATTATGCCCAAGGCAACAATTAAAAAATATACCCGCCTCATTTTTAAATCCATTGCATGGATTATTGCTGCATTGCTGTCTTTAGTATTTTTATTAGTTGTATTAATTCAAATTCCAAAGGTCCAGGATATTGCAAAAAATCAAGCAGTAAGCTGGCTAAGTGGGAAACTAAAAACCAAAGTTTCAATTGCAAAATTGAGGGTTAATTTCCCTGATCAGATAATAATTGAAAAAGTATATTTCGAAGACCAGCATAAAGACAGTCTATTTTGGGTTAAACGAATCTCATTAGATATTTCCCTGTTTAAACTTTTGCAAAATACATTGGAAGTAAAAAAAGTGGAATTGGATAGTTTAGGAGTGAATATAAAAAGAGTAAGTCCAGATTCGAATTACAACTACACATACATTTTAAATTCATTTATTTCAAATAACAAAAAAGAAAAATCAAATTCATCCAAGCCATTCCATTTTAAGTTAGGAACTATTTCATGGAATGCTATTTCGGTAAGATATATTGATGACATGGAAGGAATCAATACTCAGGTTTCCTTTGGCAATTTACATACAGAAATAAAAGACTTTGATATTGATAAATCTATTTATGGAATTTCTGATCTTTCGATAGAAGGATTAAACTTGAAATTTGATAAGTACCATCCACTCATAAGTAGTAAAAAGTATATTGCCATTAAAGAAGCCAAAACTGCTACTCCATTTCCATTTATTCGAACAGGTATAATAAGTTTAAAAAAAACTGGAATTAAATATAATGATGCTATTGAAGGATTGCATGCTGAAATAAATTCGGATATTCTTTTAATTGCTATGGGTAATATGGACTTGAATAAGTTGATAATTCCAATTGAGCAATTAACGGTATCAAAAACAGATGTGGCGATTTCAATGGATCCTCAAATAAAATCATCTTTAGCAAGTAAGAATCTTACAAAACAAAATACAGATACTACTACTGTTAAATGGCATATTACTGCTAATAGAGTTTTGTTTGATAGCAACAACATTCGATTCGATAATAACCAATACCTGCACCTTAAAAAGGGGATCGACTATCAGCATTTGAACTTGTCGACATTCGGGATGCATCTTGATAGTGTTGATGCAACCCCCTTAGTATATCAAGGGAAATTAAAAAACCTCGGATTTGTAGAGAAAAGTGGTTTAAATGTAAAGAATTTTTCCACAGATTTTTTTTATAACGATCATGGGGCCAGGTTGGAAAAATTGAATTTGCAAACATCCAAAACACAGATAAGGGAAAAGCTTATTTTAAAATATGCTTCTTTGAATAATTTAGTTTCTAAACCAGAAAATACAGAGTTAGATGCTTATTTGAAAAACTGTAAAATAGCAGTGAGTGATATCTTATTATTTGCCCCAATGCTAGAAAAAAATCTAAATGGATATCAAAAATCTGTGTTGTCTATTAACACAGAGATAAAAGGATTAATTAAGAATTTAAAAATTCCAAAATTTGAAATAAGCGGATTGGGGTTGACTTCTATTAAAGCCAGTGGCTTGGTTCAAGGACTTCCACATGTTGATAGATTATTTGCCGACATCCATATTGCGCAATTCAAATCAACTAAAAAAGATATAGAAGCGTGGATCCCACCCAAAACGCTTCCCGCTTTTTTACAGATACCTGAAACTGTAGTTATAAATGGAAATTTTAGAGGATCAGTTAAAGAGTTTAATACCAAATTACTTGCACGGTCGTCTGATGGAGATGCGATGGTGGATTTACGAATGATGAATAAGGGGGAATCCTATTCAGGAAATATAAAATTTGACTCATTAAATCTTGGCAGAATCCTGACTCAGGAAAAAAATATTGGAAGAGTTTCTTTGAATGCTACAGTAGATGGAACAGGGTTTAATTATAAAACAATGGAGACTAACCTTGATGCAGAATTATTAGATGCTTCTATAAAAAACTATCGTTATAAACAGCTTCTCATTTCTCTACATCTAAATAATGGGAAAGCTTCGGTTTTATCTTCGATTAAAGATCCAAATATTGCATTTCATTTAACTGCATCTGCTGATCTGGTTAATCAATATCCAGCTTTTAAAGCTGATATGGAAATTGATACCATCAATTTGAAGCAATTGAATCTGGTGAGCGATCAAATGGCATTCCATGGTCGTATTTATTCTGATTTTTCAAATTCAAACCCTGATAGTTTAGAAGGTAATTTGATGGTGCGAAATATGCATTTAAATTATCAAAATAAAATATTCTCAACAGACTCTATTATACTGCAAGCCCACAATGAATCTGATCATCAGGTTTTAGAATTTAGTTCAAAGCCAGCAAGGATGTTGTTAAAAGGGAAGTATCGGCTCACCGAATTAGCAACAGCATTGGAACATACCATTAATCAATATTATAAGATTCCAGGGTTTAGGGATACTTTATTTTATCCTCAGGATTGGAAAGCAGATTTCCATTTTAACACTTCCCCTTTGGTGCTTCATTTTATGCCAGATTTAGAAGGCACTGATACAATCTCAGCACAAGTAAAGTTTAACAGCATTGCTAATGATTTTCAAGTAGCCGCCTCCGCACCATTAGTTCAGTATGATCAACACTTCATTAAAAAATTAAAATTTGATGCAAATGTTGGGGAAGGACAGCTTAATTACCATCTAAGTATATGGAAAGCAGGCAATCCTAGTTTTATGATTAATCAAACTACATTAGATGGTTTTATTAAATCAAATACCGTTCATGCAAATTTGATTTTTCATGATAATAAATTCCAAAAAAATTATCAATTGGCGGGGGATTTTTATGAATCAACGAAGGGAATTGAAATAAAGTTAAATCCAGATAGTTTGTTATTAAATAAACAGAAATGGGTTGTGAGTGCTAATAATTTAATACGATATGATTCTACAGGTGTATATGCAAGAGATTTTCAGTTTCAGTTTAAAGATCAATCAATAGCATTGAATAGTGTAGGCAATAGCATTGGAGCGCCATTAAAACTTGATTTCATTAATTTCGATATCAATACAATTACTGATGTTGCCAAGAAAGATTCTTTATTTGCAGATGGTATTATAAATGGTAATATCATAGTTAGCGATATTAAAAAACGTCCCACTTTTACTTCTGATTTAAACATCGCCAATTTAGCTTATCAAAGAAATGTATTTGGAAATTTAGTAGTAAAGGTTGATAATATCGGGGAAAACAGATTTAATGCAAAACTGGAATTAAAGGGAGCAAAGAATAGTGTTAGTCTTCTTGGAATGTATCAAACCAATGATGGGAAAATGGATCTGCATTTTCTTGCTGATAGTTTAGATATGGCAATTTTAAAACCATTTTCTTTTAACCAATTAAAAGAGGCAAGTGGCAATTTAAAAGCGGCTGTGGATATTGATGGAACTTTCGACAAACCTTTTGTGAAAGGTAATTTAAACTTTGAAAATGTATTCTTGACTTCTACTATGCTCGGGCAGAAGTTTAAATTAGATCAGGATGCTGTTAAGTTGGATGTTACTGGTATTCATTTTAAAGATTTTAGCCTCGATGATTCATTGGGAAATAAAGCAATACTAAACGGAAGTCTGTTAACAAAGAATTATCGAGATTTTGATTTTGATTTAAAACTTGCCGCTAACGATTTTAATTTAATAAATTCTTCTCAAGCTGACAATCAGTTGTTTTTTGGAAAATTGAATATGGATGCGGATATTAAGGTTTCCGGAAATCTTGAAGCACCCAATGTAAACGCAAAATTAAAAGCAAATAAAAATACAGCTCTCACTTTTGTAATGCCGGGTTCAAACCCCGAATTGCAAAGCAGAGAAGGGGTTGTGAATTTTATCGACAGAAAAAAAATAAATGATACTATTACAAAAATTGTAATCAATGATAGCATTATAAAACATTCTCCATTTAGCGGGTTGGTATTGAATACAGTAATAGAAACTGATACAGCTGCTGTTTTCTCGATGGTTCTTGATAGTCAGACAGGGGATGCTATCACTATTCAAGGCAAGACGAGTTTGTCTGCCGGTTTAGACGAGAGTGGTAAGCTTAGTTTAACCGGACTTTATGAAGTGGAAAGAGGATTATATCAATTCTCACTGAATATGATCAGGAAGAAATTTGAAATAGTTAAAGGAAGTACCATTACCTGGACTGGAGATCCTTTGTCTGCACTAGTGAATATAAAAGCATTATATAAATTAAAGGCTTCTCCAATTGATTTAGTAGAGCAGCAACTGGTAGGGCAAACACCAACTGAAGTTAATAAGTATAAGCAAAGACTACCAGTTGAAGTGTATTTGAAAATGAATGCGGAATTAATGAAGCCTCAAATCAGTTTCGATATTGTTATACCAGAACAGGAAATTTCAAAATGGCCATTGGTAGATGATAAGTTGCAGAAATTACGTACTGATGAATCTGAGATGAATAAACAAGTATTTGCTTTATTGATTTTAGGCAGATTTGTAGGCGAAGACCTGATGCAAAATAATACAGGTAGCACTACCACTGGAACAATGGTTCGTCAAAGTGTAAGCGGAGTATTATCTAGCCAGCTAAATAGAGTGGCAGGCGGTTTAATAAAAGGAGTTGACCTGAATTTTGATTTTGAATCACAGGATGATTATTCTACTGGTTCGGCACAAACAAGAACTGATTTAAAAGTTGGAATGTCAAGAACCTTGAAGAACGAACGCATTAAAGTAAATGTGGGTACCAATGTTCCTATAGAAGGCTCTGGTACTGCTACAAACGCTTCTTATATTTCTAGCGACGTTCAGGTCGATTATATGTTAAGTAAGGATGGAAAATATATGTTACGTACTTATAGTAAGAATAAATATGAAGGAGTAATTGAAGGCCAAATTGTTGAAACCGGCGTTACTTTTATTTTTACTGTAGAGTATGATAAATTTAAAGACATCTTTCGTAAGACGAATTCGTCGGATGAAAAAAAGAATATAAAGGCGAAAAAAAATAAGGGGCAAAATTAATGAGTAGAATTGGTTACATAATTTGTTTCATTTTTCTGTTGATGATATCGTCATGCAACGTAACAAAGAATGTACCTGATAACGATGCTTTATATATCGGTTCTAAACTGAATTTAATGAATGCAGTTGATAGTATGTATTTGAACCAAAATGATTTAAAAGCAGAATTGAATAGCCTCATCAAAATTAAACCGAATAGTAATTTTTTAGGGCTGCCTTACAAACTGATGATATACAATATGGCAGGCACTCCATCAGGTAAAGGATTGAGTTATTGGTTAAAAAATAGTGTTGGAGAGCCACCTGTTTTAGGAAGCAGTATCAACTTTGAAAAGAATCGGGATATTTTAGAAAACCGTTTAGAGAATCGGGGATATTTCCAGTCGGAAGTGGAAGTAGATACGATTAAAAAAAATAAAAAACTTCAAATAGTTTATGCTGTAACAGTGCATCCTGCTTACACAATTCGGAAGATGCAGTATAAAGTAGATAGCGTTTCAGTCATAGGGAAAGAAATAAATGCACTGGCTCCCGCAACACTTTTAAAACAAGGAAAAAATTATGATTTAGATATTATAAAGGCTGAAAGGAACCGTATTGACGCGGGTTTAAAAGAAAGAGGAATGTATTTTTTCAATGCAGATTATTTAATCATGGATGTAGACTCCGCCATTGGAACTCACCAGGTAGATATCGTATGCAGGTTTAAAAAAGAGACGCCTCAGAAAGCAAAACAAGATTACAGGATTGGAGATGTGTTTGTATTTGCTGATTATAAAAAAGATACAGATACAAGTATTCATAATGTTTTGGTAACAGGCACTTTTTATAAAGGTTATCATATTTATGATCCATTAAATAAGGTTAAACCTAGCGTATTTAGAAGGTCCATTATATTAAAACCTGGTGATATTTATAGTAGAGAGGTACATAATCAATCATTAAAACATTTGGTAAGTCTTGGAATGTATAAGTTTGTAAGTGCTCAATTCCAAGAAACAGATACCAGTAAATATCCTTCGCTCAATGCATTTTACTATTTAACAGCCTCACCTGTTAATTCATTAAGGGCAGAAGTTTCCGGACTAACCAAGTCGAACAATTCGGCCGGTACTGAAATATCTTTAACATGGAAACACCGAAATTTTTTTCGTGGAGCTGAGCAGTTTTCTACAAAAATTTATGGGGGATTCGAAAAGCAGGTATCTACACAACAACCTACTGTTACAACTAATCGCTTTGGTGTGGAATTTAACTTATTGTCGCCAAGGATTATAGCCCCATTTAAATGGAAAGCTAAAGCTCAAGGAGGATTTACTCCTCAAACAAAAACAACCCTGGCCTATGAGTTCTTTGAAAGAAATACACAGTATACCCTTAATTCCGGTAAACTTAGTTTCGGCTATATCTGGAAATCTGATATTCGGCAAGAACATCGGTTTGATATTTTTTCAATGAATTTAGTGAGGCCAACTTATATTTCTCCAGAATATCAATTGGCTTTAGATACCAATATTACACTTGCCAGAAGTATTGAGAAGCAGTTTATAGTGGGCCCAAATTATAATTACAATTTCAACACCCAGATTAAACCCAATATTCATTCAAATAATTATTTTTTCAATGCCAATATTGACGTTTCTGGAAATATCATGGGTTTAGTTTCAGGTGCTGATATTAGTAATGGAAAACAAAAGGAATTATTCGGAATTCCTTATTCTCAGTATATAAGAACGGAATTGGATTTTAGACATTACTTAAGAATTAATGCAAAAACGATTCTTGCAAGCAGAATTCTTGGTGGACTGGGATATGCTTATGGAAATAGTGATGTTCTTCCATTTATGAAGGCGTTTTTTGCAGGAGGCACAAATGATATTAGAGCATTTAGGGCAAGATCTTTGGGTCCGGGAACCTATTATGCCGGGAATGCATCAACAAGTACGGTTGTATTATCAGAACAACCAGGTGATATTAAATTGGAATTTAACTCTGAATTGCGAATGAAATTATTCTCGGTTTTATATGGGGCTTTTTTTGTGGATGCCGGAAATATTTGGACGATGAAATCAGATAGTTCAAGACCCGGTTCAAAATTCACAGGAAACTTTATGAAAGAAATGGCAGTTGGTACTGGGTTGGGTCTTAGGGTTGACGTTAGCTTTTTTGTATTGCGTTTAGATTTTTCTTTCCCGGTTAGAAAGCCATTTTTGGCAGATGGGAATAGATGGGTAATTAAGGATATTAATTTTGGAGATTCTGAATGGCGCAAACAAAACTTAGTATTCAATTTAGCTATTGGATACCCATTCTAAAAAAATCTTAGAAAGGTTAATTGAAATTATTCTTTATTCCATTTTTCACTTGGCCACCAAGCATAAAGTAATAATAGAACTAAACTTAATAAAATCAAAGGAAGAATCAAAAAGTGCCTCATGGATATTTTGTAATACTGCTTTGTATCAGATTTACTATCAAATTTCTTTTTTTTAGAGCGGTACTCAATTAATACTCGGTGAATACATAGTAAAAATCGGTCATGTAAATATTCAAAGAAATAAAATTGGGACTAACTAAAGTCTTGAATACAAGCAAATTAGCTTCAAAAAGTTTTTTTGACAGTAGAAATGGAAAGTAATACATCTACATTATTTGATAAAACCAGGCTACTGCCCCCTATAAAATAATCTCGCCTGTTTATTTTAAAATCAGCTTTGAAAAGATATCCGGTTTTATCCTGTTCGGCTGTGAATTCGAATTTTATTTGCCGGGTTACATCTTTAATCATCAGTTCTCCTTCAAACCAATATTGGTTTTTTAGTGGGGCTTTCGTTATTGATTTTGATATTAAATAAATAGTCGGATATTTTTCTACATAAAAATAGTCGCGCGATTTTAAATGGTTATCCCTTGTTCTATTTTTTGTAAAAATTGATTCAGCATCTACACTCATGTCAAAACTTGCATCTTTCAATTTATTGGGATTAAAATCGATATCTCCTTTTATACCAGCAAAGCTACCCTCTGTACTAATACCGAAATTGTTAATGAAGAATTTTACAGAAGATGATTTCTCAACTGGTATATAAGTCTGGGATAGACATAGCAAAGAAATGAAGCATGAATTTAACAATATCAAAATAGATTTCCATCTCATCAGGACTATAATTATTTAATTGAATCAGGCGGTTAAAATTAGATAATATAAGCGACTATTTTCTACATAATCTGCCAATTATATAGCTATTTGTAGTATATCAACTACTTAAACTTGCTTGTTTATGTTATTTTTTTGCTGACGAATTACAGCAACCTTTACACTCTACATAAATGCTATTCATAAACTTTTATGCAGGCCATATTTCAGATTTCCCTAAATCTAAATAATGAAAAAATTACCTTATTACCCGTTATTGATGCAACAGAAAAAAGTGCCATATATCCTTATACTGGCCATTCTGGCAATTTGTTTTTTTGTCGTTTTAATACTAGAAAAACACGTTAATACAAGTAGATCCATGTTGATCCTTTCAATGCTGATAGGATTATGTTCTATTGGATTTATTTCATTTGTTCTTTTTCAGAGCTGGAAAGGGATGAAACTCTTAAGTAGTTTAGAACGTCAAGGTAAGATCAGTGAAGAAAAATACCAATACATTATTAATAATGTGGGATCTGTTGTTTTCACGATTGATTTAACTGGGAAATTCAATTTTATAAGTAAGCGTAGTTTGCAACTTACAGGATATACTTCTGAAGAATTGGATGGCAAGCATTTTACCAGCATTTTAGACCCACAATGGAAAGAACGGGTTTTTGAGAATTATTATAGTCAATACTTGCATCTTATTGATGAAACGATATATGAATTTCCAATTGTAAATAAAAATGGATATAAGAAATGGGTAGAACAGTGTGCTGTTTTAATTATGGAGAATGGAAAGCCGATAGGATTTCATTGTATCGTAAGAGATATTTCAGATAAAAAACAAATTCAGTTTGAATTAGAAGAAACAGAAAAAAATCTGAAACATCAACAGTTTCAATTGCAATCAGTTTTAGATAATACTACATCAATTATTTTCATTAAGGACTTACAAGGTAAATACACGGTAGCAAACAAGCGATTCATGGATCTATTGCAAGTGCAAAAAAATCAGGTAATAGGATTTACCGATTACAATCTTACTTCAAAAGATCAGGCTGATTATTTTACCTCTCTTGATACGAAAGTTATTTCAGAAAGAAAACCAATTGAAGTTGAACAAATTATTGAGGGTCCGAATGGACCAGTGAATCTGCTTCTTGTTAAATTCCCTTTATTTGATCAGAATAATAATGTATTTGGCGTAAGCGGTATTGCAACTGATATTTCTGAAAGAACTCAATATCAAAAAGAACTTATTAGTGCAAGGCAATCAGCAGAAAGTGCCAAATTATTGCAAGAACAGTTCCTTGCAAATATGAGTCATGAAATTCGTACACCAATGAATGGTATACAGGGTATGACAAATTTGTTACTTGAATCATCGCTTAATAATGTGCAAGAAAAATATGCTACAATTATTAAAAGATCAGTTAATAATCTTTTAGTAATCATTAATGATATTTTAGACTTTTCTAAAATCCAGGCCGGTAAATTAAGCATCGAAGAAATCGCTTTCGATATCAGAGAATCAGTAGATGCCATCAGACCTCTATTCGCGCATCGTCTGGAGAAAAAAGGTTTAGAGTTTGAATTAAATATGGATGAGAAAGTTCCAAACTATTTGGTTGGAGATCCTTATCGATTAAATCAAGTATTGGTTAATCTTGTAGGGAATGCAATTAAGTTTACTGAAAAAGGTAAAATTGTATTAAGTGTTTCTATTAAA
>SESB01000511.1_pt1 | contig 27716 bp, 22 predicted proteins | sample 3171441 | NCBI WGS metagenome assembly SESB01 (sample SAMN06051867, study PRJNA518727) | freshwater metagenome | biome: subpolar coniferous forest; feature: holomictic lake; material: water; isolation source: holomictic Lake 227, 6 m depth | place: Canada: near Kenora, Ontario | collected... | reverse complement strand
AATGGACAATCATGAACAAATCAAAACAATTAAGGACACAAAAAGTGATGCCAAAGTGATGCCATAAAATGAGCGAGTTTGCCAAAACAGATGTGCGTTACTGGAAAGATCGGGTGTATCGCCGCAAAGGGCTTTGATGACGCTTGGCAATCGAGCCTGTCCATTGTTTAATGCCGGGGTTTTTCCGAGCCAAGGATCGTCACTCAACCCATGCCTCCCAAATCCAAGAAAGCTTCCAAACAACCAAGCAGCCAACCTCGGGTTCGAGGCCAATCTATGGCTCGCCGCGCCCCCTTCCCGATACGCTCATGCCAAAGCTGCTGAACGGGGAAATAAGCGTGGCGAAAGCCCGATCCTGTGCCTAGCCTTTTTCCTCCCGTCAATACATCACAACAACTGCTATCCCGCTTCTTATGCCCGCCAAACGCAAATCTGCCAAGAAAGCCAACGTCCCGCAGGAGTCGCCCGGTCTCTCCAGCCCTCTTGCCTTGCTGGAGCGCATGATGCAGGGAATCGGGATACCGGAGGAACTTTCCGAAACCAATGAGGAGCGGGCGCAGATGCGCTTTTATGACGCAATGGAGGCTGAGACGCCGCAGAAGATGATGAAAATCCTTGAGGAGGTTCTGAGGCTCGACCCGGACAACGTGGATGCGCGGTTGGTGGTGCTGGGATTGGCCGAGCCCGGCGCGGTGGACGCGATCGAGTCGCTGCGCGACATCGTAGAGACCGCGGCGCGAAAGCTGGGACCGGAGGGATTCGCGGAATACCAGCCGCATTTCTGGGGGGTCCTGGAGACGCGGCCTTACATGCGGGCGCGACAACAACTGGCGGCGGAATTGGAATCGGCAGGGAGGCTGGAGGAGGCAGTGAAGGAATATGAGGGGATGCTGGAGTTGAACCCCAACGACAATCAGGGCGTGCGCTATTCCCTGCTGGCGTGTTACATGGCGCTGGATCGGCGGGCGGAGGCGCGCGCACTCATCAAGCGGTATCCCAATGATGTGAAATACAATCCGGTGTTCGCGTGGGGGGTAGTGCTGCTGCGTTTCCTTACCCCGCGCAAAACCGGGCTGGAAAACGCGCTGACCGCCGCTCGCAAACAGAACCCGCACCTGGAAGCGTATCTCAAAGGGCACCGGCGAGTTCCCAAGAACCTGCCGAACGGCTACTCGCTGGGGAGCAAAGAGGAGGCGATCTGTTACGCCGGGAATGTGATCATGGCCTGGCACCGCCACCACGAGGCGCTCGGCTGGCTGGTTTCGCAAAAATAGGGCAAACCGAACGGATCCATAGAGAGCTAAACCATGCACACCCCAAACCAATTCCTCCTCTACACCGCGCCCGACGGGGCGGTGAAGGTGGATGTTTTTTTCAAAGAGGAAACCGTTTGGCTGACCCAAAAGGCGTTGGCAGAGCTTTTCGGGGTGGGCATTCCCGCGATCAACAAGCACCTCAAAAATATATTCGATTCGGGCGAGTTGAGCCGGGAGGCAACTGTTTCCAAAATGGAAATAGTTCGCGCCGAAGGTGGCCGGGAGGTCGCCCGCGAGGTGGAGTTCTACAACCTTGATGCCATCATTGCGGTGGGCTACCGGGTGAACAGCTACCAGGCCACGCAGTTCCGCATTTGGGCGACGCATACGCTGCGGGAGTTCCTCATCAAGGGCTTTGTGATGGACGACGAACGCTTGAAACAGGGCAAGCAGCTCTTCGGCAAGGATTACTTTGATGAGCTGCTGGAGCGCATCCGGGAGATCCGGGCCAGCGAGCGGCGGTTTTACCAGAAGATCACGGATATTTACGCGCTCTCGGTGGACTACAGCCCCGACGCGCCCCTGACGAAGGAGTTTTTCGCCAACGTGCAAAACAAACTGCACTGGGCGATCACCGGACAGACCGCGGCGGAACTCATCTACTCCACCGCCGATGCGACGAAGCTCACCATGGGCCTGACGACATGGAAGCACGCGCCGCACGGCAAGATATTGAAATCCGACGTGACGGTGGCGAAGAACTACCTGAACGAGGCGCACGTGAAGGAGTTGAACCGCATTATTTCAGCCTACCTCGATCTGGCGGAAAACCGGGCGCAGCGCGGAATCGTGATGAAAATGGCGGACTGGGTGGCCTTTTTGCACAGCTTCCTGGAGTTGTCGAACTACCCGATCCTCAAAGACAAGGGCAAGGTGAGCGCCTTGGAAGCAAAGCTGAAGGCCGAGGGCGAATACGAGGTTTACCGCAAGCGGCAGGATGCGGAATACATCTCAGACTTCGACCGGGAGATCAAATGCTTGGAAGGAAAGAAGGAATAAGCCTCAACGAATCCCACATCGAAGAAGCCGCTCTGATGTCGTTCGGCTGGCGGGCTTACGCTTCGCTATGATCGTCGGCCAGCCCATCCCGTTTGAAGCCAGCACCAAGCTGCGGATTCCGCTGGCGTAGGCCAGCGTGCAGGCAGGGTTCCCGTCGCCAACCGCCGCTACGGCTCCATGGGATTCGCTCGCCAATGGCGCATGAAGCAGAACCGAAAATCACGCTGCTGCACCACTCGCTGGGAGGAGTTGTTGGCGGTGAGGTCTTTGACGCAGTAGTGTGCGAACCTCGCCGACGAATACGTCGACCGGTTTGAAATGCTGCGGCATCCAGCGCCAGGAATTGAAACGATCATTGAATATAAAAGGTCGTAAGACTAGACATCAAAAATATTCCCATTTTTCCATTGACTAATTAAATGTACGCCATTATTTAATCTGTAAGTTCAACACCAATGACCGCCATACACACATATCCGATTCATACGCCAGCGACCGCGGGGTTGCATTGCGCGGGTATTTCCCTGCGCATTGGAAGCCCCAGATATTGGGCAGGCTTTACGTCACCCAATGTGCGTCGGAATCTCGAAGGCAAAGACCTCACAAAGGAGGCAAGCAGGTAGTTCACGATCTCATCATAGATCACCGTTTTCGGAACCCTGCTCGCCCACAAGGCCAGCAGGGTTCTTCGTTTTCGGGCGATGCCTCACTTTTTCAAACCACGGCCTACTTTGGCCAAACCCATAGAAACCAAACTGATCGAACAACCAATTTAATCCACAACGTGGGCGATAAAAACCCCGCCGTCAGCAGCAACTGACGACGGGGTGGAATCGGTCACCAATCCAGATAAGTCCCTAGCGGAGACGCCTGTGAGTTAGCAACCGAATGAAAGTTGCCATGTCGCGGAGCAACTGTCAAGCGAGTCATTATTATGATGACTAGCTATCCTATCTGTATTGTCTGGTTCCTCGCCCCTGGCTTTCCAGTCCAGAGGCTTCGCACGACTAACTAGTCATGCACCGGGAGGTGTGCCTGAAACACCGAAAGATCCGCCGTGAAACAATCCTGCGGGTGCGAACTCAAATCCGAGTTGGCAGCGGTGTTTGTTCTTTTTTGTCGAAGCGGCGCGGGTGCGCATGGATCGCATCCCGCGCCGCTCCTTTGCGGTTGTCGTCCGAGAGGAGGATGCCTGAGTGCCAATCAGGCGATGCCGGTGCAAGTCCGGCTGATCGCACCAATTTTTTAATCCCATGACACACGGCGGGCGCCAGCTTGCGCAGCAGAGTCTCCAAAACTCCGCGGGCTCGGGGCAGCACCGAGACGCCGTGCCACTTTTATACTGCGGGGTCGCCAAGAGGTAAGGCAGCGGTCTCATAAGCCGCCAACACGTGGGTTCGAGTCCCGCCCCCGCAAATCATTTTGGGCTGCTCGATCATTCAGTAGGTCACTCGCCTTGCAAGCGAAAGAGCACGGTGCAAAGCCGTGGCGGTCCACCATTTCAAAGCACGGGAAGGTTGAGAACCAGGGGAGTCTCATAAGCTCCCTTATCGTGGTGCGACTCCACGTCCCGTAACCATTCACTGGGTTGTTAGCCGCGTAAAGACCGCGAACCGCCTGTAAAGCGGATGCCCCAGTGAGGGCCGAGTCGGAGCGTTACCGACACAACCCACCATTTGGCCTGTTAGCTCAGCTACGAAGAGCAACCGCCTGTCGAGCGGAAGGTCGCGGGAGCAATGCCCGCACAGGCCGCCATTTTCACCTCGGGCACGAGGAAGATAGTAATCCGCGCCGCTTGGGACGGTGAGATACCCGGAGCGTAACCGGGGTGCCCGACCACTATTATACGCCCTCGTGGCCGAGAAGAATGAAGGCACCCGTCTTCTAAACGGGATTACGCAGGTGCAATTCCTGCCGGGGGTAGAAACCAGCGTGGGATAACAGTAGTCCATCGCCCTGTTAAGGCGGAAGGTCTTGGTGCGAATCCAAGCGCTGGTGCCATTTCATCAAGGAGCACGTCCGGTTTAGTCGAGGAAACCGTCCTGAAAACGGTAGCACCGTTCCCACGGTGTCCGGGGTGCAAATCCCCGGTGCTCCGCCTTTATCATTCAAACCCTCCATAGCTCAAAAGCAGAGCCATCGGCAGATAACCGATAGACCGGGGAGCATTACCTCGTGGAGGGACCACTGGCTGTGTAGCTGAGAGAGATTAGCGCCTCGCTGAAGACGAGGAGAGTCCGGCGCGATACCGGACGCAGCCACCACTTTCGCGTCATTGGTGTAACAGCGAGCACGGCGGTCTTCCAAACCGCAAGCACCGGGGCAGCACCGGTATGGCGCACCATTTTTTATGCTCCCGAGGTGTAATAGACTCGTGCATGCCGCCCTGCGAAGGCGGAGGGTCGAGGTGCAAATCCTCGCGGGAGCGCCATTTTCCATTCCTCCGTGGCAGAGTTCAGAAATGCGCTCCTCTCGTAAAGGAGACCATGCCGGGGCAGCACCGGCCGGAGGATCGGTTTTCCAAATAAGGAAGAAGCTGTGGCCGTAGCTCAAGAGTCAGAGTCTCTGGCCGTGAACCAGATGATCCGGGTGCGAATCCCGGCGGCCACCCCATTGAACAAAGCGCGCGCAAGGTAAAGTCGTCGAGCCATCGGTCCGCAAAACCGACCAACCCGGTGCGAGTCCGGGGCGCGCGTCCATTTATTCCGCCAAAGCGTAGGCAGCGACGCACTCCGTCGGTAACGGGGAGAGGCCGGTGCATATCCGGCTGGCGGATCGGTCTTTTTCAACTTTCGGTTAACACCGGACGGATCCCAGGCTCGGAGTGATCATACGACTCGGATCCGTAATTTTTCATCGGGCAAAAGCCCAATCATCTTGGCGGCACCCATGCCTATCCGCGGCTAAAGTAGGACGGCATGCGTAGGCGCGATGTAAAAGGAACTTCATCGCGTTCATCTGCCTCGTAGCCGACCGGTGTTGAGCCGGTCGGCACCTTGCGCTCCGTAGCATAACAGCAGTGCGGCGGTTTCATAAGCCGTCAGGTGCAGGTGCGAATCCTGCCGGAGCGACCATTTTGGAAGGTGAACCGGACAAGCGCACCGGAACCGTCTCGAAAACGGATTGGACCGCAAGGTCTGGGGAGCATGCCCTCCGCGTTCCGCCATTTTCCAAACGCCCGTGAATGCAAAGAGCCGAGCGCCCGGTCTTTCAAGCCGGTCATAGTGGGTGCGAGCCCCACCACGGGTGCCATTTTTTCAAAGGGTCGCGTAGCCCAATCGGAAGAGGCACGGCGTCGAGAACGCCGCGAGTGCTGGTTCAAGTCCAGCCGCGACTACCATCGACCTAATCAAACAACCAAGAAAGGAGGTTCCCATGCACGGGAATGAAGTCTTCCAGCGCGTCCAAGACGCGCTTACCCAAGTAGAGGCTGAGCGGGACGTGCGCGTGCTTTTCGCGTGCGAGAGCGGCAGCCGGGCGTGGGGCTTTGCTTCGCGCGATAGCGACTACGATGTCCGCTTTCTCTACGTCCACCGCCGCGACTGGTATCTCTCGGTCGAGGACCGGCGCGACGTGATCGAGCGGCCCATTGCCGACGATCTCGATGTAAGCGGCTGGGAACTGCGCAAGGCGCTACGACTGCTCCGCAAGAGCAATCCGCCGCTGCTCGAATGGCTCCAGTCGCCAGTCGTGTATCGGCGTAATCCGGTGTTCGCCACCGAGTTCGGTGCGCTCGCTTCGGAATTCTATTCGCCCCGGCGCTGCTTTGCGCACTATCTGCACATGGCCTTCGGTAACTGGTCCCGTTATCTGCGAGATCGCGAACAGGTGAGCCTGAAGAAGTATCTCTATACTTTCCGTCCGCTGCTCGCGTGCCGCTGGATCGAGCGAGGTCAAGGCCAGCCGATTCAAAACGCAAGAAGCACGATGCAACCATCAAGCCTCTTAGACAGCCCTCATCCTGTGCAGCTTCAAAGCCGCTACGCGCCCAACGCTTTCCGCTCGGGGGATTATCTCCGAGTTTCACGACAAAAAAGAACAAACACCGCTTTCGCACCCGTGGTGTATCTTTTCTCGGCGGCCCGATTGATCGAAATCCAAACGAACCCTTCTTATGAACACCAACGACCTCATCCGCCTGGGCGTGCCTGCTGGCGACGCGCAGAAGCTTGCCTATGCCCACATGAAGCGGCTTTTTGCTAGCGGCATGGATCGTGAACAGGTGGAGGCCGAATTTTCCCGGATCGTTGCCGATCCACCGGCCTTTCTTACAGATGCCGATGTCGGCGAGTTTGCCCGTGCGCTGATCAAACCTCCGTTCACGCCGCGCGCAGAACTCGCGCCTTGGCGTCAGTGGGGCGAGGGTCTCGAACCCGACGCCGTGCGGCAGATGACCAACGCTTGTGCGCTGCCGGTCGCGGTGGCAGGCGCGCTCATGCCGGACGCCCACGTGGGCTACGGCCTGCCCATCGGCGGCGTGCTTGCGACGGATAACGCGGTGATCCCATACGCCGTCGGCGTGGATATTGCCTGTCGCATGAAGCTGACCGTCTATGACTGCAAGGCGAACACCATCGCCGGGCAGCGCGACCGTCTGGCGAATATCCTCGAAGGCGAAACGCGCTTTGGCGTTGGGGTTGAGTGGAAGCAACGCCGTGAGCATGAGGTAATGGAGGCGGACTGGACCGTCTCGCCCGTAACCCAGCGCCTCCGCGATAAGGCGTGGGCGCAACTCGGAACCAGCGGAAGCGGCAACCACTTTGTGGAGTTCGGCGCGTTCACTGTGACCAACGGTGAGTTGGGTCTTGAGCCAGGCGAATACCTCGCGCTCCTGAGCCATTCGGGATCGCGCGGAACGGGCGCGCAGGTGTGCGATTACTACAGCAAGCGCGCCATGGCCCGCCATGAGAGCCTGCCGAAGGAACTTAAGCACCTCGCGTGGCTCTCGCTCGACGACGCCGACGGACAGGAATACTGGGCCGCGATGAACCTGATGGGCCTCTATGCCGCAGCGAACCACGCGCTCATCCACCGCCACATCGCGCGAAAGCTCGGCGAGAACGTGATCCTCGACATCGAAAACCACCACAACTTCGCGTGGAAAGAGCGCCACGTCATCCAAGGCGTGGAACGCGAGGTGATCGTGCATCGCAAGGGCGCAACGCCCGCCGGTATCGGGGTTCTCGGGATCATCCCTGGATCGATGGCGACGCCTGGTTATGTTGTGCGCGGCAAGGGGCAACCCGAGTCGCTCAACTCCGCCTCGCACGGCGCGGGCCGCGTGATGAGCCGCACCAAGGCGATGCAGTCATTCACCTGGAGCGCGGTGAAAAAGCAACTCGCCGCCGCCGGTGTGGAACTGCTCTCCGCCGGACTTGATGAAGTGCCGGGCGTTTACAAGGACATCGATGCGGTGATGTCCGCGCAAACCGACTTGGTCGAAGTGCTGGGCCGCTTCGATCCGAAGCTCGTGAAAATGTGTCCGGCGGGCGACCGCGCGGAAGACTAAAACGACGGAGGGGGACGCATGATGCCCCCTTCCGCCAACCTCTCGATCAAAATTTCCCATGACCGACATCCTCCACAAATCGACCGTGCTGGTTCTGAACCGGCACTGGCAGGCCATCCATGTGAAGACGCCTGCGGAGGCTTTTTGCATGATCGCTACCGGCGCGGCCACCGCGCTGGACGTCCAGAGCGATGCCCATATTGTGCCCGTGCGCTGGAATGACTGGCTCAAGCTGCCCATCCGCGGAAGTGACAATGCAGTGAACACTCCGCGCGGTCCTGTGCGCGTGCCGACCGTCATTGTCGCCACCAACTTCGCCAAGGTTCCGCTGCGCCGCCCGTGTTTTGGCGCGCAGGGCATCTGGGAGCGTGACGGCGGCGTCTGCCAATACACCGGGCGAAAACTCACGCCAAAGGATGGCAACATCGACCACGTTGTGCCGCGTTCGCGCGGTGGAAAAACGTCGTGGGATAACTGTGTGCTCGCGCACCGTGAGGTCAACAGCCGAAAAGCCGACCGTTTGCCTCATGAAGCGGGCCTGACCCTGCGCAAGCAACCCGCCGTGCCTCGCGCGGTGCCCGCCGACATTTTGATCCGCAATCACCACGGCGTTGCGGACTGGAAATACTTCCTCCGCTGAACGGATGATTGGCTGAAAGGACTAATCATTTTTATTGCTCGGGATTTTGTTGCGTCAAGATTCCACTTTGCATTCATGGATTGTTTTGATCATGGCACGCACCTTTGATTTTCCACCCGCTCCATGCACAACCTGGTGGATGTGGAGTTCGATCATTTCAGTTTTCCTTTTGCCGTCTGTTTGACTTTTACCTCGTCCAGAAAGCCCTGAGTCCACAAACCACCACCAATGCTATCCCCGGGTTTAGGAACGTAACCATCTTTGAAAACCGATGCGGCTCCGAAAATCACGCTGGGCAATGGCACCTTCCGGTCGCCGGATTTTGGAGTAATCTGGAACATGCGAACACCTTCGAGCTCGAACTCCTCAACCTTACCGATCACGCAATAGAACTCGGCATCTTCCGCGTATTCCTCTGAAGTGCTAACGTAGGCAAAACAGCCAGCATAATGGATGATAATGGGGGCAAGCGTGCCATCTGGCAGACGTTCCGGTTCTTCTGAAAAACCTTCGTTCAGCTCGGCAATTCTTTTTTGATCAGTGATTTCGATGGTTTCATCATTGGTTCAACGTGCTTTGTAAATTACCCCTGCGATGCGGAAATCGTAGGTTTCTCCTACCTGATACCTGTCACGATTTAAAAAATACTTCGTGTCGAAAAATGCGATTTCGATTCCGGCCTCATTTTCGCCGACCATTACTGCTTCGATTTCATTTCCCCAGTCGCGAATTTCTGTCAGGCGCAGACGCTGCTTTCCGCCTTTCACGGCAAAAGGATAGGCACTGTAGAGAGCGCTCCTGCTTTCAATGGAATCGCTTACCAGCAACGCCATGGTGCCAAAGGCTTTGTTGGCCATGACAATGGGAACCACCGTTTCGGTGCTCGGTTGGTCGCGGTCGAACCATAGTCCCTCCCGCTGGATCGTTTGTCCCAATTCTCCTTTGTCGATGGTCGCTGGGATAAAGTGCTGGATTGCCTCTTCGACGGGTTTCTGAAGGCATTCCCAATGATTTCCGTGCCCTGTGCTCATTCTATTTGATGGTTTGGTTTAGCTTGTGAGGTGATCCAAAAAGATTTTTTACTTTTGTTCGGTTATTGAAGCACAAACCCACGGACAAGCGCAGACCTACCCCTCTAACAACTTTTCGGCGGCTTTCTTGACGCGGATTTGGAGTTCCTTGGGAGCAAGAACCCTTGCATGCCCGCCCCAACTCAATATCCACCGGGTGATTTCTTCGAGATCGCTCAGTTCGAGGTTCATCTCGATCCCCTCGCTGCCCTCTTTGCCCAGCGGCTTGATCTTCTGTGACGCATGCCAGCGGCGCTCGCTGACCAACCGGGCGGCGAAGGCATCGAACTGAAGCCGAATCCGGTGGCGCCCTTTGCCGCTGAACACGCCGAAGCTGGAACCGAGGTGCTTGGAAATCTCAAAGTCCACCGGGCGCTTGAATTTGGTGGTCGTAAGCCGGACATCGCGCATCCGGGGCAGCGCAAAGGTGCGGAGTTGCTGGCGTTCGAGATCGAAGGCGAACAGATACCATTGGTTTTCGATGCAGGCCAGATGGTAGGGCTGAACCTGACGCTGCTCGTAGCGGGTGCTTCCCAGCTTTTTGTATTCAAAACCCACTTCCATCGACCGGAGCACGGCCCGGCTCAAGTTTTCAAAAAGCATCAGGTCGGCTTCCGTCGTCCCGAGATTACGGAAGGAGAACGACGCATCCAAATCCCCCCAGGGGAACGTGATGCTCTCCCGCAGGCCATCGCTGATTTTATGGAAAGCGGCATGGAGCGGCTTCTCAAACGGGGTTCCCTTGTATTGATCGAGCACCTTTTGTGCGACGAAAAGGGCGATGATCTCCCCCTCGGTGACTTCGATGCTTGGGAAATTGGCGACGGGCTTGGAGTAAAAGAACCCAAACCTCAACGGATCGTATTCGATGGGTAGGTTGAGCCGGTCGCGCATGAAGTCGATGTCCCGCTGCACGGTCTTGGTGGAAATCTCCAGCATCTCGGCCAGCTTGCGGCAGTTGGGGAACTTGCCCTCCTTGATCTGCTGGTGGAGTTGCTGCATCCGAGCCAGGGATGGACGGGAAAATCCCCGCGATGAAGAAACCGGGGATTGAGGGGACAACGCCTGCCGGGATTCCGTGGACAACCGATTCCGGGCGCTTTTTGCAAGCGGGTTCCTGATTTTGGTGCGGGCCATGAAGAGCCGATACTCCAGAGTAAATCCCATAGGCAAGAAAAAAGGCGTGGGGTGGGACAGTATTTGTCCGGCACGATTTGGTTAAATCATGCCGTTGTTGAAAGATCGGCTCCGTGGAACGGAGCGCAGCCAGGGAGATAACTCCGTGATCGGAATGGATTTTCATGAAGGCAGCGCAGGATCTGCGGGGCCGACTTTTCTCCAGCAAAACCCTGTTTTTCCATACCATGAAATCCGCGCAGAAAATCCTTTCCATCCTGAGGCACATCTTCGGCTGGGCTCCGGCTTTAATTGCCATCCCGGTGCAACTCGAACTCAATCTGCCCGTTCACGGAAGCGCGTTTTGTGAGCCGTGCGTCTGTCTGCGTCCAAGACAAAGGCAGAGCCTCTTTGATTCAAGCATGGATAAGAAAAAGATTGAGGGTAGGACCGTATTTGACTTGCCGGGTATGAGATTATGTTCTCCAATAACCACAGAGCGAAATTAGCACGAAGCAGACCTAGCCCTTTTTCTCCTCGCATGAAAATACCCAACGGAATGGCCTTTACGGAATTTTTCCAAGCAGCAACGCGCCGCGCCCAAGTATCCTCGGGCTCCGACAACCTTCGATCATCGGGTGCCGACTATATTTTGCCGATCATCTTGCAAAGAGATACAAAATGCAAAGGGGCCGCGCGGTGTTTTGCCGCGCGGAATTGGCCAGTTTTCTGGGGCGTTTCTGTTTCTTACCTCGCTTCAATGGAGTGCGTCGGCAATTTTTGCCTTTCGCAATGCATCTGGTTTCTATTTCTGACCTCCAACATTCTGAGCATCCGTTCATATTCATGGATTCGAATAACTGCTGTAAATAAGCCGCAAAAACATGGCCAATTTCTCTTTTCATCAAACTTTTGAACTGCTGACGGGATTTTCGCCCCTCCCTTGGCAGCAGGCGTTGTTCGAGCGCTTCACACTTGGGTCAGATCATATTCCCTCGCGTTGCGATCTGCCAACGGGGTTAGGCAAGACTTCTGTGGTGCCGATTTGGCTGATCGCGTTGGCGAATAACCCGGGAACTATTCCAAGACGTCTGGTTTATGTCGTGAATCGGCGCACCGTTGTCGATCAAACCACTGAGGAGGTGGAGAAAATCCGTCACAATCTGCTCAAGCCGGAGTTGGCCGATTTCTCAAAAGCTCTGAAGAGCCTTTGCGCCATTGATTGCGATTGCCCTCTGGCTATCAGCACTCTCCGCGGCCAATTCGCCGATAACCGCGAATGGTCAGCAGACCCGTGCAGACCGGCACTCATTGCGGGGACCGTGGATATGATTGGAAGCCGGTTGCTCTTTAGCGGCTATGGAATCGGATTCAAGACCAAGCCTCTCCACGCCGGTTTCCTCGGGCGAGACACGCTGCTCGTCCACGACGAAGCGCACCTTGAACCGGCTTTTCACAAATTGCTCACCCAAATCGAGGAGGAGCAGAAACGGTGCGGCGATGCGAGGATGCTTCGAGTAATGGAGCTTTCCGCCACGACCCGTGTGGACAACTCGGCATCTTCGCGCAATGGAGCGGAGCCGTTTGGGCTTACCGAGGACGAAGAAGAGCAAAGCCCGCTTGTAAAAGAGCGGCTTCGGGCACCGAAAAAGCTCACCCTGATTCCCCTTGAAGACCCCAAAAAATTGCCTGACAAATTGACCGAACTCGCCCTTGCCAAGAAAGAATCCAACCGCGCCGTCCTCGTTTTTGCAAAAAGCGTGAAGGATGTGGAGGTCATTGAGGCAAATCTTAGAAAAAACAAGCAGAAGCAAGTCGAAATTTTGACAGGAACGCTGCGTGGCAAGGAACGCGATGAGTTGGTGAAAACGCCCGTATTTCTCCGGTTCTGCCCGCCATCCCTTTCAACTACCCAGGAACCGGTTCTCCTAGCGCAGGGCACCGTCTATCTCATTTGTACTAGCGCGGGAGAGGTGGGGTTGAACATCTCCGGCGACGATTTGATCTGCGATCTTTCCACTTTCGAAAGCATGGCCCAGCGGTTCGGGCGCGTGAACCGCTTTGGGAAGCGCACGGATACGGAAATCTGCGTGATCCACCCGGTCAAGTTCGACGCGAATAAATGGATGGAGCCGCAGTTGGAAAAAACACTCGGGCTGCTCCAGATGCTGAACGGCGACGCCAGCCCCGGCGCACTGCGGAATCTACAGAATCGGAATGCCACGATGTGCAGCGAGGCGTTCAGCCCAACGCCCGCCATTTTGCCCACTTCGGATATTCTCTTTGATTCCTGGTCTCTGACGAGCATCCGGGGCACATTGCCCGGTCGCCCTCCTGTGGAAGCTTACCTTCATGGCATCGTCGAGGACGAACAACCCCTGACTCAAGTGGGTTGGCGTGAGGAGGTGAAAGTCATTACAGAGGAACTGGGCGAAACTTATAATCCAAGCGATCTTCTCGCCGAGTATCCACTTAAACCTCATGAACTCCTGCGGGATCGTTCGGATCGGGTGTGGAATCATCTTGTTGAAATAGCGGCACGGACATCAAAACAAGGGCGCCGGTTCCCGGTATGGCTGGTTAGCCCTAACGGAGAAGTGCAGATTTTCGCCCTCGACCAGCTTGCCGACAAGCGCGCAAAAGAGCGGATACACCATTGCACCCTTCTCCTGCCTCCTGATGCAGGCGGTCTGGAAAAGGGATTGCTTAGCGGAAAATCGGAGCACGCGGACGACGTGGCGGATTATTCGTATGACCACCAACCCCGGCGCGTTCGCATTTGGGACACTGATCCCGAAATGAAAGATAAATCGAAGGGGATGCGGCTCATTTCGGAAAAGATCGATACCTGGCCCCCAGACTATGAGCCCGCCGGTGAGGACAACGTGCCCGTAAAGCGCTTCTGGTATTGGTACGAGCAACCCGCTTTAGGGGACGGCGAAGGCTCCAGATACGCGCAACAACCTGTTGATCTCGAAACACACAACAACCAAGTGTCCAGCATCGCCCGGGATTTTGCGCAAAAGCTCGGCCTTGCACCCGAGATGGTTCTTGCAATCGCACTGGCGGGCCGGTTTCACGATCTGGGGAAAAAGCGGCAAATCTGGCAACGCAGCATTGGCAATTTTGAGCCCGGAGTGTGGCTTGCCAAGTCCACAGGACGCATGAATTTTTCAATTCGGACTTCCTACCGTCATGAATTTGGCTCCTTGCTCGATGTGTGCGGCGAACCGGAGTTCCGTTGCCTCCCCGAGGAGATGCAGGATCTTGTATTGCATTTGATCGCCGCCCATCACGGGCGCGGGCGTCCGCACTTCGATTCCGAAGAAATTCGGGATCCGGAGCGCGGCGGAGCAGAAGCATCCGCAATGGCCGGGGAAGTAGCCCGCCGGTTCGCCCGGCTGCAACAACTCTATGGCCGGTGGGGATTGGCCTACCTCGAATCGCTGTTACGCGCCGCAGATTACGCCGCCAGCGCCAACCCAACTGAAAGCCCGGAGGAAAAGCCATGAGCACGCCGCCCACCGCAAACATTCGCATAAACGTTGACCCGACCAACCCTGGCCAGTTTTTCGCCTGCTGCGGTCTGTTGGAGCTGGCAAACAGGGTATCAGAGGGAGCGGAGGGGTGGTTTGAGAGCGGGGCGTTTTGCATCAAGAGTGCAATAAGCTTGGGAGAACTTGTCACCGCGATTGCCGCAGCAGCACTGGTGCAAACTGATAAAACCGATGCTACGGCTTCCCCCATATTCATGGAAGCGCCATTCGTTCTCCACCTCGATTGGTGGAAAATGGACGATCCGGCACTTTCTCAGCTCAAGGTTTGGGCTGGCACGATGGAAAGTTTTCGGATTGCCCGTGCAATGCAGCACACCATGCGAAAAGAAATTTTCCAGACCGCTGATCTGCTGAATCTCGGAATGGTCGCCTACGACGTGGACGATAGTACAAAAAAAGTTGAGCCCTTTTATTTCGACGCTCGACGCGGTCCAAACGCCCATTCGAGAGACGTTGGATTTTCACCCAATGATCTCGGCCTCACCACTACGGCTTTTCCGGCAGTGGAGTTCTTGTGCCTGGTTGGTCTACAGAGGTGTAAGCCCCTGCCTACCTCAAGCCCACGCATCTACGACTATTATACTTGGACGAATCCCCTCCCTCCTCTCCTGCTGCCTGTGGCGGTGAGCGGTCACCTGCCATCCACCTCAGGCTACCGATTTGAGAGCTGGTTCCGTACGGGCCAGAAGAAACACAAAGCTTTCCTGACAGCAAAACCCAAACCCATACTATCATGAGCGACCTAACCCAATTCGACCACTATCTTTCCGACGACGGCCCTGCGGCCCTCGTGATCTGCGAACACCTTGTCCCTGCTGAAGGCCCCGACGGCGTCATCTTCCCATCCACCTACGCCGCGGGTGATGGCTTTGCAGGCGGATATAACATCAACGACTATCCTGACGGAACCAACGTCTGCCTCATTGACAGCGTCGGCTCGCAAGCCAACCGGATCGAACCGATTTTCAAAGAAGAGAAATACAAGCACCTTGTCCCCCAAGTCGCAGTGAAAGCGGGCGAAAAGGAAGTCAGTATTCTGGAAGCCGGTCACCGAGCCGGGGATGCCATCGTGCGGTGCAGTGAATTGGAAGCGCCATTGAGCGATGCATTCAAGGCCGCGCTCAAGGGGGATGTTGAACCGCTTGCGAGGATCGCGCCGACTTCGATGGTCTTCGGCGTTTGGGATTCGCGCGACACCCAGGCTAAACTCCCCCGGCTCGTCTCCTCTACCATCCGTGCCTATGATGTACGCAAACTCACCCGATCCGCGCAGTATGTGCCAGCCGTCGAATACGTGGCTTCAAAACTACTTGAAGAACCCGCTGACAAGAAAGCCAAAGACACCTATTCCGAACGCGGATTTATTCATGTCCCAGCTACGGGATCTCCCGGTGGAGTCGTGGCCACAGCCGGTATCCGGCGCGATGCAACCCTCTCCCTTGCGGCATTGAAGCTACTAGTAGCCAAGGACAAAGAGAAGACCTTGGCGCTTCGCCGTTACATACTGGGCCTCGCGTTGACGGCCTTCACTTCCCAGCAAACTTGCTATCTCCGGCAAGGTTGTCTGCTGGTTCTCGATCCCGAGAAGCCGCGCGAATTTGTCGAAGTGCTCCCGAGCGGAGTCCGCACCCCAGCAGCCCTCACGCACCAACAAGCGTTGGATTATGCGACAGCCACCGCAAAAGCGTTCGGCATCCGCGAACCCCAGGTCGTTGCGTTTGACCCGAAGCGGGCAAAGGCGGATCTGGAAAAAGCCAAGAAGACCAAGAAGGCAGAATAACCAAGGGCGCTATTTATGTCAGAGCACCTGCGCATCACCGTTCGGTTTCTCGACCGGGCATTCCATGGACGTGGAGACGGGGGGGAACCAGAGTGGCCCCCCTCTCCCCTCCGCTTGTTCCAAGCGCTGGTTGCGGCAGCGGCGGTGTATTGGAATGAACGCGAAAACCTCCAGCATGCCTTTAATGCCTTGGGTTGGCTAGAAAGTCAGCCCGCACCGCAAATCATCGCTCCCGCCGGTATCTCTGGAGACAAATATCGTCTCTATGTTCCTGATAATGTCACCGACCTCGTCGCCAAATCCTGGTCGCGCGGAAATGAGGCAAGCATTGCCGATTACAGAACAGAAAAAGATGTCAGGCCGACGTGGCTACCCGAGGAAAACACCGCTGTGCATTTCCTGTGGCCCGTTTCTGTAGATGACCCGGAATTCTCCACGCATCGCGAGATTCTCTGCGCGGCGGCGCGTTCCATCACCCATCTGGGCTGGGGGATCGACATGGCGGCAGCCGAAGCGTGTGTGATCAGCGATGAAGACATGGCGCTTCTTTGTGGTGAGCGCTGGCGAGTGGCGGAAGACAGCGCGGGCACATTGCTCCGCGTGCCGATTGCAGGCACGTTGGAGGATTTGAAACGCAAGCACACTGCGTTTCTAGGACGCACCAACGGAGGTAGTTTCAAACCCGTGCCGCCCCTTTCCGTCTTTCGTCTCGCAGGCTATCAGCGCGATGGTGAACCACCCCGCATCTCGTTCGCGGCGTTTAGTCTTCTCAAAATGGACGGTAGCGGATTCCGCCCCTTCGATCCCGTACGCAACGGGATGCGTGTTGCCGGAATGGTGCGCCATGCCGCAGGCGCTGACTCGATCGCCAAGGCCTTGGGATGGTCAAAAGAGAAATCCAATCGCATGGTGCTCGGACACGGCGAACAGGAAGGCGCAGCTCATATTCCGGTCGATGGCCCTCGCTTTGGGTTCGTGCCGTTGCCCAGCATCGAATTTCGCGGGTCAGGGCGAGCCAGAACCGTCGGCAGCATCCGACGTTTTCTAGTTACGGGGCTGCGCGGTTGCTCCCGTCAAGAAGTGTTGGCGTTTGCGCAAATGCTCTCCGGGCAAGCTCTCATCGAAGAGGAGACCCGGCAGCAGATCGCTTTGCTCTCTCGCATTCCAGATTCGGAAAAGGTCGTTCGGGAATATACCACCCCTTCCGCTACGTGGGCGACGGTGACCCCTGTGATTCTTCCAGGCTACGATGACCCGAAACATTATCGCCGAAGGCTCTCCGCGTTGGCCGAATCGGATCAGTCGCCGCTTGCATCAGCAGAGCAAAAGCAGCTCTTGACCAAGTTGGACGACCGCATTGAGCTCCTCCTGCGCAAAGCGATACGGCAAGCCGGATTCTCTGACGAATTGGCCAAGCATGCAGAAGTGCAATGGAGCGGCTCGGGATTCTGGCCCGGCAGTGATCTCGCTTCCCGCTACGTAGTCCCGGAAAAATTGCGCCGTTTTCCGCGCCTTCATGTCCGCATCACTTGGCGGAATGCGGCAGGCCATCCGCTGGCAATTTCCGGCCCACTTTGCCTGGGAGGAGGACGATTCATCGGACTTGGGCTGTTTGCTCCCTTGGAATAGCCCTTGGAGAAGCTAGCAGGTGGTCACATTTGCCGCGTCCGGAAGCACGGCTTAAACCGATGCTGGCCTGATGGAATCGCCCAATACTCCTCCTGAATCCACAAGCGTCCAGGCAGATTGCAGCAGCCCAACTCCGAACCAACCCGCCCCTTCGCCCGAACCGCTTCCGGCGCGGTTGCTCAACGAGTTCGTTTATTGCCCGCGCCTCTTCTACTACGAACACGTGGAAGGGGTTTTCGTGGAGAACGCCGACACGCTGCGCGGCGCAGCGATCCACCGCAAGGTGGACGGCGGCTCGGGGGCGATGGCCGCTCCATCTGGCGATCAGGCAAAAGACGCGGAGACGCCGGGAAAGAAAAAGGAAAAAGCACCAACAGAGCTGAAGGCGGATTGCGAAACGATCCATTCGCGCTCGGCGATGCTCGGCTCGGAGCGGCTGGGGGTGATTGCGAAGCTCGATTTGGTGGAGATGCGCCCCGCTCCGACCAATGGAGCCGATCCCGATCTCTTTTCGGTTGAGGAGGTATGCCCCGTGGATTACAAGGCGGGTTCGCCCCGCGAGGGAGAAAACGGGATTGAACTTTGGGACACGGACAGGATGCAGCTTGGCTTGCAGGTGCTTGTCCTGCGCGACAACGGCTACCGCTGCGAACGCGGGATCATCTACTACCGGGGAACCAAACAACGCGTGCCGCTGGAGATGACGCAGGAGTTGGAACAATGGATTATCACGCAAATCGCCGCCGCGCGGCAGACCGCCTGCGGCTCGATTCCAGCGCCGCTTGCCGTATCGCCCAAATGCGTGCGCTGCTCGCTGAACTGCGTTTGCCTGCCGGATGAAACGCGCCTGCTCGCCGAGGCTGCGGGATCGGAGCGTCATCCCGGTGCGCCTTCTCAAAAGCCTCCAGCACTGAACCCGTCGGCGCCGTTGCCCCGCCGCTTGATGGCCGCACGCGACGACAAACGCGTCCTGCACCTCAATACCCCTGGGCTGCGCATCGGCTGCACTGAGGAACTCCTCGTGGTCAAGGAATCCGACAAAATCCTGGAAAAAGTCCGTGCAGGGGATGTGTCGCATGTTTCCCTATTCGGTAATATCCAAATTTCGACGCAAGCGATCCAGATGCTTTGTGAAAAGGAGATTCCCATCAGCTACTTCTCCATGGGCGGCTGGTTCTACGGTATCACCCGCGGGCACGAACTCAAAAATGTTTTCACACGGATGGAGCAATTCCGCCGAAGCGACGATCCGGTTGTGTGTCTGGAGCTGGCCCGCCGGTTTGTTCACGGCAAAATCCGCAACCACCGCACGCTGCTGATGCGCAACCACATCGAGGCTCCCGCTCCGGTGCTTGCCAAGCTCAAAACCTTGGCTGATTCGGCACTCGAAGCGGAATCCATCGAATCGCTCCTGGGCACCGAAGGCGCGGCGGCCAGCTTTTACTTTGGCCAGTTTGCAGGGATGCTGAAAGCGGACGACAATCCCGCCTCCGATAGCTCCTCGGAAACGGCATCCCTGTGCTTCAACTTTGCCGGAAGAAACCGACGGCCTCCCACCGATCCCGTCAACGCCATGCTTTCGCTGGCTTACAGTCTCCTTGCGAAAGACTGCACCCTCGCCGCGCTTTCCGTGGGGCTGGATCCTTATGTTGGCTTCTATCATCAGCCGCGGTTTGGGCGACCGGCTTTGGCGCTGGATGTGATGGAGGAGTTTCGACCGCTGATTGCCGAATCGGTTGTCATCACGGCCATTAACAATCGGCAGATATTGCGCTCACACTTCGTGCAAGCTGGCCATGCGGTGAACTTGAGCCCAGCTGGGCGTAAATTGTTTTTCCAAGTCTATGAGCAGCGTATGGGGGCGCTCATTACGCATCCCATATTTGAATACAAAGTGAGTTACCGCCGAGTGTTGGATCTGCAATTCCGGCTGCTGGCTCGGTATCTTGCGGGCGAGATTCCAGCCTATGTTCCATTTGTCACCCGGTAAGCACGCCCCCTAATAAATAATACCGGCCATGAGAAGCACCTACCTTGTTTGCTACGACATCGCCGATGAGAAACGGCTGCGCAGGGTATTCAAAATATGCCGCAACTACGGCAACCATTTGCAATACTCAATTTTCGAGTGCGATTTGACGCCCGCGGAAAAGGTCGCGTTGGAATGTGAGCTGGGCGAAGTCATCAACGCAAACGAGGATCAGACACTTTTTGTCTCTTTGGGGCCATCGGAAGGAAGAGGCGACAGGGTGATTACCGCCATTGGATTGCCTTACGCACGTTTCGACTCGCCCTGCTACGTAGTTTGAGTTATCCCTCACCTGCCGCGCAGGAGAGGTAAAAGCCGCAGCGCCGTGCGTGCTCTCGCAGGGAGTCGCTGGTCTTTGACAACCATCAATACACTGGGCATATTGTGCCGAGGAGCTGGAGGTTTGCAATATGCGCAGGGCAAGCATAACCCAACGCGAGAGGGAAGGTGAGGAGCGGCAGAAGGGAAGCCGCTCGCATGTTGCCGCTCAAGGAGTTGCAAAGAAAAGCAGTGGTTTGACAGGCGGCCTGAGGTTCTGTGCAAACAGCCGCTTGCAAAGTGCCGTTTGGAGTGCTGAAATTGAGGCAGTTGAGAGAAGACACTATCCGCGGGTTCACACCCGCGGCCCCATTGAAGCATGGTCTTAATTCCGGGAGATCGATCTCATCTCGTTCTATCCGCGGGTTCACACCCGCGGCCCCATTGAAGCGAGTAGCGATACGCAGCGGGGATCTTGCATGGCAAACTATCCGCGGGTTCACACCCGCGGCCCCATTGAAGCGTGATGAAGACGTTTTTGCTCGCCCATTCCCAAATGGCTATCCGCGGGTTCACACCCGCGGCCCCATTGAAGCATTTGAACCCTGACCCGGATCATGCGCCGATCCGACTATCCGCGGGTTCACACCCGCGGCCCCATTGAAGCACTTTTTACGTGAAGTGGACGTGAAGTTGTGGGAGGCCTATCCGCGGGTTCACACCCGCGGCCCCATTGAAGCCAAAAAAGTGATTTTTTTGTTGCAATATAACGTGCGTCTATCCGCGGGTTCACACCCGCGGCCCCATTGAAGCATCTGGGAGGGGCGCACACCCAGGAAGCGGGCAAGCTCCTATCCGCGGGTTCACACCCGCGGCCCCATTGAAGCTCTGCCTGCTTTTGCAATGCGGTCGCTTTCTCCTGCTATCCGCGGGTTCACACCCGCGGCCCCATTGAAGCTCAGCAGATCCCGCGCTCGATCTCGAAATCCGCCAGCTATCCGCGGGTTCACACCCGCGGCCCCATTGAAGCGACTACATGACGGCTGAGGATCCCATCGAGACGTTTTCTATCCGCGGGTTCACACCCGCGGCCCCATTGAAGCATGAGCCAAACGACAATCGAAAAACCCAGGGCGAACTATCCGCGGGTTCACACCCGCGGCCCCATTGAAGCCAGCACCTTTGCGAATGCACTCAAGACCCTGCTTGCTACTATCCGCGGGTTCACACCCGCGGCCCCATTGAAGCGCTTTGCTGGTCTTGCGGTTCGAGCGAAGGGAAATAACTATCCGCGGGTTCACACCCGCGGCCCCATTGAAGCCCGCTGCAAACGCAGCGATCTCGACCTCGAGGGCGCGGCTATCCGCGGGTTCACACCCGCGGCCCCATTGAAGCCGCGGGCAAAGCGCTGCGCTTCTTCTTGGGGTCCTCAACTATCCGCGGGTTCACACCCGCGGCCCCATTGAAGCCCATAGCGCACGTGCGCTATGGAAATTCCCTTTTCCCACTATCCGCGGGTTCACACCCGCGGCCCCATTGAAGCTAACTACCTCTTGCCGCACTTGCAGCGTGCCGGAATCCTATCCGCGGGTTCACACCCGCGGCCCCATTGAAGCCCGAAGCTGACCACCGTGGGCGGCTCCCTCTACGCCTATCCGCGGGTTCACACCCGCGGCCCCATTGAAGCTCTGACTCCTAGTGTCATCACGAGCATCTTGACTTCTATCCGCGGGTTCACACCCGCGGCCCCATTGAAGCAGCCATTTTCCCCGGCTTGACCAAGCGGATACGGTGTCCTATCCGCGGGTTCACACCCGCGGCCCCATTGAAGCCTCGGGAGCGATAGGTTTCCGGCCCGCTCCTGGGGCTATCCGCGGGTTCACACCCGCGGCCCCATTGAAGCTTTATTGCCCCGCCCCGGCTCCCGGCTCTCTCTGTGCTATCCGCGGGTTCACACCCGCGGCCCCATTGAAGCCCTATGGTCTCGGGAACAATGGCTACGGGCTCATCTCCTATCCGCGGGTTCACACCCGCGGCCCCATTGAAGCCCGTCCCCGTCGGTATCGTGCACGCAACGCGGCACCCTCTATCCGCGGGTTCACACCCGCGGCCCCATTGAAGCGACGAGCTTGCCTTTTCTCCTCCGCGCATCCGTCGCCGCCTATCCGCGGGTTCACACCCGCGGCCCCATTGAAGCAGCAGTCGGCCAGATAGCATTTCGTCGCTCATGGCTGCTATCCGCGGGTTCACACCCGCGGCCCCATTGAAGCACCTCATCGCGCGTAATGCTCGCCGGCTCGCGCTCCCCCTATCCGCGGGTTCACACCCGCGGCCCCATTGAAGCTGGAGCTTTGCCCGCTGCTCGATCCGACCGCCCGCGAGCTATCCGCGGGTTCACACCCGCGGCCCCATTGAAGCGCATCGACTGGACACGGGGTATTGGCTTTTGGGCAAACTATCCGCGGGTTCACACCCGCGGCCCCATTGAAGCCGCCTGGTCGTTGGCAAATGTGCGCAGGCTGGAGACGCCTATCCGCGGGTTCACACCCGCGGCCCCATTGAAGCGCCCGTCCTGCTTCCATGTACGCCCGCCATTGCGGGACCTATCCGCGGGTTCACACCCGCGGCCCCATTGAAGCATTTTTTTGGCGATCTGCTCGCGCGTCCATTCGCTTTCTATCCGCGGGTTCACACCCGCGGCCCCATTGAAGCAAATTTGATGTAGGCGCTCCGGTGTGTATCTACCTCCTATCCGCGGGTTCACACCCGCGGCCCCATTGAAGCGCTTCGGGATTTTTTCGGGCGCGACGTCCAGTGACGGGCTATCCGCGGGTTCACACCCGCGGCCCCATTGAAGCTCACCAGAGTTGCTCGGATGAGGTCGCGGTGTTCAACAACTATCCGCGGGTTCACACCCGCGGCCCCATTGAAGCACAGCGGTGCGCAGGTGGCCACGGTTAATTTTCAAACTATCCGCGGGTTCACACCCGCGGCCCCATTGAAGCGAGGAGCGCGTAGCGCGAGGAGGTTTTGATTGTGTTGTCTATCCGCGGGTTCACACCCGCGGCCCCATTGAAGCGACTGGCAATCGCTGGCAATCGGCGGTAAGGTGGTCGCCTATCCGCGGGTTCACACCCGCGGCCCCATTGAAGCTGCACCTCCTCGCTTCCTAGAGCCTTTGCGCGGGCCTCTATCCGCGGGTTCACACCCGCGGCCCCATTGAAGCAATTTTTTCTCCAACATCCCAATGCCGTTCACGCTGCTATCCGCGGGTTCACACCCGCGGCCCCATTGAAGCAAAAAGAAACTCTAGGGGAAAGGGCGGGCATCCGAAAGCTATCCGCGGGTTCACACCCGCGGCCCCATTGAAGCCTGTCTCGTTACGGCGGGACGCTGGGAAGCGTGTCTGCTATCCGCGGGTTCACACCCGCGGCCCCATTGAAGCAGCAAAGTCAGCCAAAACAACACGCGCCGGGTGCTCCTATCCGCGGGTTCACACCCGCGGCCCCATTGAAGCAGTTTTCCATCTGCATCGACCGGGACGCTGATGGGGTCTATCCGCGGGTTCACACCCGCGGCCCCATTGAAGCCCGCGCTGCGCCTGGGAATAGCTGGCGCTGGACTCCGGCTATCCGCGGGTTCACACCCGCGGCCCCATTGAAGCTTGTCAGCCCCGATTTCTGGAGCGGCATGGGGCACGCCTATCCGCGGGTTCACACCCGCGGCCCCATTGAAGCGACGAATATCTTCGCGAGATCTGCATTTATGGTTGCCTCTATCCGCGGGTTCACACCCGCGGCCCCATTGAAGCGGGCACGACCGCGTCCGGAATCACAGGTTTTTCAATGCTATCCGCGGGTTCACACCCGCGGCCCCATTGAAGCCATTCGCGCGCGCCGTTTGCAACGCGGAGAGGGCTTCTATCCGCGGGTTCACACCCGCGGCCCCATTGAAGCCGCCAGGAGATAGGCTGGGTGACCATCGAAGGCCTCTACTATCCGCAGGTTCACACCCGCGGCCCCATTGAAGCAACCCTTTCTTGCTGAACGGGCTGGCCGTTTTTTGTTCAGCTATCCGCGGGTTCACACCCGCGGCCCCATTGAAGCGATTTGAACGAGTATCTGGAGTACCACAAGACCGCCCTATCCGCGGGTTCACACCCGCGGCCCCATTGAAGCCATACTGGAACATTGGGCGAGCCCCACTCCTCAAAGCTATCCGCGGGTTCACACCCGCGGCCCCATTGAAGCTCGACGTTGTAAGCGAACATGTTGTTGATGAACGCCACTATCCGCGGGTTCACACCCGCGGCCCCATTGAAGCAAGAAGCGCGGGTTCAAGATCCCCCGGTTGGATCTGCTATCCGCGGGTTCACACCCGCGGCCCCATTGAAGCATTGCGCGTGACGCCGCCGGCGCGGACGCGGGTGGGCTATCCGCGGGTTCACACCCGCGGCCCCATTGAAGCTCTTTGATCCAGAACTGCTGAACTGCCTGCTCGGCGGCTATCCGCGGGTTCACACCCGCGGCCCCATTGAAGCTGCAAATTGAGAAGGGGAACGCCAACCCTTAGAATACTATCCGCGGGTTCACACCCGCGGCCCCATTGAAGCCAGACCGAAGGAATGTTCGGCCCACAACTCAGGAGAAACTATCCGCGGGTTCACACCCGCGGCCCCATTGAAGCCAGGTAGACAAAAAGGAGTATATCCCAAAAGCAGAAGCTATCCGCGGGTTCACACCCGCGGCCCCATTGAAGCAAAAAGTTCTGGGACCTTGCGGACAGATACCAAGGAGCTATCCGCGGGTTCACACCCGCGGCCCCATTGAAGCAGCGGCCAGAGTTCCCACGCGGTGCGCGGCGAACCCTGCTATCCGCGGGTTCACACCCGCGGCCCCATTGAAGCGCCCCGTTGATCATCCTGTAAACCTGATCGGTCGTATCTATCCGCGGGTTCACACCCGCGGCCCCATTGAAGCGTGCTCAAGACCGGTGTGCCGAAGGCCACAGCGGGATCTATCCGCGGGTTCACACCCGCGGCCCCATTGAAGCCACTGGCGTAAGTGTACCGGCGAATCTTCACGCGACCACTATCCGCGGGTTCACACCCGCGGCCCCATTGAAGCTCACCACTTGCCGCAATCGCTGAGTCGCAGATTGGCTATCCGCGGGTTCACACCCGCGGCCCCATTGAAGCCTTGCGATCATCGACTGCATCACCGCCGACATCCCCCTATCCGCGGGTTCACACCCGCGGCCCCATTGAAGCGCGCAAACCACATCCCGACACGCCCAGGAGCCTCAACTATCCGCGGGTTCACACCCGCGGCCCCATTGAAGCTAGCGATACTGCTTTTCCTTTGTGCTTCCTCTGGTCGGCTATCCGCGGGTTCACACCCGCGGCCCCATTGAAGCAATTCCCAGCGTCAATCGTGCCAGCTTTCACGGCGTCCTATCCGCGGGTTCACACCCGCGGCCCCATTGAAGCGACGCCTTCCGAAAGGACATCGACGGAATCGTTTCGCCTATCCGCGGGTTCACACCCGCGGCCCCATTGAAGCGGCGCAGAGAGGAGGCGGAATGAGCGCGGAAGAGGCTCTATCCGCGGGTTCACACCCGCGGCCCCATTGAAGCTGCAAGAGGCTGTGGAAGGCTTCCAGCGGGCTCTTGTGCTATCCGCGGGTTCACACCCGCGGCCCCATTGAAGCCCTCCATTCTGGCGCAAGCGATTACCCGCAGGGGCAATCTATCCGCGGGTTCACACCCGCGGCCCCATTGAAGCTGTTTCTCGCGGATAGCTTGCGTTGCCTTGTCGCGCTCTATCCGCGGGTTCACACCCGCGGCCCCATTGAAGCGTTTCGACGTGGGCAAGGTGTTCAACTCGCTGGTGGGCTATCCGCGGGTTCACACCCGCGGCCCCATTGAAGCCAGCCGTTACAGAAACGGCGCGTAACGGCGACATCGCTATCCGCGGGTTCACACCCGCGGCCCCATTGAAGCTTCAAGTCGCGTCCGCGCGTGCAAATCGCGCTCGAACTATCCGCGGGTTCACACCCGCGGCCCCATTGAAGCAGGGCGTGATTGATAAACTCCCCTCATTCCTGCCTTCTATCCGCGGGTTCACACCCGCGGCCCCATTGAAGCGCACCTGGTGGTGACAGCCGCCGTGCCGGTCGTGAGCTATCCGCGGGTTCACACCCGCGGCCCCATTGAAGCCACGCGCAGCGAGGTGAGCGCCATTTCCGCCTGCGGCTATCCGCGGGTTCACACCCGCGGCCCCATTGAAGCGTGAGGACGCTTTTCCCGGCAGGTGCCTTGACCGCCTATCCGCGGGTTCACACCCGCGGCCCCATTGAAGCGACCATCTGCTTTGAGAGCGCGTCCAGTTCGCCTGGGACTATCCGCGGGTTCACACCCGCGGCCCCATTGAAGCACGAGGCTATCGTCAAGGGCGACTCGCACGAAATCGGCTATCCGCGGGTTCACACCCGCGGCCCCATTGAAGCGACTCGACTGAGGTCTCAAACTTGTCGAGACGGTCGACTATCCGCGGGTTCACACCCGCAGCCCCATTGAAGCCGATGGTGCCTCTTCAAAGAGTTGAAGAGGTTCGGTTCTATCCGCGGGTTCACACCCGCGGCCCCATTGAAGCCGATGGTATCGTATCCTCTGGCTCGCCAACACTACCTATCCGCGGGTTCACACCCGCGGCCCCATTGAAGCCAAGAGGTTGCTCATTTGCTTTTCCTCGGTGGATTTCTATCCGCGGGTTCACACCCGCGGCCCCATTGAAGCCGCCGTCCAGAACGAAACCCGCCTGCAAGAGCAACTGTCTATCCGCGGGTTCACACCCGCGGCCCCATTGAAGCCGAGCCCCATGTTGAATACGGCCTCACTCGAAAACTTCCTATCCGCGGGTTCACACCCGCGGCCCCATTGAAGCGCCGCCGTGGCCAGTGGCCTTTTCATGGCCGCCGGGCCTATCCGCGGGTTCACACCCGCGGCCCCATTGAAGCTTCGCCGACCACGCCTTTCTTGGCGATCTCTACCCTGCTATCCGCGGGTTCACACCCGCGGCCCCATTGAAGCGACGACGCCTACGCCCGTGCCGTCGCCGCACGCGTCCCTATCCGCGGGTTCACACCCGCGGCCCCATTGAAGCACTTTGACCGGACGCATTTTTCGCGGCTTCAGGTGACTATCCGCGGGTTCACACCTGCGGCCCCATTGAAGCATCGGCGAGCCGGGCCGCACGGGCGATGTCCGCCGCGCTATCCGCGGGTTCACACCCGCGGCCCCATTGAAGCACCGCAGACCAGATCATCACCGGCCAACAATTCTACTATCCGCGGGTTCACACCCGCGGCCCCATTGAAGCCTCCTGGCGTATTCCAATGACCACTCCAGCCCACACGCTATCCGCGGGTTCACACCCGCGGCCCCATTGAAGCGACTCGATGCCCCCGCCCATCCCGAGTCCGGGTCTGCTATCCGCGGGTTCACACCCGCGGCCCTATTGAAGCGCGAGAAGGCTGGCAAGTGTGGGCATAGCGTCACGATTCTATCCGCGGGTTCACACCCGCGGCCCCATTGAAGCCCGGCGCAGGTCCCCCCAGAGCCGCTGGAAATTCGGGGGCTATCCGCGGGTTCACACCCGCGGCCCCATTGAAGCCCCTCTTGACGCAAGATGATATTGACCGTGTAGCACAGACTATCCGCGGGTTCACACCCGCGGCCCCATTGAAGCCCGAAGCTGACAACCGTTGGCGGCTACCTCGACGCCACTATCCGCGGGTTCACACCCGCGGCCCCA
>SESB01000507.1_pt1 | contig 27826 bp, 21 predicted proteins | sample 3171441 | NCBI WGS metagenome assembly SESB01 (sample SAMN06051867, study PRJNA518727) | freshwater metagenome | biome: subpolar coniferous forest; feature: holomictic lake; material: water; isolation source: holomictic Lake 227, 6 m depth | place: Canada: near Kenora, Ontario | collected... | reverse complement strand
CCAACTGGTGGACGTGCTCGCCCGCACGATGGGCGATGTCTTCCCGGAAATCCGGGCCAAAAAAGCGCACGTGGAGGAAGTGCTCAAGCGCGAGGAAGAGGCGTTCAACCGGACGCTGGACAAGGGGATTGCGCTGTTTGAGGCCGAAGCGGCTCATGCGCCGTGCATCTCCGGAGCATTTGCCTTCCGCCTGTACGACGAGCAGGGTTTCCCGCTCGATCTCACCGAACTGCTGGCCCGCGAACGGGGTCTCACGGTGGACAAGGAAGGCTTCGAGAAGCTGATGGAAGAGCAGCGCAACCGCGCGCGTGCCGCGCAGAAGCGCGAGATCATCAGCGTCTCCAACATCGAGGCCGCGCCGACCCAGTTTATCGGGTATGATTTCCTCACCACCCCGGCCACCGTCCTCGACGTGGTGGAGGTGAAGGGGAAGACCGCTGTGATTCTCGACGTCTCCACCTGCTACGCCGAGATGGGCGGGCAGGTTGGCGACACCGGCGAGATCGAGGGCGGCGGACAGCTTTGGAATGTCACCGGCACGCAGAAGACCGGCGCGACCTGGCTCCATTTCCTCGCCGAGAGCGACGCGCCCGCCGTGGGTGCCGCCGTCACGCTCAGCGTGGACACCGCCCGCCGCGCGGCCATCGCCCGGCACCACACCGTCACCCACTTGCTCCACCTGGCATTGCACCAGGTGGTCAGCCCCGAGGCCACGCAGAAGGGCTCGTTCGTGGGGCCGGACAAACTGACTTTTGACTTCAACAGCGGCGCGCTCACCGCGCAGCAGGTGCGCGACATCGAGCGGCTCGTGAATGAGAAGATCATCGAGAACGCGCCGGTCTCGTGGACGGAAGTCCCCTATGCCGACGTGCGCAACAACGCGGGCATCATGCAGTTCTTCGGCGACAAATATGGCGACGTGGTGCGCGTGGTGCAGATCGGCGGCGACCGCAACGCGCTCAACGGCTACTCGATGGAACTCTGCGGCGGCACGCATGTGCGCGCCACGGGCGAGATCGGCCTCTTCCGCATCGTGAGCGAAGCGGCCATCGCAGCGGGCGTCCGGCGCATCGAAGCCGTGGCGGGCCTTGAAGCCTACGCTATCGCGCGCGCGGCATCGGATCGCGTCGCCGACCTCGCAGCCAAGCTCAACGCGCCCATCGGCGAACTGGAGAAGAAACTCGACGCTCTGCTCTCCGAACAAAAAGAACTTCAGAAGCAATTCAAGGCCGTGCAGCAACGTCAGGCGGCGGACACCGCCAACGCCTTGCTCACCAAGGCCGAGACGCTCAACGGGGTTTCGGCGATCATCGCCCACCTTGGCGCGGTGGACGGCGACGCGCTGCAAGCGGTGGCCGATGCGCTCAAGGGGAAATTCGCGGGCGTCGCGGTGCTCGCGGGCGCGGCGGAAGGCGCAGTGGCGCTTGCCGCCAGCGTTTCGCCGGAGTTCGTAAAGCAATTCCAAGCCGGGAAGCTCATCCAAACCCTCGCGCCCATCGTGGGCGGCAAAGGCGGCGGTCGCCCCGATTTTGCACGCGGCGCAGGCAAAGACGCCTCCCAACTCGACGCCGCTCTGGCACAGGCTCGGACGCTGTTGGGAGCTTGATCAGGACGGCACGGAGTGCCGTCCCTACCAAATGAACGCTCGCTGGATTCTCCCGCCTCCGCTCGACGCGCAAGATGCGTCGCTGGTGGATGCGCTGGCGCGTGATCTCGCCTGCCCGCATGCGGTGGCCGGGATTCTCGCGCGGCGCGGCATCGCCGACTCCAGCCAGGCCGCCGACTTTCACGCTCCCAAGCTCAAACGCCTCAGCGATCCCTTTCTGCTGCCGCAAATGCGCGCCGCTGTGGAGCGCACGCTGGCGGCCGTCGACCGGGGTGAGCGCATTGTCCTCTACGGCGATTACGACGTGGACGGCGTCACTTCCCTGGCGCTGCTTGTGCGCATGCTCCGGGCCTACGGCGCAGCGCCCGAGGCGTTCCTCCCCTCGCGCATGGAGGAGGGCTACGGCCTGAGCCCCGAGGGCGTGGCGCGCTGTGTGGAAACGTTCGCGCCGCAACTCCTCATCGCGGTGGATTGCGGCACATCGTCGGCAGCGGAAATCGCCGCGCTCACCGCACAGGGCGTCGAGGTCGTCGTGATTGACCACCACGAATGCCCGCCGGAACTACCGTGCTGCGTTGCACTGGTGAACCCCAAGCGCGCGGACGCCGAATCCGATTTCACCTACCTGTGCAGCGCGGGGCTTGTTTTCAAATTTTGTCACGCCCTCTTAAAAACACGGGCGCTGCCGGAGTTCGATTTGCGCGAGCATCTCGACCTCGTGGCGCTGGGAACCGTGGCCGACATCGTGCCGCTCACCGGCGAAAACCGCGTGCTGGTGCAGCGCGGCCTTGAAACCATGGCCTGCACGCGCTGGGCGGGATTGCGCGCGCTGATGGAAGTGGCCGCAGTCGGCGCGCCGCTCACTCCCGGCGACGTCGGCTTCAAACTCGGCCCGCGGCTCAACGCCTCGGGCCGCCTCGGCACCGCGCAGGAATCGCTCGAACTGCTTCTCACCGACGATCCCGAACGGGCGCGCACGCTGGCGCGGGATCTGGACGTCCACAACCGCGAACGCCAGACCGTGGAAAAAACGACGCTCGCGCAAGCAGAAGCGCAGGTCGCGTTCGATCCCGCCCGCGACGCGGCCATCGTGGTGGGCGCGTCCGGCTGGCATCCCGGCGTGCTCGGCATTGTCGCCTCGCGCATCTGCCGCCAGCACCACCGGCCCACGCTGGTGATCGGTTTCGACGAAAGTGGCCTCGGCAAAGGAAGCGGGCGGAGCATCGACGGATTCTCACTGGTGGAAGCCCTCGGCCAATGCGGGCATTTCCTGGAGAAATTCGGGGGCCACGAAATGGCGGCGGGCCTGGCGCTGCGGCAGGAACAGTTTGAGGCGTTCCGGGAGGCGTTCAAAGCGCACGCCCGCGCGCGGCTCACAGACGAGGATCTGGCGCCGCGCGTCAAACTCGATGGCGCAGTGGCGTTGTGCGAGATCAGCCTCGATTTTCTGGCCGCCCACGAACGCTTGCAGCCGTTCGGAATGGGTAACGCCCAGCCACTTTTCGTGGCGCGCGGCGTGCGTCCGCTTGCGGAACCCACCGTCCTCAAGGAGAAGCACCTGCGCCTCATGCTCGGGCAGGATGGAGCGCGCCACGAAGCCATCTTCTTCGGCGGAACCGCCGCACCGTTGCCGCGTCCACCGTGGGACATCGCCTTCCGCATCGAACGCAACGAATGGCGGGGCCGGGTGAGCGTGCAAATCCAGATCCAGCGCATCCGCACGGCGGAATAAAGCAAATCTGGAACTCAGGAACTCAGGAGGAAAAAGAAAACGCCTCTTCTCTTTTTCTTGAGTTCCTGAGTTCCAGATTTGCTTATTTCTACTCCTGCCGCAGCGCCTTCACCGGGTCGAGCCGTGCGGCGAAGTAAGCCGGGACGAGCGCGGCGAGCGAGCAGATGACAAACGCGCTGACGCAGATGATCGCCACATATTCGGGCACCACCTGCGCGGGGATGGACGAGAACATGTACACTTTCGCGGAGAAAATCTCGATGCCCATCTGGTTCGCCAGCCAGTCTTTGAATTCGTTGCGGTAGGTGATCATCGTCATACCCAACGCCAGCCCGGTGAGGTTGCCGAGAAAGCCGACAAACATTCCCTGCCCCAGAAACACCCAGACGATCTGGCTCGTCGTCGCTCCCAGCGCCTTCATGATGCCGATCTCGCGCGTCTTTTGCACCGTGACCGTGATGAGCGTGTTCATGATGCCAAACGCAGCCACGACAATGATGCACTGGAGGATCACGAACATGGTCATCCGCTCCATGGCGATGGCTTCAAAGAGGGTCTTGTTCCGCTCCTCCCAGGTGGAGGCGACCACCCCTTGGGGCAGCACGGATGCAAGCTGTTTGGCGATCCCGCCCGCAGCGTTCGCGTCCGAGACTTTCACGGAGATGCCCGTCAGCGCATCCTCATCGGTCATGCCGTAGAGTTCCTGCCCAACGTAAAGCGGCACCAGCAGGAATTGCGAATCGTAGTCGTAGCGGCCGCTCTTGAAGATGCCCGTCACGGTCAATTCCCGGGGCAAAACCAATTCTTTCACTTGCTCCAGCGCCTTCGGGTCTTTCTCCGCTTTCTTGAGGGCGTCGAGCACCGGCTTGATGTTGCCGGGCGAGTAGACCGTGATTTTATCCCCCACAAACACCCCAAGGGCGAGGGCCATGTCTGCACCCAGCACCGTGGTGTCGCCGGAAAGATCAAGCTTGCCCCCGCGCTGGATGAATTTGGCGATGTCGGTCACCTGCTGTTCCTGGGCGGGGTCGATGCCGCGAATGATCGGCGTCATCCGCTGGTTGCCGAACTCCGCAATCACCGGCCCCTGCACAAACGGTGCGGCGGCGACCACTCCGGACGTGGCGCGGATTTTTTTCAAAAGCGGCTGCCAGTCGCCCAGCGCATCGGAGCTGCTTTGCACCAGGATATGCGGCTCAAACCCAAGCACTTTGTTGCGCAGTTCCAGCTCAAACCCGCGCATCACGGAAATGACGGTGATGAGCACGGCGATGCCGAGCGTCACGCCAAGAATGGAGATCACCGTGATCACACTCACGAAGGTGCGCTTGGGCTTCAGGTAGCGGAGGGCAAGAAATAAGCTGAACGGGGCTTTCACTGCCGCTAATGGTTGCAGGTTCCGGCGGGTTACGCAACCCGGGGTTGGGAGATTTTATAAGACCCATAGGTCGTATAGGTCTTATACGACCTATGCAGGAAAGGCTTGCGGGGCGGGGAACGCTTGAGGAATATCCCCTCCATGACGAGGCCCCTCTTTCCGCTGTGCGCTGTGCTGCTCCTTGCGTGTGGCACGCTTTCCGCCACGGAACGGGTGGTGCTGGAAAAACGGGCCTCGAAAGGCGACGCCTTCGCCCAGTGCCAGCTTGGGCTCATGTATGCCAGCGGCAGAAGCGTGCCCAAGGACGAGGAACAAGCCGTGGGGTGGCTGCAAAAAGCCGCCCTGCAAGGCAACGCCTTTGCCCAAAGCAACCTCGCCTACATGTATGCCAACGGCAAAGGCATTCCCAAGGACGAAGCGGAAGCCGTGGAGTGGTACCGCGAGGCCGCCACGCAAGGCGACGCCTTCGCCCAAACCCAGCTCGGGGTCATGTATGCCGGCGGCATCGGGGTGAGCCAGGACGAGGCGCAAGCCGTGGAGTGGCTGCAAAAAGCCGCCCTGCAAAACGATCCCTTTGCCCAGGGCAAGCTCGGGTTCATGTATTCCAACGGGAAGGGCGTTCCCAAGAACGAAGCAAAAGCCGTCGAGTGGTGGCAAAAAGCCGCGCAGCAAGGCTACGCGCAGTCCCAATACAACCTCGCGCTCATGTATGCCAACGGCACCGGCGTTCGCAAAGACATGGCAAAGGCCGTCAGGTGGTACCAAAAAGCCGCTGAACAAGGCTACGCCGAGGCCCAGAGCAACCTAGGCTATCTGTATGAGAACGGCGTGAGCGTTCCCAAAGACGAGGCCAAGGCGCTCGACTGGTATCAAAAAGCCGCCGAACAGGGGAACATCGCGGCGCAGTTCAACCTCGGCCTCATGCTGGAAAGCGGCCGGGGCGCTCCCAAGGACGAGGCGAAAGCCGCCGAGTGGTTCCAAAAAGCCGCCGCGCAAGGGGACATCAAGGCCCAGAGCAGGCTCGGGCTGATGTACGCCAGTGGCGTGGGCGTTTCCCAGGACGACGACGCAGCCGCCGAGTGGTTCCAAAAAGCCGCCGAACAGGGCGACGCCCTCGCCCAGGGCAAGCTCGGGTTCCTATACGCCAGCGGGCGGGGCGTTTCCAAAGACGAGGCCGCCGCCGTCGAATGGTTCCAAAAAGCCGCCACGCAAGGCGACGCCGAGGCGCAGTTCAACCTCGGTCTCATGTATGAAAACGGCGCGGGCGTCGCCAAGGACATGGCGAAGGCCGTGGACTGGTATCAAAAAGCCGCCACGCAAGGCGATCCCCAGGCGCAATGCAACCTTGGCTACCTCTACGAAACCGGCACCGGCGTTCCCAGGGACGCGGCCAAAGCGGTGGCGTGGTATCAAAAAGCCGCCGCGCAGGAAGACGCGCAGGCGCAGTTCAACCTCGGGCGACTGTTGCAGGAAAGCGGCCTCCCCAAAGACGAAACGCAGGCCGCGCAGTGGTTCCAAAAAGCCGCCGCGCAAGGCAACGCCCTCGCCCAGTTCCGCCTCGCCCAGATGCTTGCAAACGGCCACGGCGTTCCCAAAAACGAAACGAAAGCCGCGCAGTTTTTCCAAGCCGCCGCCGCGCAGGGTTACCCCAAAGCCCAGTTCCAACTCGCCCTTGCGTATGAAAAAGGGCGCGGCGTGACCAAGGACGAGGCCAAGGCCGTTGCGTGGTATCAAAAAGCCGCCGTGCAGGGGGACGCGCAGGCGCAGTTCAACCTCGGGCTCATGCAGGAGAGCGGACGGGGCGTCCCCAAGGACGAAGCCCAAGCGGTGGAATGGTATAAGAAAGCCGCGATGCAAGGGCACGCCGAGGCGCAGTTCAACCTCGCACTCATGTATCAAAGCGGCAGCGGCGTCCCCAAGGACGACATTCGCGCCTACGCCTGGGCCGACCTCGCCGCCGCCAACGGAGCCGCCAACGCCGCACAGGAGCGGGATAAAATGGACGAGAATCTGACCCCGGAACAAAAGGCCGAGGCGCAAAAACTCTCGACGGATCTCGCCGGGAAGATGCCCCCAAAATAAACTGGGTCAAAACAAATGAGCGTCGGCGCGATGCTTTGAGCTAGATGCTTCGTTTTTTTAATCACTATGCCCTGCGCAAACCCGCCTTGCCTCTTGGAGCAGTTGCTTCATCTCACTAGGCGGGTTTTCAAGAAACTCCTTAACCCATTTCGCCATGCGCGCATGTTCGTTTCTTTGAAATACCGGGCGTTTGCTTGGTTCGGGCCATGCGGCAACGGATTGGGTATTCAGTGCCTGACTCGGCGTTCTGGGTTTTGGGCATTGCAAGGTTCTGGCCACCTTCCAAAAATGATCGAAACATGCCTTTTCCTCCCCCAGCGCAATTCGCACGCTGATCTTGCCCTTCAGCGAGCGACTCAATAAGAAAAACTCCACCACCAACTTGTAGGGCCCAACCAATGCTTGTTCCCTTTTTGAATGGTTGCCTTGGCACTCAGCCAGATCATTCGGCAATAGGTAGACGCCATCGCCGGATATATCGAGCACCTGCCACCCTTTCGGCGGCTTTTCTTTCAGCAGCTCTTTCACTCCTGCCTTCCATGGTTTCTTTTGCGATTTCGGCATAAGTTTTGGATTGTTTGCAGTGACTTTGCTTGTTGCCGCCGGGGCGATGTCCTAATCGCCAGCCTTCTGAGCGACCACCTTAACCAAAACGTAGTCTGCCTTGCCTTTGCTTGCTGAGTCAACCATGCCAGAGACCGTCAAGGTTTCGACTTTTCCTGCCTCGTGAGTGTTCAGGGTTGGTTCCAAGCTGAAGCAGGCCAGGAGCGTGCCGCCTTTGTCAAATGCGGCAAGGTAGACAGTGTAGTTGAGATCGAACTCGGTTTTGTTTTTGACGGTACACTGCACCGTTGCCTTGACGCCGCCAAAAAGCGCCCCTTCGATTACAAAGTTAATATTGTTAACCAACAATCCCTCCGCTTGGAGCGTCAAAGCGTCCAGTTCTTTGATGGGAACCTTCTTGAACTCCCCAGCAAGCACGCTCCCAGTAAAGGCAATGACAAGCAGGATGGTGTATATGAATTTTTTCATGAGTGGTATGGCGCGGTTTTGTTTTAAGCGGCGCGGGCTGCCTGCAAAATCGTGTCTTCAGCCGAGTGAAACTCTTTGTAAAGAGAATCCGGGTCGGTGTGCAGCTTGTAATCCCAAACATAATACCAAAGACCACCCGTGATGATTGTCAGAAGAAGATTTAGCCCATAACTGCGGTTTTTTGATCGGTCGAGAGCGAAGTTGACAGGATATTTGAGAATCCCCAGCTTGATCCACACCTTCGATATTGAATCATCGAAGTCCTGTTCAAGCTTTTGCAGGTCATTCCAAATCCTGTTCATCTTGTATTGATAAACCCAGCACCAAATTCCCAAAGTGAGCAGCGAGAAGAGCAGTGTCAGCAAAACGTTGATCTCTTTGATCTCGTTCGAAAATCTATGGTTGACCAAATCTTTCAAATCACTCACTTCAGTGCGAATCGAATCGTAAGAGCCTTTTTCTGACGAATACTGTTCCGTAAACTCCAAGATGCTTTCGTAGTAGGCTTTTTTACGCACGATAAATGCATTAACCCTGCTGGTTCGCTTAAAGAGATACACATAGATGTAATACACCCCTAAGGTTAATGGGGTCAACACGAGGATGAGAAGCCACCAATTCACGAGGGAGGCATCCTCATCCCTTCGCTCTTTGATGCTGCGCTCAATTTTTTGAAGTGAGGGGATCTGTATCATAGTCGCGGTTTGTTTTTTTGCTTGTCTGGCTGAGGTTTAAAACGTGCTGAATTCGGCACGGAGTAAACCCTCTCCTGCCTCTATCGTCAAGTGCTGAATTCAGCACGATGAGAAAACCTCGAAATATGATCGGTCCGAATTTGCGGCGGATTCGTTCCGAGCGAGGCTGGACTCAGCCAACCTTCGCCACCTTGTGCCAATTGAAAGGGTGGGACATTTCGCGAGACACGCTGGCAAAAATCGAAGGCCAGTCGCGCTGGGTTGCAGACTTTGAATTGGTGTTTCTCGCCGCTGTTCTTCAAGTTCCAGTGCAGGAACTGCTTTCAACTCGTGGCGCAAAGGAATCAGCAAAGGATTTTATCTCCAACCTGGAGCGAACTTTGGAATGATGACCAAAACGCGCCCAAGAGGAAAGGTTTTCACCGTGTAAGTGCGCGGTGCCACAATGCAACCAACGCTTTCGGTGCATGGCTTGGAAAAAGCGCAAAGCCCCCTCTTCCCGCTCGCAAATCCTCCACTTCTGCGAAATACTGGGGCTTCACCCTATGCCTGCGAACATTGTTTATTTCGACCTGGAAACCCAGCGCACCGCCAATGACGCGGGCGGCTGGGACAAGAAGCGGGACATGGGCATGTCCATCGGCGTGACCTATTCCACCGCCTCCGGCCAATACCAGATTTACTCCGAAAAACGGGTCAACGATCTCATCAACGAACTCCTGCGGGCCGATCTCGTGGTGGGCTTCAACGTGATCAACTTCGACTACGAAGTGCTCATGGGCTACACGATCCTCGATCTCCCACACCAAATCCGCACACTCGATCTGCTGGTGGAGGTGGAGAAGAAACTTGGCCACCGCCTGAGCCTCGACGCCATTGCCACGGCGACCCTCGGCGTGGGCAAGACGGCGGACGGCTTGGACGCCATCCGCTGGTGGCGCGAGGGGAAGCTGGCGGAGATCGCCGAATACTGCTGCTTCGACGTCAAGGTCACCAAACTCGTCCACGAGTTCGGGCGCGACCAGAAGCATCTCCTCTTTCTGGACCGCTTCCAGCAAAAGCGCCGGGTGGACGTGGACTGGAAGTGATTCTTTTGTAATACCAACTGCACGTTTGAATTGGCCTCATTGTCCCAAAGGGACAACCCGAAAGTAGCCCGGCGTTTTAACGCCGGGATCGTGGGGAAAAACGCTTCGTCCCGAAGGGACGTTTGATGGGAAAAGCACGCTTATTTTCAACCGTCCCTGCCGGGACGAAAGGCTTCGCTCTCTCACCCGGCGTTAAAACGCCGGGCTACTCTCAGGGCGTCCCCATGGGACGCAAAAGCGAAGCCTTCTGCCAATTCTACCAAATAAACCGTATAGACGGCGTGAGAGCGCTTGCTACGCTTTGCGCAGATGCGCATACCGCGTGGCCCAGTCCGCGGGCAGGCGCATCGGTTTGCCTGCGGGCATCTGGACGAGGGCGAGCATCTGGCGCGATTCCACCATCACCATCCCGTCGCTGGGGCGGATGATCTGGAAGCTGCACCAGAAACGGCTCCGCTCCACGCTCTCCAGCCGTCCGTGGACGACGAGTTTGTCCCACAGGACGGCGGGGCGCTTGTATTGGACTTCGATTTGAACCACCACCGCATGCTGCTGCATTTGGGACATGGCCACGAAATCCATCCCGAGTTTCTCGGCAAAGAGCGTGCGCGCCATTTCGATAAACCGCAGGTAAGCCAGGTTGTGGACCACGCCGCCTGCGTCTGTGTCGTAGTACATGACCTGCACCTCGGTCTGGATGGAGGGAGTTTCGGGAGACATGATGCTCTAATTTAAGGTTTCCGAACGCAGAGAAAAGCTCTAAAGGTGTCCCCGTGCCCAAGGTTGCCGTTGTCATCCCTTCCTATAATCACGCCGCCTACATCGTTTCCGCGCTGGAGTCGGTGGTGACGCAGACGCTTGCGCCGGAGCGGATCGTGGTGGTGGACGACGGCTCCACGGACAACTCGCTGGAACTCCTGCGCGCGTTTGCCGCTGCGCACCCACAGCTTCTGCTCATCCCCCAAGCCAACGCCGGAGCCCATCACGCGCTCAACCGCGCCATTGCCGAGGCCGGGGAGGTCGATTTCATCGCCATCCTCAACTCGGACGATCTCTACGAGCCGACCCGCCTGGAAAAATGCGCGGCGTATTTGGAAGCGCACCCGGAATGCCAGGTGGTCTGCACCGGAGTGCGGATGATCGACTCGGACGGCGCGTTGCTCCCGCCCGAGCACCCCAAGGCCCGCCGCTTGCGCACCGTGTGGGCAGATCCCGCGCGCGATCCCGCCGAGTGGCTGGGGGTTTGCAACTTTACCAAGACGACCAGCAATTTTTTCATCCGCGCTCCCTACGCCCGCGCACATCCCTTGCGGGATTATCGCTATACGCATGATTATTTCTTCGCCGTAAGGGCCGCCGTGGAGGGGCAGTTCGGCGTTTTGCCCGAGCCGCTGCTGCGCTACCGCACCCACACGACAAACACCATCAAAGTGGACGGCACGGCCAAGGTGGCGGCGGAGATGGTTCGGCTCAACTTCGATCTCCTGCGCGAACTCGCCCCCCGGTTGGCGGAATCCGCCGATGTGCGCGCGGCCTACAGCCGCTACTTTCGCACCCACGCGGGCAATGCGTCGGATTTCCGAGTGGAAGTTTTTCTCACGCTCGCGGCCCGTCTGGCGGCGGAGCACCCGGACTATTTGGGTTTCTGGCTCGCGGCGCTTTCGCCCGAGCATTACCCGGAACTTGCAGCGCCCCCGTGCCCGGAGACGCGCCGCGCGATGGATCGGGCAGCGCTTGAAAAAGGCTCCCTCTGGCTCACACTCGGGCGGTTTCTCGGATTTCTCCCACGCCGCTGAAAATCACCCAGGCCATTAGAGCGTTTCTCAAAAAGAATTTCCTATTCGCCGGGGCGGCGTGGGCCGTCGCGCTGCGTTGCAAGCTCGGGCAGTATGGAAAATACAGCCGCTTCGCTTGCGCCTTGCGCGCCAACCCACGGCGCTCCCATCGAATAACGGAAATTCTTTTTGAGAGATGCTCTATTCTTGCGGGCGCGGCTGTTGCTGCGGCGGGCCGATCTTGAATCCGGCAGGTTGCTCCTCAATGGTGACGGTGAGCGTCTGCTCCTGCTTGTCGCGGATGACCTTGATCTCCACCTTGCTGCCTACAGCGGCGGAGGCGATTTGCCGCACGAGATCCCGGGCTCCCTGAATCGGTTTGCCGTTGATGGCCACGAGCACGTCTCCCGGTTGCAGACCTGCTTTTTGGGCTGGTGAACCGGGGGTGATGCTGCGCACCACGACCCCGCCCGTCTGCCCGGGAAGGCCGAATTGCTCGGCAAGCTCGGGGGTAAGCGGGTCGATGGCCACCCCCAGGTAGCCGCGCGCCACCCGGCCCGTTTTGAGAATCCCCTCCAGGGAACGCCGGACAATGTTGGAGGGGATCGCAAACCCGACGCCCTGCCAGGTGCCGCTGCCGGAGTAGTTGCCGATGGCGGTGTTGATGCCGATGATTTCGCCCCGGATGTTGATGAGCGGCCCGCCGGAGTTGCCGGGGTTGATGACCGCCTCGGTCTGGAAATACTCGATGCCGTATTCGTCGGTGACGCGCCCGGTGGCGCTGATGATCCCCTTGGTGACCGTCTCCTGCAAGCCGAACGGGTTTCCGACGGCGAAGACCAGCTGGCCGACTTTCACCGTGTCCGAATCCCCCAGCGGCAGGCAGGGAAGCCCCTTGACGTCGATTTTGATCACCGCGATGTCCGTGGCTTCGTCGCCGCCGATGAGCCGGGCGGGAAAGGGGGCGCGCCCGTCGTTGAGCTGCACCAACACTTCATCCACGTTGGCCACCACGTGGAAGTTCGTGAGGATATGCCCCTCCCTGGAAACGATGACGCCCGAGCCCAGGGAGTTCTTGATCGCTTGCTGCGGAGCGGGCTGCCCGCGGCGGCGTCCGAAGAAAAACTCGAAGGGATCCACGATTTGCGGGGCGCTCACCTTGCGCGAAGTGGTGATGCTGACGACGGCGGGAACCACGGTTTGAACCAACCGGGTGGTTTCGGCATCCAGCGCCGCCAAAGCCGGGGTCTCGCCAAGATGCAGTTGAGCGACATTGGCCGGGGTGTAGGATTCGGGCGCACGCCGGTGCTGATTCCAGCGGGAAACGCCCAGCAGGCCGAGGGCGACAAGAATGACGAAGAGAAGAAACCGTTTCATCGGAAAGTGTGCGTGCCGTTACTTCTAACCGAATCACACCCCGGAGGAACAGGAGGAATTTTTCGCGGGGCCGCACTCCGCTCACTGGTGGATGGTCAATCCTGGCTGGGTCTGATCCACGAACGTGGATTTCACTTTCGATCCGTCGAGCATGTGAGCCGGTAAATTCCCTTCCAATCATTCCCCCGCCTTGGTCACCGCCCGTTGCACGGCGGCCCGCAGGGTCTCAGCGTCGATGGGTTTGATGAGATGCTCCTCAAAGCCCGCCGCGCGGCTTTGGCGAATGTCCTCTTCGGTGCCGAAGCCGCTCACGGCGATGCCCCGGAGGTGACCGTGCGCGTTGAGACGCCGCATCAACTCCAGTCCGCTGCCGTCCGGCAGGCCAAGGTCGCTGACCAGCAGGTCAAACGATTGCGCTTGCGCCGCCCCAAGGGCGCCGCGAACCGACGGGGCTGTTGTCACAGAGTATCCCCATTTTTGAAGCAGCTTTGCCAGAATCCGCAAGGTGTCCGGGTGATCCTCCACAAGCAAGATCCTTTGCCCCTGCACCTTTCTGCCCACAGGCGGCGCGGTCTCAACAACAGACGGAGAAAGGGAGGGCGCAACGATGGTGTCCAGCGTCACGGTGAAAGTGGCTCCCCTTCCCTGGCCTTCGCTGGAAGCGGTGAGCAAACCGTGGTGCATCTCCACGACTGTTTTTGCAATGCTGAGGCCCAGGCCCAAGCCTCCAAAACGCCGGATCTTCGTCAGCTCGCCTTGTTGAAACTGGTCGAATATCTGCGGCAGCAGTTCCGGCTCAATGCCGATCCCCGTGTCGGTGCATTCGATGACGAGCCGGTTCTCCACATTGACGCTGCGGATGCGGATGGAGCCTCCCGGAGCGGTGAATTTTACCGCGTTCTTGAGGAGATTCCAAAAGACCTGCCGCAGCCGGGTGACGTCACCCTGGATATGGTGCCGGGCGGCCTGGAGATCGAGCGAGAAATCCAGGCGCTTTTCTGCGATCTTGCTTTGGCAGATTTCCACAGCTGTGAGAAGGCAGGCGTGGGCGTCCATCGGCTCTTGAACGAGCGTCATCTTCCCCTTGGCAATCCGCGTTACATCCAGCAGATCATCGATCAGCCTTGCCTCCAGTTCCACGTTCTGGCGGATCATTTCCAGATTGGCACGAACCTCGGGAGAGAGGTTGTTTTCGGCGTTCAGCGCGGTCACGGTCGCCAGCACGGGGGTCAAGGGGGTTCGCAGCTCGTGGCTGAGCACGGCGATGAATTGATCCTTGGCCTGGTTGGCGGTTTCCGCGGCTTCCTTGGCCTGGATGAGAGCCTCCTCCGCCCGTTTGCGCTCGGTGATGTCGGCGATCATGGCGATATGACAGGTTGGCGGCTCGCCTTCAGCCCACTCCGGCACCACCGTGAGGTTCACCCAGACGATGGAGCCGTCCGGGCGGACGTGGCGTTTGTCCATCTCGAAGTGCCGGATCTGGCCTTCTCTCAGCCGCTTCATGTTCTCCAAGTCCTGTTCAAGATCGTCGGGGTGGGTAATCTTCTGGAAATCGATTTCCAACATCTCATGGCAAGAGCGTCCGTGCATTTCGCAGGATTTGGCGTTGACCTGTAAAAACTTCCCGGTATCGGAGTCGATCCGCGAAATTCCCAGCGGCGCTTTTTCGTAAAGCGCCCGAAACCGCGCCTCGCTCGTGCGGAGCTCATCCTCCATGCGCTTGCGCTCGGTGATCTCCTCAATCATGAGGAGGTGGCGCGGATGGGCCTTATCCTCCACATACATGGGGGCCACCGTGATGTTGATCCAGACGTAGGTGCCGTCGGAGCGAAGATACCGTTTGGGCATCTGAAAGCTGGTTATTTTTCCGGCGTTCAGCAACGCCATCTGATCCAAATCTTTCTGGACATCAGCCGGGTGGGTGATTGTTTTCCAGTCGACCTGTTCCAATTCCTCGACCGTTCTGCCCGCAATTTTTGCAAAGGTCGGGTTCACGGAATAGAAGCGGGCAGTCAGGGAGTCCACCACGGCAATGCCCAATGGAGCCTCGTCAAACATGCTCTTGAAACGGGCCTCGCTGGCTTTCAGCGCCGCTTCCGCCTGCTTGCGCTCGGTCTCATGCGCGAAGCTATCCAAGGCGAAGCTGATGTCCGCTGCCATCTCCACCAGCAGGTTGCGGGTTTCTTCATCAAACACCCCGGCAATGTCGCTGTAAATGGAGAGACTGGCAATCGGTTTGCCCCTCAAGCGCAAGGGGAGCGAAGCCACTGCCGCCCAGCCGTATTGTGCGGCGCGTTCATGCCAGTGGGCGGAGCGCGGGTCGGTCTGGAAATTCTGGAAACAGGCTGGCTGGTTCTCACGAATCGCCGTGCCCACCGGGCCGCGTCCCGAGGGTTTCCCTGCATCCACCGAAATCTCGATCCCATCCAAATACGCGGTGCCGCTGCCGAAGGAGGCCACCGGGCGAACCCTCCCTGTGGTCTCGTCGAGCATGCCGATCCACGCCATCTTCATGCCGCCAAACTTCACCACGTCCCGGCAGACTTGCGGGAACAACTCCTCCATGCGGGAGGAGTGCACAATGGCCTGATTGCACTGACTCAAGGCGGCATAGAGCTGGGTCAGCCGCACAACCCGGGCTTTGGCTGCCTTGTGCTCGATGAGTTCGAGGCGCAGTTTTTCATTCGTCTCCTGCAGAACCGCTGTCCGCTCCTGGATGATCTGCTCTTGTTTCTCAAAAAGAAACGCGTTGCGGAGCACCAGGGCTAGCGTCGTGGAGAGGGCTCTCAGGAGATCGACCAACGAAGCCAGATGCAACTCGTCTGGCAACCCCAGCGCCAGCAGGGCTCCCACGCACGTCACCCCGATATTGAACGGGATGGCGAGCGAAAGCTCAAAGCCGTGCTGGCGAAGGTAGTCCGCTGTCTCGGAGGGTTCGCTTCCGCGCCAAAGCCGGATCTCGGGCTGGGCTTCGAGGGTTTCAAAGAATTTTGCCGTATCTGGAGACTCGGCCCAAGCTTTCCTGCGGTGAGGGGTGACGCCTATGACGCGCGGCTTGGCATTGAGTCCATCCCCTTGGCATTGCAGCAACACAATGCAGCGGGCGCCGGTGAGTTCCCGGATTTCTTCGGTGAGATAAATTCCAAGATCGCCGGGATCCTCCGCGCGGCTGAGGATATTTCCTAAAATATCCAGCGTCATGGAGGCGAAGGCCGGATCCCCCTTCTGCGAGGCAAGATTCATCCGCCTCCTCCGGTTTCCAGTCGTTGGATGGCTTCCACAATGGCGTCGCGCAGGTGGTCAAGGGTGACGGGGAGCACCTCGTAGGGAAGCCCGCAGTAGGCGGAGCACGCTTGCAAGGTGGTTTCCGGCACGGGGACAATTCCGGTGTCGAGATAGACCATTTTTTTGTGCATATCCCGCATAAAACTGGTGGCGTTTTCCTGATTCAACCCCAGCTCGGCACTGAAAATGTGATGCCAGCGGTGGGCCCACTCCGGGAGCAGAAAGAACGCCCCTTCGTGGGAAAACCGCCGGTATTCTTCATTCCCCAGCAAAATTTCGCAGCAGTTCTTGCCGCGGATGCGCACCACTCCGGGCATGGATTCCATGGCGGACATGAGGCCGCAGCAATCCCCATAAACCAACACAACGCGGTGGCCCGCCTGCACTTCCCTTTCCACCAGCGACTGGAGCCGGGGGCCGAGCTGTTCGGGGTGCATGTGCAGCATGGAGCTTTGGAAGCGGAGGGGGTGATCCCCCCGCCAGTTCGCCTCCCAAAGCGCGTTCACTTCGTTCACAAAAATCGAGCAACTGATGAGAATGATCTGCCCTTGCGTTTCTCCGCTCATAATCCGGTTCCTCCAAAGGCCTCGGCAGCTTTCCGAATGGCGTGAATGTTTTCCGGCGGCGTTTGCCAAGGGATATCCGGCCCGGTGTTGCCGAGCATGAAGCGCATTTCGCTCCGTTGATTCTCCAGCATGCCGCGGCAGACGGCCTCCACCTGGGTCACGGACATCTCGGGAAGACCGGGAGCGTTCACCCCGGTCAACAGCGTCGCCCCCGAGCCGACAATCCCGCGCGCCCTAGCCAGGTCGTCCCGCTGGTCGATGACGAAGCCGACCACGGAGGGAAGACCCGTTAGCAAATCCAGGTGGGGCAACAAGGGCGCGCCGACATGGTGCAGCATCACCGGGCCGTGGAGTTGTGCCAGAACTTCCGCCAAAATGGGACGCGAGAAGGAGGTCAGGATGTCGCGCGTGACGATGGCGGGGGAAACAAAGGCGTGCGTCATGGCGGCCAAGGCGGCCCCGTCAGCAAAGGCTTGGTTGACCATGCGAATATAGAAGGGCGTGATCTTGTCCATCACCCGGCGCGCTGCTTCGGGCTCGAAGAGCACGGTCTCCAGCCAGCTTTCGAGCCCCATGATGAGCACCGGAACATCCGTTGGCCCGGGAACCGGAAGAACGAGGGGGATTTCCTCTCCGTGTTCCGCCTTCATCCGTTGGATGGCCTCCCGAATGAACAAGAAATTCGGATGCGTGGCGGGATCGGGAAACGCCAGGTTCTCCCATTGTTTCAGGGAAGAAATGGCTGGACGCCGCACGTTGGGGGGCATATCCGCAAAATAATGGAGACTGCTGCCGAATGCCTCCCCAATCAGGCCGTAGGCAAAAGGCGTACAGAGAGCGTCCGGCTCAAACAACGCGCGGGCTGCCGCCTGGCCTTTGGCATAGGCTGCCGCATCGGAGTAGTACTGCCGGAGGGGGCAATCGGTCAACCGCGCCCCATACAGACTCAACGCCGGAAAAAACGGGCGGCGATCCACCGGTTTGCCCATGAGCGTGGCCTGAATGCGTTCCTTGCTGTTCATCGGTTTGCCTCCGCTTTCAGGGAGCGCTCCCAGAGTTCGGCAATCAAGTGAGGAGCGCCCAGCGCGCTGGCAGACGTGCCGTCGCCGCCCACCTCCTGCACCAGGTTGGGGTAGAGCCGGAAAACCGCGCCTCCCACGGCCAGTTGAATTCGTCCCGTGAGACCCCGACGGTCGATTTCTTCGCGCAGCTTGCGCACGTTGCGGGCCGTGGTCATCATCATGGCCGAGACGCCAATGACCCGTGCGCCGGTTTCCAGCGCCTTGTCCACGAAGTCCTGGGGCATCACGTCGTTGCCAAGGTCTTCCACGTTCCATCCCTCGCTGCGCAGGAACGTCGCAACCATCCGCCGGCCCAGGCCGTGGAAATCCTCCTCAATGTTTCCCACAACCACCGTTCCTCTGGCTGGTTGCGGCGGCTGGCCGAGCTGCCTGTGCTCAGCCGCTTTGACCAGCAAATCCTCCGCGATCTTGGCCGCCACATAGGCTTGGGCGATGGAGAAAGATTCCGACGCCCGCCATTCTTCGCCGATCTTTTCCAACACCGGTTCCAGGACATTGGCGAAGAGATGATCGTAACCATAATGCACCGCCCACGCATCAATCAGGGCATTCGCCCCCGTCCGATCAGCCCGGCGCACGGCCTCAATAAGAGTGTTTTGAAAATCGGCGAGCGTTGTCTTTTCAGAATCCGGCTCCGGTTTATGCATCTCACTGCCATTCATATCATTTCGGCTCCCCCCCCGACAGGTTTTGCCATCTCACCTTGGGCATCGTCCTTTGGGGGGGGGAATTTACTTCGTTGGCTCACCGACTGCAACCCATGAATGCACCGTGAAAACCGGCGCCCGCTTGGGAGGCATTACACCGCAGCCCGCGGAAACCCTTACAAGAGCTGCCCTGCACCGGCGGCCAGCAACACAACCAACCACGCAGGGGCCTTCCCTATTTCCAGCAATCCAAAGGCGATCACGGCGAAGGCGACATCCCGGGGCCCTTTGATCCCTTGGGTCATCACGGGCGTGTAGAGTGCAGAGAGAAGCACCCCCACCACCGCCGCATTGGCCCCATGCAAGGCCGCCTGCATCCACCCCTTTTTGCGCAGTTCGTCCCAAAATGGGAGCGTTCCACCCAGGATCAGCCAAGCCGGGAGAAAGATCGCCAGCAGACACCAGAGGCCATGGAGCCAAGCCTGCGGCCCGGGAGACATCACGGTTCCAAGGTAGGCGGCAAAGGTAAAAAGAGGGCCAGGCAGTGCCTGTGCCGCACCGTATCCTGCAAGGAATGCCTCGTTGCTGACCCAGCCTTTTGACACAACTTCCGCCTGAAGCAGCGGCAAGACGACATGGCCGCCGCCAAACACAAGCGCACCCGCCCGGTAGAAGCCGTCCAACGCAGGAAGCAGCGTGCCATGTGCAGCCGCGGCGGCGATTGGCAATACGCATAAAAGCCCGAAAAAAGTCGCCAGGCAGGTTGCCGCAATCCCATGAGCACGCAGGTGCAGCCTGGCCGGTTCTCCACTGGAGGAATCTCTTTTCCGATAGATCCACCGGCCGAGAACCCCTCCCAGAACGATTGCGCCGATCTGTGAGAGCGAACCGGGGCGGACAAGGATCACAGCCGCCGCGCCAAGGCAGAGCGCCTGCCGGATCAGGTCGGGGCAGAGCTTGCGTCCCATGATCCATACTGCTTGGGCCACCACAGCCACCGCGACGAGTTTTAACCCGTGCAGCCACCCCGCCTGACTCAGGTCGCCCAAGGAGGAAATGCCGTAGCCAAAGAGGATCATCAGCAGGGCCGAGGGCAGCGTGAAACAAAGCGAAGCGACCAAGGCGCCGGGCAATCCCGCGCGCCGCATTCCCATGGCAAAAACCATCTGGCTGCTGGCCGGGCCAGGAAGGAATTGGCAGAGCGCCAGGAGATCCGCAAAAGCTGTCTCGTCAAGCCACTGGCGCTTCACAACAAACTCTTCGTGAAAATAGCCCATGTGCGCGACAGGCCCCCCAAACGAAATCAGCCCGAGCTTCAGAAACGCCCGGAATACTTCCACTAAACTCCCCTTCTGCTTCATGTGAAGAACATGAGAAACCAAAAAGCAAACCTTAGAAAGGCAAAAGGCGGCACCCTTGCCCGCTCAGAAATATCGAAGTGTCGTTAATTCGCCCTGAGCGCTGCCAACAGGCAGTTGAGTTCTATCGTGACCATTGTGGCCCCCGTGTCGCTGAAACCGTAGGGCAGAATGAGTCGCCCACGGTGCACCAATCCGCCACAGGTATAGACCACGTTGGGCACATAGCCCTCGCGTTCACTTTCTTTCGGACTCAGGAGCGGTTCACGGAGGTGGCTGAGCACCTTTGAGGGATCATTCAGGTCGAGGAGCATCGCGCCGATGCAATATTTGCGCATGGGACCGACGCCGTGTGTGATGACCAGCCATCCGGCCTCCGTTTCAATGGGGGAGCCGCAGTTGCCGATTTTTACCGATTCCCACGATTCCCCGGGTCTTTGCAGCAATTTGGGATCGCTCCAAAAGTGGGGGTTGTCAGAGAACATGAGGAACAGGTTTTCATCGTCCTGGCGGGAGATCATGGCGTAGCGCCCGTCGATGCGACGCGGGAACAGGGCCATGCCTTTGTTTTGCACCGCGCGTCCGTTGAGGGTGAGTGCGCGGAAGTGCAGGAAATCGGCCGTCTCAAGAAGCTGCGGCAGAATGGCGCGACCATTGTAAGCGGTATACGTCGCATAATACATGACACTGCCATCGTCTTCGACAAACCGGACGAAACGGGCGTCTTCCATGCCGTTGCTCTCGTTCGAAGAGACAGGGAAGATGATGCGCTCGGAAACGGCAACCGAGGGGTTGAAGTCGATTTCGTAATTGGACTGGGCAAGCCAACGCACGCACTCCATCGTTCGTTGTTCATCCCGTGGCAAATGCCCCTTTCCCTGGTTGGCACGCTGCATGGATTTTTCCAGCCCGCTGAGCGTGAAGGTTTTCCCCAGCGACTCCATGACGAGGCTGGACCAATCGTTCTCAAACCCCATCTCCATCAGCTTGTCGAGAAAGACGGTTTTAAGATAGGTCGGATTCGGATTGACCCTGGGCGCGGTGACAAAACGCGAAGGTTCTTCCAGCGAAATTGAGTGGTCGGCGCGAATAACGCCTGTGCGGAACTCTATCGACGAGATGTGCCCCTCTCCGGTCGCACGCAAGCTGAGAATGAAGCGTCGTTCGCCCTCGGCGAGGCCGCTTTGATCCGGGTGCGGCACGAGTGAGGGGTTGAAAAGAGCTGCGGATTCCAGGGAGTATTCGCCGGAGAAAAGCGCGCCGATGTAGAGTTGTCGGGCCTCAGAGAAGGGTCGGCTGCTGAAAACATGCGCCTTCACCCGCTCGAAATTCTGCTGCCAAAGAGCGCGGATATCCAAATGCCGTTCACCGAAGTCCGCAGTGACAGCGGCGAGTTGCTCCTCGGTTTCGGCTTCGCTGAGGGCAAGCGCGCGCCCGATGATATTCACGATGCGCGCCGGGTCGCCTGGAATGAAGGGGCGGATGAGCACGCGAGCGCTGTCTGGCCGAAAGAGAACGCCGGTCGGCTGGAGGTTCAGGCTGCTCATGGCTTTGGGAGGGTGCTCTGCGCTGCATCGGAACGCGTGAGTTCCGCATGGGAGAGATAGAAAGCGAGGCTCGATTCCGCGCCCTGGTTTTGATTCAGGTGATCTTGCAGAAGCGCGTCCCGGCAGCCGCCAGTGGTCGGATCGTACAGCGATTGGCCAAGATCGTTGCGCCCGAGGAACCACTCAAAACAACGGCGCGCCGCTTTCCGCCAAAATAGATCGCCCGTCACCGCGAAGGCTTCGAGGCAGGCTGAAACCATGGCGTGGGCCTCCAAGGGTTGCTGGTCGAAACGCGCCTTCTCGCCGCCGCGCACCCAAAAGCCGTGACAACCGATAGGCGCAAAGTGCCCGCTTTCCGCCGTCTGCGCATCAAGCAGCCAGCGGAGTGATGTGAGGCCGACTTCCCGAATTTCTGTTTGCCCCGTCCAATGACCGCTGAGGATCATTGCGTGGGAAAGCTTCGCATTGTCATAGGTGACGATGCGCTCGAACCACTGCCAGTCCGGTGACGAGTTCGCGCGGAACAAATCCGCGAGCATATTCGTCAAAACGTCACGCGTCTGGCTGACCACACGATCCCCGGAAAACGTGCGCAGATATTCGTGAATGGCGATGAGGGCAAAGGCCCAGGCGCGTGGCGAACTGAAGCGCACGACGGGCGGCAGCCCCCGTTGAAACAAAAGCCCGCAAAGGTTGCGATGGCCTTCGTTTTGCGAACGCCCCAACGCCGTTCCGACCGCCCACAATGCCCGCGCATGACTGTCCTCCGAGCCATGGAGTTCCAGCCATTTGCGCTCATGGCTCATAAAATTGCGAAAGCGGCAGGTGTTCGCATCGAAGGCGTACCACAGAAACGCGAGGTAACTGCTGGCCAAGCGATCCAGTTTCGGCTCGGGCAAATTCAACTCCTGCATCAGCACCGTGAAAATAAATGCACGGGCGTTATCGTCTGTGCAATAGGCTTCGTGGTAGTTCGGCACGTTGTAGATGGCGTGCTGAAAAATGCCGGTGTGATCGCTCATCTTCAAGAGGTGATCGAGCTTCAGCGGGGGGACCGGATAATTCGCATTCTCGACTTTTCGGGCGGCAGCCATCTCGACGGAGGGCACGCTCAGGCTCGCCCGGGCACGCTCGAAGCTCTCCATGTAGCGCCGCGCCACCACCGGCCAGATCATTGCCCGCCCAGCCTTCCACGCACGCTTGCGCATTGCGGTCATCAGAGTCGGATTCGAGAGAAAATGGTTCACGCCGTTTGCAACGGCCTCCGAGTCAGCGAAAGGCACCAGAATGCCGCGCTCCTCGGCAAGCAACTCCTGGGCGTGCCAATACGGTGTCGAAATAAGCGCCTTGCCCGCCCCGAATGTGTAGGCCAGCGTTCCTGAAGTAATCTGCGCTTCGTTGAGATACGGAGTGATATAAATGTCCGCAGCGCCAATGAATTCCTTGAGTTCCTCCAAGGTCACGAAGCGGTTGTGAAAGATCACGTTCTCGGACACTCCGAGGTCACAGGCCAGTTGCTGCAACTTCTCGCGGTATGCCTCACCCTCCGCCGCGATGAGGTGCGGGTGCGTTGCCCCAAGCACAATGTACACGACATCCGGGTGCCGCCGGAGAATCAAGGGCATTGCGCGGATCGCGTGCTCGATGCCTTTGTTCGGCGAGAGCAGGCCAAAGGTGAGCAGCACCGTCTTGCCCTCCACCTGAAAGAGATCCTTGAAAAAATTCGAGTCGATAAAAGGCATGTCGATGACCCCGTGCGGAATGAGATCTATCTTTTCAGGCGCGATGCCGTACACCGTCTCCAGGAAATCGCGCCCGCGTTCCGCCATCACAATGAAGCGCTGGGAAAGGGCATCGAGTTGCTTCATCACCGCGCGCTGATCGTCGTTTGGGTCGCGCAGCACCGTGTGCAACGTCGTCACCACGGGCATGCGCACCTCGCGCAGAAATTCCAGCAAATGGCTGCCCGCCGCGCCTCCGTAGATGCCAAACTCATGCTGCACGGAGACGACTTCCACGTTGTTGATGTTCAGAAATTCCGCCGCGCGCCGGTAGGAATCGAGTTCCTGTTCGGCAATCTCGAAACGCACTCGCGCTGGATAATCATAGCCTTCCGGGCGGTCATTCACCGACCCGACAATGCATTGAGCCTGCGGAAACTCCGCAGCGATAGCCTCACAAATGTCCGCCGTAAAGGTGGCAATGCCGCACCGCCGGGGCACATAGTCGCCAAGAAAGGCGATGTGTTTGGTATTTAGAGTTTTTTCCATATGCGTCGAGATCGAGTGATTTCGAGCGCCTCACGATGGCTGTGACCAGTGACTCGCCTACAACCGGCAAGAAGTCCTGAACGAAACAGCTAACTCTCGGGCCGAACCCTACCCCGGTCAATCCGCATTTCCATGAACTGCACGTAGCAAAACGCAAAAAAACGGGCGGAGCCTCCATCGGAAGCTCCGCCCGCTTGTCATTCAGAAGTTCTTAGTACCGGCCGCGTGAGCCGCCACCGGAGGAGCGTCCGCCGCCACCACCATACGAGCGTCCACCGCCGCCGCCGCCCTGGGGACGGTCTTCGCGAGGACGAGCTTCATTGACGGTGAGATTGCGGCCTTGAAAGTCTTTGCCCTCAAGAGCTGCGATTGCGGCCTGGCCTTCAGCGGCGCTGCTCATGGTCACAAACCCGAACCCGCGTGAGCGGCCGGTTTCGCGATCCTGAACAAGAGCGGCTTCAACAACTTTGCCGAATTGCGCGAACTGATCTTGAAGATCGTTTTCAGTGGTGTCGAAAGAAAGATTTCCAACGTATAATTTCATAGTGATTTAAATAACGAATGCCAGCTATCAAAGCCGTTCCCGAGAACCGGGTTTCAAATCACCATTGAAATATCAACTGACGATTTACCGTGCGACGAAACAATAACAAACGAACTCCCTCAAGGTGGGGCCGCTGAAAGAATATGCAAGAGAAAGTTCCAAAGCATTTTCCCGTTTTCGCCTTGCAGCCGTAAAACAGCGCTCTGGACTGCTTCCCGGCTGATATGCACCAAAAATAGCTTCGCGTTAGTTTTCCATCGCTTTGGCAGCGAATCCCGGAGCGCAAACGGTTCGGCTCCCGCTGACTCGGCCACAACAGCCCCTACTTCATCTCCACAAAAGCCAACCCCAATATTTGCCCCAGCTTGGCAATGTCCGCCTTTTCCTGCTGGCCAATGAGGGCGATGGAGACTCCGCTTCGCCCGGCACGCCCAGTCCGTCCGCTGCGGTGCGTGTAGTAATCGATTTGATCCGGCAGTTGATGGTGGAGGACAAAGGCGAGCCCTTCCACGTCGATTCCCCGCGCGGCGACATCAGTCGCGATGAGAAACTGGAAGCGCCCTTTGCGGAAGGAGCGCAGCACCTTGTCCCGCTCGGTTTGCATTAAATCGCCCTGCAAAACGCCCAGGCGATGGCCGCGCTCAGCCAATTCCTCAAACAGATTGGTCGCTCCCGCTCGGGTTCGGCAGAAAATCACGCCCCGCTCCTCCCCTTGGTTTTTCAAAAATGCCGAGATGCGGTTCGTTTTTTCCCTGATCTGGCAGACAATGAAGCGGTGCGAAATATCCCGGTTTACGACGTGCTGCTGATCGATTTTAAGGCTGTGAGACTTCGGCGACATGTAGTCCGTGATCAGCTTCTGCACTCCGGCGGGGATGGTGGCGGAAAAAAGCCAGGTAGCCCGCCGCCCTTGGGTTCTTGCACAAATCTCCGCAACCTCCTTGCGGAAACCGAGGTTTAACATTTCATCGGCTTCATCGAGGATGAGCAGTTTTACAGACTCGAGAGACAAAGCCTTCCGACTCAGCAAATCCAGCAACCGGCCCGGCGTCACGACGACCACGTGGGTCGGGCGTTGCAGTGCGGCGATTTGGCGATCCAGCTTATCCCCGCCGGTAAGCACCTCCACAAAGATTTTTTGGGCGCAGTATTTGGTGAAACGAAAAAGCTGTTTGCCGATCTGCTTGGCAAGCTCCCGCGTGGGAGCCACCACCACGGCTTGAATTTCCTGGATCTCGGGGTCGATCTGCATCAGCAGCGGGATGCCAAAGGCGGCCGTTTTCCCCGTTCCAGTCTGGGCTTGTGCGATGAAGTCTCCGCCCTTTGCCAGCAGGAAAGGGATCGCCTGCCGCTGAATGGGCGTCGGCGTTTTGATCCCCAACTCATCCAGCCCCTGAATCAGATCTTCCCTGACTCCTAATGTTTTAAAATATTTCAAAGTAGTATGGTTCTCAAAAAAAACGCTCCGGCGGCATGCTTCGAATGGAGGGGAGGAAAGTAAGCGCCCCTGCGCCGGTGGCAAGCGCTTTCTCCCCTCCGTGAACAAAGGTTGGCAGCTCAGTAATCGTGCTCCCGGTGGCCCGCGTTCCGTTCGGCATATTTGCGGGACTGGCTTTGGTGCTCGCGGCGCGTACGGCGCTCGACGGTCATCTGGCGTTTTTGGCGGTTGCGTTGGAGAAGCGCGATTTCTTCGTCCAACTTCAAGAGCCCCTCAAGGCGCCTGGCATCCAGTTTTCCCGCCGTGATGGCGGCTTGAATGGCGCAGCCCGCGTTCGCCGCGCCGTGCCGGCAATCGGTGAATTTGCATTGCCTTGCCAACGCATCCAGATCGGCAAACCGCTCCCGCAGGGTGGCCTCATCGGTCCACATGTGCACTTCCCGGATGCCGGGATTATCAATGATGATCCCGCCCGAGCGGAGCACCATCAACTCCCGCGCGGTGGTGGTGTGGCGTCCCTTTCCGGTGGCGGCATTCACCTCGTCGGTCCATTGATATTCGTCGCCGAGCAGATAATTGATCACCGAGGATTTTCCCACGCCGCTGGAGCCCGCAAATGTGACGGAAACGCCGCGTTGGAGGTAACTTTTGAGCCCCTTCAAGGTGGTTTTTTTGACCACACTGGTGAGATGGACGTCTGCCTCTGGGTTGAGCGCCGCAATGGCTTCCACCGCCGCCTGGTTCTGCGCGGCGGAATAAAGATCCGCCTTGTTGACCAGGACGACCGCCTTGGCCCGGCTGCGGCCAATGATGGCGAAATAACGCTCCATGCGCCGGAGATTGAAGTCCGAGCCCGCATCGGTGACGACCACCGCGACATCGATATTCGCGGCGATCACCTGTTCCTCCGTGCTGCGGCCCGACATTTTGCGGGAGAGCGAGTTCTGCCTGTCCAACCGGGCGCGGATCACGTGTTCATGGTCGTCATCGCCGACCTCCAGCGCGACCCAATCCCCCACGGCGGGCAATTCCGCATCCGTTTGCGCCTCGTGATAGACCTTGCCGCTCATCACCACCTCCAGTTCCTCGCCCTCTCCAGTCAGGGCTCCGTAGGTGATTTTGTTATCGCGAATCAGCCGCGCTGGCACCCAGCCCTTGGCCGTGCCCCCGCATGCCTCCCATTGCTTTGCAAAGGCAGCATTCCAACCCAGATCCTCCAGCGTCATGCGGTGATCTCCTCCGCCAGGGTGGACTCGATCAACTCCAGGATCTCCGAGCGTCCGTGACGGAGCTTGGACGAACTCGTCAGGACGGGGGGCGCATCCTCGCTGATCTCCTGAAGCCGGGTTAAAAAAGCGTCGATATGGGCCTGTGCCGCCGCGCGGGAAAGCTTGTCCGTCTTGGTGAAAAGGAGGACAAAGGGCAGCCCGCAACCCACCATCCAATGGAGAAATTCGAGATCGATCTTCTGCGGGCTCAGGCGGGAATCAATCAGAACGAAAGTCCCCCGCAGGTTGGGCCGATTTTGCAGGTAATCGGCCACGAACGCGCTGAAATTGGCGCGATCCTTCTTGCCGACCTTCGCGTAGCCGTAGCCCGGGAGATCCACCAGGTTCCAGCTCTTATTCACCGTGAAAAAATTGATCAGCCGCGTTTTCCCCGGCGTATCGGATACCCTGGCCAGGCCCTCCACCCGCGTGAGCATGTTGACGAGGGAGGATTTTCCGACGTTTGAGCGCCCGATGAAGGCAAATTCAGGGAGATCCGTAGGCGGACAGGACGCCAGATCCGGCGCGCTGCCCAGCAGGGCGGCACTGTGAATGATCATCATACCCGCCCCTGCTCCGCTCCCTCTGGAACGGCTGTTTTCGGTCTCGGTTCCGCCAGGATTTCCACATAGACCCCGGGATGCTCCGCCACGGCCGCCGCTTCAATGCCTGCGGCAATCTCCGCCAGTTGGCAGAGCCGCGCGGTTTCAGCATTCGCCCCCACCCGGCATTGGAAATTCCAGCCAGCCGCCCCTGGGGGCAAAGCTTTCCTGCGCTCCCTTTTCACGTACTTGCTGAGAGTGACCTGGATGGCTGCAATCACCCGCGCATCGGTCTGATCGGGAAGGTGAAGCGGGAAAGTTTTTTTCATGCGTGCCGGGATGATAACACAACCTTCCCTTCCGCGTGAAAAGAAAAGGCTGGAAGAAGGGAGCGGAGCCGTTTCGGCGCTGGTTGAGGGCTTTACGGAAGGCGCGCCTACAGAATCATGAGACCGATGGAGGCGAGGGGTGTTGAAAACCAGTTGCGCCACACAAGCGTCGCGCCCTGTGAACG
>SESB01000505.1_pt1 | contig 27837 bp, 21 predicted proteins | sample 3171441 | NCBI WGS metagenome assembly SESB01 (sample SAMN06051867, study PRJNA518727) | freshwater metagenome | biome: subpolar coniferous forest; feature: holomictic lake; material: water; isolation source: holomictic Lake 227, 6 m depth | place: Canada: near Kenora, Ontario | collected... | reverse complement strand
AGTGGATATATAATGGCAGATTTGGATATTAGAAGTAGAGGTGATATAGTAGCATTTTATAGTTCAGATTATAGATTAAAAAATAATTTAGAACCAATAGTAAATAAAATAGATGAATTAAATGTATATAAATATCAATGGAATGGACAGGCTGGAAAAGATAAAGTAGGAAAGACCGATTATGGATTAATAGCACAAGAGGTACAAAAAATATATCCTGAATTAGTTCAAACTCGTGGTGATGGTTATTTAGGTATTAATTATGTAAAACTTGTCCCAATCTTATTTTCATATATAAAAGATTTAAACACTAAAGTAAATACTTTAGAAGAAAGACTAAATAAATTAGAAGGAGACAGATAATGGCACTTATATTATCAAAAGAAACACCAATGGGTGTAAATGCAGTATATTGGAAAATATCAAAAGTTAATATATATTCGATTGGGTTATTTGAAGATAACCCATTAATAATATTTACTGTACAATTAACAATATCTGGATATTTAGATGAAAGTGCAAGACGTGCAGATAAAAATCCATTATGTGAATTAACATATATTGACGATGAAAATGTTACAATTGGTCAAAATATAGATTTACGTTCTACATTGTACACACATATTAAATCTTTACCTGAATGGGCAGGGGCAATAGATGATTTAGATTCACCAATAAAATAAATTTAAAATAAAGGAGAAACACATTATGTCCGAAGAAACACAAAAAATCACTGAAGAAGAATTAGATTCATTAAAGAAAATTTCACAAATATATGATGAATTAGTATCTAAATTTGGAAGTTTAAATATTCAAAAAATATTAATTGACCAACAACTTGACCAATTGAAAGGTGAATATTCAGATAATCAAATAAAAGAGAGAGAGACCATACAATCATTAAATGAAAAATATGGTGAAGGAAGTTTAAATTTACAGACTGGCGAATTTGTTGCACACAAACTTAATCAATAAAATGTTATAAAAACATCTTTTTTTTAAAAAAAATGTACGTTTGGTATTTTTTTTTATATTTATATATGATGGAATTTTATATCCATTTTATAATAAATATGACAACAATTCACTTTAAAACAATAAAATATAAAAATTTAAACGGAGAAGTATAATGGCAGAAAAAATCGTGTCGCCAGGTGTTTTTACTCAAGAAAATGATTATTCATTTTTACCGATTGGTATCGGTGCTATTGGAGCCGCAATCATCGGCCCAACAGTTAAAGGCCCTGCGTTCGTACCAACCATAATCGAATCACAAACAGATTATGACAAAATATTTGGTGGTACAAGTCAGTATATGTATACACCATATACAATAAAAAATTATTTAAAATATGCAGGTAGAGTCACAGTAGTTAGAGTTCTTAATAGTGAAGGATATGTAGTCACAGTTCCAACATTAAAAACCGTAGCTACTACGATATTTACTGGTTCATATTGGAGTGGTTCTATTAATGGATTGACTGGTTCATTTAAAACATTTTCATCAAGTAGTAATACAATTTTTACATCGTCATTTACTACAACATTAGGAACAACTCCAGCACAAATTAGTATAGTATTTGCACCAACAAATGAAAATGTAGCATTAATAGATGCTTCTGTATTATCAGAAACAAATTCAACTGTTAATATTGCAATATCATCGTCAGGTGTAGGAACATCATACAGTTGTAGTTATGATACAACATCAAACAATTATTTTACAAAAATATTTGGAACTGATGCTTGGGGTTCACAACCTGTATATTGTTATAACGCGTTTGCAACAGGTTTAGTAGACCAATCATATACAATTTCAAATACATCACCAGTATATATAACTGGTTCTGCATTCTCATCTGGTGATAGTAGTTCATTATCAACACAAAGTCTTAGTTATGGAACATATTTTAAAATAACTACAGGTTCAGTAGTAACAACAACTGCAACAACAATTGTAACGGCATCAATAGATTTTTCAAGTAATGATACAAAAACATATGCAGAAGCTTGGACACCAATGATTCAATCACAATTGATATCTGGTATTGCTCAAAATTTATTCCAAGTAGTAACAGTATCACATGGTAATACGGCTAACTATGAATATAAGATTGCTATTTCTGATATTAAACCTGCAGGTTCAATACCAGGTTCAGATTATGGTACATTCACATTAACAGTTCGTGGAGTATATGGTAAATTTGGTTCATATGACACAGATAAGAAACCAGATTATAAAGAAACATACACAAACTTAACTCTTGACCCATTGGCCGCAAACTTTATTGGTAAAGAAATTGGTACAAGATATTTTGAAACAGTAAAGGATGATGATGGTAAATCAAAGATAGTATCAAGAGGTGATTTCCCAAATATTTCTAAAATAATTAGAATTGAATTAGACCCTGCAATAGTTAATGCTACGGCATCACCACAATTAGTACCATTTGGATTTGAAGCGTTAAATTTACCAATCGCATATGTTGGTGCGAATCTAACAAATTCTGGTTCATATCCTATCGCAACATTTGTTTCAGAACAATCAATTAATGGTGAATATAATCAACGTAAACATTGGGGTTTTGATTATGAAGATACAGATAATTTAAACTATTTAAATGCTCTACCTGTAAATTCTACAGATGGCGCAAATATTAATTTTAATTTAGAAAATTTCTCAAGTGTAAAACATTCAACATATTCAAGTTCAATTGTAGTTGGAACATCATGTCCAATAGAATTGAAAAAATTCCTTGTACCGTTTCAAGGCGGATTTGATGGTGTAAATCCTGCTAAGAGAAAAAGTATAGATACTGCAATGAATGCAGGTAACTCATTTGGATTTAATTTTACAAATACTAATTCATCTGGTTCAGCCGCATATAAATCTGCAATAGATACTATTTCAAATGGTGAAGAATTTGATATTAATATGTTAGTAATGCCTGGTGTAATTACAGAATACGCATCAACAGTAACTAACTATGCAATTGAAATGTTGAATAATAGAAATGATGTATTTTATGTAATGGATGCTTCAGGTATTGATAGTTCAGTTACAAACGTAATAGATAGTGTTAGTGTAATTGATGATAACTATACTGCAACATATTATCCTTGGGTCAAGATATTTGATTCAAATATTAATAGAACAGTTTGGGTGCCACCTTCAGTAGTAATTCCTGGTGTTATCGCATATAACGATAAAGTAGGATATGAATGGTACGCTCCAGCAGGTTTAAATCGTGGTGGTTTAACTAACGTTCTTGAAACAAGAACAAGATTAACACACGGTGAAAGAGATGATTTATATCTTGGTAGAGTAAATCCAATCGCAACATTCCCAGGTCAAGGTGTAACTGTTTGGGGCCAAAAAACCTTACAAGTTAAACCTTCTGCACTTGATAGAATTAATGTTCGTAGATTACTTATCGCAATTAAGAAATATATCGCATCTGCAACAAGATACCTTGTATTTGAACAAAACGTAACAGCAACAAGAAATAGATTCTTATCAATCTGTAATCCATATCTTGAATCAATTCAACAAAGAGCCGGTTTATATGCATTCAAAGTTGTAATGGATGATTCAAATAATCCTGCAGAACTTATTGATAGAAATATGATGAAAGGTGAAATATGGTTAAAACCAACTCGTACAGCAGAAATGATAATTATTGATTTCAATATAATGCCAACCGGAGCTTCGTTCGGTGCTTAATAATTCGAAAATATGAAATAAAAAATACCCGTAGAAATACGGGTTTTTTTGGCATAAATTTAAAATAGCTTAATAAAAACTTGATTTTTGATTTTTATTTTATAATTATTAACAGTATTAGTAGATTAAAATCAAAATTAAGGGATAATAAGATGGAAATAAAAAATAAATGTAAATATTGTGGAAAATCTATTAAAATTCGACAACGACAATATTGTTCAAAAGAGTGTTCATCAAAGGCGCAATCAAGACAAATAAAATGTATTTGTCAAATATGTGGAATTGAATTTTTAGCTAAATTAAATGTAATTAAAAAAGGAGGTGGAAAATTTTGTTCATATGTATGTAATGCACAGAATCAGAAAGAAAATGCACGAGAAATAAGAGTATGTAAATTATGTAATACTGAATTTGAAGTATATAAAATACATAAAAAAGAATTCTGTTCAGATATTTGTCGAACTGTGTGGGCACAAACACCAGAACGAAATATTAAAATGTTAAAAACACTAAAAGAAACCAATATAAAAAGATATGGAGTAGAAAGTTACTATCAAACACCTGAATTTAGTATAAAAAAGAAACAAACAAAATTAGATAAATATGGGGATGAAAATTATAACAATATGAGTAAACATAAACAAACGTGTTTTAAAAAATATGGTGTAGAAAATTATGCACAATCTAATGAATTTAAAATAATACAACATACTAAAGTTAAAGATAAATTTATATCTAATTTAAAATTTCTAAATATAATACCATTGATTAATTTTGATACGGAGTATTTTGGTGTTAAAAAAAATAAATATGAATTTAAATGTAAAATATGTAATACTAATTTTATTGATACTATTGCAGATGGGCATGTTCCACGTTGTAAAATTTGTTACCCAATTTTAACTGGAACCTCAATAGGAGAAAAGGAAGTATTTCAATATATACGACAGTTATTACCAAATTCTAAAATTATAGAAAATGATAGAAAAATATTAAATGGTAAGGAACTTGATATATATATACCAGACAAAAATATAGCTATAGAATATAATGGATTATATTGGCACAGTGAACTTGGTGGGCAGAAAAATAAAAAATATCATTTAGATAAATTAAATGAATGTAATACTAAAGGCATAAAATTAATACATATATTTGAAAATGAATGGTTAAATAAACAAAATATCGTTAAATCTATAATAAATACAATATTATTACCAGAAATAAATGTAAAAATATTTGCTCGTAAATGTGAATTGAAAGAAATTAATTCAAAAATCACCAATCAATTTTTAGAAGATAATCATTTACAAGGAAAAGATAAAGGCTCAGTTCGAATTGGATTATATTATAACAATGAACTTATATCAGTGATGACATTTTGTAAATCACGATTCAATAAAAATATCGAATGGGAAATATCAAGATATTGTATTAAATTAAATCACACTGTAATTGGTGGAGCTGAAAGATTATTTAAATATTTTATAACTAATTATAATCCAAATTCAATTATAACATATTCCGATAAAAGATATTTTAATGGAAATATATATAAAAAAATAGGATTCATTTTTATAGAATCTACTACACCGAATTATTATTATACTGATTATCAATCAATATATAATAGAATAAATTTTCAAAAACATAAATTACGTAGTAAATTAAAAATATTTGAACAATCTCTTTCGGAATGGGATAATATGAAAATAAACTATTGGGATAGAATTTGGGATTGTGGTAATAATAAATTCATATGGAAATATAAAGATGTTTAATTTTAAAAGTTGAAATGATAAAGAACCCGTATTCACATACGGGTTTTTTATTTTATACTATTTATAATAAAAGAGGAAGTTATGAAAAAAGAAATAAGTTACTTTGAAAAAAGACAATCAAATGGTGAGAGAGAAATAATACAATATATAAAAGAGATATTACCAAAAATTAAAATATATAAAAATTATCGTAGACTAATTCATCCAAAAGAATTAGACATTTATATTCCGAGTAAAAAGTTTGCAATAGAGTTTAATGGTATATATTTTCATTCAATGATAGTAGGTAAAAAAGATAAAACATATCATTTAGATAAGATGAAAAAGTGTAAAGAACGGGGTGTCAAATTAATACAGATTTGGGATGTTGAATGGATAAATAAAAAAGATATAATAAAAAGTGTTATACGAAATATTTTAATACCTGAACAGAATATTTCAAAAGAATCACGATATTTAAAAGTATTAGAAATTAATAGTAAAATATCAAATAATTTTTTAGAAACATATCACTTAAAAGGAAGTGATAATAGTGACATACAGTTAGGATTATATTATAATACTGAATTATTAGCGCTGATGACATTTAAAAAGAAAAAAACTGGTCCGATAATGGAATGGAAATTATCAAGATATATAGTCAAATCTGGAATCACCATTGGGAATGGTGCCAATCAATTATTTAATTATTTCATAAAAAAATACAAACCTAAAAAAATATTAGCATTTTCAGACAGTCGGTGGTTTGGGGGTGGATTATATAAAAAATTAGGTTTTAAATTTGATAGTATAATAAAACCAACCTTCTATTATACGGATTATATCAATATTTATTTAAATAAACGTGATATTATTACCGATAATATCAAAAAAATAGATAAAATATATGATTGTGGGGAAATAAAATGGATATTTTCCTAAAAAAAATCTATTTATTTATATAAAAATATTTAATGGAGTCATAATATGAAAATAAACATTAAAAAACTTATCAAAGAAGAAGTTTCAAAATTAATAAAAGAGATGAATAATGACTATACACCAGATAGAAATGCAAAATATCATTTTGATTATGAAAAAATATCTGATGTAGATGTAGATGGAATAGACTATCACGATGCACCAGATTTTGTTAATGCATATATTGTAAGTGCCGATTATGAAGGAAGACCAATGACTGATGATGAACTTGATGATTTAAATGATAATCATCGTGACTTTGTTTATAGTAAGGTATCTAACGAAGCTATGGATAGAGATTACTCTGATGGTTTAGATATGGAAAGATAATTAAATTTAAAGAACAAACGTAAGACTAATAATATAAATTTGGAGATAGTATAATGAATTTTAAAAAAGTAGAAAATTGGTTAAAACTTAATGGTGTATTACCACAAGACATATTAACAGTTTCATCAAAGATTAAACTTGTTGAAGAAACATTAAATGGGTATGAACACAATAATAGTTTTGTAACTGCAGTTGTAAATAAAGATTGGACATCTGCAAAGAAATCGGCAGATAATACAAATATTAATTATCTTCAATTATATAAAAAATATATGGTTGAACGTGTTAAGTTATTAACAGAACAAACTCAAATTAGTAAAACTGATGAGATGTCAAAATTAAGAAGTTTAGTTAATAATAGAATAAAATTTACTATTAAAGAAAATCACTTAATAAAAGAAAATCAAAATAATGAAAAAAAACCAATAACTGAAGGTTTAAGAAATATCGGTGGTATTGCAACAATGTCAGGTACATTTATGGGTGGAAGAACTAATAATTCTTTTGGACAACCTATACAAGAAGATTCTACCGATAATTCAAAAGATATGTATTATATTGGTGAATGTGTTGTAGTTATTGAAGGTGATGTTTTTAGTGCTGAATCAAAACATGGAATAACTAAAGAGTTTTCAAAATCAGATATTGAAGGTTTATTACAATTTTTATCAGAAAATAACTAAAAGAAAAATAACATAAAAATTTTAAAAATAACTATTTATTATATATGACTAATACAGTCAAATATAAATCAATTAAACGGAGAAGAAACAATGGCAGACCTTTTAGCTAACAATGAAATGTTTTTTCAGAATTGGGAGCCCAAAACCGCGAATCACTTTATATTAAGTGTCGAGGGTATTCCATCATTCTTAATTAAAGCATCTGGTAGACCGCAAATATCATTTGGTGATATTGTAATCGACCACATTAACGTAAAACGAAAATTAAAAGGAAAAGCTGAATGGGCAGACTTATCAATTACTCTTTATGACCCAATTGTACCATCTGGTGCACAAGCTGTCATAGAATGGATTAGATTATCACACGAATCTGTAACAGGTCGTGATGGATACGCTGACTTCTATAAGAAAGATGTAACTATTGATGTTTTGGGGCCACTCGGAGATAAAGTAGAACAATGGACGCTCAAGGGAGCATTTATATCAAGTGCAAATTTCGGAACTTTAGACTGGGCAACTGACGGTATTGTAAATATCGAAGTAACTTTGAAGATGGATTATTGTATATTAAATTACTAGCAGATTATATTGGTATTTTAAAATAGCACAGTCCAAAATGAACGTTAAAATTTTATTCCTATACTTATTTATATGGGGTTTCCTCGTATAATTTAAGTATAGGAATTTTTTTATGGAAATAGAAATTATTAAATGCGAATTATGTAATGAACAATTCAAAAAAGAATGGTTACTAAAAAAACATATTACACAAAAACATAAAGAAATATCGGTTGCACAATATATAGTAAACACAAAATATAATGGTATATGGCCAATTTGTAATTGTAATTGTGGAGAAAAATTAACTTTTTTTGCTGGAAAAAAAGAATTTGGAAAATGGATAGTTGGACATCACGACAAAGTTAAAAATAATTATAATACTGAAAAATCAAAGAAAAATTCTGCAGAAACTCGTAGAAGAAAATTTAAATCAGGTGAAATACGAATGTGGAGTTATGGCGTTAAAAAAGGAGATGGAAGTAAATTTGGAAAGATTATTGAAAATTATTCAAAAAAAATAAGTGAAAATAAAGAACGTTCAATGAAAATATCTAAAGCTTTACTTGGTAAAATTCATACAAAAGAACATACTGAAAATCATAGACAATCGGTATTAAAAGCTTGGACACCTGAAATGAGAAATAAACAAAGAAATGTTAGAATGGACTATCTTATCAATAATCATAAACAATATAGGTCAAAATTGGAAGATTATTTTGAAAATAATTTTCTAAAAAAAATAAAAATAGAATACGAAAAAGATTTTTATGTAAAAGAAATTAAAGCTTTTTATGATTTTCATATTTCAAATACAAATATCATTATAGAAACCGATGGTGATTTTTGGCACTGTAATCCGAATAGTAATTTTAAAATACCAAAATATAAGTGTCAATTTCAAAATTTAAAACGAGATATTGAAAAGGATATTTGGGCGAAGAAAAATGGTTATATTCTATTAAGATTTTGGGAAAGTGATATAAAGTCGGACAGATTAGGAGTAATACAGAGGTTAATTACAGAGATAAAAAGTAATTAAATTTTATATTTTTTACTATTTATATATAAATGGAGAAAATCATATGGATGATTTAATATGGGAAGAATCAGCGTCATCTCGACACAGGTTGAAATATAATAACATACCAACGTTTTGGTGTAAGTGTTATACAAGACCGGCGTGTAAAGTTGAAATAATAGACAAAAAGGATGGTAAACATTTTCTATCTGAAAAATATGAATGGTTACCATTAGAGATAACTTTATTTGACAGTATAGAACTTGAAAGTGCTAATAAATTTATAGAATGGACAAGGAGTACAGATAAAGAAAATTTAATACTTGAAAAGTATGACCCTGCCGGTACAATAACAGAAACTTGGCATTTAATAAATTCACAAGTATTAGTTAACGAATTTATATCTACGAATAAAGAAAATGAATATTATATTAAACTTCAATTAAAATTTGAGTATGCAATAAAAAGTATTTAATTTTAAATTTTTACTATTTATATATATAAACTACATATTTAGGAGATAATAATGGATATTAGAACCCTTATAAAAGAAGAAACCGAAATGGTTCTTATGGAAAAGGAACTCACAGAATTATTAAATGAGTTAAATGAATTAAATGAAGACCAATTAAATGAAGGATTTTGGGAAAAGACAAAATTTTATATAGCTAAATTGGGTCGTGTAACAAAGGGTGGAAAATTTATCGGAAGAACAAAACAATCTCTTGCCGCAGCCGAACAAATTGGTAAATTATTAGGTGACCAAACCAATAAATTAATTATTGCATTAGATAAGAATTTAAAACAAAAATTTCCAGAATTTCCTAATATTGAAAGTAAAGATAGTTTTACAGAAGGTATTGCTGCAATAGAAACGGTATATAATAGTATAATTGCTGAAAATAAGAAAAAGAAAATAGATAGTGTATCTGCAAATAAACTTATTGCAAATTTAAGAATCTACACAAAAAAACTCGCCGATTATGACTTAGCTCAAGTATATCAATATATGACTGAAGAAGAATCAGAAGATAAAAATACTCCACTACTTGAAAAAGCGCCTACACAAATATCTGGTAAAGAAGGTGAAGGTACTGAAACTATGAAAGTAAATAAGAGTAATAAATTACCAATGGTATTAGGAATAATTGGTGGTGGTCTTGGTGGTTTTAGTTTCTTAACTCACACTGAATGGTTTAAAGATTTAATAGGTGGTATATTTGGTAAGGGTGGTGACGCCGTCTCCGCATTAAAAGACGTTTCAAGTGCTAAAGAAACATTTAATGCACCAGTATCACAATTTGTTGATGCAAATGTTAAACCTGGCGAAGGACTTTATAAATTTTTTCAAAGAGTATTTCCCGATGCTGGAATTACAGAAACTGCTCCAAAAGAAAAAATGGCCGAATTAATATCAAAATTTGGTAATGGTGATTTACAGAAAGGTGCAGATAGTATGAAAGGAATGTTTATAAAACCTGATACTGGTGTATCTGAACTTGTTAATAGATTACAAGACCCAAATTTAAAAACATTAAATGATGTATTTCCAAGTGGTACACAATATGATGGAACTGGAAAAAGTGTATTTGGCATTTTAGCCGGTGGGGGTCTTAAAACACAATTAATGACCGCCGTATCCGCGGCAGCAGGTAAAGCTGCAATTAAAGCAGGTGCCGCAGGTATTGTTACTGGTGGCGGTGGTGCAGTAGCGGCAACAGTATTAGGTGTAATCGGACTAACCGCAGTATCAGCTGCAATTGCATTAAAACTTTTAAGGTCACATGGACAAAAGAAATCAAGATTAAAAGAATTAGAAGATTTAGTTCTTCGAATGAAAGATATTGCACAAACAAAAGAAGAAAAGGCTGTTGATGATGAAATACCAGAAAAAGGTAAAAATAACAAAATGGTGAAACCAAAAGATGTTAAAAAAACAACAAGTTTAATTGGGAAATCATTTCAGAAAAAAGGTAAAGACGGTGGTATGGATACTGTAACAGTAATATCTACACCTGAAGATGGTGATGATAAGATGGGAGTTAGTTATGTTTATGCTAATGGAAAAAAATGGACTAATACACCAAAAGATGTTAACGCTTGGTTAAAATCAAAAGGATTTGATATAACTAAACCAATGACAAAAAAACCATCAGTAACTAAAAAGAAAAACACACGTGCAGCAAATGTTGTTACAAAGCCAAGTAGTACGGCGTTTAATACATATTTGAAAAAAAGTAAAATACAGTTAGACCCAAAAACTCAACAAAGAATAACAAAGTGGTTACAAACTAAAGGTGCATTAACAGAGTCAACATTTGATTATACAAAGATGAAAATTGAAATAGTAAAAGAATTATATAATAATAAAATTAGAATTCCAAATAATTTAGACTCAAAAACTTTACTCGAAAGATTATCACTATTAGAACAACTACGAGAGACTATAAATAAAAGTATATTATTAGAAATACAGAATAAAAATTTAAATGAACTTTCATTTCAAGATATTAAAAAATACATTAAGATGACAGTAGCAGGTATTGTAATAACATTAGCCTTAGGAGGTATACCGAAGAAAGTAATGGCACAACAACAAGTAGTATCATCTGATTCTAAAACTAATATTTCACAATCTATCAAAAAAGAATTAAATATTCCAGTATCTAATGATATTATAGGTACATATATTAAAGGAGATACATTATATGTAGTTGGAAAGGGTGTTGGTAGAACAGACGATGACGCATTACAAAATTCTAAAGCGTGGACGTTAATAGAACTTAAAAAATATCTTAATACAAATATCAAACCAGATTCTGGACAAGGATTAACAGATAAAAAAATAAATGTTGATATGATGGCTACGTTTGGATATAGTGAAAGAAGACCAACTGTTGGCGAAGGTAATGATTATATTGAATATTCAGTATTACAAATACCGTTATCAGACATAAAATAATGTTATTTTTTTAAAAAATACTATTTATATATAAACATATATAGGACTAACAACAATAGGTGTTGTTATAATTTAAATAAAGGAGAACTGTTATGTTAGGAACGAACACAAGTAAGTCATTACTTTTTCCTAAATTAAGATTTGAAACAAGTATTAACATTAAAGGTAATGGATGGGATAAGGATACTACGGTCTATAAATTAGATTGGAAGTGGACAGACGAACAGAAAGAAAAATCATTTAACAATTGGAAGACGACATATCATAAAGATAAAAATATATGGTATGTCCGAACTCTACCCGAAAAATACGACAATTTAATAAATAATTTCAGATTTGTATTAGATGGAAAATATTTAAGAGAAATTAATCGTACATCTCATAACGCATTTTTTGAATGGAATCTTCAACGAAGTTTTGATACATCCATTCGTGAAATGTGTTTAGAACCTGCAATATCATACACACAAGTAGCTTTTAGATTACTATCTGATTGTCTATACAACGCCGAAACTAATTATTACGAAAGAGATTATGCAATTCGTACTATTGCGCCACATTTATTATTATATAAATTTTGGGCACATCAAACAGGTCGAGGAATAATTAGAGACCATTCTTTATTCAGTAAATTAGATTGGTATATCAGTGAAAAAAATCCAAATTATAATAATAATAAAGATAAAGTTGGTGTAGTAGAAAAAATAAATGAATTATACGTTGATTTTAAAAATCACGAAATCGAATTTGATAAATCTATTAGTGATATTACTCCAAAAGACAAAACAAACATTGGTACAATTATAGATAACAAATAAGTTATATAATTTTTAAAAAAAATAAATAAATAAATTAGGAGAACTAATTATGGAATTAGGTAAAGCGTCAAATTATCCAACAGAACAAATTTCATTGCCTTCAAAAGGGTTATTATATTCAACAGAAAGTTCACTTTCAAGTGGTAAAATTGAATTAAAATATATGACGGCAAGAGAAGAAGATTTATTAACATCACAGAGTTTAATTAAACAAGGTATTGTTATAGATAGATTATTACAATCACTTATTGTATCTCCAATAAATTATGAAGATTTATTAGTTGGAGACAAGAATGCAATTATGGTTGCATCAAGAGTATTAGGTTATGGTAAAAGTTATGATGTTAGTATTGATTGTCCAGATTGTAAATTTAAAAATGAAGTTAAGATTGATTTAACTACATTGGAAGATAAAAAAGTAGACTTTTCAAAATGGGAAAAAGGCGTAAATGAATTTACGTTCACATTACCCGTATCTAAAGTTGAAGTTACATATAAACTTTTAACTCATAAAGATGAAAGAAAAATCGAGGAAGAATTAAAGAGTTTAAAGAAAATTTCATTAAAAACTGGTATAGATTCTGAAATTACAACAAGACTTCGTAATACTATTCTTGAAGTAAACGGTGATTCAAATCTAAAAACAATACGAGAATTTGTAGATAATATGTTAGCTATAGATTCACGAGAGTTACGTGACCATATTAGAGACAATACACCAGATGTTGATATGGATATTCTATTCTCTTGTACATCTTGTGCACACGAGGAGGTAATCACGATGCCTATGGAGGTTGGATTTTTTTGGCCTCAACGTAAGCGATAGACCATATATATTTCAATCCGTATTTGATTTAGTTTATCACGGTAAGGGTGGTTTCATATATTCAGAAATATATAATATGCCTGTTTGGTTACGTAAATACAATTTAATGAAAATAAATGAAGTAATTAAGGCACAAAATGATACACAAAATGTAAAAAATCCAAATGAAGATTTTAAGAATATACCAAAAATGCCACAAAAGACTGACACTGTGACTAAAACTCCGTTAAAATCAACACAAGATATAAAGAATATTGCTATAAAAAATAGTAAAATACCGATTAAAAACAGTTCAAAATCCAAATAGTTAACTCTATTTGGATTTTTTATTGGATTATTTATTTTTTTACTATTTATATAAAATGGAGTGAATGTAATGGAAAAACCCAAAAAAAAGAGTGAAAAAGTAATATTTCAAGAAGGATTTTTAAAAAACTTTTTAGGTGGCGCTTTAGTATATGGATTTTTAAAGGGGTCACAAGACCGTTTAGACCGTGTAGAATTAAAACGTGGGGTGGATAGTGAAAAAGAAAGAACAAAAACCCAAATGAAAAAAGACAACGAATTAAAAAGATTACTTGAAAAATTTTCATCTACTTCAACTGATTTGTTTCAATATGTGAAAAAAAATAAAGATAAAGGTGGAGTATATCTACATCTTTATACGAAACTTGCAGAATTTTATTAAACTTATATTATAAGGAAATATTATGAAAATTAATTTAAAAAGTCTTATTAATGAAGAAGAGGCACCGACAACCACACCAACTACTACACCAGCCGCAGTGCCTGCTAGTGGAAGTACAGATACAAAATTTGGTACATTTAATATAAGTACTTTAAAAAGTGTTATACCATTAGATAATGAAACTTATTTTACAAGTGCATTAACAAAAATAAAAAATAATCAAATTAAAAAGTTATCAACGCAAGAAAATGCAGAAGTCGCTTCATTTTTTGATAAATTATTAAAATTAGATGATATAAATAAAACTAAAGTTTTTAATTTATTAAAACAAAACGCTAAAGTAACCAAATAAAATATATTTTAAGGTTAATCTATTAAGGTAATAGAGAGAATATAAAATGTCATTATTTAATACACAACTCAAATTCGACATATCAGAAATAATCAATCCTACAACAATGGACTATAAATTAATTTGGGCAAAACAAAAGGCCAAATTAGTTTTTGCACGTAAGTATGGTAAAATCCGAATGATGGCTAAATTATCTCCTGAAGAAGAAGCTCTACGTCAGTTGAAAAGAGAACGAGATTTAATTGAATTAAAAAAGAAAAATAGAAGTGCTACTGCGGATGACCATGCTAGAGAACGTGTTTTAATACAACAAATATATGATGATGAAGAGGCTCTATATAAATTACAATTAAAGAGAACCGATGCATTAGAAGATAGTGTACTTCTTGAAGAAAAACTATTAAGAAAAAAACGAGATGTTCTTGGTTTAGAAAGAGGGTTAATGGTATTTTCAGATAAAATACTTGAAAATACAAAAAAACGTGGAACAATGGAGGCTGAAGGATTAAAAAGTTTACAAGCCGCACGAGATTATCAACAAGGCGCAGTACAATCTCTTACTAAAGCATTACATATAAATAAAGAAGCCACAGAAGTCTCTAAAAGAATAACATCATTACAAGCTGAAATTCTTAAAGCAAAAGAGAATGGAACAAAAGAAGATGTAAAAGCATTACAACAACAAAAATTAATGTTACGAGCAGTTCAAGCGGTAGAAGGTGTAATAAAAGGTATAAAAAAATTGTGGGAAGGTGTTAAAGCTGTCGGTAGTGCAATAAAATCTGGATTTGATGTTTTACTATCACCCGTAAATGCAATTGATAAGGCTCTTGGTGGAGTTCTTGGTAATTTATGGGATATAGTTAAAAACCCATTAACATTATTTACAACTATGGTTACATTGGGTATTGAAAGAATGTTAGCATTAGATGATGCTGCAGTTAATTTAAGTCGTTCATTAGGTATAACGGGTTCACAATTAAGTAAGATGACAAATATTTCACAAGGTTTATATTTTCAATATCGTGATATGGGTCTTACTTTAGAAGAAGCAAATGGTTATGTTCAAGACATGGTTGAAGGAATGGGAAATCTTGATTATGTTACAAGACAGAATGTTGAGATGGTAACACAAATGAGTAAAGGTTGGGGAGTATCGAGTTCTTCTGCAAGTGAGTTTCTTGGTATGATGACTAAAATGACGGGTGAAGGTGATAAGGGTTCTAAAAAAATGATGAACTATGCAAAAGCGATGTCTGACGCCGCAGGTGTACCTGTTAAAAAAGTAATTGAAGACGTATCAAATGCAAGTGATAACGCATATGGATTTATGAGTGGAATGCCTAAACAGATGATTAAAACGGCAGTTGAAGCACGTAGATTAGGAATGACATTAGATAGTGTTAGTAATGTAGCCCGTGGATTATTAGATGTTCAAACTTCTATGCAAGGTGAGATGGAAGCTTCGATAATGACAGGAAAACAATTGAATTTCTCAGCCGCAAGAAGAAAAGCATTAGAAGGTGATATCCTTGGTGCTACACAAGACATTATGGACCAGATGGGTGGTATTGATGAATTTAATAAATTAGATATTCTTCAGAAAGAATCTGTTGCAAAGGCAACGGGACTATCTGTAAAAGAATTAAGTAAGACATTACAACAAAGAGAACAAGAAAAGAAACTGGCTGATGAAAGAATAGCTCGTGAAAATAAGATGAATGCCGCCCTTGATAAAGGTCTCGATATGTTTGAAAAAATAACCAAAATTTCAGAAAGATGGGCAGACTTCTTTTCGGATATTAAAGATATTCTCGCATTCGCTATAATGCCATATATAACAAAAGTTATGAATTATATGGAACATAACTTTGAAAAAATAAAAAAAATAGTCAAAAATTTTGTAGATAATATAGTTATGCCTCTTGTCAAACTATTCTGGGAACTTGGAAAAGATGCATTAGGACTTGTTAATGATGAATTAACAGGTGGTGGTAATATACTTGATAGTCTTAATAAAAAAATAAAAGTATGGGCAACAGTATTACAAGAAGATATTATTCCATTACTTAAAAAAATATATTTTGAATATATGAAACCTGCTCTTAAATGGGTTATTGATGTTGTAAAAGAAACAATTGAATGGTTTAAAAATGGTGGTTGGGATAAAATAAAAGAAACTTTTGGTGAAATATTAAAAGCTGCAGGTTCATTATGGACTGCGTTTAAAGATATATTAAAATCACTTGGAATGGATTTCAGTGGTGCCCAAACAGGAAAAGGTGTATCGGGTGCATTAAATACTATATTAGATACAGTTAAAGCTATTGCAAAATGGATTGGTGATAACCCTAAAAAAACATTGATGATAATTGCCGCATTAAAATTCCCTGGTATAATTTCAATGATGGCAAGTTTAACTGGATTTTTAGTAAAAGGTGGATTTAATGCATTTTCAAAAGGTCTTCCTATGATGACCAAATTTGGTAAGATGTTAAATCCAAAAGTTGTCGACCCCACAGGTCCAACATCTAAACTTAATGACGGATATAAGAGTGGTGTTGATAAAACCGGAAAAACATATTTTAAAGATTCAAGCGGAAAATTTGCAAAAGAAACAGACGCTGTAACTAAAACTCCAGGAACTAAAGGTTCTGGTAAATTTGGTCAGTCAGAAATGGGTGGAATGATAACTGGCGCTGCGACTACATTTGCAATTGGAAATGCAATAGCCGATATTACGAAATTAGCCACTGCCGATAAAACTACAGTTGAAGGAGAAAAATCTAAAAGAGAAGCCGTTGGTAGTTTAGCTGGAGCTGGAATTGGTGCGATAATTGGAACAATGATAGCACCAGGAATTGGAACAGCAATAGGTGCCGCATTAGGTGGCCCAATAGGTCAAGCTGTAAGTGGATTAGATATGTTTAAAGGAGAATTAGAAGATGCCGCTGACGCAATGAATGTGCAAGAATATAAAATCAAAACGGCATTGAAAGAAGTGGAGACCGATGCGAAGAGTATAGTAACAAGACAATTTGGTGTCGGAAGTCCATTATCAACTGCAGTTATGAATGCAGCTGGGAATTTAGAATTAAATAATTCAAATATTTCATTATTAACTGAATCATTAAAAAATGCAGGAACATTTTCAGAACAAGAAATAACCGATATGGTCACAAAAATGTCAGAAGATGGGAAACTAACTGCATCAGAATTAAAAGACGTTATGATAGGTGCGGATGATAGTGTTGCAAAGAAAATGACTGGATTAACAGATGTTATTGACGTATATAAACAATCATTACAAGATTTAACAGGAGCTACAGAACATGCTACCAAAATAAAACAAGCTGAAGAATTTAAGAAGAATATGGGTGCAAACAAAGATGTAATGAAAACGATGATTAATGAGTTAAGAGATAAATATAATATAGGTTCATTAGATATAGCAGGTAACACTAAAGATTTCCAAAAATTTGCTAAAGAAGTAATGGATATGCAAAAAGGTCAAGGATTAAAAGTTGATGATGAAAAGGCGTGGATGAAAAAATTTCAAAGCGGAATGCAATATCAATCGGGCAATATGTATAGTAGTGTAATGGAAACACTTGGGACTGATGCGGTAGATGTATTAGAAGATATGACGGATGACTATACAAAATCACTAAAAGTTGGTAAAATGAAAATAGACACTGAAATCGGAAAGCTTGTAGAACAAACATTAAAAGATAATAAAGGTAAATCAATTGAAGATTTAACTAAAATAATACAAGATAAAAATGCAAATGTAGATGCGACAACAATCAAAAAAACATTAAATCAACAAGGAATAAAAGATGGTATTATACGAGTAAATGATGTTAATATACAAACTGCAGATAAAGACCAAATACTTGCAACAACAGATATGCAAGGTATGTTAAAAACAGTTGGTGATATGGCAAGAGAAGACCAATTTAAATTATTAACCGGTCAAACTGATGAAACTCTTAAATTTACTGATGGAATCTATAAAAAAGAATTACGTAATAATAAAAAATGGTTTGGTACTGATTCAGAACCTTATTTAAGAACTATCGCAGATGTATTGAGTAACTATTTTGATGAAGAAATGAATACGTTTAAAAAAGACCAAATTGCCGCATCTAAAGCACAACTTCAAGGTACACCACCAATAATAAACAGAGCAACGGGTGGTATTATAAATGCATCATTGGGTCAACATATATCAACAGAACAATCGGCAGTAAATAGTCACCCAGGTTATAAAAATTCAAGAGGTGCTAAAGTTGTATACAATGACGCAGAAAAAATAATAAGTGATGGAAATAAAGCATTAATTGTCCCACCATATAAACTTGATGCCGCAGCAAAAGCATTAGGATATTCTAATGGTGGTATAGTTAATATGGCAGATGGTGGTAAAATAACAAGAGAACAAACGGCCGGTTATGCAAAAAATGCTGGGTTTCCTGATAGTGAATTATCTATGGCAGTTGCTATTGCAGAGGCGGAATCTGGTTTAAATCCATCAATACAAAGTCCACCAAACAAAGATAAATGGGGTAGTATTGATAGAGGTTTATGGCAAATAAATTCACATTGGAGTCCCGATTATCAACCAATAAAGATTCTTGACCCCGACATAAATGCAAAAGAAGCCTATAGGTTGTGGAAGGCCAAACAAGATTGGACGCCTTGGAGTACTTTTAAAAATAATTTATATCAATCACATTTATCAGGCGTAACACCAAGTAATATTGTCCAATCAGCTCAATCAAATACAGTATCAGCTGTGGCGGGATGGTTAGTATCAATGATTCCTGGTTTTGCTGATAAAACTCAATCATCAACATTATCTTCATCGGGTACAAGTAATTTTAATAGTGGTGCGATGAATTTATTATCTGATTCGGATATGTCAAAGGATACCCAATCATCTGGATTTTATGGTGGAATAAATAAAAATGTGTATGAAGCATTTAAAGCAATCAAATCAAAATTCCCAGCCTTATATATATCATCGGGACGTAGAAATACATTAATTAAAGGTACAAATAGACCAAGTAGACACAATTTTGGTGAAGCTATAGATTTAGGTTCAGCTCAAACGGCAGGTGGAAGTCCATCAAATCCGCCACCAATGGGTACACCATTAGACCAAGCTATAGAATATGTAACAAGAGGTATAGGTGGGAATTTCACAGGCCCTGGGGTTAGTAATGGAACTGGTGGACAATCTCTTTGGAGAACAAGTACAGGTGGTAATCACTTTAATCATATTCATCTTGGAATTCATCCCGATTGGACATTTAAAGCGGCTGAGGGTGCATATCTTGAACAAGCTAAAAATGAATATTTAGCACCAAGTGAAGCTAATGAAGCAACAATGTTATCTAATGGTGGATATATAAAAGTAAATTCACCAGTAAATGACGCAGTAATGTATAGAAATGCATCAGGTGGTATGGATATACAACCAATTTCATCTGACGATAATATAATTGCAACAAAAACTGGTTTAGGTGGAAATAATAAAGAAATTGTAGAGAGATTAGATATGTTAATAAATGCAGTAAAAGATGGTAAGATAATACAAATGGATGGTAAAGCTGTAGGACAATCTTTAATTAGAAATGGTTAAATGGAGTTAAATTAAAATGGCAATATTTGGAAGTGAACCAAGTCGAAACTTAACAGATTATATTTCTCGTTTAGAGAAAATGTATAAAAAGTATGACGCAAAAATACCAAAAATCGTTGATAATGATGTAATACGAAATATATGGGAAACTACACCTGATAAGGATAGTTTGGGCACAGTGAATTCATTTACCGGCCATTACACGGGGAATACCACTAATAGTGGTAAAATAAAAATTATAGACAATGACCCAAGAAGAAATATATGGGAATCTACACCTAACGCACATTATAGTATTGAAGATGTTGTAATAAATATGGAAGCAGGGACATATGGGTATGGAAGATTTCCTGGGTTCTACACGGGTACTGTTACTAATACTGGGAAAATAGACAAAAACTGGAATATTCATATTACACCATTAGTAAATACTTTTGGAAGTAGAACAACCCCACCATATGATGTTGGGATAAATAGATGGTGGTATAAAGGTTCTAATAATAGAGCAACATATTTAGATTCAGTTCCAACTACGAATGGAAGTAAACCTACATTATATATTCATAATAGAAGTACAACAATAGTACGTTCACCACAATTTCCAACTACTCAACAAAATTTGAATAGTGTATTATTAAAAATATATAATGAATATGATTTTGGTCCAGACCAATATAATGATAGTTTATCACCATATCAAATAACACACAATGAATTTGGTTCAAAAACATATGTTGGTACACTTCGAAATGCAAGTACTGATGGTGATGGTATTTTGGGTGCATTAACTGCAAGAAAATATGAAAATAGAACTGTATTAAAAAATATTTTAATATCACAAGGAACAAGTTTATTACAAGGTGTTAGTGGTATGTTTGGTGGTACATTACCAATTTCATTAGCAAATTTTGATACAACTGGAGCTGGAATTCAATCGGCTATATTATTTTTACAGAGTACAATGGTTGGTATGGCAGTTGGTATGGGTATGCTTGGAAGTATGGCAACAAATTCATTAATACGTAATTTAGGATTTCCAACTAAAGCTTCTTATGGTGTATTAAGACCATCAGATTCAACAATTCATAATAGATATACAATTGATGGAAAAGGTATTAATCAAGGATTATATAATAAAACACCATTCGGTGTGGGTGAATTAGTTCAAGATATTGTTAATGGTGAGAATACGTTTGAATCATTAGGAAATACATTTAATGTTGAAATTCCTGGTATAATAGGAATGGGAAAAGAAGATAGACCCGATGCATATCCACTATATCCAAATATGTTAGGATATTATTCTGTATTATCATATTCACAAATTAAAATATTACAAGTAGATAATGCATTTAGAAAAAATACTTGGATAGATTTTAGAGAATATATAACAGATGGAAGGGCATATCATACACCTGGAAAAAAAGATACACCAAAATTAGTAACGTCAATAGCTAAAACAGAACAAATGGGTGTTGGTGATAGTGTTAATTTCAATAGACATATTGCAAAAGAACAAGATTCTTTAACAAGTATATATGGTGATGGAAGTAAACAGTATACATCAGATACAATACAAAAAATAACAGAGACCAATGAAAATATTGTAAATTATAAAAACTTTAATCCTGAAGATAAGTTTGGTTTTTCAAGAGCAGGAACAGTTGGTATGTATAAGAAAAACTTTACAAGAATGCAAGAGTCTATAAAGGAAAGAACATACGATGCATTTACAATGTATCCAATTGAAAAAATAACAAATCCACAAAATATAACTCCATATGTGAAATTAGATGGAAATAAACAATATCGAGATTATATAAAATTTATGATTTATGATGTAGTTAATAAAGAATTAATAAGATTACGTGCCACAATATCCGATGTGTCTGAAACAATTACACCCACTTGGGAAACAAGTGATTATGTAGGTAAAGCTGACCCCGTATTTACATATAAAACTACACAAAGAAAATTTAGTTTTTCATTTACAATGTATTCAAATACACGAGCTGAATTTTTACCAATGTGGAGAAAAATAAATAAATTATATGGATTAATGTATCCTACTTATGCTGATGATATTGACACTGGTGGTAGAAAGATGAATGGATTAATGTATTTCTCGGGTTCAAGTGATATAACATATGAACAAAATAATGCACTTAACTCAAAATATGGTATTACACCACAAGATGCGGCAGATGCTATAAATTCAAGAAGTGGTGATGTAAAGGGTATCACAGAGACAGAAAACGTATTACAATCAAAAAACTATTTACAATATAGTCAATCATATCAAGAAATGAAAACTAAAAATATGAATGTACGTTCTTTTACATATTTTATGAGTAAAGGTCGTCCAATAGCACCATTTATAATGTTAACATTAGGTGATTGGTTTGTAAATGAACCTGGATATTTATCAGATTTAACTATATCTGTTGATAATAATTTTCCGTGGGAAATTAATTTAGAAAACGATTTATATAATGTTGCAGAATTACCACATTTAGTTAAAATACAAACTGGATTTCAACCAATCGGAAAGAAACTATTTGAAAATGGAAATAACTTCTTTGGATGGAATTCTATTGGTACTATTCAACACGAGTATCAAAAAGATAATATTATAAGTAAAATAAATGAACAACAAATTAAAAATTCTAAAGATAATACAACAAAAAATACAAGTACTAATGATAATTCACCATTAAATAATAAGACATCTGGTGAAAATACAAGTGAAAAGACTGGAACATACAAACGAACAACAGATGGTTTAGATGTATTAGGGGATAATTAATATGAATAGATATCAATATACAAAACAAAAATATTCCAATACTGGTAAAATAGCATATAAATCAACTATTTATCCAGAAATTGGAATATCTCCAAATGATATAGTTATTATGTCAGTCGATGGTGATAGATTAGATTTACTAGCATATAAATATTACAAAGATGCTAGTAAATGGTGGATTATTGCCCAAGTTAATAATTTAGGTAAAGGAACATTAGTAGTTCCACCTGGATTTAAGTTAATTATACCATCCGATGTTAATCTAATTGAAATGAATTTACAATATAATCAAAATTTATAAACTATGAGTACAGAACAACTACTATTTCCGCAGGATTTTCCAAAATTTTTAGCGGAACAATTAATAAAACGACAAGAAATTGTAAAACGAAGTAAAACAAAAAATACATTATCTGATTCAGAATTATTAAGTGAACAAACATTTAAAGATTATGTTGATGAAGATTTAGGGTTTTTACTTGGGAAAGTTTCTTGGTGTCGTATGATGTCTAATGCAATTCCACGTCAATGGCCACCAACAAAAATGGATTCCAATGGTAATTTTTATGTTATACCAAATTGGGATAATGATGGTCAAACGAGTGATATTAGTGACATTAAATCAACAGATAAAAATACTGTAAATAGAGATACATCAAAATATTCGTGGAGACCAGAAGATGATACACGAACAATATCGAAATATGATATAAGAGCACAGACAATTTTATATGGCGGGAGTTTATTAACAAAAGATTTAGGAAAAGATAATAATGGTGGTTCTATTAAAACAATGATGCCAAGAGGTGGATTTGAAGAATTATATGGGCCACGGTCATATGGATTTATAGAAAATGTTAATAGTAGTGGTGAATTATCACCAAATGATAATAAAATTGCAGCATTTTTAAATGAAAATTTTGATTATAGACCACCACCAGGAATTGTATCTGTTAATGTAAGTTTAAAAACTCCAATAATTAGACAGGCAACAATTAAATGGAACTGTTATAGTTGGGAAGAATTTGAAATATATGAAAGATTATATTTAACGCCAGGATTAAGTGTATTTTTAGATTGGGGTTGGACTACACCAAATGAAATGATACCGTTGATGGATTTTAGTTTAAATTTTAGAAAACCAAGAGAGTATTTTAAAAGATTAAATGGTGCTATTTTAAAATCAAACGGTAAATATGATGGAATGGTTGGAGTAATATCTAATTTTAGTTATTCAATGAATGGTAATATTATAGAGTGTACAACAGAGATAATGTCACCAAATGATATGATTGGTAATAGTGCTATAGTTAATCCTGAAATTCAAAATGAAGAAGATAATGTTAAAGGTTTTATTAATAATTTAGCAGAATCAGAAGAAACTGGTAAAACAATAAAAACTAAAAGAAGTAAACTATTAAGTGAAGAGGACACAAAAATAACAATACATAAAGTTACTTGGGGCTCTGAAAGTAAAACAACCGATAAATATATTACGTGGTTAGATTTTGAAAAAATATTAACAGCATATGCGTTACCACCAATTATTACAGACCAAGAAGAAACAAAAGATACACCTACAACATCGTCATCTGATGGGAAAAAGGATAGTGATAAAGATAAAACAGATGATAAGGACGATAAAAAACAAAAAGAAAAAAATAAAATAAAAGATTTAGACGATAAAAAAATAGAAAAAAAAGAGGGTGAAGATGTTAAACAAATTGAAAACACTGATATAAAAAAGGAAGAACTAATAGATGACGGAAATCTATTTGTAATAAAAAGTTATGACACTGGCGTTAGTGATGAAGATAATACACTAATTGGTAGACATAATAAAACTATAAGTAATAATCCATTTTTATGTTCGTGTGACCCTAAAGTTTGTTTATTACCAGGCCAAATATTTTTATCTACAAATCTAAATAGTGGTACTACTAATACAACAGAACTTACCACAGCATTTCCTAAAATATCAGACAATACAATAGTACCATTTTATTTTAATACAAAATTGTCTGATACAGATAACCCTGAAAATAAAACTGTTGGTGTATTAAATAATATGTTATTAAATTTAAAATGGTTAAAAGAACAATTTGAAAATGTTGACACATTAAAGGTATTATTCGAACAAAAAATATATAAAGGTATAAGTGATGCGTGTGGAAATATGTTTAAATTTTCTTTTATATCAAACATTTATGACCCATTTATTATGCAAACACACGATGATTATCAATGTTCAAATAAAGCAACAGCTATGATGTTTAAAGCCAGAGCTAATGATTCAATATTAAAATCAATATCGGTCACTGGACAAATTCCTGGTGGAGCTATGGGTTCAAGATTATGGATACTATCAAATTCAACGGATGTTACAGATGATAAAAAATCATTTTTTACACGAGATTCATATGTTGATGGATTTATGGGACAGATGTCTCAAGGTGCCCCAAAGGTAACAAAAGAAAAATGGAATGAAATGTCAGAACCAGAAAAAAAGGATTATGCAAAAAAGAATAATAAGTCGCTTGACCAATTAGATAAAGAATTATCAAATGATACGAAAGATACTAAAGAAAAAACATCTGAAACAAAGGATGGTGTAACTAAACAAACTGAAAAAAAGAAAGTGGTTACTAAACAAACTGAAAAAAAGAAAGTGGTTACTAAAAGTGATGTAGATAAATATATTACTAAATTAAATAATGTTGATGTTAAAAATACCAATTATCAATCAAATTGGGATAAAATTGAAAATGAATTAGATAAAGTCGTATCCGAAGGTTTAACAGACGCCGCTAGTGATTATAAAAGATATTTAAATGCGTATGTTGCAAATAAAATTGATAATGTTAAAGTAAGTAAAAATTTATTAAAAAAAGAAGATGTGTCTCCTGCGCCAACAAAAGAGGTCAGTCCAAGTAATATTGAATCAGATAGTAATACTGTTAAATCATCGACTTCAACAAAAACATCTGAACAAACGGACACTGAAAATAAAAAGGAATCATCAAGTGAAGTAACGGCTGAAACAGAAGAAGATGAAGACAAAAATGCATCATTATCTCAAAAATTAGAAAATAAAATTGTTAGATTTTATGGTGCACTTAAAAAGGTATATGAGAATTATAGTCCAGAAATGGTTGGAACGGCCAAAGCTCGATTAGCACAATTATTACAAACTACACATAATATATTAACAGGTACACAATTAGATAATAGATTATACCCAATTGATTTAACTGTATCAATGGATGGGACATCTGGATTTTTATTTAATCAAGCTATAACAACCAATTTAATACCATATAGATTTTTTAGTAATGTTGTATTTAGAACAACAGAAATTACTCACGATATTACACAAGGTGGTTGGACTGTTTCTTTAAAGGGTGTAATGCAAGTAGCACCACCAACATATAATGTTTGGGTTAGAAAACAAAATGTACCAAATTTTGAAATAGAACCATATTCAATTAAAAATTTTGAGTCATATTCTAAATTATTAAATAAATTAAATTATGGTAAAATTGCAGAAAGAATTAGAACAGAACAAGTAAAAGTAGTAAAATTAAAAGACCCTGTAACTAAAACAGATACATCAAAAAATGGTTCAACTGCACCTGGTGGTTCAAATACATCAACTAAAACTAATAAAACTAATTCTTCGTTACAACAAAATACTGGTAATGTTGATAAGGATGGTACATTAATATATAATGTTGCACAAAATTTATCTGTTATATATAAAAATAATTATGCTATAATTTCTATATCTACATATGGGACTTGTGATGTGGCGTTGTATTTGTATAAAGATGGTAAACAAACACAAATTATTACAACATTAACGTCAGTCACATCACATTCAAAGAAAACATATAATTTTGAAATGTCACTAATAGGTTCAGGTAAGTATGAAATTCACGCGTGGTGTAATCCAAAAATTATAACAAAATTTCCAGTAGAAAATGGTAAAAATGCACGATATCAGGCACATAATCTTTCTACTTCAACGTTTTCACATAACGATGTAAATTTTACACAAATATCACCAAAACAAACATCAACAAATATAACTGATGCAACAAAAAATAGAACTATGGATGAGGCAATCAGGGAAAAGAACTCTATTGATAATACTGTAAAGACATTAAAGAAATATGGTGAAAAACCGTAATTATGCAAAAAAGTATAAACACATATAAACAAATTGAGAAATCGACAAAACAAACAATTGTTAGTAACTTTACTGCGCCACAAAAATATTATCCATCACCTAAATTATCTGATTATGATAAGGGTATAATAACTCGGTATTTTGTTATTAAAATAAATGACAATAATATGATTGAAATTAATAAATTTCAATATGATAATCTTTTAAATAAATCAAAACAAGGTATAGATTTCAATTTGTATAAACCATTAAGTATAAAGTGGAAAATATCTGGTGTAAGAAATGATGTATATGATAGAAATTACATTATAATACAATATGGAGCAGAAGATACAAATAAAAGAACAATAGAAAGAATAGCTCGAGATTTTATAGCTATTAAAAGGTATATCACAAATATGCTTGAGTTTTATATTGACATTAACTAAAATATTATCTATATTTACATTCAAATAAAAAATGGTTATATATGATACAACTTATTCAGACCTC
>SESB01000500.1_pt1 | contig 28032 bp, 28 predicted proteins | sample 3171441 | NCBI WGS metagenome assembly SESB01 (sample SAMN06051867, study PRJNA518727) | freshwater metagenome | biome: subpolar coniferous forest; feature: holomictic lake; material: water; isolation source: holomictic Lake 227, 6 m depth | place: Canada: near Kenora, Ontario | collected... | reverse complement strand
ACAAAGGGAACAAAGCCAAAGGTCACACCAGGACTTGATTTCTTCAACACTGGCGTAACACTTATTACTAACTCTCTTGCTAAGGGCGTTCCAAGCCGCAACACGGCTTACGGCCTAGCTAACGCTTGGGGTTAATAGGTATCCATTGATTAGGTAATATCTAGTCAGTGCGGCAAGGGGCGCTTGCCTTCAAGGTAAGCGCCCCTTGTTTTGTTTTAGAGATGTTTGCAAGTCACATTAGAAGGAGTACACATTGACCAAATCGGCTGCTGAACTCGAGTTCAGCCACCAAGCAGAAAAACAATCTGTTGCATCAAAAATTCAGGTTGCGCTTCATAAGTACCCGACACTAAGTCCGGCACTAGTACTGGTTATCTCACTTGGAGTCTTTTGGTTTTTAAATCCAAACTTCAAAGATCCTTTTAACTTATCTCTCGTTTTGCAACAAGTAGCCGTTGTTGGTTCTATCGCAATCGGCCAAACAATTATTATTTTGACAGCTGGGATTGATCTTTCGTGCGGTGCAATTGCGGTCTTTGCCTCAATGGTTATGGCGAAATTAGCCTTCGAAAACCACGTACCTGTCGCGCTCTCATTCATTATTGGCCTTGCTGTCGGAACCGGAGCAGGCGCATTCAATGGTTTCCTCGTAACAAAGGTGAAGTTGCCTCCCTTTATTGTTACCTTGGGAACATTTAACGTCTTTACCGCTTTTACCCTCTTGTTCGCTAAAGGTCGCACAGTTCGCGACACGGAAGTTGACCCATTCTTATTGACACTTGGAAAAGTAATTCACATCGGCGCATTCAACGTCACCTACGGCGTCCTTGTAATGATTGCGATGTACTTAGTACTTGCTTATGCACTTCGCTACACAGCGTGGGGTCGTCACGTTTATGCAACGGGTGATGACATTGAAGCTGCGCGCCTTGCGGGTATCCAAACAAATCGCGTTCTTATGAGCGTTTACCTAGTTGCCGGCTTTATTTTTGCAATGACCGCTTGGATCATCATTGGGCGCGTTAACGCAGCTTCGCCAAACTCAGGTCAAGACCTGAACCTTGACTCAATCACTGCGGTGGTTATTGGCGGTACATCTCTATTTGGTGGACGCGGACGAATTATTGGATCCCTTATTGGTGCGATCATCGTTGGCGTTTTCCGCGATGGACTCACCCTTGCTGGACTAGATCCTTACTACCAGACACTCGCCGTGGGTATTTTGATTATCTCGGCCGTGACAATTGACCAATGGATTCGAAAGGCCCGCAAATAATGAGCGCTCAACCAATTCTGCAAGCAATTAATTTAGAAAAAGCCTACGGAAACGTCATCGCGTTAAACGGATCTAGCCTTGAGTTATTCCCAGGTGAAGTTCTAGCCGTTGTTGGTGATAACGGGGCTGGAAAATCCACTCTTATTAAGTGCCTATCTGGTGCTGAAGTGCCTGACACTGGAAAAATTTTCCTCGAGGGTTCACAAGTGCATTTCGAAAAGCCACAAGATGGTCGCGGCGCTGGCGTTGAGACCGTTTACCAATCTTTGGCCGTTGCTCCCGCGTTGGATATTGCGGCAAACCTCTACCTTGGAAGAGAGCTGCGCAAGCCAGGGCTTGTTGGCAAAATCTTCAGAACGTTGGATAACGGCGCAATGAAGACCGCTTCTAAGCAACACATCGCTGATTTGGGCATCTCAACAATTCAAAATATCAGCCAAGCAGTTGAAACACTTTCTGGCGGACAGCGTCAGGCAGTCTCTGTTGCTCGCGCATCAGCCTTCAGCTCAAAAGTCATTATTCTGGATGAGCCAACTGCTGCTCTTGGCGTTCGCGAGTCAAACCAGGTTCTCAAGCTTATTGAACGCCTGCGTGATCGTGGACTTCCAGTTATCTTGATTTCACACAATATGCCTCAGGTCTTTGAAGTTGCTGATCGGATTCAAATTCAGCGCTTAGGACGACGTGCTGCTGTAGTAACTCCGAAATCTCATGACATGAACCAGGTCGTTGCCATCATGACTGGAGCACTAACGGTTGATGAGAAGGATCAGACGCTTCAACCTGTTCGTTAATTAATTCCATTTGTCAGCCCAGATTCTGCGACTACTCGCAGGGCCTGGGCTGCAATTGTTAGAGCAGGATTCATTGCAGCAGATGATGGGAAAAATCCCCCATCAATTACATACAAATTACTTAAATCGTGCGCCTTGCAATATTGGTCAAGAACACTTGATTTAGGGTCGTTACCGGCTTTTACAGTTCCACATTGATGTGAGTTCATACTTATGTCGAAAGGCTGGCGGAATATTGCTTTATACCCGGATTTTCTCAAATACCGCTTGGCTCTTTTCAGGAGTTGAAGATGAGTCTGCATTCCACGTTGCTTGAGAAAAACTTGAATTCTGCCTTCCGGAGTGACTTCAATTCTATTTTCTGCATCAGGTAGATCTTCAGTCATTAAAACAAATTCGACACTATGTTCAGCAATATAGTTCAGGAGCGGCAATGGAACTCGCTTTGCAAAACTTTTCATCATCAGCCCAGTAACTTTGCCAATTAGTTGAACAGCGCCTAACGGATAACCCTTACCTCCATCAAAATACCAATCATTAAATGAAAGCGTCTTTTGAAAGGTTAGATCATTCTTTCTCATTGGATCGAAGGTCGCGACATGGGAATTAATGTGCATCATGAAGTTTCGACCTACTAAGCCAGAGGAGTTTCCAACGCCTGACTTAAGCATGAGAGCTGCAGAATTAACTGCGCCGGCAGATAAGACAAATCTCTCTCCATAGACTTTAAATTCTCCATCTTTTCCTGACACAACAATGTGTGAAATTTCCTCCCCGCCTTCGCTTGCAATCAATCGCTCAACTTTTGAATTTGTAAGAATGCGAACTTTCCCTGTTTCTAGCGCTTTTTCTAAAGCACAACTTTGCGCATCGCTCTTTGCATCCACTTTGCAAGCAAAGCCATCACATGTACTACAACGTATGCATTTTCCATTTTCGCCTAAATCAATTCCCATTGCGTTAGGAAAGGGATGTAACCCAATCTTTCGAAATCGTTTCTCTAGGTCTAGAACATAAGGCTCGTGCGCAATTGCCGGAAAAGGGAATGGAGCACTTCGAGGAGGATCGGTTGGATCTATGCCTGCATTGCTATGAACTTTATATAGCTCCTCGGCTTTGCAGTAATACGGCTCCAGATCGCTATAGGTAAAGGGCCAAGCAGGTGAAGTGCCTTCTAAGTGTTGGATTTCACCGAAATCGGCTTCGCGAAATCGTGGCAACGCCGCTCCATAAACCTTTGAATTGCCTCCCACAAAATAGTGAACACCAGGACCAAATTCGTTTCCTGAACCGTCCAACCATTTCTCAGAGGGCTTATAACGTTGATCGATAAATATCGCTTGAGGAGACCAATTCTCGGGTTCTTTCGGTAAGTAATCGCCTCGTTCAATGACTAAAACATCGATGCCCTTCATTGCTAAGGCGTATGCGGTAGTTGAGCCACCAATGCCAGAACCGATAACAACTACTGAGGCCGAAAGATTCTCCATGGCTAATTAAAGCGCAACGTTGGTAATCGAGTTATATTTACTTCGTGTCCAAACCCAATTTCTTAAGCATGCTCACTGGAAGTTTTTCCACTCCGGCAGACGGTAATCCAACTGTCGCGATGGTTGAGGCTGCATATAAAGCTGCAAACTTAAATATTCGCTACATCAATACCGAAGTCTTTCCTGATGCCCTCGAAGCAGCAGTGCATGGAGCTAAGGCAATGAATTGGCTTGGTTTCAATCTTTCAGCTCCTCACAAAGTTGCAGTTATTCCAATGCTCGATGGACTTGGTGAGTCAGCATCAATCATGGGTGCCGTAAATTGCGTAGTAAATCGAGATGGAAAACTGATTGGTGAAAATACCGATGGAAAAGGTTTTCTGACAGCATTTTCTCAAGTCCTTAACCCCGAAGGAAAAACCATCTGTATTTTTGGTGCAGGAGGAGCAGCGCGAGCGATTGCAATTGAACTTGCACTTGTTAAGGCAAAGAAAATAATTGTCGTAAATCGAAATATTGAACGCGGTGAAGATTTGGTAGACACCATCAAGACTCGGACCTCAGCACAAGCTGAGTTTGTCCAATGGACCCCAAATTTTGTGATTCCTGGCGATGTTGCTGCAATTGTTAATGCGACGACAATTGGAATGGAGCAATTTGAGGGGAAGAAGTTGGATCTTGATTTCAATTCAATAAGGACAGACTTGGTTGTTTCAGATGTCATCGTAAATCCTCCAAATACCCATCTATTACAGGAGGCTGCCAAAAGAGGTGCTGTAACAATTGATGGGGTGGGAATGCTTGTGCAGCAGGGTGTAATTGGAATTAAATACTGGACGGGCATAGATGCTGACCAAAGCGCGATGCGAAGTGCTCTTGAAGCTGTAAATATATAGTCTTGCGAGTGACAAGTTCGGAAAGGGTGAAATGGCTGGAATCCAGGAAATAGCGGAAAAGGCTGGCGTTTCTCCTGCAACAGTTTCTCGTGCTCTACGGGGCTTAACTAACGTGAATGAACGAACAAAGTCCAAAATATTTGAGGCCGCTGAAGAGCTTGGTTATCCGGTAGATACGCCGAAAAAATCTTTAGGTAAGAAGAACACTGTTGGCATTATCTCTCCATTTACCTCGCGTTGGTATTTTGCTGAAGCAATTGGTGGGGTTGAACAAGCCCTACGCGAAGCTGGATTAGATATCTTGCTTTACAACTTTTCACAGATCCACGGGCGGGAAAAACTTTTTAACCGCCAACATATTCGTGAGCGCGTAGATGCAATCATCACAATAAGTCTTCCTCCTACAGAGGATGAATTTAATGCGATGCTATCTCTGGATCTCCCAATTGCTCTCATAGGATTTCATCGGCCAGAATTTTCTTCCGTTGCCATCGATGATTACGCCGGTGCCAGAAGCGCTACACAACATTTAGTTAATCAAGGTCATACAAGCATTGGATTGATATCAGGAGAACACACAGCAACTTGGGAATTTCCAGTTACACGTGATCGCCGACATGGTTTTATGTCGGTTCTTGAAGAGTCTGGGCTTACGTTTAATCCTTACCATGAAGTTTTTGCCGCATTTGATATGGATTCTGCACAACGTGCAGTCGATGACTTGCTTGCAAGGCCAGATCGTCCGACAGCAATTTTTTGTGGATCCGATGAAATGGCATTTGGTGCGCTCATGTCTTTGAAGCGTCATGGATTAAAGTGCCCCGAGGATATTTCAATTGTTGGATATGACGACCACAAAATGGCGGAGTTCGCCGATCTCACAACAATCGCTCAACCTGTTCGATTACTTGGCGAGATGGCTGCTTGGTCAATTCTAGAAAAAATGAATAAACCTGAATCTCCGCCGAAAACTCTTACTCTTCCAACAACTCTGATTGTCAGAGGGTCCACTCGGAAGCTTTAGTTATTGCTGAAGCCAAAGCGTTGTATCGGCAGGAATCTTGACAATTGATCCTGCTATCGATGCACCTTCTGCAGATTGCAAAATAATTGTTGCTGCAAGCTTAATATTTACTTCCAGAGATTCGGCTGTAGTGTTCGCCAACAAAATGAACCCGCCAGATCTTTTGAAATAAACCACTCCTTTTGGGGAATCTGGCCATTCGACTTCTGAATCCCCACCTAAACCTAAATGCTTCTTGCGCAGAGCAAGGGAGGTTTTGTAGAGGTTCAAAAAGCTCGCTTGATTCGCTTCTTCTAGATTGATGGAATAATTTTTGTAAGAAGGATCTTGTGGCAACCAAGAAGTCCCTGTGCTAAATCCAAAATTCTTCTCATCGGCTTCCCATGGCAGCGGAACGCGCGCACCATCTCGGCCTAAGTCTTTGCCGCCGGATCGAATAAAGGCAGGGTCTTGTCTAAATTCGGGAGCAATTTCACCATCTGGTAATCCAAGTTCTTCGCCTTGATAAATATATAACGAGCCAGGTAGCGCATGTGCAACCATCGCTAATGCGCGCGCTTTCTTTTCACTTTTTAAGCGCGTAACTACTCGAGGCGAATCGTGACTGTCCAAAGCCCACGTTGGTGGGGCACCAACTTCTTCTAATTCGCTCAAAACTCTAACAATCGCTTCTCGAATAGCCGCTGCATCCCAATCAATAAGCAAAAAATCGAAATTGAATACTTGATGCAATTCACCAGTGCGAACATAACGAGCTAAACGGCTTGTTGGGTAAATATATGCCTCAGCAACAAACATCCGATCACCAGAATATTCATCGATTACCTTGCGCCATTCACTATAAATTTCATGCACACCATCTCTGTCGAAAAATGGAATGTCCGTAAGGAGTGAAATTCGTTCTTCCTTTGTTAGATCAGATGACTCAACTCTTAGAGCGCGAATGAGTGCGTCCGGATTTCGGTGGTCGACATCAATATCTTCCTTTGCCAATCCGTGCGCAACATCAATTCTGAATCCATCGACGCCTCTGTCCAACCAAAATCGGAGTGTTGTTTTAAAGTCTTCTAGTACTTCTGGATTCTCCCAATTCAAATCTGGTTGCGAACTGTCAAAGAGGTGCAAATACCATTGCCCTAAGTCACCGTTTTGCTCGAGAACTCGCGTCCAGGCGGGCCCATTAAAAAGCGAATTCCAGTTATTCGGCGGCACATTGCCGTCGATCCCTTTGCCATCATAAAAGTGAAAACGTGATCGCTCTTTTGAGCCGGGAGCAGAGCGCAGTGCCTCTTTGAACCACTTGTGTTCGGAGGAAAAATGGTTTGGGACAACGTCGAAAATCACTTTTAGGTCTAGGCCATGGGCGGAACTAATTAACTTTTCGGCATCGCCCAGGGTCCCGAACATTGGATCGACATCGCGGGGATCCTCGACGTCATATCCCCCATCCTTATTAGGAGTCTTATAGAACGGGCTTAGCCAGATTGCGTCAACACCAAGAGCTGCCAGGTATGGGAGACTTTGGATAACTCCCTGGATATCGCCAATTCCGTCACCATTGCTGTCGCGAAATGATCGTGGGTATACCTGATAAATAACGGCATCTTGCCACCATTTGGCTTGGCTTAAATTTGGCACAAGAAGAATCTTAGGTGCAAATACTCTTCAGTTGTCGGCGAGAGTACAATTCTAGATAACGAATACATAACTCTTATGCAAATAATTGAATGGGAATAACATGACAGCGAAGAAGGCGATTGTAAAAAAAGATTCACTTTTCAACAATAAAGGCACCCGCTTACATGACATTCCACCATCAACAGATCACCTCACATTCATGTCTCAAGGTTGGGCTCCCTCACCACTCCAAGGCGTAACTCCACATCCCGCAGTTCCGTTTACAAAAAAGCGCCGAGCAAAATTATCTAAGGCATATAAAGGTTTCCGGCTAGTTATTCCTGCAGGAAATTTAAAAGTTCGGTCCAATGACAGCGACTATCAATTTCGCGCGCATTCAGCATTCGCTTGGCTCACCGGCATAAGTGCCGATGATGTTGTTCCAGATTCAGTATTAATTCTTGAACCTTCAAAAACAGGGCACGACGCCCTTCTATTTATACATCCACGATCACCGCGCGATGAAGATGAATTCTTCCGTAATTCACGTCATGGCGAGTTTTGGGTTGGTCGTCGTATGACAAAAGAAGAAACCGAAAAGCGCTATGGAATTAAAGTGCGTCACATCGACACTCTCCCTGAATTTCTAAAAGGCAAGAAGAAAGTTCTTCTCGTGCGAGGCGAAGACAAGGTAGTCGACTCAATCGTAAAGACGACCAAGGTTCAAGATAAGGAATTCCTTACTTATCTATCTGAGATGCGTCTTATCAAAGATGAATTTGAAATTTCTGAAATGAAAAAAGCCATTGCGACAACCGCTCGCGGTTTTGATGACATGCTAAAAATATTTCCAGAAGCAATCAAGTCTCCAAAGGGTGAAAGAGTCATCGAAGGAGCATTTTTCTCTCGTGCTCGAGTTGAGGGAAATGACATTGGTTATCCATCAATTGTTGCCTCTGGATCACATGCTTGCATTCTCCATTGGATTCGCAATGATGGAAAAGTAAAAAAGGGCGATTTGATTCTCATCGATGCTGGTGCAGAAACAGATGCTTATTACACAGCAGATATCACGCGTACTGTTCCCATCAATGGAAAGTTTTCAAAAGAACAACGTCGAATTTATGAAATTGTCCTTGAGGCTGCCGATGCAGGCATAAAAGCGGTAAAGCCTGGCGCAGATTTTGGTGACTTCCATAAAGCAGCAATGCGTGTGGTTGCATACGGGATGGCCGAACTTGGAGTTCTACCTTTACCGCCTGAAGAGTCATTGAAGGCAACAAGCGGACTTCATCGTCGTTGGATGCCACATAGCACCGGTCACATGTTGGGTATCGATGTGCACGACTGTGCTCAAGCTCGTCGCGAGAACTACACACTCGCGAAGTTGAAGCCTGGCATGATTTTAACGGTTGAACCTGGCATTTATATTCACCCGGATGACGAATTTGTTCCACCTGAATATCGCGGAATTGGTGTTCGCATTGAAGATGACATTCTTGTGACAAAAGATGGATCTATCAATTTGAGCGCGGGAATTCCACGTACTCCAGACGCAATTGAAAAATGGGTTAAGAAGCTAGCCCGCTAGTTTTACACCAAGCGCTGCTGCGCTAATTCCACATACGAGAGTTAGCGCTAAGTACAGCAGGGCTTTTTTTCTGTGTTTATGTTTGAGTAAGTGATGTGTTTCAACTGCAAATGTAGACCATGTTGTAAACGCACCTGCGAAACCTGTACCGATTATTAATAGCCCATTGCCGTGCGAATTAATCATCAAACCCAGGACAAAAGACCCAACTGTATTGATGAAAAGTGTTTCAACAGGAATCAACGAGCGATGTAATTTCTTCACTTCCTGATCAATAAGATAACGAAGTGGCGCTCCGATTCCGGCGCCGAGTGCGACAAAGAAAGCTCTCATGGTTTTACCCATTTATTCTTTAGAGCTTCGTGTGTTACGAGCACAATCAAGTATGTTCCGAGAAGTGAAGCCGTTGCGTATGAAAGTGCCGAGCCATAATTATGCGACTGAAAATATTGATCCATTTTTAATGCAAAAGCGGAATATGTTGTGAATCCTCCACAGAATCCCGCTCCGAGTGCAGGGCGCCACCACCATTTGGCGCTTTTATGATGGCGAACATATAAGAGCAGTGTCATCAGAATTGCTGAGCCTAAGTAATTCACTAAAAGGGTTGCCCAAGGAAACCCTCTATCTACAAAAAGAAGTGAAGTCCCCCAACGTGCTAAGGAACCAACAATGCCGCCGAGCGAAACGACAGCAACGCTCTTAATATTTATCTGCACCGCCAACTTTCTTGACTGTGCGATTAGCAATTGACGAAACAACACTGATGATGAGCGCAGCGAATAGCGCTGACCAAAAACTCGAAATATCAAGTGCGGTGCTCCATCGAGCGGTTAGTTCCAACATCGCAGCATTTATTACCCAGATAAAAAGACCCAAAGAAAGAATGACTGCAGGCAAAGTGAGAACCTTCAATAGAGAACCGATAAAGGTATTAACTAGCCCGAATATCAGTGCGACCCAGAAATAGCTCCAAGCACCACCATGAACTTTTATGCCTGGGATAACCAAGGTTGAAACCCAAACAGAAAGTGCCATTACCGCCCAGCGAATGAATAGTTTCATTCCCAAAGCCTACTTGATGGGTCTAAAGCACATCCTCGCGACGGCGAATTTTCGAGCCCAACCAACGAATTGGGTCGTACTTCTCGTCTGCCACACGCTCCTTCATAGGGATAATGGCATTGTCGGTAATCTTGATATGTTCTGGGCAAACCTCTGTGCAGCACTTTGTGATGTTGCACAATCCAAGTCCATGCTCCTCTTGAGCGGTCTTCTTGCGGTTTCGCAACATATCAAGGGGGTGCATATCTAGTTCTGCGATTCGAATAAAGAAACGTGGTCCAGCGAAGGACTTCTTATTCTCTTCGTGATCGCGGATTACGTGACATGTGTTCTGACACAGGAAGCACTCAATGCATTTACGGAATTCTTGAGATCGCTCAACATCCACTTGCTGCATCCGTGGTTCACCAGGCTTCATGTCTTTAGGCATTTCAATGGATGGAATTTCCATAGCTTTTTTGTAATTAAAGGAGACGTCAGTTACGAGGTCCTTTATTACAGGAAAAGCACGAAGCGGAGTGATCGTGATGACTTCATCTTCTGGATATGAGGAAACTTGAGTCATGCACGCAAGACGTGGTTTTCCGTTAATTTCCATAGAACATGAGCCACATTTACCAGCTTTGCAATTCCAACGTACAGCAAGGTCACCCATTTGGGTTGCCTGAACGCGATGAATGATGTCTAGAACTACTTCGCCGTGGTTAGCTTCAACTGTGACATCTTGAAGGCCGCCAGTCTTGTCATCGCCGCGCCAAATTCGAAGTTTCAGTGTGCGTGCCATTACTTGGAACCGCCTTTCGCGATTTCTTCTGACGTCATGTACTTCTCAAGTTCATGTACATCAAAGAGATCGAAGAGTTCTTTTGGAAGTGCTGGAAGTGGTTGTGCTTTGATGGAGACTTTCTCCCCATCAAAACTCGAAATATGATTCACCTGACGCCATGTTGAGTTCATTCCTGGGAAGTCATCACGAGTATGACCACCACGAGATTCTTCTCGTAGTACAGCTGACTTCGCAGTACTTTCTGCAACGAGCAACATATTGTCTAGGTCAAAGGCAAGATGGAATCCGGGATTGAATTTACGATCTCCTGTAACCGAAATATTTGCACTTCGTTTTCTAATATCGGCAATCTTCGCGATTGCCTGCGTCAATTCTTCACCTGTCCGGATGATGCCAACAAGATTATGGGTGATTTCCTGAAGTTCCTGGTGAAGCGAGTAAGCATTCTCGCCGCCTGTACGAGCAAATGGTGCCTCAATTCGCGCAGCAGCCTTTTGAATTGCAGCCTCGCTTACTGGGTTCGCGCCATTAGCTTTTACATAATCGGCTGCGCCTTTTCCTGCGCGACGGCCAAATACCAAGAGATCTGTCAAAGAGTTACCACCGAGGCGATTGGAGCCGTGCATTCCTCCCGCAACTTCACCAGCCGCGAAGAGTCCTGGAACACCGATAGCTGCCGCGCTATCTGGCTCGACTTCAACTCCACCCATCACATAGTGACAGGTTGGACCAACTTCCATAGCTTCCTTTGTAATGTCTACTCCAGCAAGTTCATAGAACTGGTGCCACATGGAAGGAAGGCGCTTCTTAATAATTTCAGCCGACAAACGTTTTGAAACATCGAGGAATACGCCGCCGTGTTCTGTTCCGCGGCCAGCTTTTACTTCGCTGTTGATAGCGCGCGCGACTTCATCACGTGGAAGAAGTTCAGGCGGACGGCGGTTGTTGTCTTGATCCACATACCAGCGATCAGCTTCGGCTTCATTATCCGCATACTTATCTTTAAATACATCTGGGATGTACTTAAACATAAATCGCTCGCCAAGGGAGTTTGTTAAAATTCCACCTTCGCCGCGAACAGATTCTGTAACCAAAATTCCTTTTACAGAAAGTGGCCAAACCATTCCCGTTGGATGGAATTGCAAGAATTCCATGTCGACCAAATTTGCACCAGCTTTCAGAGCAAGTGCGTGACCGTCACCAGTTCCTTCCCAGGAATTTGATGTAATTTTGAAAGTCTTACCTACGCCACCTGTTGCAATTACAACTGCAGGTGCTTCGAAGAGAATTTCTGAACCAGTTTCGCGGCGATAGCCATACGCTCCGGCAATCTTTCCATTCTCTTTAAGTATTTCTGTTATTGTGACTTCAGCAAATACCTTTAAGTTCTTCTCTGCATCACCATGATCACGTGCATCTTGTTGTTGCAAAGCAACGATCCGTTGTTGCATGGTGCGAATGAGTTCTAGACCTGTGCGATCGCCCACGTGTGCAAGGCGAGGGTATTCATGTCCACCAAAATTTCGCTGTGAAATTTTTCCCTCTTTTGTGCGATCAAAGAGAGCACCCCACATTTCAAGCTCCCAAATGCGATCTGGAGCCTCTTTCGCATGCAATTCAGCCATGCGATAGTGGTTGAGGAATTTGCCGCCACGCATTGTGTCGCGGAAGTGAACCATCCAATTGTCATTGTCGTTGACGTTGCCCATAGATGCAGCAGCTCCGCCTTCGGCCATCACTGTGTGGGCTTTGCCAAATAGTGACTTACAAACGATTGCAACAGAGAGGCCCGCTTCGCGAGCTTCTACAGCTGCGCGCAAACCTGCACCACCGGCGCCAATTATGACGACGTCGTACTTATATTTTTCAAGTGTCATGTCTAAGGCTCCGATTAAAAGAAGTATTTATTCCAAGTTGGGTGAAGTGAAACCATGCGCACAAAAAAGTCAGAGAATGCAACCCAGATCAAAGAGACCCAAGCGAAATTCTGATGTTTTGTGTTGAGTTTAGAAACGATTGTCCAAGCCTTGTAACGGAATGGGTGCTTCGAGAAATGGCGAAGACGCCCACCGATTGCATGTCGGCATGAGTGGCAAGAAGCTGAATATCCCCAAAGGAATGTAGCGTTCAAAAGAAGAACTACTGTTCCAAGACTCATGTGGCCCCATTGGCCTTCTGGATTCTTGAAAGCAAGAAACGCATCAATTGTAAGAAGTGTGTTGAATACAAGGCCGATGTAGAAGAAATAACGGTGACCATTATTAACAATTAGTGGTGCTTTTGTTTCTCCTGTGTATTTGGCATGTGGCTCTGCAACTGCACAAGCAGGTGGAGACATCCAGAAGGAGCGGAAATATGCCTTGCGGTAGTAATAACAAGTCATACGGAAACCAAGTGGGAAAATCAAAATAATAAATGCTGGTGAAAGCACCATTCCGAAAATAAGAATGTGTCCGAACGGTGTTCCAAGTAAAGATGAACCAGACACACATGTTGTTGACAAGCACGGTGAATAAAACGGTGAGATCAACGGTTCTGCGTAGTAATGCGCATTTTCAAGAGCGCGCCATGTCGCATAAACAATAAATGAGAAAAGAACTCCGACAGTTATAAGAGGTTGAATCCACCACTTATCTGTCCGAAGTGTGCGCTGAGCAATCTTTGCTCGGCCTTCGGAGAAAACTCCAGTTGCCATGTCTCTACTCCCGACGTCTTGGGTTACCCAAGTTTTAGAGACTAAGTTTCCTATTTATATGCGCTTTTGCCTATACAAAAACGAACGGCACCCCTTATGAGTTGCCTCACGAGAGGTGCCATTTAAGCCGTCTTGCCTTGCTTTTCAGAGCGGAGGGCGTGGGATTTGAACCCACGAAGGTTTCCCTTGCCGGTTTTCAAGACCGGTGCACTCGGCCGCTATGCGAGCCCTCCGTGGGCAAACTTACCGGCTGAGTGGAAGTACTCAAAATTCTAGGCGGGTAGCTCCAGTAGTTGTTCAATCACCTTTGCAACCCCATCGGCCGTGTGTAAATCAGCCACAAACTTTGCATGATTCTTGGTCTCAGGGTGGGCGTCGCCCATTGCCCATGAACGATGAGCCCAGCGAAGCATTGAGAAGTCATTTGGGTTGTCGCCAAAAGTCACGGCGTCCTCCGGGCCAATTCCGGCACGGGCGGCCATCTTGGCAAGGGTCTCACCTTTACTGACACCGATAGCCGAAATCTCCAAGATTGATTCACTCGCGTTTGAATGCGTAATAGTTGCTAGTTCGCCTACTTCTTGATGTGCAATATGCAACATTTGATCCGATGTTAAATCGTAATTTGAACAACGCGCCAACATCTTGAATGCCGGTTGGACCATCTTCTCTTCAATTCTTGCAACAGGTTGCATGTCGATTCCGATATCCCATCGAGGTACGTATGCAATTTCATGGTGAAACTCATTGTTGTATTCGATTGCGAAAGAAATATTGGGAATATGTTCTCGAAGGATTCTTACAACTTCAAGTTGCTCTTCGACTGGCATCAACCATTCTTCAATAACGCGGTCGTTCATTAAGTCGTACAAAATTGCACCATTCGCGCAAATTGCATTTCCCATTCCAAAAGTTTCTCGGACCTCTGGCATCCATCGAGGAGGGCGGCCTGTTACATAAAATATTTCAATACCCAAGTCATGTGCATTTCTAAATGCCTCGACAGTTCGATCAGATACTCCCGAATAATCGCGCACAACTGTTCCATCAAGGTCTGTTCCAATAAGTTTTGGACGTCTTCCAGTAATTATTGGCTGGTTCATGCAGGAAGCAATGTGTCCATGCCGAGGAATGGACGAAGTGCAAGTGGCACATTGACCGAGCCATCAGGCTTTTGATGGTTTTCTAAAACTGCAACAATCATGCGTGGAATCGCAACTAGTGTGCCGTTTAGCGTTGCGACAGCCTTAGTTCCTTCGCTGCTCTTGTAACGAATATTTAATCGTCTTGCTTGGAACTCTGTGCAATTAGATGTGCTGGTCACTTCGCGATATGCATTTTGTGTTGGAACCCAAGCTTCACAATCGAATTTGCGTATTGCAGATGATCCTAAGTCTCCAGAGGCAACATCAATCACGCGATATGGAATTTCCATCGCGTTAAGGAAGTCTTTCTCCCACTGAAGTAAACGTGCATGCTCTGCGGCAGCATCTTCCGGCCTACAAAAAGTAAACATTTCGACTTTATCAAATTGATGAACTCGAATAATTCCACGCGTATCTTTTCCATATGTTCCAGCCTCGCGGCGGAAACATGAGGAGTAGCCCGCATAACGCATCGGACCGTTCTCTACATCAATAATTTCATCCATATGATAAGCAGCCAAGGGAACTTCAGAAGTTCCGACTAAGTAAACGTCATCTTCTTCCAAGTGGTAAACATTTTCCGCTGCTTGCCCGAGGAATCCAGTTCCTTCCATGGCGGGAGGCTTAACGAGTACTGGGGGGATTACAGGAGTAAAACCTGACTTCACTGCTTGAGAAATTGCGTAATTAACCATCGCGAACTCTAGGAGAGCTCCAACACCAGTTAAATAGTACGAGCGAGAACCCGCAACTTTGGCCCCACGTTCGGTATCAATAGCTTTCAATATTTTGCCGAGTTCGACATGATCTTTTGGTTCAAAACCTTCACTGCTGAAATCTCGAGGCGTTCCAATATGTTCTAAGACTTTAAAATCAGCTTCGCCACCAACGGGAGTCGCTGGATCAATGATGTTTGAAATTTGTAGCAGAATTTGCTTTGCAACATCTTCTAACTCAGCTCGCTTTGAATCTGCAGCCTTTACTTTTCCTGCCAAATCTTTGGCATTCTCAAGCAATTTTGTTTTCTCATCACCTTTAGCTGACCCAACGCTTTTGGAAAGCACATTCTGCTCTGCACGGAGTGCTTCAAAGTCATTTGTTGCTGCTCTACGTAGGTCGTCAGCAACAATCAATTGATCAACTAGATCAATGTTTTCCCCGCGGGCCTTTTGGGAATTACGAATGAGGTCGGGGTTTTCCCTGAGAGTTTTAAGGTCAATCACAAGCCGAGTCTATCGTGTGCGCGGATATGAACCCAAGAATCGAATGTCATCGCAGATTTCGCGAAGCCCATCGAGAGCCGCTTTCACGGGAGCGTCATTGATATGGCCTTCTGCATCAATTATGAAGTGATAGTGACCTAGTTGACGACCGGTTGGACGGGATTGAATAAAAGTCAGATTTACTTTTTGTTTCGCGAATTCGGTCAGAATTTCTAAAAGCGCTCCGGCGTGGTCAATATCTATATAGGCCACTAAAGAAGTTCGATCTGCTCCCGTAGCTGCAGGCAATTGACCAGGTTTTTCCACGACGACGAATCGCGTAATGGCTCCCTCGTTATCACCGATATTTTCAGCAATAATTTTTAAGCCATAGTTGTCGGCTGCAATCTTTGCAGCAATAGCTGCGTCGTAATTTCCTTTCACAAGACCTTGTGCACCAGCCGCAGTCGATGGAGTTTCAATCATTTCCGCATTAGGAAAATTTTGAGCGATAAAAGTGCGGGTCTGAGCCTCAGCGTGAGGATGTGTTGCAATCTTCTTGATTGCTTTTCCATCATTCTCGGGCAATATCATTAATGAAAATGAGACCGGAAGTGTTGTCTCAGCAGAAATTACAAGTGCGTCGCCGAGTGCCAGCTCATCAAGAGTTCTTGCGACAACGCCTTCCACTGAATTTTCGATTGGAACGAGCGCTTTATCAACTGCTCCTGAACGGACTGCTTCGAGCGCGGCAGTTACGCTTCCATAAGGAATACACGAATCGCTCTCCGAAGTAATTTTTCGGAGTGCCGCTTCGGTAAATGTACCTTCAGGGCCGAGATAGGAATATCTGGTCACTCAGGAAGTTTACCCTTTCGCAAACGTGGCCACTTTGTAATAGGAAATGAAAGATTAGAGTAGAAATCAATTATGAGTGCAGTAACTAATTCATTCTTCTCTTTAACTACATAATGGGAAGAGCCAGGAACGATGGCTAAGCGGCCATCATAAAGAGCTTCATACAGCTCAACGACATGGTGGTTGCTATGGGGTTCATCGTCTCCAGATAGGACCAGCGTTGGACACTTAATAGTTGAAAGCTCTTCCACGGTCATATTTGGTTCTTTTGCCCAAATTCCAAATGCTTTTTTAACTGTAGCGATACCAACTTCGATCGGATCTGGAGAACGCGAACTCCATAGCGCTTTCTCCTCGTCGTCCCAAGTGATCTCAACATTTTCATCAAATACAACGCCGCCTGATTTCCAATGGTAATTCGCGCCAATCAAAACCATAGATTTAACAAGGTCGGGACGTTTAATTGCCACAAGGAGCGCGATAATTCCCCCATCGCTCCACCCAACGAGATGAGCTGGCCCCTTCACTACATCTTCAAGATAAGCGATCGCTTCATCGCACTGAAAATCAAAATGGAAATATCCCTCGCGAATTCCCGTTCGACCATGTCCGGTTCGGTCGTACCCGTAGACATGGTGAGTCTTTTCAACTGAAGGGAGAATATATGAATCCCAATCTTCGTTGGAGCTTAGCCCGCCATGTAGCAAGACCAACGGTTGACCATTGTTTGCGTATTCAACCGACCATGTCTCATGGCCACGGAGATTGATATATCCAGAATTCATAGACCTAACCTACACTTTCACCATGTCCAACCACCTGCGTGCCTTCAAGGTGCTTTCGCGCTCCGATGTTGGTTTGGTGAGAGATGGAAACGAAGATTCGGCTCTAATTTCTTCACGCTTAATTGCTGTTGCTGACGGCATGGGTGGACACGCTGGAGGAGAAGTTGCTTCAAGGATCGCCATAACAGCCCTGAAGAGCTTGAGTGAAATATTGAATGACGCCACACTCGACACTGAGTCTCGCGAAGACCTTCTCATGAATATCTCTTTTTCGATTGATGACAAGATTGCGAATGAAGTTAAATTAGAACCAAAGTTAACTGGAATGGGAACAACCCTTACCGCTCTCCATTTAGGAGAAAAATCTGTTGAACTTCTGCACATCGGAGATTCGCGATGTTACTTATGGAAGGAAAATAAGTTAGTCCAACTCAGCGTTGATCACACAGTGATGCAAGAGCTAATCGACCAGGGAAGAATCACTGCCGAGGAAGCCCTAACGCATCCGCAACGTTCATTACTCACTCAAGCACTAATGGGTGACAGCGGCATAGATCCAGTTCTCGTAGTTTTCTCAGCAGATATTGGTGATCGTTTCTTAGTATGCAGCGATGGGCTCAATGGCGTTCTCTCTGATTATGAAATATCTAAAGTGATTAAGAAATACGGTGAAAAGGAAGAAGACCTCCTCGATGCACTCATTGATGAAACAAAGAAAAAAGGCGCCCCGGACAACATCACTATTCTTTGGGCGCAAATTGTCGATGAAGCCCCTAAAAATGATATTGAATTAATTGGTGCGGCGCTTTGAAGAAAATATTAGGCGAACGCTACGAAGTTGGGGAAATGATTGGCTCCGGCGGAATGGCAGATGTCTTTCGCGGTGTGGATACCCGTCTTAATCGCGAAGTCGCAATCAAAATTTTGCGTAGTGACTTGGCTAGAGACCCTGCATTTATCTCAAGATTTCGAAAAGAAGCTCTCGCTGCTGCTGGCTTGAGTCATGCAGGAATTGTTGCTGTTTACGATTCTGGTGAAGATGGAAAAAATTCCTACATTGTCATGGAATTAGTTAATGGCCGAACTCTTCGCGACCTCTTGCAGAGCAACGAAGTAATTTCAATAGATCGTTCATTGGAGATAACTGCAGGAATACTCGACGCCCTTGAGTATTCACATCGCAAAGGAATTATCCATCGTGATATAAAACCTGGGAATGTGATGATCACAGACTCTGGCGATGTAAAGGTTATGGATTTTGGAATCGCCCGAGCTTTGTCAGATGTCGGCGCAACGATGACAAGCACGTGGAATATCGTCGGTACTGCCCAATATCTCTCTCCTGAACAAGCCACGGGTGAAGTAGCTGACCGTCGCAGCGATATCTACTCGGTTGGATGCGTACTTTACGAGTTATTAGTGGGAGAACCACCATTTACTGGTGATACTCCGGTATCAATCGCCTATCAACATGTTTCTGGGCATCTGGTCCCCGCTTCGGATTTCGTTGACAACCTCGATAAAGATATAGACACAATCATTTCAGTTGCGCTTTCAAAAGACCCGGCACATCGTTACCAAGACGCCGTTGCAATGCTTTTAGATATAAAGCACGCAAGAAAAGGTGAGCCGGTTACAACAAAGATTCGCCGAATCAACAAAAAGAAGTCGGCGATTGTGGCGGCGGTCATTCTCCTTCTTGTTGGCGGCATCGGTGCATCTTTTGTTAACTTCACCTCTAAAACGGTTTCCGTAGGAAGTGAACTTCCGAATGTAGTCGGACTCTCAGAACAAGAGGCTCGTGCACTCTTGAACGGTTTCACTGTAACTATTCAACGCGCGCCAGATGCGCACATCCCCAAGGACCGTATTGCTTCTCAGCTTCCACTTGCCTCTTCGAAAGTACAGAAGGGCAGCGCAGTAACTTTGACAATTTCCGATGGTGCCGGGGATACCGTTATCCCGGTAGATCTTGTTGGAAAGACTTTGGAAGAAGCGCGAATTTCTTTAGCTGCAGCTGGTCTTCTCATCTCGAAGACTCAACCTGTTGATTCAAATCAAGCTCCGGGAGTGATTTTGCAATCCGATCCCGTTCCGGGAACAACCGTTCCTGCAGGCAGCGGTGTAGTGCTGCAAATTGCAAGCGGACAAGTTCAAGTTCCACAATTATTGGGACTTACGGAAATCGAAGCTCAAACCGTTCTTACACAAGGTGGTTTCTTATCTCACGTAATTTATGCGTATCAAGCAGATAAGCCACTTGATCTTGTATTAGCGCAAGCGCCCGATGCAGGTACGTCCGCAAATATCGGTTCGGTTATTACGGTTACCGTTAATAAAAACGTTTAAGCTTTTATAACTACTGGAGAAAGTCCTTCAGATCGTTTGCGTGCATCCAGATCTCCGCAGGCAACTAACCAATTTCCAAGCATTTGATGTCCGTGTTCAGTTAATACAGATTCTGGGTGAAATTGGACTCCAGAAATTGGAAGAGATTTATGTTGAACTCCCATGACGACACCAGAATCGGTAGCGCAAATAACTTCTAAAACTTCGGGCATGGTTTCTGGTTCGATTGAAAGTGAGTGATATCGAGTTACGGTCAGAGGCGATGGAAGATCCGCCAAGATCCCTTTTTTTGAATGCGTGATGCTCGATGTTTTTCCATGAAGTAACTCGGGAGCTCTTGATACAACTCCACCGAAGGCGACACCAATTGCTTGATGTCCTAAACAGACTCCAAAAAGTGGAATTTTATTCTCGGCGCAATATTTAACCATTGCAATGCTAACGCCAGCTTCTTCGGGAGTTCCTGGACCTGGAGAAATCAAGACGCCGTCATAATCTTTCGCATCTTCAGGTTTCACTTCGTCGTTGCGCAAAACTACGCATTCGGCGCCAATTTGACCGAGGTATTGCACGAGGTTGAAGACAAAAGAGTCGTAGTTATCAACCACGAGAATCTTCGCCTGTCCGTTTGCCGCTCTTCCCATGCCCCTATTCTGGTGTAACCTTGGGCCATGCCTAAATCCAAAGTGCGCAAGAAGGTAAAAGAGAAGCACCACCACGAGGTGGAAGTTCAAGAACTCGCTCCAATCCTTCCCGAGGAGAGCCCTCGCTGGCTTGCCCCAGTAATGGTTGCTGCTTTCCTCGTCGGCCTCTTGTGGATCGTTGTTTTCTACATTTCAGGCACGCTTTACCCAATCCCTCACATTGGCGCCTGGAACATGGTCGTAGGTTTTGGCTTTATTGGAGCTGGATTTACGCTCGCAACTAAGTGGCGCTAGCCGCTTAACTTTCAAATCGAACTACACCGCTGTAATTCCTCCACATGGGGATAAATTCTGTGGATAACCCTTCCTAGCGATTACTAGGTGCTCCTCACCTCATTCTCAGGAAACACCCAGAGTGAGGGAGAATATTGCTCTTATGACAACAGCACTCCAAACCCCACAGGCCACAACCGCTCCATCAACGACTTCACGCATTCTTGTTGTTGATGATGAAAACAGCATTAGCGATCTCATCGCAACAAGCCTTCGCTTTGTTGGATTCGATGTTCGCACCGCAGCTTCTGGTGCAGAGGCGCTTCGCGTAGCCGAAGAATTTAAACCGCATGCGCTCATTCTTGATGTGATGCTTCCGGATACAAATGGTTTTGATGTATGTCGCCAACTTCGCCTTGATGGTCATAGCGTAGGCGTTCTCTTCTTAACTGCTAAAGATACAGTTGAGGACAAGATTCAAGGCCTCACTATTGGCGGAGATGATTACGTAACAAAGCCTTTTAGTTTGGAAGAACTTGTTGCAAGACTCCGTGCGCTTTTACGTCGAATCGGCGCAGTTGAAGTTGATGTTGATGAAGAGAAGATTCGCTTTGCAGATCTTGAACTCGATGAAGCAACTCATGAAGTTCGTCGCGCCGGCCACATGATCGATCTCTCCCCTACAGAATTCCTCTTGCTTCGATATTTGATGATTAATGCTGATCGTGTTGTAAGCAAGTCACAAATTTTGGATCATGTATGGCAATACGACTTCCGCGGCGACGCAGGCATTGTCGAAACATACGTCTCCTACCTTCGTAAGAAAATTGATATATACGAGCCTGCGCTAATTCACACCGTTCGCGGAGTCGGATATCGCATGAGAATGCCGCCAAAGAAGTAACCTTCTTCAACGATGAGGATAAATTTTGGCAATTGGAGCTTACGCAATAGATTGCTTCTGGCGACGGTTGCTGTAGCTGCAATTGGAATTGGCGCTTCAGATTTCGCTGCCAATACGGCTTTGCGTTCTTACCTCGTTAAACAAGTTGATTCTCAATTGGTCGGTATTACAAATGGATCAATGGCTCGCTTAGATCGCGCTGGTATTGATTCAAAAACGACCCAAAATGACGAAAGCCAAGCATTTAGGCCAGTCCGACCTCTTAGCACTGTGCCAACAACAACCATGGTTACCTTGTTGGATTTAAAGGGAAATACCGTAGCCACTCTTGGCGGAGAAATGACGACCGCGGTGGAAAGTCAATCCGCTTCATTCGTAAACCTCACTGCTGATCAAGTTAAAGCGACAAATGGGGATCCGTTTACCGTTCACGGTGTCGGAGATCGGTCTGACTATCGCGCTATTGCAAGAATCCTGCCCTCGGGGCTTGGAAGTGTTGTTGTTTCAACTTCGTTGTCAGCGGTCGAAACAACGCAGCAACAACTTCAAGGATTCTTTATTCTGATCACTTTAATCGTGCTTTTGTTAATTGCGCTTCTCGCACGTTGGATTATTCGAATTTCCTTACGGCCATTGCGCGAAGTTGAACATACAGCGGCAGCAATCGCTGATGGTGATTATTCTGCTCGTCTTCCAAGGGTGGATGAGAGCACTGAAGTTGGACGTCTCTCTGCATCTCTCAACACGATGCTTGGGCGTATCGAAGAATCCTTCGCTCTTCGAATCGCATCCGAATCTCGCCTTCGTCGTTTCGTCGCTGATGCATCCCACGAACTGCGCACGCCACTAACTGCCATACGTGGATTTGCTGAACTCCATCGTCAGGGTGCTGTTACGGGAGAAGAGAAAACAAAGGAACTTGTCGGTCGAATTGAAAAAGAGTCCATTCGTATGAGTTCACTTGTTGAGGACCTACTCCTACTTGCGCGAATGGATCAAGCGCCACAATTTAATCAACAAGCCGTTGATTTGAATAAAGTTGTTGGCGATTGTGTTGCTTCTGCGCGTGCTGCTGGGCCAAACCATCCCATCACCTTCCAAATAAATGATGCTGATGAAAACTATGTTCTTGGCGATGAAAATAGAATCCACCATGCCGTACAAAATCTTCTCGCCAATGCAAGAACACATACTCCTTCATTAACATCAATCACGGTTTCAATTCAAAACTTGGAAAATGAAAATACAATTTCTGTGCATGATGACGGTCCTGGAATTTCAGAACAGGTTCAAGAAAGAATATTTGAACGTTTCTACAGAGCTGACCCATCCAGAGTTCGTACAGGTGGAGAAGGATCCGGTCTAGGACTTTCTATTGTCGATGCGATTATGAAGGCACACGGAGGCTCAGTCACTCTGGATTCGGCGGAAGGAAGAGGATCGACCTTTACTCTTCATTTCCCAATCAATAAAGATTAATAAGAGCTTGGATTTGCTTCCATCTTGCGAAGCGTTGCAATTCGTTCTTCTATCGGTGGATGTGTGCTAAATAATTTTGAAACAGAACTTCCGTCCAATGGTGATTCAATCCAAATATGTGCAACAGCGGTCGAACGTTGTTGAACGACTGTTGTATCAGCGGCTAATACCTCTAGCGCTCGGCGCAGACCAGTTGGATTTCGCGTAAAAGCAACAGCGGTTGCATCTGCAAGTGCTTCACGACGTCTAGATATTGCTGAACGCAATAACATTGCAGCTAATGGTGCGAGTATCAAAATAATGAGTGAAAAAACAAGAACTAATGGATTTTGGTTGTTATCCCGATCATCACGACGTGAGCCACCACCAAACCACATCATTCGAGTGAGGAAATCACTCAAGATGGCTATTGCGCCAGCAGTTGTTGCGGCGACAGCTGAAACAAGCGTGTCTCGATTCGCAACATGGCTCAATTCATGAGCAATAACGCCTTGAAGCTCTTCGCGATCCATCACGTTAAGGATTCCTGTGGTGAATGCAATTAGAGCTTTATCTGGATTGCGACCCGTTGCAAAAGCATTAGGTGCGGAATCTTCGACTATCGCGACTTTTGGCATTTTCAGCCCGCTGGCAATCGCTACTTCTTGAATGAGATTAAATAGCTTTGGATTATCAGATTCCTGAATTTCTTTTGCGCCTGTCATGGTCAAGACGATTTTGTCTGACGCCCAATACGAACCCCATACTGAAATCAGCGCTATGCCGACAGCAAATGGAACAAGACCTACTCCAGTCTTGCCGAAATAGGTAAGTGCTGCGTAAACAACTAAGCCAACTAGCAAACCCATCCCAAAGAGGAGCTCGATTGTTTTGCGCTTATTTGCAGCCTGAAGTTTGCGAAAATTCATACTAGAACTTTACGTTTGGAGCCTTGCGATCTGAAGGATCATCCACTTCGTAAAAAGCTCTAGCTGAAACCTTTGCTAAGTTTGCAAAGAGATTGGATGGAAATGTTTTAACTGCGCTATTAAGCGAGCGCACGTTGTCATTATAAAATTGGCGAGCAAATGAGACTTTGTTCTCTGTTGTGGACAACTCATCTTGCAACGATAGAAAGTTTGCCGATGCCTTGAGATCTGGATAAGCCTCGGCAACGGCTAGCAAACCGCGAAGTGCCTGAGTCATTGCTCCATCTGCAGCAGCAACATCAGCGACTGTTGAGGCGCTGGTGGATTTTGCACGTGCTGCTACAACTGCATCAAATGTACTTTTTTCGTGAGCTGCGTAACCTTTTACAGTTTCTACAAGATTTGGAATAAGGTCACTTCGGCGCTTTAGCTGAACCTCAATTTGTGCAAAAGCTTCGTCGACTGAAACGTTAAGGCGAATGAGTCGGTTATAGCCAGCGACAACAACAAGAATGAATAGAACGATTACTGCAATTACAATTAAAGTAGTGCTCATGCCCTCTACTCTACGACTGTTTTATGAAAGTTCAACCAAGACTTTGAAGCGGTAGGCCCCCGTTGTCCTTGATATCTTGAACCGTAAAGAGCCGAACCATAAGGATGTTCTGCGGGACTTGTGAGTTTGATTAGACACAATTGGCCGATTTTCATTCCTGGGAAAAGTTTCACCGGAAGATTGGCTACATTTGAAAGTTCAAGGGTGATGTGTCCGCTAAAGCCAGGATCGATAAATCCGGCAGTGGAGTGGGTAAGAAGCCCGAGGCGACCAAGTGAGGATTTACCTTCCAGTCGGCCGGCGATGTCATCAGGCAAAGTGATCACTTCGTAAGTACTTGCAAGGACAAATTCACCTGGGTGCAAAATAAAGAATTCGTCCGCGCCAACTGCAATTTCACGCGTGAGCTCAGATTGTTCAATTGAAGGATCGATTGACTCATACTTGTGATTCTCAAATACTCGGAAGAAGCGATCCAAACGAACATCCACGGAGGATGGTTGAACCATCTTCTCGTCGAATGGCTCAACTTGGACTCGGCTAGCGGCTAACTCTGCACGGATATCGCGATCACTTAGAAGCATGGGCAGACCCTATCTGAGCGGGGGATGTTGATTAAGTTACCCACGAGTAGCATTATTACCCCATGAGCCACTACACAGCGAATCTTCGCGATATCGAATTCTGTCTCTTTGATCTTCTTGAGCGTGAGAACGTCATGGGACGCTCAATTTACAAAGATATGGACCGCCCCACGGCAATGGGCATGCTTGAAGAAATTAAACGCTTAGCAGAGAACGATTTAGCTGCCTCTTTTGTAGAAGGCGATCGACTAGGAACTACTTTCGATAAAGAAACCGGTTCTGTGACTCTTCCTGAGAGTTTCAAAAAGTCATATCGCGCATACATCGATAACGAGTGGTGGCGCCTTGACGCTCCGGTTGAAATTGGTGGAATGGCAACACCGCCATCGATTCGTTGGGCAATTGCAGAAATGATTCTGGGTGCAAATCCTGCGATTCATATTTATGCCTCTGGTTCTTCATTTGCAAACGTTGCTTACTACCTTGGAAATGATGAACAGAAAAAAGTTGCAAGGCTTATGGTGGAGAAAGATTGGGGAGCAACCATGCAACTCACTGAACCTGATGCAGGTTCAGATGTAGGAGCAGGTCGATCGAAAGCTGTTCAACAGCCAGATGGCACATGGCACTTAACCGGAACAAAACGTTTTATTACTTCAGGTGATAGTGACTTGAATGAAAATATTATTCATTACGTACTTGCAAGGCCAGAAGGTGCGGGTCCAGGGACAAAAGGACTCTCACTTTTCTTGGTTCCAAAATTTATGTTTGACTTTGATTCCGGAGCACTTGGAAAGCGTAATGGAATTTATGTTACAAATGTTGAGCATAAAATGGGTCTCAATGTTTCCTCAACATGTGAAATGAACTTGGGTGAGAAAGAGCCTGCTGTCGGATATCTCCTTGGCGATGTCCATGATGGTATCGCTCAAATGTTTAAGGTCATCGAATTTGCTCGCATGATGGTTGGAACAAAAGCTATCTCAACACTCTCTGCCGGTTACCAGCAAGCTCTTGCGTACGCGAAAACGCGTGTACAGGGTGGCGATATGAAAGTGATGAATGATAAGAATTCGCCTCGCGTAACAATTATTAAACATCCTGATGTTCGCCGTTCTCTAATGGTGCAAAAGGCTTACTCAGAAGGAATGCGTGCCCTGATTCTTTACACCGCATCAATTCAGGACTCAATTGCTATTGCCCGCGCTGAAGGATCTGACACTCTTGAAGATTTAGAAAAACTAAATGACTTACTACTGCCTATCGTAAAAGGGTACGGCTCTGAAAAGTCATGGATTTTGCTTGGAACAGAATCGCTCCAGACATTTGGCGGTTCAGGATTCACACAAGATTGGCCGTTGGAGCAGTATGTCCGCGATGCAAAAATCGATACCTTGTATGAGGGCACAACAGCTATCCAGGGTCTTGATTTCTTCTTTCGGAAGATTGTGAAAGATGGCGGCCGAGCTATTGGATTGCTTGCAAAGGAAATTGGAAAGTTCGTTGCTTCCGGAGGCGTTCATGCGGCCGAAAAGGAGAAATTAGGCAAAGCACTCGCCGACGTCAATGAAATGATGGGGACGCTTGTTGGATATGCAATGGCTTCTCAAGAATCTGGTTCTGAGGCCGAGATTTATAAGGTTGGACTCAACACTTCCAGACTCCTCATGGCAACTGGTGAAGTAATCATTGGATGGCTCCTTCTTCGACAAGCAGATATCGCTGCAGAGCGATTGCCGAGCGCGGCTGGAAAAGAATTAGATTTCTACACCGGCAAAGTGGCTGCCGCTTCCTATTTCATACGAACCGTCTTGCCGCACATAACTGCCGAAAAGAAGATCATGGAGAGTGAAACAGGCGCTTTGATGGATATTCCGGAGTCTGCTTTCTAAACAAGATACTCTTCGCGAATGCATAAATCCCATCGCGCTGAATGGTTACTTTTTGGCGCTGCGCTGACTTATGCCTTCAATGGTGTTGTCTCGAAATGGATCCTCCAAACTGGGCTTAGTTCTATTCGACTAACAGAGTTGCGAACATTTGGAACTGCAGTAGTTGTTGGCTCATGGCTATTAATTAAAAGCCCAGCGCTACTAAAGATTTCGAAGAAACAACTTCCTGAACTTATTTTGTTTGGTTTGATTGCAGTTGCAGGAGTACAAGTTTTTTACTTCTATTCCATATCAAAAATGCCAGTGGGAATTGCTTTGCTTGTTGAATTCACAGCGCCAATTTGGATCACTCTTTATCTTCGATTCATAAAGAAAGAATCAGTCGCAAAGTCAATGTGGTATGGGCTAGCTCTTGGTTTTGGTGGCTTAGTTTTGCTTGCACAAGTTTGGAAAGGGCTGACGCTTAGTGGCCTTGGTTTAATTTCCTCGTTCTTAGATGCACTCTCACTCGCCTACTACTATGTTCGCGTTTCTTCCTTAACAAAGAAAATGTCGAGCGAGGCGCTTCTTACTTGGGGAATGGCAATCTGCGCCATTCTGATTGGAATTATTAAGCCTTGGTGGAGTTTCCCGTTTAGAATTTTTAGCCAACAAATTCCACTCAACGGCCACTTTGAAGGCCATTCTTTGCCTGGCTGGGTCTTGATTGCGTGGATGATTCTGCTTGGCACAGTTCTGCCATATGTATTGGTTATGCGAGGAATATCGAAACTAAATCCTGCAACGGCGAGCACAATCGGAATGCTTGAACCAATCTTGGCTGGATTCTTTGCTTGGATGCTACTTAGCGAGAGTTTGAGCGCAGTTCAGCTCATTGGCGCGGCGACAGTACTCGTCGGTATCTATTTTGCAGATAGGGCAAGCGTTTTATAACACTAGAATTTAACCATGGAGAACTTTGCAGACCTTCTTAAATCAAACGAAGAGTACGCCTCTCATTTTACAAAAGAAGATCTCACTGGCTTTGCTCAAAAAGGTTTAGCAATCGTCACTTGTATGGACTCGCGTATTGATCCCCTCCGTATTGTCGGCATGCATGCTGGTGATGCAAAGATCCTGCGTAATGCAGGGGCTCGCGTAACCGAAGACGTATTGCGTACTTTGGTTCTGGCAACGCACCTACTTGGAGTCAAGAGAATTCTTGTTATGCCACATACT
>SESB01000499.1_pt1 | contig 28048 bp, 29 predicted proteins | sample 3171441 | NCBI WGS metagenome assembly SESB01 (sample SAMN06051867, study PRJNA518727) | freshwater metagenome | biome: subpolar coniferous forest; feature: holomictic lake; material: water; isolation source: holomictic Lake 227, 6 m depth | place: Canada: near Kenora, Ontario | collected... | reverse complement strand
AGGTCCATCACTTCGTAACGCAACAGCAAAGGTCACTAAGACAACACGTCAAGGTGGATCAACTGGCGGATTCTCAACACCAACCACTGTTTCATCGGATGCATCAGATGATCCTTGGTCAGCCGCACCAGTAGGTGGCGGTTGGGCAACAACAGGATCAGACGATCAACCACCCTTCTAAAACCTAGAAATTAACTAACCAACCATTCTCGAATGTCTTACTAGATATTCGAGGCATCCCAAAAGGAGCACCAAAGTGGGCGCAAGAAGTAATAAGACGCTGAAGCCAAAGAAAGTTGCACCAAAACTTTCTGCTGCAGCGCTGAAGAAGTTCAAGAAGAAGCCATGTTCTTTCTGTCGCGAAAAGGTCACTTATATCGACTACAAAGACATCGCAACTCTTCGCAAGTTCATCTCCGATCGCGGCAAAATCCGCGCTCGCCGAGTTACAGGAGCTTGCACACAACACCAACGTCAGATTGCCGCAGCTGTAAAGAACAGCCGCGAAATGGCACTTCTGCCTTACACCTCAACAGCGCGCTAAAGGGGGCTGAATAATTATGAAGCTCATTCTTACTCGCGAAGTCACTGGCCTAGGCCAAGCAGGCGATGTTGTTACCGTGAAGGACGGATACGCACGCAATTTCCTTTTGCCACGTAGCCACGCAATCCTTTGGTCACTAGGCGGAGAGAAGCAGATCGAAGCAATTCGTCGCGCTCGTACCGCTCGTGAAATCCGCGACCGCGAACACGCAGTCGAAATCAAGAACTCACTTGAAAAGTCACCAATTGCTGTCAAGGCAAAGGTTGGTTCAACAGGTTCTTTGTTCGGTTCTGTCACTGATAAGCAGATTGTTCTTGCTATCAAGGGTGCAACTGGCGTTGATATCGATCGTCACAAGCTCAAGGTTGGACACATCAAGAAGCTTGGTAAGTACACCGTCAAGGTTGCCCTCACCAGCCAGGTTTCAGCAAGCATCGCCATCGAGGTTGTTGCTGCTTAAATCAATTATGAAGTGAGGCCCGCTGAGAATTCAGCGGGCCTTTTTCACATACTGAGACAGGTCGAAAAACTTTTATCCACACGCAATGAAGGAAATCTGAGCCTAAAAGCCAGCCACCACTCGACCTTATGCACTCGTTATCCACACCTTTTCCACCGCACTACACAGCTTCCCCACAGGCGCATACACAAGAAGGGAGTTGGGTAATAGGGAATGTCAGTGCTCCCAACGAGAATACGGCCATGAGTATCGCGGAGTTTCCATCACGTTCAAACAACAGCAACCCTGTTGAATTTGAACGTACTCCACCGCAAGATCTTGTTGCAGAACAATCTGTACTTGGCGGAATGCTTCTTTCCAAAGATGCGATTGCTGATGTTGTTGAAATTATTAAAGAACGCGATTTCTATCGCCCCGCCCATGAACTTATCTACGATGCAATTCTTGATTTGTATGGAAAAGGCGATCCTGCCGATCCAGTAACAGTTGTTGCTGAACTTACAAAACGTGGTGACATTGCTCGCGCAGGTGGAGCTCCATATCTTCATACTTTAATTTCATCAGTTCCAACTGCAGCGAATGCTGGCTACTACGCAAAGATTGTCCGCGATTGCGCAATCATGAGACGTCTAGTGGAAGCCGGAACAAAAATTGTTCAGCTTGGTTATTCAGCTGAAGGCGATGTCGATGACGTTGTCGATCAAGCACAAGCTGAAGTTTATGAAGTTACAGAACGGCGCGCCTCTGAAGATTACATTCAACTCTCAGAACTACTTCCTGATGCCCTCGATGAGATCGAAGCAATTGCAACCGGTATTAAAGACGAGGGTGTTAAGTCTGGATTCAAAGATCTCGATGCGCTCACAAATGGATTCCATGCAGGAAATATGATCGTACTTGCGGCTCGTCCAGCGGTTGGTAAATCAACGCTTGGTCTTGATATAGCCAGGCATGCAGCGATTCACAATGGAGACGCTGCTGTTATTTTCTCTCTTGAAATGTCCCGCTCTGAAATCACTATGCGTATGCTTTCAGCAGAAGCACGCGTTGGACTTAATAACATCCGTTCAGGCTCACTCTCTGATGATGAGTGGGGCCGTCTTGCAAAGCGCATGGGAGAAATTTCAGATGCGCCACTGTTTATTGATGATTCACCAAATCTATCTCTCATGGAAATTCGCGCAAAAGCCCGTCGCTTAAAGCAGAGACATAATTTGAAGTTAATTGTTATCGATTACTTGCAGTTGATGTCTTCAGGTAAGCGCGTTGAAAGCCGCCAACAAGAAGTTTCAGAATTCTCACGTAATCTTAAGTTGCTGGCAAAAGAACTCGGAGTACCTGTTATTGCTATTTCACAGCTCAACCGTTCACCTGAACAGAGAGCTGATAAGAAGCCGATGCTCTCCGACCTTCGTGAATCTGGTTCGATTGAACAAGATGCGGATATGGTTATTTTGTTGCACCGAGATGATCTCTACGAGGGATCTTCGCGTTCTGGTGAAGCAGATCTAATCGTTGCAAAGCACCGTAACGGACCAACTCGTACGATTACTGTGGCTGCTCAACTTCACTTTGCAAGATTTGCAGATATTGCTCCGTCCTTCCAATCACCTACGGAAAGCTTTATTAAAGACAATTAGTTAATCGGGTTAATGCGCCCAGTTTTAACATCATAGATTGCGCCCATTACTTGTATGCCGTTGGGCAAAAGCGGATATGACTCGATGCGTTGAATATCTTGAAATAACGCTTTGTTTTGATCTCGCACAGTTCGAATTTCAATACCGCGAGTATCTACACCACTTGCTTCCTTAATTTGCTGATGAATTTCAGACTCATCGGCAGATGCCATACGGCAATCAGTGTGTGGCATAACGAGCACACGCTTTACGCCAAGTAGATGGGTAGCTAAAACAAGTGTACGAAGGACATCCTCTGTGACACGAGCCCCAGCATTTCGAAGAATCTTTGCATCACCTGCATGCATGCCGACAATCCGGAGTGGATCAATTCGTGAATCCATACATGTGACAATAGCTAACCCCTTTTGCGCGAATCCAGTCAACTCTTCTTTTGTGAAATGCGCGGCATACTCTTCGTTAGATTTAAGAAGGTCTGCAAAATTCTCCATGTCCAAATTCTAGTATTACTTTAAAGCTGCTTTGTCCGCTAAATAAATACCCACAAGTACGATAGCCCCACCTATCAGTTGAACGAGATTAAATGTCTCTTTCAGCAAGATCCACGCAAATCCGCCTGCGAAGATTGGTTCCACCATCCCGATTATGGAGGCAGTACTGGCGTTTATGTTCTTAATTGCAGAAGTAACCAAAAGGTATGGAACAAGAGTTCCCATGACTACAACCCAAATAACCAAGATCCAGCCAGGGATAACATGGCCAGCAAATCGCCCTGTCAGCGGAACTGCATCCGTAAAGATATGAAATGGATAACTCCACCATGGTTGAATAATTGCAAAGAAAATTGCGCTTACACCCATCCCATAGAGAATCAGTGTTTCACCGCTTACATACTTTCGTAATTTAGATGCTTGATAAAAATAGAAGGCAAGTGCAAGTGCATCAAGAATTGATGAAATTAAGCCGATGCCATTAAAGGTCAACCCTTGCCAGACTTGACCGACGAGAATCAATCCAGCAAAACCAAAAAGCAGCCCTAGCCACATGGATCGAGCGACCGTCTCCTTTTTTACAAAACGAATATACAGAGTGATCCAAATGGGAGCAGTAAACTCAATAATTAGCGCAATCGAAACTGGCAATTTTGAAATCGAGAAAAAATAAAATCCTTGAACAGCAGCAACCCCAACAATGCCGAAGATGATCAGACGTTTTACAAGGATTCGCTCAACCCTAATATCTTGGGGCTTTCGAATAAGAAGATAGGCTAAAAGCAATACAGCAACACCCAATGTTCGTACTTCAGTCAGTCGCATCGAACTAATGCCGGTCAACAAAACCCACTTAGCAACGACACCATTGAATGCGAAGAAAACCGCAGCAAGAATTAAAAGAATTTCACCACGGTGAGTTTTTAACACCCCGCAAGAGTAGCGAATTAATTAGAAAGCAGACTCCGATAGCCCCATAAGTGCGCCATCTTCACTTTCCAATATCTTTTTATCTGCAGTGATGTGTGGAAGCACAGTGCGAATAAAGTGTTTTGCAGCAGCAATCTTGCCTGTGTAAAAATCTAAATCTTTCCCCGTCACCGAAGGAAGACGTTGTGCAGCCATCTCGGCTTGGCGAAGTAGGAGCCAGCCAATAATTACTTCACCAGTCGCCATAAGCAGTCTGGATGTGTTGAGGCCAACCTTGTAGATTTCTGCTTCATCGCCCGCTTCTTGGGATGCCATTGCATAACCAACGAGAGTTCCCATCATCTCATTCACATCACCCAGTGCCTTGGATAACTTCTCCTTCTCGGAGGCGTGTACCCCACCAGTAGATGTAAATGCTCCTATTTCTTTTGCAAGCAATCCGATTGCCCTGCCACCATCTTTGACAATTTTGCGGAAAAAGAAATCCAATCCTTGAATTGCGGTAGTTCCCTCGTACAAAGTGTCGATTTTGGCATCTCGAACATATTGTTCAAGAGGCCAATCTTGGGTAAATCCCGAACCGCCAAACATTTGCAGCGATTCAGTACCAAGCAGAACCCAAGATTTTTCAGATCCATATCCCTTAACAATGGGGAGAAGCAGGTCATTAAGTTTTTCTAAGTCCTCAAGTTTTTCACTTCCCTCGGCTCTTGCGAGCGCAATTTCATCTTGGATAGAGGCTGTGTAAAGAACGAGTGCACGCATGCCTTCTGAATAAGCTTTTTGTACCATCAAGGAACGACGCACATCTGGATGCTTAATAATTGTTACGCGAGGCGAATTCTTATCATTCATCACCTTCATGTCACCACCTTGGATACGAGTCTTTGAGTAAGCAAGTGCTTGTTGGTAACCAGCAGAGAGTGTTGAGATTGCTTTTGTTCCAACCATCATGCGAGCAAATTCGATTACCTTAAACATTTGAGCGATACCGTCGTGAGTATCACCGAGAAGATAACCAACCGCTGGTTGCTTTTCTCCAAGGTTCATTTCGCAAGTAGAGGAGACATTTAGCCCCATTTTATGTTCAACGTTTGTTACATAGATCCCGTTTCGTTCTCCAAGTACTCCAGTATCAAAATCAAACATAAATTTTGGAACTAAGAAAAGTGAAAGTCCCTTTGTTCCAGGCCCAGCACCTTCTGGTCGAGCGAGGACATAATGAATAATGTTTTCATTAAGGTCGCTATCTCCAGAAGTGATGAAACGTTTTGTTCCGGTGATATGCCACGTTCCGTCAGGCTGTTGAACTGCTTTTGATCGACCAGCCCCAACATCTGAACCTGCATCAGGTTCAGTAAGTTGCATCGTGGCACCCCAGTCTTTATCCACCATTAATTTTGCAATCTTTTTCTGCTCTTCGGTGCCCAAGTAATAAGCAACATTTGCGAATGAGGATCCCGATGCATAAATATGAATTGCAGGATTTGAACCCAAAATCATTTCCGCGATCGCCCAACGAATCGAAGGTGGTGTGGACATTCCTCCGATTTCAACTGGTGCGTCTAAACGCCACCATTCGTTATCGATATAAGCTCGATAGGACTTTTTAAAACTTTCCGGAAGCGTGACAGAGCCAGTTGATTTATCGAATGTTGTTCCCAAACGATCGCCTTCGACGAATGACGCCGCGAGATCATTTTCAGCCAATCGTTTGATTTCCTCAAGCATGCCCATCGCAGTCGGGCGATCCATATCTTTATAAATTGAGCGTCCCATGACACTTTCACGCTCAAGTAAGTCAAAGAGGCAGAATTCAATGTCGCGGAGATTGGCTGTGTAATGGCTCATGGCGTAATAATGCTACTCGTGGGTAACTTAATCAACATCCCCCGCTCAGATAGGGTCTGCCCATGCTTCTAAGTGACCGCGATATACGTGCAGAATTGACGGCAGGCCGCGTCAAAGTTGAGCCATTTGAAGAAAAGATGGTCCAACCATCCTCAGTGGACGTCCGCCTAGATCGCTTCTTCCGTGTTTTTGAGAATCACAAGTACGAGTCCATCGATCCATCAATTGAACAATCTGAACTAACCCGCGAAATTGCGGTGGGAGCCGATGATTTCTTTATTTTGCACCCAGGAGAGTTTGTTCTTGCAAGCACATACGAAGTGATCACACTTCCAGACGATATCGCCGGGCGCCTTGAAGGAAAGTCTTCACTTGGCCGCCTTGGATTACTTACACACTCAACTGCGGGATTTATTGATCCCGGATTTAGCGGGCACATCACCCTAGAACTTTCCAACGTTGCCAATCTCCCAGTGAAGCTCTTTCCAGGAATGAAGATTGGGCAACTTTGCCTCATCAAACTCTCATCTCCTGCAGAGCACCCTTACGGTTCAGCACTCTATGGTTCTAGATATCAAGGCCAACGTGGACCCACAGCTTCTAAATCTTGGTTGAACTTTCATAAATCAGTCGTAGAGTAGAGGGTATGAGTACAACCTTAATTATCGTTGCAGCAATACTAGTCATCGCTTTAATCTGCGTCGCAGGATACAACAGACTTGTACGACTTAATGTTTCTGTTGACGAAGCATTTGCTCAAATTGAAGTTCAACTTAAGCGTCGTAGTGATTTAATTCCAAATTTAGTAGAAACCGTTAAAGGTTATGCAGCGCACGAGAAAAGCACATTTGATGCAGTGGTTGCTGCTCGAGCCCGTTCAACAAGTGCAACAACAATCACTGATGTCGCGGCCGCTGACGGGGCAATGACGCAAGCGCTACGTGGATTGCTCGCCGTTGCTGAGGCATACCCGGACCTCAAGGCATCAGCGAATTTTCTATCACTTCAGGAAGAGTTGTCGACGACAGAGAACAAAGTTGGATTTTCTCGTCAGTTCTATAACGATAATGTGCGCTCGCTCAATAGTGCGGTAAAAACCTTTCCATCAAACCTCTTTGCAAATCTAGCTAAAGTTACATCACGAGCATTTTACGAAGTGGATGACCCTTCAGATCGCAAGGCTCCAAACGTAAAGTTCTAGTATGAATTTTCGAAAAATCCAAGCCGCAAATAAACGAAAAACATTCGAGCTTCTTTTTGGAATGGGTTTGCTCGTTGGAGCCGTTGTTTATGCCGCACTTACATATTTTGGAAAGACCGGCATTGGAATAGTTCCATTTGCTGTTGGAATTGCGTTGATTTCGGTATGGGGTTCTTATTGGGCATCCGACACAATCGTTTTAACAATGACTGGCGCTAAAGAGATTGTGGAATCAGAGAATCCAAAACTCTTTGATTTAATTCATGAAGTTGCCATTGCAAGCGGTTTGAAAATGCCAAAAGTGGCCATAGTTCAAGATTCGGCTCCTAACGCATTTGCTACAGGGCGAAATCCAGATAAAGCCCTCATTGCTTTTACAACAGGAATTCTCGATGTGATGGATAGAGAAGAACTTCAAGGTGTTATTGCTCACGAATTGAGTCATGTAGCAAATCGCGACACTTTGGTTTCTGCAGTGGCAGCGACAACAGCCGGAGCAATCGCGATTTTAAGTGACTTCCTTACTCGCATGATGTGGTTTGGTGGAGGGCGAGGCGATGATCGAGAAAACAATCAAAATCCTTTAGCCCTTATCTTCTCTCTCGTTATTTTGATTCTGGCGCCCCTTGCCGCGATATTGCTTCGTTCTGCAATCTCGCGTCGGAGGGAAGCGCTTGCGGATGCAACCGCTGTTTCTTTTACCCGGAACCCAACAGGTCTGCGCAGAGCACTAGAAGTTTTGGCTGTAGATAATACTGTTGTGCAACAACACTCAACGGCTGTTGCGCACATATGGATTGAGTCACCGCTAGATGGAAGCTCGGTCTCTAAATTGTTTAGTACTCATCCACCGATAGAAGAACGAATCGCAACTCTTAGACGTATGGAAGCGAATCCAGAAACTTATTAATCGTTATGGATTGGGAAGTGAAGAGTAAAGGTAGACCCTTTTCCAACTTCTGAGTTCAATGTAATTGAGCCACCGTGAGCTTTCATAACTGCATCAACGATAGAAAGCCCCAGACCAGACCCTTCACCACCAGAACGAACACGTGATGGATCAGCGCGATAGAACCTCTCAAATATTTTCTCTTGAATTTCTGGCGACATTCCTGGCCCGTTGTCATGAACAGAAATTGCTTTTTCATCATCTGTTGCGCTTACTGAAACAGTAATTGGCGTTCCAGAAGGAGTGTGAGTTCTTGCATTTGCAAGTAGATTTTGGAGCGCCTGATGAATGTGGATTTCATCCCCTAAAACATAATTTTCATCATCGGTTATTTCAATTGTGATTGGGTGATGTGGTCCAGCCGCTATCGCCGACGCTACACATTCGCTCACAACCTTATTTATGTCAACCGCCTGCTGATTAAATTGTGGAGCTTGATCCATGCGAGCAAGTAGGAGTAGGTCTTCAACGAGTGAACTCATGCGAATAGATTCTTTTTCAATTCGCCCGACTAGTTCCTTTGTTTTCTCTTCACCACTCACTGCGCCCTGGCGGTGCAGTTCAGCAAAGCCGCGAATGGCAGTAAGAGGTGTACGAAGTTCATGTGAAGCATCTGCGACAAAACGGCGAAGGCGCGATTCAGAAGCAATACGAAGCGCGAAAGATTCTTCAATGCGTCCCAACATGGTGTTGAGTGAAGCAGAGAGTCTTCCCACTTCTGTACTTTCATCAACTTTAGGAAGACGTGCGGAATAATCACCATCTGCAATCGCGGCCGCAGTATGCTCAACTTCTCTTAAAGGACGGAGTGAAATCCGAATTATCCAACGCGCCAGTAATGCAATTAATAGGAGAACAATCAAAGTCACAAGAATAAAGAATCCTTGAAGTTGTTGTTCTGTCGTCTCAACACCGGCAAGAGAAGTAGAAATTACAACGCTTCCAAGTCCTGACGGCAATATCTTTGCGATAGCACGAAAATTGGGGCGGTCTCCAACACCCTGAATTGTGAAGGGGACTCCATTTGTTGCTTGGACTTGTTCGGCCGTGAGGTTTGCAAATGAAGAGGTCTGTGTTCCAAGAGTGCTCGACATCTCACCACCGAGGGTACCCACTGTATTTCCCTTTAAATCAAGCAATGTAACCATTGTTGACGTTGGAACATTTCGAAGTGGTCGAACAGGACGAAATGCCTGGCTATCGTCATTTTGAGTCGTAGCCGCATCTATACCTGCGCGATCTAACCTTGAAAGAGAACCATTTGTAATATCTGTGAGCTGAGAATCCACTTGCTTAACGAGATAAGAACGGAGCGCAGTGTTGGCAGCAAAATCAGATGCCCCAATTCCTATTGCAGCTACGGCAACAGTCGCCAACAACAATCGATTGCGAAGGCTCCAATTACTAAAACTTATTCTCATCAGAGAGGAAGGTTACTTCTTTGGAGGCATTCTCATGCGATAACCAACTCCACGAACGGTGTGAATTAGCGCAGGTTCATAGATATCAATCTTCTTTCGAAGGTATGAGACATATGTTTCAACTATTCCAGCATCACCGCGGAAGTCGTATTGCCATACGTGATCCAAAATCTGTGACTTGCTAACCACCCGATCAGCATTAATCATTAAATAGCGGAGAAGTAGAAATTCCGTAGGGGAGAGATCAATCATGTGACCTGCGCGTCTTACTTCATGAGTTGCTTCATCAAGTTCAAGATCTGCGAAGCGGACCTTCTCTTCGTCCACATCAACTTCGACTGCGCCAATTCGGCGAAGTAGTGCGCGGAGTCGTGCAACTAGCTCTTCTAAGCTAAATGGCTTTGTAACATAATCATCTCCACCAATTGTGAGTCCTTGAATTTTATCTTCGACCGTATCTTTTGCTGTCAGGAATAGAACTCCAACGCTATGACCATCGATGCGAAGTTGGCGACAGACATCAAATCCATTTGTATCAGGGAGCATCACATCAAGAATAAGTGCGTGCGGTTTAAATTCTTCAGCAACTCGAAGTGCTTCTGCGCCAGTTGCTGCGGTGCGAACATCGAATCCGACAAAACGGAGGCTTGTTGCGATGAGATCGCTAATACTGTTTTCGTCATCAACAACAAGAATGCGCGAGGTGGTTGATGGGGCGGTTGTGCTCTTTGATGTCTGGGGTGCTCTTTGGAGTGATGTTGTCATGGCAGCAATATTCTCTCTCATTCTGGGGGTTTCCTGAGAATGAAGTGAGGGGCTACTGCTAATTAAAGGCAGAAGTTATCCACAGAGATTATCCCCATGTGGAGGAATTACAGCGGTGTAGTTCGCTTAAAAAGCTAGCGCCATTTTGTTGCGAGGGTAAAACCAGCTCCAATGAAGCCAAATCCCACAACCATATTCCAAGCCCCGATATGAGGGATTGGGTAGAGCGTGCCTGAGATGTAGAAGACAACAATCCAGAAAAGACCGACGAGAAAAGCGGCAACCATGGCTGGAGCGAGCCAGCGTGGGCTCTCTTCTGGCACGAATGGGGCTAGTTCTTGAACTTCCACCTCGTGATGGTGCTTCTCTTTTACCTTCTTGCGCACTTTGGATTTAGGCATGGCGCAAGGTTACTACAGAATAGGGGTATGGGAAGAGCAGCAAACGGACGGGCAAAGATCCTTGTAGTGGATAACTACGACTCCTTTGTTTTTAACCTCGTGCAATATTTAGGCCAAATCGGAGCCGAATGCGTTGTTCTCCGTAATGATGCAGTAAAGCCAGAAGATGCTGCGGGATATGACGGCGTCTTAATTTCACCTGGACCTGGAACTCCAGAAGAAGCTGGCGTAAGTATCCCAATGGTGAAATATTGCGCAGAACATAAGATTCCACTTTTCGGAGTTTGTTTAGGACACCAAGCAATTGGAGTCGCTTTTGGTGGCGTTGTTTCTCGCGCGCCAGAACTTCTTCACGGAAAAACTTCACGTGTTACTCACAAAAACAAAGGTGTTCTTGCCGATCTTCCATCACCGCTTACTGTCACTCGCTATCACTCTCTTTCAATTGAACCAGAAACCATGCCAGAAGAACTTGAAGTGATCTGTGCAACCGATAGCGGAGTTGTTATGGGAATCCAACACAAAACTCTTCCGATTTCCGGAGTTCAATTCCACCCTGAATCAGTTTTAACAGAACACGGACATCAGATGTTGGGAAATTGGTTGGTCGCTTGTGGAGATGCAGAAGGCCGTAAACGCTCTGAAGGACTTTCGCCTGTCGTTATTAAATCTTAAGAATTTTTATTTACAGTCAACGTAATTATTGAACCAATATTTGCCGAGGTTCCTGCATCAGGAGCCTGCGCTAGCACTGTATCGATTGGCTTATCTGCTTGGTAAGCGTAAATAATTCTCGACAAGAAACCGCCTTGTGTGAGAACGGTTTGTGCTTCAATTTCAGATAATCCCAACAATTGCGGGACTTGAACTTGGCCACTTGAAATTTGCAGAATGACACCACTGCCCGCAGCAACGGTTGTTCCTGGTACGGGATCTGATTGCAAAATCATTCCAGGTGCCTGATTTGAATCGATAGGTTGTGTGCGTGATATAACGAGACCTGCAGCTGCGAGTGAAATTCGCGCTTCTTCTAAACTCTTACCAACAAGGTCGACAGGAACCACCGTATCGCCAGCACCATCAGAAATTGTGAGGGTTACAGCGCTTCCTTTTTGAACTTTTGATGCGGGGAGTGGAAGTTGTGAAGCAATTCGATCCTTTGGAATATGTGCATCCGGGGCGCGTTGAACCGTCACAGTAAACCCATTGAGGAGTGCACGCGCATCTTGTTCAGATAATCCAACAACGTTGGGAAGCTCCAAGCCCACAGAAACGCTCTTTGAATTAAAGCTGACAAACGATGCGCCGACGCCGCCAACCAATAAAAATATAAGTCCTGCAATGAGCGAAGTTCTTTTCCTGTTAATTCGCCGAATTTTTGTGGTGACCGGTTCACCCTTTCTGGCGTGCTTAACATCTTCAAGCATGGCTCCGGCATCTTGATATCGATGTGCAGGATCCTTGGATAGTGAAACAGAAATGATGGTGTCGATATCTTTTTCGAGATTCTCAACAAAGTCTGAAGGCGGAACATGTTGGCCTGAGACATGTTGATATGCAATCGAAACGGGAGTATCGCCAGTGAAAGGGGGTTCTCCAACGATTAGTTCATAAAGCAAACAACCAACAGAGTAGATATCGCTTCGTCGATCTGCAATTTCTCCAGTAGCTTGCTCAGGAGAAAGATATTGCGCAGTTCCAACAATATTCCAGGTGCTAGTCATGGTTGCACCCACATCAGAAAGTGCGCGAGCGATACCAAAATCCATCACCTTTATATCGCCAGATTCTGTAATCATTACATTGCCGGGCTTGATATCTCTATGAATAATTCCCTTGCGATGAGAATATTCGAGAGCTTCCAGGATTCCAGCAGTGATGTCGAGCGCCCGATTAATGGAAATCAACTCATCACTCTGCAGAAGATCTCTTAAAGTTCGCCCGTTGACCAATTCCATAACAATGTATGAGTTGGCGCCATCTTCTCCAGAGTCGTACACGGCGACAATTCCGGCGTGGCTCAATCCAGCAGCTGCAAGAGCTTCTTTTCTAAAGCGTGCAATAAAGGCCGGGTCTCTTGCAAGATCACTTCGTAAAATCTTTATTGCAACTTCGCGATTTAGGCGCGTATCTGTTCCGCGGAATACGTCAGCCATGCCGCCAGAGCCAATCATTTCCCCGACTTGATATCGATCGCCCAGTATCTTCTTCACAATGCGGCACCAATCAATTGAATTTGCGCATGTGGAAGCTCTTCAACGATTTCGGCCCAAAGAATCGTGATGTTATCAGGGGCGCCTTTCTTCTTTGTGGCGTCAACGAGGGCATCAAGAAGATCTTCTTTTTTATCCTGATATTTCCTGATCACTTCTGAAATTTCATGATCAGAGAGAACGCCATTGAGCCCATCACTGCACAATAAATATTGATCCCCAATTTCTGCTGTGAAAACAACCAGAACTGGATCAATCCCACTGTCGCCCATTAAAGCTTGAGTAAGTAGAGATCTTTGAGGATGGCTCAGTGCTTCTTCGGGGGTAATTCGCCCCTGAGCAATTAATTCTTGCATCACAGTGTGGTCGACACTTAATTGGATGAGTTTGTTTTCTTTCCATTGGTAACAACGCGAATCTCCAATGTGCAGAAGTTCGACTGAATGTGCACCGAGGTGAAGGGCGGTCAGAGTTGTTCCCATCCCAGCCAACTTTGGGTTCGACTCAACCTCACTTGCAATATTGTCATCAATTGATAATGAAATATTCATTAATAAATCTTCACGAGATTCAGTATCCAGCGCTCCGTCGTTTAGTACCTCACTCAAACCTTTAAGCGCATCTATCGCAATTTTTGAAGCAACTTCTCCACCCGCGTGCCCACCCATTCCATCCGCAACAGCAACAAGGCGGGAGGAAATCAAGGCTGAATCTTCGTTTCCATCGCGAACCAACCCAACATCAGTGCGGGAGCGCACTCTGAAGGAGCGGGCGGTGTTAGACATAGTGAAAGTGTAGGTTAGGTCTATGAATTCTGGATATATCGATCTACGAGGCCATCAGACTTGGTCAGTCGAATATGCCAATAATGGCCAACCTTTGCTCTTGTTGCACGGTGGACTTAGCGCGAATGAAGACTGGGATTCCTACATTCTGCCTGCGGTTGAGAAAACTCATCATGTATTTGGGTATGACCGCTGCGGCCACGGACGAACAGGAATACGAGAGGGTTACTATCATTTTGAATTCCAACGCGATGAGGCGATTGCCTATTTAGAAGATGTTGTTAAGGGACCAGCACATATTGTTGGGTATAGCGATGGTGGAATCATCGCGCTATTGGTTTCTCTCAAGCGACCAGATTTAGTGAAATCTATGGTTCTCATTGGCGCTAACTACCACTGGAATTCAGGTGGCTTGGTATTTGATGAAAACACAGAAATAGTGTGGGATGAAGAAGAGAAAGCAATGTGGAGTTCGCGCTCGCCCGATCCGATTGAAGTGGGTATCGCGACTGTGAAGAAAGCATTTGGAATTTGGTCGAAAGAACCAAACATGACCCTTGAGCAACTTTCAACAATTTCCTGCCCAACACTTGTGATGTCGGGGGACGATGAGCCTCATAGCAATCACCACACTGTTGAACTTTATGAAGCCTTGCAAGACGGCCGCTTGGCCATTGTTCCTGGAACTTCACATTTCGTTATTAAAGAGAAGAACGAACTTGTTGTCGCGATACTGATTGATTTCTATTCAAATTTGGCTTTCCCAATTACCAAGTGGCCAAGATTGCGAAAGGGTAAACTTCCGCAGTGACTAGATATTCCTATCTCGGCCCAGAAGGCACGTTTACTGAAGCGGCTCTTCGTCAGATAACGAGCGAAAATGATCTGCTTACCCCATATGGAAATGTGACCGCCGCCCTTGAAGCTGTGCGCACTGGCGCGGTTGATAAAGCTTTGGTTCCGATCGAAAATTCTATAGAAGGTGTTGTTGCGCGAACACTCGATGAACTCGCCCTTGGCGATGCGTTAGTAATTTCGGCCGAAACCATTCTTCCAGTTTCTTTCTCTCTCATGACTTTACCGGGAAATGAAGAAAATGAAATTAGGAAGATTGCCACACACCCACACGCTGAGGCTCAGACTCGCGCTTATATTGCGCAGAATTATCCACATGCAGAAATGATTGAAACCCCATCGACAGCAGCAGGTGCGCAAGGGTTGATTAAAGGGAATTACGATGCAGCAATTGCTGCAAAAATTGCTGCGGAGAAATATGGTTTAAAAATTCTTGCGGAAAATATCGGCGACAATGAGGGTGCCATAACTCGCTTTGTTGTCGTGGAGAAACCAGGACATTTGCCAGCACCGACTGGAGCAGATCGCACTTCACTTGTGGCCTATATAGATATTGACCACGCTGGAGCGCTCTTGGAAATACTTACAGAATTTGCAAAGCAAAAAGTAAACCTTACTTTTATTCAATCACGTCCCACAGGTCGACAACTCGGTCATTATCACTTCATCATTGATGCCGAGGGCCATATTCACGATGCGCCGGTGAAGGCCGCTTTCGATGGATTGCGCAAAATATGCAATGACATTCGATTCTTGGGTTCATATCCACGCACACGATAGACTCGCACCGTGATTGATCTTAAAACGCTCCGGGACAACCCCGACCTTATTCGCAACTCGCAAAAGGCACGTGGGGAGAACGTTGATTTAGTGGATCAACTTATTGAGGCAGATGACCTTCGTAGAACAGCTATTAATGACTTTGAGGCATTGCGCGCCGAGCAGAATGTTTTATCTAAGAGTGTGGGATTGGCGAAGGGTGATGAAAAAACTAAACTTCTTGAAAATGCGAAGGAACTCGCCGGCAAAGTAAAAGCCGCAGATACAAAGCGCGCTGAATTAGAAGAAGCATCCAAGAAAATACTTCTACAAATTTCAAACATTATTGATTCTTCGACTCCCGTTGGCGGGGAGGCAGATTTTAAAGTTCTTGAACACGTTGGGACACCCCGTGATTTTGGAGTTGAAGGTTTTGAACCAAAAGATCACGTTGAGTTGGGGAAAATTTTAAAGGCGATTGATACCGAGCGCGGCGCAAAAGTTGCTGGTTCTCGTTCTTATTACTTAACTGGCGTGGGCGCACTTCTTGAATTCGCAATGGTGAATTACGCAATTTCACAAGCAGTTAAATCTGGATTCACACCTGTAATTCCACCAGTTTTGGTAAAGCCACCAGCCATGGAAGGAACAGGATTTCTTGGGCAAGCGGCAGAAAATGTTTATCATCTTGAAGAGGATGATGTTTATTTGGTTGGAACATCAGAAGTTCCCCTGGCTGCGTATCACATGGATGAAATTATTGATGTTGAAAATGGACCTATACGTTATGCCGGGTATTCATCATGTTTTAGACGCGAAGCAGGAACTTATGGCAAAGATACCCGCGGGATTATTCGCGTGCACCAATTTGATAAAGTTGAAATGTTTACCTTCTGCAAGCCAGAAGAAGCACAAGCTGAGCATGCACGTTTACTACAGTGGGAAAAAGATTTTCTTAATGCAATGGAAATTCCTTATCGCGTGATTGATGTGGCTTCAGGAGATCTTGGTTCGTCAGCCATTCGTAAATTTGACTGCGAAGCGTGGGTTCCAACTCAAAGCGCCTATCGAGAAGTAACAAGCACTTCCAATTGCACAGAATTTCAAGCGCGACGCTTAAATATTCGTTACAAGACTGAGGACGGAACAAAGGCCGTAGCAACACTAAATGGAACACTTGTAGCAATTCCACGCATGATTGTTGCGGTTCTTGAAAATCATCAAAACGCTGACGGTTCGGTCAATGTGCCAAAAGCACTTCGTCCATTCCTTGGTATGGACGCACTTCTTCCCGCATGAGCATTCCTGGGAAGCGCCCAAAATTAATTGGAACCGATCTTGACGGCACGATTGTTCGAGATTACTCAGGGGTTTCAAAGCGCACCGTAGAAGCTTTCCAACGCGCTCACGAAATGGGTATTGAAATCTTTTATGTGACAGGCCGACCTCCAAGATGGATGCCTGAGATTCGAGAGACTTTCGGTCTTGGAAATGCGATTTGTGCAAACGGCGCAATTTTATTTGACCTTATGAACGATCGAGTTTTAGAAGAGTGGTTAATGCCAATTGACGAGCAGAAGGAAGTTGTAAAAATTCTTCGTCAACATATTCCAAATATATCTTTTGCAATCGAGTACAAAAATGAGTTTCATCACGAGGTCGCATATGTTCCTCGTTGGGACGTCGGAGTTGATTTAGAACCAGTTGAGAAAATTGAAGAAAAGATGACACAGCCAGCTTTTAAGATGCTTGCGCGTTGCTCTAACTACGACCTCACATCAGATCAAATGCTTCTTATCGCTCATCAAGTGGTTGGGGAATTAGCAACCGTTACGCACTCCAATCCATCTGAATCAATTCTGGAAATTTCAGCAATCGGCGTAAGTAAAGGTGAAACTCTTTCCAAGATGGCAGCTCGAGCTGGGATTGGTCCAGAAGATGCCGTCACATTTGGGGATAATCCAAATGATTTCTCAATGCTGCGATGGGCTCATCGTTCATGGGCTATGGGCGATGCCCACCCTGAGACGAAGAATCACGCGAAATCTGTGGCCGATCTGCATACAGAAGATGGTGTCGCCAAGGTGATTGAGCAACTGCTCGAACTGCCTGAATAGAATTTTGAGTACTTCCACTCAGCCGGTAAGTTTGCCCACGGAGGGCTCGCATAGCGGCCGAGTGCACCGGTCTTGAAAACCGGCAAGGGAAACCTTCGTGGGTTCAAATCCCACGCCCTCCGCCAGTAAAAAGAATAAAGCAAGCGCAGGTGGCTGACTTCACAGCCCCTGCGCCTCCTTCTATCTAGCGCGTATCTCGATGGCTCGGCAGAATTACGCCATGGCTACAGGCGTATTTTCTCAAGGACGAGCAAAGATTTCCGAGCGCACGTTGCGCACCGACAAATGGTGGATTCAACCCCTCATCACCTTTGGGGTTCTCTTCTCATTTATTATTTATGCAACATGGCGCGCATTTGAAGGTGCGCACTATTACGCAGAACCTTTGATCTCTCCTTTCTATTCACCGTGCCTCACAACCGACTGTGTAAACGGTTCTTCACTTCTTGGAACTCCATTCGGCCACATTGTTCTATTTGGAATGGCGCTCTCACCCGCATTTATTATTTTGATCTTCCCTCTCGGATTCCGAATGACTTGTTATTACTATCGCAAGGCTTACTTCCGTTCCTTCTGGATGTCTCCACCTGCATGTGCAGTTGCTGAGCCTCATGCCAAGTACACGGGAGAAACAAAAGCACCATTGATCGTAAACAATGGTCACCGCTACTTCTTCTACATTGGTTTGGTATTTAACACACTCCTTACTATTGATGCATTTCTCGCATTTAAAAATCCACAAGGCCAATGGGGCCATATGAGCATCGGAACTGTTGTGCTTCTTTTGAACGCAACATTCTTATGGGGCTATTCCGCTTCATGCCACTCATGTCGCCACGCGATTGGTGGTCGACTTCGCCACTTCTCCAAGCATCCAATCCGCTATAAAGCTTGGACAATCGTTACTAAACTCAATACAAAACATCAGAATTTTGCCTGGGTCTCTTTGATCTGGGTTGCATTCTCTGATTTCTTTGTACGTATGGTTTCACTTCACCCAACCTGGAATAAATACTTCTTTTAATCGGAGCTAATGACATGACACTTGAAAAACATAAGTACGACGTCGTCATTATTGGCGCCGGTGGAGCAGGATTACGCGCGGCTGTAGAAGCGCGTGAAGCTGGTCTCTCTGTTGCAATCGTCTGCAAATCCTTGTTTGGCAAAGCCCACACCGTAATGGCCGAAGGCGGCGCGGCTGCTTCAATGGGTAACGTCAATGACAACGATAATTGGATGGTTCACTTCCGTGACACAATGCGCGGAGGCAAATTCCTCAATCATTACCGTATGGCTGAACTACATGCCAAAGAGGCCCCCGATCGTATTTGGGAGCTTGAAATGTGGGGAGCGCTCTTTGATCGCACAAATGAAGGCAAGATTTCTCAGCGCAATTTTGGTGGGCACGAATACCCAAGACTTGCTCACGTAGGAGATCGCACCGGTCTTGAACTTATTCGCACTATGCAACAGCGCATCGTTGCTCTTCAGCAACAAGATGCAAAAGAGCATGGCGATGCAGAGAAGAATATGAAAGTTTTTGCTGAAGTAACAATCACTGAGATTCTCAAAGAGAATGGCAAGATTGCTGGAGCGTACGGATATCGCCGCGAATCTGGTTCCGAAGTTCTATTTGAAGCTCCTGCAGTTGTAATTGCAACCGGCGGAGTCGGCAAGACATTTAAAATTACTTCCAATTCTTGGGAAGGCACGGGAGATGGTCACGCCCTGGCACTGAAAGCCGGAGCGAACTTGGTTGATATGGAATTTTTGCAATTCCACCCAACAGGAATGGTTTGGCCTCTTTCTGTTAAGGGAATTCTTGTTACAGAGTCTGTTCGCGGAGAAGGTGGAATCCTCACAAACTCACTCGGCGAACGTTTCATGTTCAAATACATCCCGGATGTGTTTATTGATAAGTATGCCGATAATGAAGCAGAAGCGGATCGTTGGTATGAAGATCAAGACAACAACCGCCGTCCACCTGAACTTCTTCCACGTGATGAAGTTGCTCGCGCGATTAATAGCGAAGTAAAAGCAGGCCGCGGGACAGAGCATGGCGGGGTATTCCTCGATGTTTCAAAGCGTTTATCTGCTGAAGTAATTAAGAAGCGTCTGCCTTCAATGTGGCACCAGTTCTACGAATTAGCTGGAGTAGATATCACTAAGGAGCCAATGGAAGTTGGTCCAACGTGTCACTACGTTATGGGTGGAGTTGAAGTAGAGCCAGATAGCGCCGCCGCAGTTGGCGTTCCTGGACTCTTTGCAGCTGGTGAGGTTGCTGGCGGAATGCATGGCTCCAATCGACTTGGTGGAAATTCACTGACAGATCTTTTGGTGTTTGGACGTCGTGCCGGTAAAGGCGCCGCCGATTACGTTAAAGCTAATGGTGCAAACCCAGTAAGTGATTCTGCAATTCAAAAGGCAGCCTCAAAAATAGAGGCACCATTTGCAAGAACAGGTGGAGAAAATGCCTACACCTTGCACCAAGAGCTGCAGGAGATCACACATAACCTCGTAGGAATTATTCGTACCGGAGCGGAACTGACGGAAGCTATTGAAAAAATTGCTGATATCCGCCGGCGAAGCGGCAATATCTCTGTAACCGGTGATCGTAAATTCAATCCAGGATTCCATCTGGCTTTCGACCTCGACAATATGTTGCTCGTGGCCGAGAGCACTGCGAAATCTGCTCTGCTTCGCGAGGAATCACGAGGCGGACACACTCGCGATGATTTCCCAGGAATGAATGCAACCTGGCGCCAGGTTAACCACATTGCAAGCTTCGATGGAGATAAAGTGAGCATTAAATCCCAACCACTACCAGTAATTCCTAAAGAGCTCTTTGATCTCTTTGACGTACACGAACTTGAGAAGTACATGACATCGGCTGAAATTGCGAAAGGTGGTTCCAACTAATGGCACGCACACTCAAACTAAGAATTTGGCGCGGCGATGACAAGACGGGTGGTCTTCAAGATGTCACCGTTGAGGCAAACCATGGCGAAGTGGTTCTCGACATCATTCACCGTGTTCAAGCAACACAGATGGGTGACCTTGCTGTTCGTTGGAATTGCAAAGCGGGTAAGTGTGGCTCTTGTTCAATGGAAATTAACGGAAAGCCGCGTCTTGCTTGCATGACTCAGGTTGCCTCATATCCTGAAGACGAAGTCATCACAATTACTCCACTTCGCGCATTCCCAGTGATTAAAGATCTTGTTACAGATGTATCTTTCAATTATAAGAAAGCTATGGAGATTCCTGCGGTTGTAATGCCTGAGGGCATGAAGCCAGGAGAGCCACGCATGCAGCAAGTCGATGTGGAGCGCTCACAAGAGTTCCGTAAATGCATTGAATGTTTCTTGTGTCAGAACACTTGTCACGTAATTCGCGATCATGAAGAGAACAAGAAATCATTTTCTGGTCCACGATTCTTCATCCGTATCGCTGAACTCGATATGCACCCACTGGACATGCTCCGTAATCGCAAGAAGACGGCTCAAGAAGAGCACGGTCTTGGTTTTTGCAATATCACCAAGTGCTGCACTGAGGTCTGCCCAGAGCACATCAAGATCACCGACAATGCCATCATCCCTATGAAGGAGCGCGTTGCAGACGAGAAGTACGACCCAGTTCGTTGGCTTGGTTCAAAAATTCGCCGTCGCGAGGAAGTGCTTTAATAGCAATCTAGTACCCTTGAGGAATGAAACTATTCATTCGTTGGGCGGTAATGGCACTGTCTGTTTGGGTTTCCACGTTAGTTATCCCTGGCATAAAAGTTCATGGTGGTGCATGGAGTTATTTCTGGGTCGCCTTAGTATTCGGATTAATTAACACCTTCATCGGATCCTTGCTTAAGGTATTAACACTTCCTGCAGTTATCCTCTCTCTCGGTCTCTTCATTTGGGTAATTAATGCAGCAATGTTGGAATTAACCGCACGCTGGAGCACAGCTCTCGACATAACGAGTTTCTGGTCTGCTCTCTTCGCAGCACTAATTATTAGCGTTGTTTCTTCAATGTTGAATCGCACTGTCAAGAAAGTGGGCGGGGCAGATAAATATTAAGAGCGTTGCTGTTGTTTCACTAGGCGGCATTGTTGGTTCCCTCGCTCGATGGGGCGCTTCACTTCTTTTTGTAGATAGAGGCTTTCCTTGGGCAACCTTGCTAGTCAATTACATTGGTTCTGCTGTTCTTATGACGCTTCTTCTTTTTGTTCGCCACCATAAGAGTCCAAAATGGTGGTGGCGTCCGGCGCTTGGCGCAGGTTTTTGCGGAGGATTTACAACATATTCAGCATTTGCGCTAAAGATAGATCAATACTTTCAAGTTCATAATTATGGTTCGGCTCTAACGTATGCACTTGCTTCACTTTTAGGAACTTATCTCATAGTTCTAGTAACCCACGAAGCCCTTAAGAATAAGTGGGTTAAGCCATGAGAGCCGTATTTGTTGCACTAGGTGCCGGAATAGGAGCGCCTCTTCGATATCTTATTGATCAAGAAGTGAAGAAATTGCATCGCTCGTTGATTCCTGTTGAAACACTTTTCATTAATACAGTTGGGTCATTTGTCCTAGGGTTGATGATTAATTCTCATGGAAATTGGCTTTTAATCATCGGCACAGGTTTCGCAGGCGCATTTACCACGTGGTCTACATTTGCAGTTGAAACTCATCACTTACTCAAACATAAACACAGAAAAAAGGCACTGCTGTACTTGGCGCTAACCCTTGTTTGTGGAATCAGCGCAGCGGCCCTCGGCGTAAAACTAGCGAGCTAGCTTCTTAACCCACTTTTCGATTGCATCTGGAGTTCTTGGAATTCCTGCGCTGAGATTTATATTTCCATCTTTTGTCACAAGAATGTCATCTTCAATTCGAACGCCAATGCCACGGTATTCAGGCGGCACAAACTCATCATCCGGATGAATGTAGATTCCTGGCTCAACCGTCAAGATCATGCCAGGCTCCAACTTTGCCAACGTGTAATTCTCGCGTCGTGCTTGCGCGCAATCGTGTACGTCGATGCCGAGCATATGCCCGGTGCTATGTGGCATCCATCGGCGATGTAGTCCACTTGTTGCCTTCAAAGATTCCTCGGGAGGTAATGGGAGTACGCCAAGCTCAGCCATTCCATACGCCACAACGCGCATGGCAGCCTTATGAAAATCTCCAAAGTCTGCCCCAGGTTTCACAGCCTTAATTCCTGCATCAGCCGCCTCTAGAACAATCTCATATATGCGGCGTTGTTCTTTTGAGAACTTTCCATTAATGGGAACAGTGCGGGTGATATCTGCTGTGTAATACGCATCCGTTTCCGCCCCGGCGTCAATAAGGATTAGATCACCCTTCTTAACTTGGCCATCGTTTCGAATCCAATGCAGAATACATGCATGAGATCCAGAAGCAACAATTGATGGGTATCCAATGTCATTTCCTTCAACGCGGGCACGACTAAAGAATGCACCCTCGATAACGCGCTCACCCTTTGGTGATTTGATTGCCTCTGGAAATACTTTTAACATGTCATCAAAGCCACGAGCTGTAGTTGCGATTGCTTTTTTCATTTCCGAAATTTCAAATTCATCTTTTACAAGACGCATCTCGGAGAGATGAGTAAGAAAATCTTTATCTTGCACTCTCGTTGTTTTGACAATCGCATCAACAATTTTGTCTTCCCCGCGGACCACGAGAACTTTCTTCTTACCTTTTAAGAAAGCAGGGAGCGTGTCAATGTGACGCACCTTGATTCCGTAGCGCTTTTCTGTCTCTTCCTTAGTCATCCGACGACCAACCCAAAATTCACCATGTCTGGAATTGCGGAAGAATTCATCTTCATCGCGAGGTGAACGAGGGTGAATGAAGAGAAGTGCATCATGCCCTGATTTAGAAGGCTCTAGTACTAATACTGAATCTGGTACCACATCATCTGCGCTGATGCCGGTAAACCATGCAAATGCAGAATGCGCACGAAACTGATAATCACTGTCATTTGAGCGAACCTTCAAATTCCCTGCCGGGATTACTAAACGAACACCCTTATATGCTTTTGATAATTTTGTGCGGCGCTTTTTTGTAAATGGCACAGCTGCGTGCGCAGTTATACCTTCAAGCGGAGAAGGTGCCCACCCTTGCGACATGAAGGTGAGGTGATCTGTGGATGGTGGAATGTCATGAAGGCGAGTGCCCTTGTTGTTGAAAGGCGAGTCCTTCGCTGATGTCATCGTATTTCCTCCAAAGTCTTTCGCATTACAGTTTGATCTGAGTCTAATCCAGTCCAGTACTTGATGCCGATGATTCCTTGGTAAACAAGCATTCCCACTCCATCAATTGTGACAGCCCCTCTTTTTGCAGCCTGCTGCAAAAGGTGAGTGTTTGGCGGATTCACAATCACATCAGAAACAACCATTCCCGAACGGATTGAATCAAAATCGATATCCAACTCTTTTCCTTCAAATTGTTCCATGCCAATAGTTGTGGCATTAACAATGGCATCCACTTCCACAGGAATCGAAAATTTTGGAGTCCATTGAATAAATTCAGCTGTAGCTGAAGTTCTTGTTCTAATTGTGTCAACTAGATCTTCGCCTCGTTCAACGTTGCGGTTCACAACAATGATTTTCTTCGCCTTCACAAGTGCAAGTTCAACTGCGATAGCGCGCGCCGCTCCACCTGCACCGAAAATACATATTGTCTTTCCTTCAGGGCTTAGAACTTCTGAAAAAGCGGTGAGAAATCCTTTTCCATCTGTATTTTCGCCAATCAACTTTCCATCGCGATTAACTACACAATTCACGGCGCCCATAATGGATGCAGACTCACCGAGACCATCTAACATTGGTATCACAGAAACTTTATGTGGGGCCGAAAGGTTAAACCCGAGCCAATTCATCGCTCTTGCCCCAATAACTGCGTCTTGCAATCCGTCAGGAAAAACTTCAGTGTTGATATATCGAATATTTAGATTGGCGGCTTTGTATGCCGCTTCAACCATAGCAACTGTTGGATTGCCATCTGCTGGAGTTGAAAAACTTCCAGTAAGTTTGCTCAAGAAATTGGGTTTGGACATGAATTAAATATAACTTGAATCGAAGTATTACGCTTTAATTAGCTATGGAAAGCTTTTCAGCAGCAGTCGTTGTTATCGGTTCTGGAATTGGTGGGGCCACTACAGCGTTTGCTTTGGCGAAGAAGGGAGTTGACGTGCTTGTTATCGAGCGCGGAGACTACCTACCAAAAGAGCCTGAAAATTGGTCTCCTCAAGCAATCTTTATTGATCAACGTTATAAACCAACTGAAAAGTGGCTTGATGGATCAGGAAAGGAATTTGGTCCAGGAGTTCACTATTTCGTCGGAGGAAATTCGAAGGTTTACGGCGCCGCGCTCCCCAGGTTTAGAGAAGCGGATTTCGGTGAAATTAAGCATTTAGAAGGGATTTCACCAGCGTGGCCATTTACCTATACAGATATTGAACCGTATTACTGCCAAGCCGAAGAACTATATAAAGTGCACAGCACTGCAGGGATTGACCCAACGGATCCTCCGCGAAGTAAGCAATTTCCATTTCCCGCGATCGCGCACGAAGGTTATGTAATTGATTTAGAGAAGCGGTTTCGCAAGATTGGCCTTCATCCATTTCCTAATGCAATGGGAATTGACTTAGGAGAGAATGGTAAATGTATTCGCTGCAGCACATGCGATGGATTTGCATGCAAAGTCGACGCAAAGAGTGATGCGCAAAGTTGCGCACTCGATCAAGCGTTAAAAACTGGAAACGTCCGAATTCTAACAAATTCAAAGGTTGAGCGTTTGGTTGCAGATGAAAGTGGCGAGGCAATTTCACACATTGTTGTTTCAGGAAAAAATGGAGAATTTAGAGTCCATGGACAAAGATTTGTTTTGTCTGCCGGAGCAGTAAACTCTGCGGCTCTCATGCTTAAATCAGGAGTTGGAAATTCCTCCGGCTTGGTTGGGCGAAACTTTATGATGCACATTAATTCCCATGTGGCGACATTCGATCCGATGAGAAAAAATGATCTAACTTTCCAAAAGACCCTCTCGTTTAACGACTGGTACTTCGATGGTGGCAAGGGGTACCCATTAGGTGCTGTCCAACTCATTGGAAAAGTCACAGGTTTAATGATGAAGAGTTTTGCGAAAAAAGTGCCGCTTTCTTTGCTGAACTACATTGCTGACCATAGTGTTGAGTTTGTTTTGATGACGGAGGATTTACCTGATCCCGAAAATAGAATTGAAGTTACAAAAGGCGGTCGAATCCAGGTATTTCTGAAGCAGCGCGGCATGAAAACGCATATGGAACTTCTCAGGAAGGCTAAGCGTTATTTGCGAAAGTCAGGGTACAAAGCAATTTTCCGCCAACCATTTGATATCAGCATGAATTCACATCAATGTGGAACTGTGAAGGCTGGCAACGACCCTCAATCAAGTGTTTTGGACCAGTATTGCAAGTCTCATGATTTGAGCAATTTATATGTCATCGACGGGGGATTTTTCCCATCTTCTGCTGCAATGAATCCAGCATTAACAATTGCAGCCCAGGCCCTGCGGGTTGTCGCAGAATCTGGGCTGGCAAAGGGAATTATTTAGCGAACTGGCTTGAAAGTCTGGTCCTTCTCATCAACAGTGAGTGCACCAGTCATGATTGCCACCACCTGATTCATATCGTGAGTTTTTGGAGTCACAACAGCGGCGCGCTTTCCAAGGCGCTGAATTTGAATACGATCGGCAACCTCAAAAACCTGTGGCATGTTATGTGAAATCAAGATAACAGGAAGACCGCGATCGCGAAGCCTTTCAATCATCTTAAGAACTTGATTAGATTCACGAACTCCAAGAGCGGCAGTTGGCTCATCAAGAATAATAACTTTAGAGCTAAAGGCAGAGGCACGAGCAACTGCGACAGCTTGGCGTTGTCCACCAGAGAGAGTCTCAACTGCTTGGCTGATATTTTGAATAGTGGAAATGCCGAGATCCGCAATGTGATTTTTCGATGCAGCTTTCATAGCGCCGTTGTCCAGCGTTCTAAATACTTTTCCAACCAGACCTGGTCTGCGCAACTCTCTACCGAGGTAAAGGTTTGCTGCGATATCAAGTGCAGGAGCAACTGCCAGCGATTGGTAAACGGTTTCAACACCGGCCCCGCGACCATCCTGTGGCTTTGCAAAGTGCACTTGGTTTCCCTCAAGGAAAATTTCACCCGTGTCAGGCACTTCGGCGCCCGAGAGACACTTAATAAGTGTTGATTTTCCAGCACCGTTGTCACCAACGACTGCTAGAACTTCACCAGGAAACAATTCAAGGCTTGAACCATTGAGAGCGATAACGTTTCCATAGGCTTTTTCTAAGTTAATTGCTTGAAGAATTGGCTGAGCGCTCATTATTTGCGGGCCTTTCTAATCCATTGGTCAATAGTCACGGCTGAGATAATCAAAATACCGACAGCGAGCGTCTGGTAGTAAGGATCAAGCCCGGCAAGTGTTAGGCCGTCGCGGAATACGCCAACGATCACAGCTCCAATAAGTGAACCAATTATTCTTCCGCGGCCACCAAATAGTGACGTTCCCCCGATCACTACAGCAGTGATTGAGTCAAGGTTTAAGTCCTGACCGGAGTTTGGAGAGGCTGCATTAACGCGACCGATGATGATCCAAGCGGTCATTGCAAAAATAAAACCAGCGACTAGGTAGACGCTCATCAAAACGCGATTTGTTTGAATACCAGCAAGGCGCGCAGCTTCAATATCATCACCAGTAGCGTAAACGTGACGACCCCACGCGGTGTAGCGGAGTGCGTAAGCAAGAATTAAATACATTGCAATCATAACGAGCACGCCATAAGTAACGTTAAAAGCGCCGATATGAATTACTTTTCCAAGTGTTAATAAGAATGGATCGACTTCGGTATCGCGAACTGTGCGGCCCTTAGCAAACAAAAGTGTGAAAGCGGTGAATACGTTAAACGTTCCCAAAGTTACGATGAAGGGAGGCAATTTAACCCTTGTGACGAGGAAGCCGTTAAACGCGCCGGCACCTGTACCAACAGCCAGACCGATAATGAATGAGAGTGCGACAGGTACATGGTTTTCAAAGGCTAATTTCGCCATAACCATGGAGGCAAAGATTGCGATTGCCCCGCACGAAAGGTCAATACCTGCGGTCAAAATAATAATTGTTTGGCCAATTGCGATAGAACCAACAACGGCTACTTGCTGTAAAACCAAAGATAAATTGAATGGGTCTTTGAAATTTGGATTTAGGAACCAGAAGACTCCAAGAGAGATAATAAGAACGAGCGCGGGGCTCAGTGTTGGGTACTTATGTAGTGCAACCTGAATTCTTCCCGCCAAAGATTGTTTTTCAGCTTGGTGACTGAATTCGAGTTCAGCGGCTGATTTGGTCAATGTCCACTCCTTTTACTAGCCCTAATTACAATTAAATGAAGAAGGGCGCTTGCCTGTTGGGTAAGCGCCCTTCCCATCAATGATTAGATTTTACCTAATCATTAGATACCTATTAACCCCAAGCGTTAGCTAGGCCATAAGCCGTGTTACGGCTTGGAACTCCAGCTGCAAGTGAGTTAGTAATAAGGGTTACGCCAGTGTTGTAGAAATCAAGTCCTGGTGTGACCTTTGGCTTTGTACCCTTTGT
>SESB01000492.1_pt1 | contig 28322 bp, 23 predicted proteins | sample 3171441 | NCBI WGS metagenome assembly SESB01 (sample SAMN06051867, study PRJNA518727) | freshwater metagenome | biome: subpolar coniferous forest; feature: holomictic lake; material: water; isolation source: holomictic Lake 227, 6 m depth | place: Canada: near Kenora, Ontario | collected... | reverse complement strand
AGAAAAAATACTTGCCGGCCGCTACAAGCCAGGCATGCGATTAGTCCAAGATGAACTTGCTGAAGAATTCCGCGCAAGTAGATCACCCATTCGTGAAGCGCTGCGAATGCTCGAAGCGGACGGTCTTGTAACTATCAAAAGTCACTCTGGCGCATGGATTACCGAATTAAATTTTGCTGAATTTGAAGAGCTATACCAAATACGCGAGCGTGTCGAGCCACTGATGTTGAGATTGAGCATTCCGCATCTCACGACAAAACTTATTAAGGAGTTAGAAATTATTCTTGAAAAACTCAACACGGCGACGACTGTTGAGCAATTCTTGAAATACGACCGTGAATTTCACTTGCTCACCTACGAAGGTGCGATTACTTCATACTTGGGCGAGATTGTGCAGCGAATGTGGAATACAACCCAGCCATACCGCCGTCGTTATAGCCAGATTTTAGAGCGTGAGCACTTCACTTCAGCGCACCTTGAACATACGCTCCTGATGAACGCAATTAAGAGGGCAGACCTAGATGACGCTGAAAGAATCCTTTTCGGACATATTCGACGTACGCGCTTAGAACTTAAAGATATTAAGGAATAATCTTTTCATTGCGGAGGCGATCAAAGAGATTTGTGAATGAATCAAAAGTTACATTCACTTCTTTGAAACCAGCACGACGAGATTTACCCATGTCGGCGAATGTTTCGACTTGGCGGCCAAGGTCAGCATCTGTGTGCCACCACGAGGCAAGGTGAGTTGCTTTGAAGTCTTGTAACCCGTGCTTTGCGACAAGCTTTGTCCAAACTTCATCAGCATCGCCCATCTTCGAATCAAGCGGAGTGATCTGAGCTGGGTATCCTGGATCTTCTAGGCCAAAGTAATCGGCAATGTGCTTCCACAATTGGCGCCAGCGGAATACATCACCATTAACAGTGTTGAATGCTTGATTCTTTGCAGTCTCAGCAGTTGCTGACCACACTGCGTGGCGAGCAAGAATGCTGGCATCAGTTACATCGGTAACTCCGTTGAACTGCTCTGTTGAGCCAGGGAATACAAATGGACGTCCTGTTTCCTTACAAATGCTTGCGTAAATAGCGAGCGTGACACCCATATTCATGACATTTCCAAGCGCGTACCCAATCATTGTGTGTGGGCGATGCACCGACCAAGTGAAATTACGTTCAGCAGCATGCTTGAACAAAATATCTTCTTGGACGTAATAGAAATTTTCAATTGGAAGGCGCTCCTGAGTTTCGCGGAAAGGAGTATCCATTGGGGTAGATGCGTAGGCCTCGAAGGGTCCGAGGTAATGCTTTAAACCTGTAATTAAAACCGCATGTTCGAGCGACTTTGTCTGACGCATCGCTGAGAGAGTGTTCTCGAGCATTGCACCATTTACAGCGCAGTTTTCCGCCTCTGTATTTTGGCGAGACCACGTGCAGAAGAAAAGATGTGAAATTGGAAGACCTTCGATTGCCTTCTCCACGCTTGCCTGATCAAGTACATCGGCATACACATGATTTACGCCTGGGATTGTGATTCCAGGTTTGCGAGATAGGCCATGAACTTTCCAGCCATCTGCCAATAAAACCTGCGCGATGTTGTTACCTGCAATGCCGGTAACACCGACGATAAGCGCCTCTTTAGCCATTGTGAATCCCTTTCGTTGGAGCGAATGTTAGGTGAGACTGTACGAAATGACAATAGAGTGCCAATATCAAGGAAAGTGTTCGTTCACACTTGACACTCATTCGGGGCGGTGTTTCACTTAACTCGCTTTATTTCTACTCCTACGTCTCGAGGAAGCGGCTATGGAAAGACTTGCAGGTACATCAGTAATTATTTCGGGTGCAGGTAGTGGCATTGGGCGCGGATTTGCGCACGCTCTTTCTACAGAAGGTGCCAAAGTTGGCGTTCTGGATCTCAACGAGGCTGCCGCACAAAAAGTTGTCGATTCAATAAATGGATCTGGTGGTGAAGCCATCGCACTTCAGGCGAATGTCTCAAACCGCGCTGAAGTTCGCTCAGCTTTTGAAAAATTTGTTGGGTGGGCAGGAAAACTTGATGTCCTCTTCAATAACGCAGGTTTTAACAAGCCAATGCCTCTCCTGGAAGTAACGGAAGAAAATTGGCATGCAATCATGGATGTCAACGGTCTTGGAGTTCTGATTGGAATTCAAGAGGGCGCCAAGTTAATGATTCCTAATAAGTCAGGAAAAATCATCAATACAGCCTCAATCGCTGGTCGTCAGGGGTATCCATCATTTGCACCATATTGCGCCAGCAAATTCGCAGTAAATGCGCTTACTCAAGCCGGAGCACGAGGGCTTGCCGAGCACAACATCACGGTTAATTCATTCTCCCCTGGAGTTGTTTCAACACCTCTCTGGGATGGGCTCAACAAAGATTTGTACGCAATGGGCGAAGCAAAGACTCCAGAATCAGCAATTGATGAATTCGGTGCAGGAATTCTTAGAGGTCATGCAGCAGCTCCAGAAGAATTGGCGGGGACAGCGGTCTTTCTCGCTAGCAAGGATTCAGACTATATGACCGGCCAAACAATAATGATCGATGGTGGGATGGTGCTCCTCTAATGAAAGCTCTTCAATTTATGTCTCCAAATGTTATGTCAGTCAATAACATTGACATTCCTAGAATCGCAGAGGATGAAGTTCTTCTGGCGAGCCGTGCGGTAGGAATCTGTCACTCAGATATCGAGCTACTTGAGGGTCGCTACATCATTCCGTTCAAGTATCCAGTTATTCCTGGTCACGAATGGACCGGTGAAGTGATGGAGGTCGGTAAGAAAGTTACGACACTCAAAGCTGGAGATCGTGTCGTTGGCGAGTGCGTTATCGGTCAAGAGCACTTCGGTTTCAGTATCAGTGGTGCAATGGCTGACTACTTTGTAGCAAAAGCGGATTGGCTTCACAAGATTCCTGAAAATCTTTCGTACACTCAAGGTGCGCTAGTTGAGCCATTTAGTTGCGGTTATTACGCAACAGTTCGTGCAGACAATCTAGATGGCAGTGACACTGTTGTTGTGTTTGGAGCTGGCCCAATTGGACTTGGCGTTATTGCAGCAAGTGCTGCAAAACGTGCTCGTGTGATTGTTGTTGAACCTTCTGCTGCGCGCGCACAAGTTGCACTTAGCCTAGGTGCTGAAGAAATCGTCGACCCAACAAAGGGTTCTGTTGTTGATCAGGTTATGCAGTTGACCCAAGGTCAAGGTGCATCTGTAGTTATCGACGCAAGCGGACGCCCTGATGCAATGGCACTGACTCTTGAAGTAGCTGGCTTCCGTGCTCGAATTGTAATTATCGGAATAAGTGTCGGTGGAAGTGCGCCAACACAAATGGGGCTTGTCCAATCTAAGGAACTTCAAGTTCGCGGAATTATTGGCTCTCCAGGTGTTTGGCCACAAACCATTAAATTCCTAGCCCGAACAAATATTGATCTGTCGAAGTTAGTTACTTCTACATTTGATATCAGTGAGGCAAATCTTGCCTATGACAAAGTCTTGACTGACAAGAGCCAAATTAAGGTTCACGTCACAAATAGCAAGTCATGAGCACTTCAAAAACTATGAAAGCCGCTGTTCTTCACGGCCTGGATGATCTGCGTATTGAAGAAGTTTCTCTTCCAACCATTGGCGACAATGATCTACTGATTAAAGTTGCATACAACGGTCTTTGTGGAACTGATGCATCTGAGTATCACAAGGGTGCGTTAATGGTTCCGCTTGAGAAGCCACATCCAAATAGCAAGCATCAAGGTGCAACGATTCTTGGTCACGAATTTGTTGGAACAGTTGTTGAGGCTGGAGTGAATGTAAAGTCATATGTCGGCAAGAAGGTCGCCTGCGGTGCAGGAGTTTCTTGCGGAAATTGCAAACGTTGCAAAGAGGGACGCACGAACCTTTGCGACCATTACTACACGCTTGGTTTGAGCACACATGGTGGACTCGCAGAGTTCGTTGCAGCGCCCGCAACTACATGTGTTGAGATTCCAGATGGACTTTCTTTTGAACGCGCAGCACTCGCACAACCTCTCGCGGTTGGAATTCATGGAGTCCGACGTGCTGGAGTTAAAGCAGGCGACACTGTTTACCTTCTTGGTGCAGGAGCGATTGGTGCATTTGTTTGCGTTGCGCTTCGCAACAAGAACGTAACTGTTGTTGCGGCAGATATCTCGCAAGATCGCTTGGACGTTGTAAAGCAATTGGGAGTCTCGAAGACGTTGCTGATTAGCAAGGATGCAACAATTCAAGATCTGAAAGATCAGTTTGGAAACCAAGCCGATGTGGTTTTCGAGACGTCTGGGACTCCTGGTGGAATTGCAAAAGCGGTTGCACTCACCCTGATGGGCGGAACAACAATGTTGTTAGGTCTCAACAAGGCTCCTCAAGAGCTTGTATTTGCAGATCCAGTCCTACGAGAAGTAACACTTCAAACTACTGTTGCTCACGTTTGCATGGACGATATGCCAGAAGCACTCGAATTGTTAGCCGATGGCACTGTTGCTGACCTACTTACGGGTCCGACATACAAACTAGAAGATGCTAAATCGGCTTTTGATTCACTTGTTAGCGGAACTTCAAACGGCAAAATATTGATTGGTAATGGATGACAAACGTACTTATCGTTGGCGCTGGAAAGATGGGCTCAGCTATTGCTAGAGAGCTCGTAGCGGATGGTGTGCCAGTAACTCTCTGGAATAGAAGCGCAGAGAAGCTTGGTGCACTTGAGAAGGAGTTTTCCGCGCCATCGTTCACCACATCGACCGATCTGATGGCGGCAATTTCAACTGCAGACATTGTTATCACTCTTCTGACCTCAGGAGACGTTGTTGAAGAAATTCTCTTGGCTCCTGGCGTTCTTGCCTCATGCAAACCTTCAGCAATTATTGTTGATATGAGCACGAGTGGTGTTGACACACCAATAACGCTTAATAAGGCGATTACCGATGCTGGGCTTAGGTTTGTTGATGCACCTGTTTCAGGAAGTATGGCAACGATTGCCTCGCACCAGCTACTTGTAATGGCCAGCGGAGAAGCGAGCGCAATTGAAGAAGTCACCCCGCTTTTGATGAAATTCTCGAAGAAAGTGGCGAATCTAGGCGCAGCCGGAAATGGCCAGGTGATGAAATTGGCAGTAAACCTCATCGTTCACTCGCTAAACGCGGCAGTTGCTGAATCATTGGCGATTGCTACCGGCGGGGGGATTGAAATTGAGGACGCTTATGACATTCTCGAGGAGAGCGTGATTGCAGCTCCATATGTTAAATACAAGCGGCAGGCATTTATTGATCCCGAGGCTCCCGTGGCGATGCGAATCGATACCGTTCTTAAAGATATGAACCTAATCGCCGCTCTCGGAGATCGATTAGGGCTCCCGCTAATCTCAACTCCTGCAGTTCAAGAGGCTTATGCGCAAGCCGTCGCTCAGGGGCTATCGGCCAAAGATATGGCAAAGTTACTGGAGACCTTTCAGAAGTAACTTAAGCGTCACTTCACTTTAGCTCTTTCAAAACTGTTATCGAAGCGTTATCTAAGCGTTATAGAAAACCCTTGTGGGCGCCAAGTGCCATGTGTACAGTCACACTTCACAGCAAGACCTGGAAAGGTGAACATGAGCACTACGCAAATCCGAGAAGTTAAACGTTCTGCACGTATGCAAGTTTCGCGTGGGATGAAGACTGTTCTGGCTGGCGTCATCTTTCTTTACATTGCAAGTGCAATCTTTGCCCCAACAAGTATCAGTCGGGTAGCTCAGATGGGAATGCTTCCATTTGCTGCATGTCTTGCGATTGTTGGCCTCGGTCAAACACTTGTTATCCAACAAGGTGGCATCGACCTCTCTGTAGCTGGCTCTGTATCACTCTTCGTTGTGATTGTGACCTGGGGTCCAGATCGTCATGACGATCGTTTGATCCCTGCAGTCCTTGCTGCTTTTGCCGCCGCAATCATTACCGGCTTAATAAATGGTGCCCTTGTCACTAAGACAAAACTTAATTCCATAGTTGCAACACTTGGTGTGAATTCACTTTTATACGGCGTGATGATGGCCCTTTCAGGCGGAAGCCCACGTCGCACAACTGATCGCCTTTCTCACTTCACAAACAACAAGACTTTTGGTCTACAGCACTCTGTCTACTACGGAATTATTTGCGCGGTCATCCTTACCATTTTGCTCAAGCGCACCGTTATTGGACGTCGTTTTGAAGCAGTAGGAGCTAATCCACGTGCTGCTCTTGCAACCGGCCTCAAAGTCGGCCGTTACCAAATTGGTGCATATGTCGCCGCTCAAATTCTTTACTGCATTGCTGGCGTAATTCTTGGTGGAGTTATTTCTCAACCAACTGCGTATCAAGGCGATGAATTTGTTCTTCCTTCTGTCGCAGTTGTTGTGCTTGGAGGAACATCACTCCTTGGTGGTCGCGGATTCCCTGCAGCATCAGCGCTTGCCGCACTTTTTCTTAAGCAACTAGATATGTTCGTTCTTTCACTTGGCGTTCCTTACGGCGTTCGCACAATTGTTATCTCAATTTCATTAATGCTGGGTATCGCACTGTATGCAGTGAACTGGAAAGCGGTTCGCTCCAAATTCGGTGCAAAGGGCAGAGAACTTCAGGCTGCCTAAAAACAAGTTTCGGGATCGCTAGATCACCGGAAGTGCGTCAATATTTGCCGCACAACTAGGAAAGGAAATAACTTGATACGCTTCAAATCTCGAGCCGCTGTAGTCGCGAGTGTCATCAGTGTTGCGGCATTAACAATCGCAACCAGCGTGGTCGCCACTTCTTCAAGTAGCGCTGCTGGTGTCCCTTCATGGTGCGGCCCTAAGAAAATTACTATGGGATTCACTGATGGTTTCGGTGGAAACTCATGGCGCCTAGTAACAACTGCTGCTGTACGCGAAGAAGTTAAGCTCTGCCCAAGCGTTACAAAGCTTTACTACGCAGATGGTCAAGGCAAGACTGACAAAGCAATTTCAGATATCAAGGGAATGGTTGCAAAGGGCGTCAAGGCTCTTGTTGTATTCCCAGATGCTGGACAAGCAATGCTCCCTGCACTTCGTTCTGCTTTCAAAGCTGGCGTAAAGACAGTTCCATATCGCGTATGGGCTGGCGGAACTGCTGGTAAGGATTACAACCTATTCGTAGGTTCAGATTTCGTTCTTGCTGGAAAGCTATGGGGCGAGTGGATTAAGAAGAATCTTCCAAACGGTGGAAACATTCTTTCTCTCTCAGGCCCAGCTGGTAACAGCCAAGGCGCAGATGAAGCAAAGGGTCTACACGCAGTACTAACAGATCCAAAGTACAAGTTCATCGGTGCACAGCCATTTGAAGTTACAAACTGGGATCCAGGCAAGGCTCAAGAAGTCTTGACTGCAGCTATTGCTAAGTACCCTCAAATCGATGCAATCACAACTGACTTCGGTCCATCAATTGTTTCAGCTCTACAAGCTGCAGTTGATTCAGGTTGGAAAGTTCCTGCAATTGCAGGTTCAGACGGAAACGTCTTTGGTTGCTTCTACCAGGATAACCATGCAACACAACCTAACTTCAAGATGATGACAATCTCAACTCAAAACGATCACTCACGTCTGGCAGCAGACTGGGCGATTGCTCTAGCTACAGGTGGAAAGACACCAGCAGCTAAGTCATATCCATCAACTTTGTTCGAGGATTCAGTATCTGGCAAGCCATCACCTGTCCAGTGCCGTAAGGATCTTCCAGGAGACGTTTACCTCTCTGCAAAGATGTCTGGAGATGCACAAGCTAAGTTGAAGACCAACTAAGCAACATCTGATCGATAAGTAGGAAATGAAATCAGATTGGCCGCTAAAAAGTGGCCAATCTGATTTTCCAATGTAAGGCGTAAGATTCTTAAAGTACGATGAATAGAAATAGGTGAAAAAGTGTCACGTTCTCCACTCATCCTCTCGAATATCTCCAAGAGCTTCGCAGGTGTAGCTGCTCTACGTGATGTATCGCTAGAAGTGAAAGAGGGAGAGATTCACGCCCTGCTTGGCGAAAATGGCGCTGGCAAGTCCACATTGATGAATGTTGCATCCGGAACGCTGCAACCAGATAACGGAACCATTGAAATTAATGGCGAAATAATCACTGCACTCACACCGCATTTAGCAACATCCCATGGCTTGGCAATTGTTCACCAACATCCAGCCGTTCTTCCAGATCTCTCCATTGAAGAGAACATTCGAATTTCAGTACCGGAAGAGTTTCTACTCACCGAAGGCAGCCCTGCTGCAACTATGCGCAAAATTCTTGATGACTTTGGCTTTACTGCAAATATTAAAGACCGTGTCGAGACACTTACTATCGCTCAACAGCATCTACTTGACCTTGCTAAGGCCTTCGCTGTAAATCCACGAGTTCTCATTTTGGATGAACCAACAGCTCCACTTGGACAAGAGTCGGTTGAAATTCTCTTTGATCGCGTGAAAAAGATTGCAAAATCTGGCACATCAGTTGTTTACATTACCCACCGATTGGCCGAAGTAAGAGAGCTTGCTGATCGAGTAACCGTTCTTCGCGACGGTAAGTGGCGTGGAGTTAAAGACATTGCCGATATTTCTGATGATGAAATCATGACTTTGATTGTTGGACGCGAACTTGAATCAACATTCCCACCAAAGCACGGAATCAAATCCACAGATAAGCAATTCTTCAAAGTTGCAGACATCTCCGGCGCTGACTTCCAAAACGTCTCTTTAACAGCAAATAAAGGTGAAATTGTAGGCATTGCTGGCGTCGTTGGTAATGGCCAAAGCCAGCTCCTGCGCGCAATTGCCGGGCTTGATAAGTTTTCTGGAACCATCGAAATAAGTGGCGAGCCAATTTCAAGTAAGCAACTTCTTAACAAAGCTGCATACATGCCATCAGATCGTCATGGTGAAGGCTTGATGATGACTCTCTCCGTCCGTGAGAATGCTGCAGTAAATGCGTTAAACAAATTTACAAGTGGACTTTTTGTAAGCCGCAAAACCGAGACAAATGTTGTTCATGCTTCATTGCAGTCTCTAGAAGTTAAGGCGCCCTCGATGGATGCTGACGTCTCAGCACTTTCTGGTGGAAACCAACAGAAGATTGTTATGTCGCGTTCATTGCTAGCCGAGCCAGTCTTGATTATTGCCGATGAGCCAACCCAAGGTGTTGACGTCGGCGCTCGTGCTGAAATTTACAAAATTCTCCGTGAAGTCGCAGAAAAGGGAATTCCAGTCATTGTGAATTCTTCAGATGCGAAAGAGCTGGAAGGATTATGCGACCGTGTGTACGTCATGTCTCGTGGTCACGTAGTCAGCACACTTGAAGGTGAGGACATCACTGAGACAAAAATTGTTGCAGCGGCCGTAAGTTCTACAAAGCTTAAGAAAGAAGAGGGTCCGACTGTCTCGGAGAGAGTCCTTCGCACTCGCAAGTTGCTGCGCTCAGATTTCCTTCCGCCAATCGTTCTAACGGGCATGATTACGCTATTGGCTCTATTCATTTTCTCTCGCAACAATTTGTACTTTGGTTCATACAACATTAATGCGGTCTTGGGACTTGGAACCGGGCTAGGTTTCATCGCTCTTGGCCAGACAATTGTTTTAATGACGGGAGGTATTGACCTTTCCGTTGGACCAGCTTCAGGAGTCTTATTGGTCGTAGGTTCCTTCTTTGTAAATGATGGTAAATCGCTCCCAATCATAATTATTGGTTTTATATTGATGTTTGTAGTTGCCGTGCTCATAGGAATTGTGAATGGCTCTCTTATTAGATTCGCTAAATTCACGCCTGTTGCGGGCACTTTGACGGTGTATATCGCCTTGATCGGTATCGGTTATCTCCTGCGTCCAGCTCCTGGTGGATATATCAACGCCACCGTGACAGATGCGCTTCTAGCCAAGATCGGTCCCATTCCTTATACATTCATCATTTTGGCTGGCGCTGCGGTTCTCTTCGAAGTTCTATTGCGTCGTACAGGTTGGGGCGTTCGACTTCGCGCATCGGGTTCAAACGAAGAATCTGCCCGCCGGCTTGGTATTAATATCAATCGCACCATCATTGGTGCCTACATAGCATCTGCACTTTTCGCAGCCGTGGGTTCAGTCATCATCATGGGTCTTATTGGACTTGGAGACCCAGCCCAGGGCACCAGCTATACATTGCAATCAATCACTGCCGTTGTACTCGGCGGCACTAGCTTGCTCGGTGGACGCGGATCATTCATTGGAAGTTTGTTGGGATCTGTGTTGATGGTCCAAGTTCTAAACGCTTGTGTCTTCTTAAATCTTTCGCAGACATGGCAATACATGTTCCAAGGTTTGCTCATTGTTTTCGCTGCAATTTCTTATTCACTCACTCGATCAGGAGGAAAAAAATGAAGGCTGCACGTTTCCACGGACAAAAAGACATTCGAGTTGAGGAAGTTGCTCGACCAGGCGCACCTCTCGCTGACGAAGTGGTTGTAGAGCCTCTTTACTGCGGTATCTGCGGAACAGATCTTCACGAGTACATGGTTGGCGCAATTGTTACCCCAACAAAGCCACACCCACTCACCGGTGTTACAAACCCACAAATTCTAGGTCACGAATTTTCTGCACGCATTATCGAAATCGGTTCAGATGTCACGACTGTAAAAATTGGAGATCGCGTTGCAATCATGCCTGCGATTGTTTGCGGAAAGTGCGATCCATGTCGTACAGGTCGCGGACACTTGTGCGAACTCTTTGCATGCACAGGACTAAGCGCCGAAACTGGCGGTCTCGGAGAGATTGCAGTTCTTAAGGAATACCAAGTTGCAAAGCTCCCAGATTCGATATCAGATATTGCCGGTGCTGTCGTAGAACCAGCGGCTGTGGCTGCTTATGGCGTTGACCGTCTGCAGATGAAAGGTGGGGACGTTGTTCTCGTCACCGGTGCTGGTCCGATTGGTGCACTCAGTGCTTTGTACGCAAGTGCAATTGGTGCGTCACAAGTAATCATCTCTGAACCAAATCCTTACCGCGCAGCATTTGCAAAGACTCTCAACTTGGGTCCTGTAATTGATCCAATAAAGCAAAACCTGCATGAAGAAATCATGAAGGCAACAGATGGACATGGCATTGACGTTGCAGTAGAAGCATCTGGATCAACACCAGGTCTCACTGCTTGCATTGATGAAACTCGTCGCAGTGGTCGCATTGTGCAAACTGGTCTCCATACAAAGCCAGCAACGATCGATGCAATGAAACTTTCAGAGAAAGATATTTCGCTTATTGGTTCTTGGTGTTATTTGATCACAGACTGGCCACGCATTATTCGTTTGGCTGCTGCCGGCAAGTACCCAATCGAAAAAGTTGTTACAGCAACAATTGATATCGATGATGTTGTAGAAAAGGGATTTGAAGTTCTAACAAATCCAAACGGAGATCAAATGAAGGTGCTAGTAAAAGTTAAGAAATAACCAATTTTTATTCGTAGGGACAAAAAGCCCGCTCTCAATGACGAGAGCGGGCTTTTTTTATAAAGCGTCTTACTTATTGAAAAGCGGCTTGAAAGCACTCAGCGGTGGACGGTTCTTTAAATATTCCGCAACAGCTGCTTCACGCTCTTCTTTCTTGTAGTAATCCCATTGGATTAGCTCGAGTGCCAGACCATCTGGATCTGTGAAGTAACACCAACGCCATCCAGCTAATGGACCTTCGTCAACAACATTTACGTCGCTATTGAATACGACGCCATGCGATTCAAGTTCTGCTTTCGTTGCATGAATGTCGTCAACTTCAAAACAAACGTGGGCAGCGCCAAGATGATTATTGGCAACTGGCTTACCGGTGGTATCCGCGCGAGGTGAATATTCGATAAGTTCAAAGGTGGTTGTGTCATCAACCCAGAGGGAAACTTGACGAAGTTTGGCATTTGGAACGCCAACTCCTTTTGCTAGTTCAGGACCCTCGAACCAACCTGTGGGTTCATTTTGAAATTGAAAACCAAGGATGTCGTGATAAAAGTAGATTGATCGGTCTAAATCACTACAAATTAGGCCGACATGGTGGACGTAGTTGAGTTTCACAGATCTCCTCCTTGAGACTTTGAGTTAGCGATACGATACGCCAGTGTTTTAGGGGTGTACAGTGGCTGTAAACAGTGCCATAATTACCCACCGGTAGTAAGAGCGAAAGAATGACAGGAGGCACTGTGTTTGACCCTATGGTGAACCTTGGGCCACGCCTAAAGACCATCCGGCTTGCCAGTGAAAAATCCCTCCGCGAGGTGGCCAGACGCCTTGATGTATCGCCTTCTTTTCTATCGCAGATTGAGAATGGAAAATCCCAACCTTCGGTCGCCACTCTTTACGCCCTAGCTCGCTTGCTCGGCGTTCCTGTTGACACCCTATTTGCACCAACTTTTGACGCAACGACTGCGACCACTCCAGTTGATGACGAAATCGTGAATCGATCACTGATTGAAAATCCGACAGATGCATGGGATGACGCAGGGGCCAGAATTTCTCTTATAAACCCACAAAATCGCAGTGTTTTGACGATGGACACAGGAGTGCGTTGGGAGCGCCTAGCAGCCACCCACGAGTCCGATATCAACTTCATGGAGATTATCTATGAGCCTGGCGCCGGATCCAACGCAAATGGCGAGCTAATCCAGCACGACGGGTATGAATATGGTTATGCACTCGATGGGGAAATTGAAGTCACCATTGGCGATAGCGTTTTAAATCTTTCTAAGAATCAGTCAATTGGCTTTGATTCCTCAATCCCTCACCGCTTTAGAAACACAGGCGCAGTAACCTTCCGCGGACTCTGGTTTGTCCATGGCTGCCACTCAGCCGAGTAGGCAAATTCCTTCCACGCTCAAAAACCCTTGACTTAGACACGAGCCTACTGTTAACTAGTAGCGAACACTTTGCGACTAATTAAGCAAAGTTGTGTACGCAAAGGAGCTCACGGTGGCAATTCCAACATTTGGTTTTAATGGCGTCGATTGGGAAGAGCGCGTTGATTTCGACCGTTTACGCACTCAGCGCTTAGCCCGTCTGAAGGTCGCTCTCGAAGCGTCGGAGCTAGGTTCCGTGCTCACATTTGATTTCAACAACATCAGATACATGACCTCAACACACATTGGTACATGGGCGATGGATAAGTTGATTCGTTTCTCTATTTTGCCTCGCGGTGGCGAACCTGTTCTCTGGGATTTTGGTTCAGCAGCAAAACATCACACAGTGCAAACAACATGGCTCGATCGTGCACACGCTGAAGCAAGTGCGAGTGGTCGCGAACCTCACCACAATGCAAAACCAATTGTTGGCTCACGTGCAGGAATTTCTACGCTGCGCGGCGCAATTAACCCTGCAGCGGGTCAAGCAGAAGGTGTTGCAGACAAGATTTATGAAGTGCTTAAAGATTACGGCCTCGAGAACGCTCCTCTCGGTGTCGACGTCATTGAGCCAGCCGTTTTATTTGCTTTACAGAAGAAGGGCATCACAGTTGTTGATGGTCAGCAAGTATTTCTAGAGGCTCGTCGCATCAAGACAGTGGATGAGTTAACACTTCTCACATCTGCTGCATCGATGGTCGATGCTACATATGATCGCTTGTACGAATTCTTACGTCCTGGTGTCCGAGAAAATGAAGCAGTTGGTCTTGTTGCTAATTCTTTGTACAGCATGGGTTCTGAGCATGTTGAAGGTGTTAATGCTATTTCTGGTGAGCGTTGCTCCCCACACCCTCACGTATTTAGCGATCGCATCCTGCGCCCAGGAGACCCAGCTTTCTTCGATATCCTGCACAGCTTTAATGGATATCGCACTTGTTATTACCGCACTTTTGCAATCGGAAGCGCCTCACCTGCACAACGTGATGCATACAAGATTTGCCGCGAATATATGGATAGAGCAATTGCACTTGTTAAGCCAGGCGCTACTACTGCAGACATTGTCGCAGTTTGGCCAAAAGCCGAAGAGTTTGGTTTCGCAAATGAAGAAGCTGCTTTCGCTCTTCAATATGGTCATGGTGTTGGACTTTCTATTTGGGAACGCCCAATCTTCAGCCGCATGATCTCATTCGATTATCCTGAAACTCTTGAAGAAGGAATGGTCTTTGCTCTTGAAACATACTGGCCTGCCAAAGATGGTTGGGGCGCAGCCCGTATCGAGGAAGAAGTCGTTGTTACCGCTACAGGATGTGAAGTTATTACTAAGTTCCCCGCTGAAGAACTCCTTGTTGCGGGTCAGCGTTACTTCACAACTGGCGGATATTTGAACACAACTCGCGACTCACAATCTCACCTAAATACATCCACGTTTAACCACATCGGAAACGGAAAATAATGGATCTTGGAAATGGTTATGGTCATTTAACTTATTCAACTCTTGTGCACCCAGGCGACACTTGGGCGGATATGAAAGATTCTTTGCAACGATATGTGCCTGCAGTGAAAGCAAGATTCTGTCCAGATAAACCAATGGGCGTTTCCCTGCGCCTATCAGGTTCGTCGGTGGAAACTCTTCTTGCTAATCCATCTGAACGCACATGGCTCAAGGAATTTCTTATCAACGAGAATTTATATGTTTTTACTGTTAACGCGTTTCCTTATGGTCCATTTAAGAACCAGGTCGTAAAAGCTGAGGTTTATGAGCCGGACTGGACTACGGAGCAGCGCACAAAATACACAATGAATATTGCAGATATTCTCGCCGAGGTAACTGGCAAGGATGTTGAGCCAACAATTCAGACAGCTCCGTTAGCATTCCGCCCGAAAGTTACGAGTGCTGCGTATGAAGATTCTTTTAACGAAAATATTTATCGCGTTATTGCCCACCTCATGAACCTTGAGATTCGCACTGGGCGTCGCGTAAAGCTTGCTGTTGAGCCTGAGCCATTCTGCTTCCTCGAGACAATTCCGGAGACTGTTGATTGGTTTAATAATAAGATTTACACACTCGAGGCCGCCAAAGCAATCTCAAAGTTTTCGAAGCAGCCGCTCAGTGAGTGCTTTGGAGCGACTCGTCGTTATCTTGGAGTTGTTCTAGACATCTGCCATCAATCTGTTGAATTTGAAAATATTGCAGATGATATTCATGCTCTAAATAATTCCTGCATTCCGATTTTCAAACTCCAAGAAGCTGCTGCCCTGCAGGTTGGCGAAGTAACTCCCGAGATTGTTGAAGAGCTCAAAAAGTACACCGGAACCATCTACTTAAGTCAGACAACTGAACTCAAGAATGGCGTTCTCAAGCGTTTCCTCAACCTCGAAGAAGCGATTGCGGAGTACGAAAAGGATCCTTCAGGAACCCGTGAGTGGCGCACCCACTTCCACGTACCTGTCTTCCTGAAGGACCTCGGACCTTTCCAAACAACTCGAAGTGGAATTGATGCTGCTCTTAAGGAGCATGCCAAGAATCCACTTTCAAACCATCTTGAGATTGAAACCTATACCTGGGATGTATTGCCAGAGCACCTGAAGACTGGCGACATCACCGAGTATGTCATTCGCGAACTTGAATATGTTCGCGATGAATTAGGTCGTCAGATTGCGGCTAACAACTAGTTAGAAATATAGGCCTTTAGCAAATTCAGTTGATGCTGCATTTGTTCTGGCAACTTCTCTCCGATGGTTTCAAACCATGTTTCAATGAGAGGAATCTCCTCGCGCCATTCTGAAGTGATGACCCGGCTCGCCTCGGCGATATCGGCTTCACTTACTGAAATTCCGACAGTATCTAGCGCGCCAGGAGCAGGCACATAACCAATTTGAGTTGCATCGGAAGTTATATTGCCTTCAACTTGTTCGATTGCCCATTTAATTACGCGCATATTTTCACCAAATCCAGGCCACAAGAATCGACCATCAGCCCCGCGGCGAAACCAATTGACGTAGAAAATCTTAGGAAGTTTGGAGGCATCCGTCTTTTTACCCATATTGAGCCAATGCTTTAGATAATCCCCTACGTGGTAACCAATAAACGGCAACATGGCAAAAGGATCGCGACGTACAATTCCGACCTGACCTGTTGCAGCAGCAGTTGTCTCTGAAGAAAGAGTCGCTGCCATAAAGACACCGTGTTCCCAATTTCGAGATTGAACTACAAGTGGAATAGTTGTTTTACGTCGCCCACCAAAGAAAATTGCAGAGATCGGAACACCAGCAGGATCACTCCACTCTGGCGCAATAATTGGGCACTGGCTTGCTGGAGTACAGAAGCGAGAGTTCGCATGTGAAGATAATTCACCACTTTCAGGCGTCCAATCGCGGTTTTTCCAGTCAGTTAAGTGAGCTGGAGGAATTTCGGTCATACCTTCCCACCAAACATCGCCGTCATCTGTCAGGGCAACATTTGTGAAAATAGAGTTACCTTTTTCAATTGTTCGCATTGCATTGGCATTTGTTGACCACCCTGTTCCAGGTGCAACTCCAAAAAATCCATTTTCAGGATTCATTGCATATAAACGTCCGTCGTCGCCAAAACGCATCCAAGCAATATCGTCACCAAGGGTTTCAACTTTCCAACCTGGGAGCTTTGAGTCAAGCATTGCGAGATTTGTTTTTCCGCACGCAGATGGGAAAGCGGCGGCGATGAAATGAACGTTGTTCTTTGGAGTTGTGACTTTTAGAATCAACATATGTTCAGCAAGCCAGCCCTCGTCACGACCGATAACCGATGCAATTCGAAGTGAGTAACACTTTTTACCAAGAAGTGCATTTCCGCCATATCCAGAACCGTAAGACCAAATCGTGCGCTCTTCCGGAAACTGTGAAATATATTTTGTGTCGTTACAAGGCCAAGAAACATCCTTCTGACCATCATCAAGTGGGGCGCCGACTGAGTGAAGAGCTTTTACGAATTCTCCACGGGTTTCTAGAGCTGACAGAACATCAGCTCCCATGCGCGCCATAATGTGCATTGAAATAACTACATAAGCGCTATCCGTAATCTGGACCCCGAACTTTGGATCTTTAGAATTAATTGGGCCCATGCAAAATGGAATGACATACATGGTGCGATTTTTCATAGAGCCGCGATAGAGATTGCTCATGATTGTTTTCATCTCGGCCGGTGCCATCCAATTATTGGTTGGTCCAGCATCTTCTTTATCGACTGAACATATAAAGGTGCGATCTTCTACGCGGGCAACATCCGAAGGATCTGATGCGCACCAGAATGAATTTGGTTTCTTGGAAAGACGCACGAGTGTGCCGGCATCCACGAGTTCGGTAGTTAGTTCATCCCACTCGGCTTTCGATCCGTCACAAATCCGGATATCGCGCGCCTGGGTAAGAGCATAGATTTCATCAATCCATTGCTTGAGTGAGGCAAGAGTTAAGCCGTCGGTCGTGGAAACGTTCACATAAACCCCTTTGTTAATGCGGTAGCCGATACTAACCTACACTTAACAAGGTGTTAAGCATTACTTAATTCTTCAGCGGTGATATCGCTTACTTAGCCTTAGCTCCAAGGTAGAGACGTGCAACCTCAGGGTCATCGAGCAAATCCACCCCTTTGCCGGTGAGCGCGACTTTGCCTGCTTCTAGGACTGCTCCCATTGTGGAGACAGCCAACCCCGAACGGGCATTCTGCTCAACAAGCAAGATTGTGCGGCCATCTGCTGCAAGAGCCTTGATGCTTTCAAAAACCAGCTTGCGAGATTTTGGATCGAGTCCAATCGAAGGTTCATCCAAAAGAATTAGAGCTGGGTCGAGCATCAATGAACGAGCGACTTCAACCTGCTTCTGTTCGCCACCTGAAAGTGAACCAGCCATTGCGCTGCTACGTTGGCGAACGATTGGGAAAAGCTCCGTTGCTTTTTCCATCCGCTCCTCGATCAGTTTGTGGTCTGTCAAGATAAATGCGCCCATCATCATGTTCTCGCGAACAGTCATCCCGGGAAAGAGGCTGCGATCTTGTGGAACGTGAACGATTCCAAGATCTAAGCGACGTCGAGAAGTCATGCCGCTGATTTCTTCGCCGTTGAACATAACGGTGCCGCTCTTAACTCCAAGCAACCCGCTGATTGTCTTTAGAACCGTTGATTTACCAGAACCATTTGGACCGATAACGCAAACAATCTGTCCCTTTTCAACGGTGAGGTTTACGCCTTTAAGAACGAGCCCCGCACCGTATCCAGCAGTGACATCTGTAAGAGAGAGTAAAGATGTATGTGATGTCATGTTAGCTTCCCAAATACGCTTCGAGGACTTGTGGGTTGGATTGGATTGCTTCTGGCATGCCTTCTGCAATCTTTGAACCATGGTCGAGGACAATGACTGGATCACAAAGTCGCATAACAAGTTGCATGTCATGTTCGACAACTAAGAAGGTAACTCCTGCTTTGTTACGATCGCGAATATGTTTTTCCATTGTTTCAATCATCACAGGATTAACGCCTGCGGTTGGTTCATCAAGAAGTACTAACTTTGGATCACTCATGAGAACTGAAGCAAACTCAAGAAGCTTTCGCTGACCATATGAAAGGTCTTTTGCGCGTAGGTCATGCAACTTGTCGAGACGGAACTCTTCAAGAGTTTGCATTCCCCGCTTTCTATCGGCAGCAGTTACTCGCGTTCCGAGAAGGTCTTTCCATCCAAAACTGCTTGAAATCACTAGGTTTTCAAGCACTGTGAGTTCAGGAAAGATTCGTGCTTGCTGGAATGTGCGAGAGAGACCTGCTCTGTAAATCGATGATGGAGTTGGCTTAGCCATTAACTTTCCATCAAACTCGATGGTTCCAGAATCAGGCTTGAGATAACCGGTGATGATATTGAAGGCTGTTGTCTTGCCAGATCCATTTGGTCCGATGAGCGCAGTGATTGAACCTTCTTGAACTTCAAAAGAACAATCATTAACTGCAGTTACGCCGCCAAATCTCTTTACGAGGTTATTAACTTTTAGGAGAGTGCTCATGCCTGCGCCTCTCTTTGCTTCTTTTTCAGCCATATCTTGTCGCTAATCGTTGGAATTACGCCTCGAGGCAAGACAAGCATCGTGATTAAGAAAATTGCAGCATAAGCCAACAAGTAGAATTGATTTGCGCCAAGTTGGTAGGAAAGATATTGCTGTGCTGGTACCAAGATGAAGGCTCCAAGTACTGGACCCCACAAGGTTGCACGACCTCCAAGAAATGTCATCAGTACCATTCCAATAGTTATGAGTGGATCAACGGCGAACTGGGGATATACAAAACCTTCGTAATATGCCCACACACCACCGGCCATAGCGGTAATTCCAACGGAGATTGCGAACCCAAGAACCTTTACGCGATTAACTTGAACGCCAACCCCAAGGGCCTTGTCTTCATCGGAACGAATAGCAGATAGAGACAAGCCGATCTTTGATTGCCTGAAGTACATGGATGCGCCCATTGCAAGAGCTGCAAGGGCAAGCATTCCAAAATAGAAAGGGCGACCGAATGTTGCAGGATCAAACGAAGGTACTGCAATTCCCTTGCCTTGCGCTCCTCCAGTGAGTTTGTGCATATTGAAGGCAAGTGTCTGTGCCATAAATAGCAAGGTGATCGTCACGATTGCAAAAACGTCTGCTCGTGTCTTCATCGCAACATATCCAATTGGAATACTGATGATTGCCGCGCTTATTCCCACGACAGGTAGGAAGAGGAATGGAGACCACCCGTATCCGACGCTATCTGTGAATACGATGGCGGTGAAATATGCTCCAAAACCAAAGAATGCCGCATGTCCCAGCGATGGGTAGCCTGCATAACCGCCAATCAGATTCCACGAGGAAGCTAGCGCGACATACATCAAGGTAAAGATGAACATATTTGTTAGCCATTGAGATGTGCTAAAAAACGGAAGAGCGATTAGGACTCCAAAGAAGAGTCCGGCGCGAATTAATCCATTGCGGGTCATAGCGCACCTCTTGCCTTAGTACCGAACATGCCTTGAGGGCGGAAAAGAAGAACCAGAATTAATACTGCAAAGAATGTGAAATCTGCCCAGACCGGTTCAGAAAGAGCTGATACCAAAGCGGCTCCGATGCCCATCACCATTGCAGCGATAACCGATCCACCGATGCTTCCAAGTCCGCCAAGGATTACAACGGTGAGGAGTCGACTGATGAGGTCGTAATGGCTGCCAGGATTAAATGGCGTGATTAAACCAAAGACAGCTCCAGCTGCGGCCGATGTTGCAACACCAAGTCCGAAACCAAAAGCGGAGACCAATTTGGAATTCACACCGAGCAATTGAGCGGACATTGGATTTTGAACAGTCGCGCGAACTGCGCGACCAAACTTTGTCTTTTGTAGAAGTAAATAGAGAATTATGAGCATCGCGATTGAAAGTAAGAATGCATAAAAACGCACTTCGTTAATTTGATAACCAGCGATTGTCCAGCTGTGGTTTTCATAACCCGGCTGAATACTTCGAAGTGTTGTCTTATACAAGACAGACATTAAACCTTCAAGACCAAGCGCAACGGCAAATGTGACGAGCAATGAAAGTTCTACCGCGTCATCTGGGCGAAGGGGTCTTAGCAAGAACCACTGCGTCGCCGCACCAATCACAAAGAGAAGTGGGGTTGTTAAGAGAATGAGAAGAAATGGATCTATGTGTGTCCATTGGAAAAGACTCATTGTGAGATACGCACCGAGAATGACATAGGCACCCTGGGCCAGATTAATGACCTTCATTATTCCGAAGATCAGCGTCTGGCCACTTGCCATCAGCGCGTAAACGCCTCCGGTCAGGATGCCTAATATCAACGCTTGAACAACTAAATGCACAGCTTTTGTACTCCTTTACAGATAGAGGTCAAGCGACTTATTTATTTACTAACCAACCCAAGCAGGCTTTGGAGCAAGTGGTGTCTTTTGTGCACTTGCCTTTGGCCAAACTGTTGTTAGTTGTCCACCCTGCCACTGTGTAAGTAGGTAAGCGCCTTGAGGTTCGCCATAAGCGTTCCATGAAAGGTTTCCTACAAGTGTTGGCCAAGAACCCTTATGCAAAGTAGCAATAATGGTCTTGTTATCAATCTTCTTTGTCTTTGCTGCAACTTGCTCTAGAAGCGTGCCCGCAGAGTATGCCTCTGCTGAAGTTCCATCGATACTTGTTGCAACTCCACCGAACTTCGCAATGTATGCCTTGATAAAGGCTGCTGATCCTGGTGCTGTTGATTTTGGATACCAGTCACTTGATGTGAATACACCCTCGGTATTTTTCAAACCAATTTGCTGTGGAAATTCAAGGGGTGATGATGCACCGTTTGAAAGGAAAAGCCATGAAGGACTGAACTTAAGTTGAATCATTGCTTTCACCTGGGCAAACGCATCAGCACTTTGTGTTCCGCCTACAACGACATCAGGTTTTGTTGCTGCCAGAGCTGAAATGATTGGTGTCATATCTGCAGTTTCTGATGGGTATGTGTGATCGTAAACAGTCTTAATACCTGCTGCTTCAAAACGAGCTTTGATGTTATCTGCAAGTGGTGCTGCAAATGGATCATCAAGCTTCACATAGCCTGCAGTCTTTGGACGAGATGCTGCTGGCAACGAAAGGATGTAATCAGCGAATACATCGCCGCCCTTTGTTGTTGCAGCTGGCTGCACGAAGAAGAGGTTTGGATTCTTCTCAGCAAAAACCTTTGGTCCGCCACCGGCAGGTTCGATAAATGAATATCCGTAACGCTTTGCAACTCGCGATGCTGGGACTGTCAGCAAACTTGAGAAAGGTCCCATAACAATGTCGACCTTGTCTTTTGTGATCAAGTTTGTGTAGTTAGTAACTACCTGATCAGGACTTGATGCATCGTTAACAATTTTGAAACTGACGGTGCGGCCAAGGATGCCGCCCTTTTTGTTAACTTCTTGCTGCCAGAGTGTGTAACCGCGTTGTGCAGCTAGACCTGAGTCGGAGAAGTCACCAGTGAGTGAAAGAGATACACCGATTTTTAGAGTACCAGCAGCGTTTGCTGAGGTAGCAATTGTCGTAACGAGAGAAGAGGTGATGAGGGCTACGGAAACAACTCCGGCCGTTATCAACCCCCGCTTAGAGACCTTCGTATTGCCTAACTTCATTGTTAAACCCCCAAAAGGTTAAAGGCGAATAGGGCTCGACTGAAGGGGTTATAGAGCCTCTGCAATCGTTTGCATTAGACTGCTCTTTATAAATTGGGTTGTCAAGGGTTTTTGGGGTTTCGAATTATAAAGAAAACTTTATAATTTTTTTGCGGTTGCGGTCGACCCGCGCACAATCAAGCTAACTGGAAGCATGATCTTTACCGGAGAAGACTCGTCTCCTTCAATCTGGTTCAAAATTATGCGTGCTGCTTGCACTCCCATTTCATAATGTGGAGCATCAACGGTGGTGAGTGGCGGTTGAAAATCATTTGCAAAAGGCATGTTGTTAAATCCCACGACTGAAACATCTTGTGGACACTTTAATCCATGACTTCGAAGTGAGTGGTAGACCCCAAGAGCGAGCAAATCATTTCCTGCGACTACGCCTGTAATTGCCTTTGGGTTTTGATCTAGAAATTTGTCCATAGCGCTTTGCCCTGCTTCAATGCTGTAAGCAGAACATTTGATGATTTTGGCTTGTAGTCCGAGCTTTTTGCATGCGGCGGTAAATGCCTGAGAACGAATTCGGCTCGTAGAGGATTCAGTTGGACCAGTTAAATGCAGTAGCTTTTTATGCCCTAAAGAGGCTAAATGTTCTACTCCCATACTGATTCCAGAAGCATCGTCGCCAATAACGGCTGGGTACGGTGCGCCTGTTGCTTCACGATTTACCATAACGGCGGTAATTCCCTGGTTGTGATAATCGGCAATGATGCTCTGATCTGTATGTCCAGTTGCGATTATCAATCCATCCACCTGCCTGCGCATCAGAGAGTTAAAGTGGTTGCGTTCGGATTCTGCATCATTATCAGTATTCACAACTAGCACGGAATAGCCGCGGGGACCCAGGTAACTATCTATTCCACGCACGATCGGAGGAAAGATCGGATTTGTTAAGTCAGGAACAATGACTCCTATTGTTTGAGTCTTTTTTGTGCGTAAACCTCTAGCAACCGTATTGATTGTGTAACCAAGTTCTTTCGCAACCTTCTGCACTTTTTTGACTGTCTCAGGGCTAATTTGGGTGGAAGTCGAGTCGTTCAAAGCGCGAGACGCGGTGCTCAAATGAACTCCTGCCGCTTTGGCCACATCAACAAGCGTTGGTCGATTTCCCATCCCCAAAAGATAGTCCCCCTATCGGTACTTGACGAGTCGAAGGATGAGGCGAATAATAAACAAATGGTGCAATCGTTTGCACAGAATGAACGTTAGGGGAAGACATGACAATCAGCGCGAAACCTTCAATTGGCTGGATCGGAACTGGTCGCATGGGTTTTCAACTGGCCACAAAGCTCCTGGATGCTGGCCACGACGTCACTGTTTACAACCGAACTAAGGCAAAAGCCGAGCCTCTGATCGCCAAAGGCGCCAAATTCGCTGCTACACCAGCGGAATTAGCTGGCTTAGATGTTGTTTTCATTATGGTCTCTGCGCCAAAAGATCTTGAAGAAGTCACCATCGGCGAACATGGTGTTCTCTCCATCGCTGGAAAAGCTCCGAAAATTCTCGTTGACTCATCAACGGTTTCTGCGGAAGTTTCACTCAAGATTCGCATCGCCGCAAAAGAGAAAAACTGTGAATTCCTTGCCGCGCCTGTTTCAGGAAACCCTGCCGTAATTGCAGCAGGAAAGCTGACAGTTGCAGTCTCGGGACCTGAAGAGACTTACAACGAAGTGAAGCCGCTCCTCGCTCTCTTTGGCCGCGGAGTCACTTATGTTGGTGAAGGAGAAATTGCTCGCCTTGTAAAAATTGCGCATAACGTATTCCTCGGAATCGTGACACAAGCGCTAACGGAAATCACGACCCTTGCTGAAGCTGGCGGCGTTCCTCGCCACGCCTTCCTTGAATTCCTCAACGATTCTGTAATGGGCTCAACATTCACTCGTTACAAGACTCCTGGGTTAGTTAATTTGGATTGGACTCCAACATTCACTTTGCCACTTTTGTTCAAAGACTTCACTCTTGGGCTTGATGCGGCACATGAATTGCACGTTCCAATGCCAATTTCATCCATGACTGCCCAGATTGTTGAATCTGGAATTGGCGCAGGTTATGTTGAAGAAGATTTCTCAATCTTGCTTGTCGAGCAAGCTCGCCGGGCAGGAATGACTTTGAAATCGGAGAATGTAAAAGTCCCAAGTGGTCTAGAGGTTGAATGATGAAAGATTATCCAAATCTAGCTAAGGGACAGATTGGCGCCCCTGGACACATGGGCGTTGACTACGAAACTCGCGTAGATTTTGACCGACTACGAAATTACAGAATCACTCGTGCCAAAGAATCACTTGCAGCAAGTGGTTGCGGTTCCTTTTTGCTCTTTGATTTCTACAACATTCGTTATGTAACCCAAACATGGGTTGGTGGAGCGCTCGGCGACAAAATGACCCGCTATTCACTGCTTACACGCGGTGGAGAACCCATGTTGTGGGATTTTGGATCTGCAGTTCGACATCACCAGCTTTATTCTCCTTGGCTGGAAAAGGAGAACAACCGTCCAGGAATGCTTGGGATGCGCGGCGCTGTTGCACCTTCTGCTGGACTTATGGAACGTGCAGTAAAGGAAATTAAGGGGCTTCTTGAAGATGCTGGCGTTGCAAATGAGCCAGTTGGCGTAGATATTGTCGAGCCAGCTTTTCTCTTTGAGATGCAGAAGCAGGGTCTCAAAGTGGTTGATGCACAACAATTTATGTTGGATGCTCGCGTTATCAAAAATAGCGATGAAATTATGTTGCTAAATCAAGCAGCGGCTATGGTCGATGGTGTTTATCAAAAAATTGCTTCGGAATTAATGCCTGGCGTTCGAGAGAATCAAATCGTTGCTCTTGCAAACAAGATGTTGTACGAAATGGGTTCAGATCAGGTCGAAGCTGTGAATGCAATTTCCGGTGAACGCTGTAACCCGCATCCACACAATTTCACCGATCGAATTATTCGCCCCGGTGATCAAGCATTTTTTGACATCATTCACTCTTACAACGGTTACCGTACTTGTTATTACCGCACATTTAGCGTTGGAAGTGCTACACAACCGCAACGCGATGCATACAAGAAAGCTCGCGAGTGGATGGATGCGGCAATCGAATCCGTCAAAGTTGGAATTGGTACTGATGACATTGCAAAGGTTTGGCCTAAGGCGCAAGATTTCGGATTCGCAAATGAATTAGCGGCGTTTGGTCTGCAATTTGGTCACGGGCTAGGACTTGGACTTCATGAGCGACCAATTATTTCTCGCCTCAACAGTATTGATAATCCTGTCGAAATTAAGGCTGGAATGGTTTTTGCACTTGAGACATATTGCCCTGCCTCCGATGGCGTCTCTGCCGCCCGAATTGAAGAAGAAGTCGTTGTAACGGAAACAGGAATTCACATTCTTACTAAATTCCCTGCCGATGAACTTTTCATCGCCAACGAGTATTAATCGGTAAGAAAGAGCGGTCAAGGGCACTACCCTCATCCTGTGTTCGGATTCTTAGCTTTCTTCGTCGGTGCCCTCACCGCCCTGCAATCTCGGGCAAATGGACGTCTTGCGATTCATCTCAACAACGGCATTCTTGCTGGCTTAGTTTCAAACTTAACCGGATGGTCGCTGATTTTCATAGTTTTGGCTTTCTCCAAGAAGGACCGAAGTAGTTTTATTCGCGTTCTTAAGGCTTCACGCCACCGTGAGATCAAGCTCTGGGAAGTAATGGGCGGTTTTGGAGGCGCATTCTTCTTGGCCGTCCAAAGTTCCAGCGTTCCAGTTGTCGGTATTGCTCTCTTCACCATCGGACTTGTGGCTGGACAGACCTCCTCCTCGCTTCTTGTGGATAAATTAGGTATCTCTCCAAGTGGAAAGAAGCCGGTAACACTTCTTCGAGTCAGCACAGCTCTTCTCACACTTCTTGGCGTGACAATTGCCGTTCTCCCCAAGCTCTCGCAAGGAAAATTTAGCTTCATCTATATTATTTTGGCGCTTCTTACGGGGGTCATCGTTTCGTTCCAGCAAGCAATTAATGGTCGCCTCAATGTTGTCGCCCAGCGCCCGATTGTGACTGCCTGGTTTAACTTTGCAGCCGGAACCGCGCTGCTCCTAGTTTTCCTCACAATTAATCTATTGCTCGGTGGCAAGGTTGGATCACTTCCAGGAAATCCACTTATGTACGCAGGTGGACCTATCGGATTAACCTTCATTGCGATCTCTGCTTACACAATTAAAGAACTAGGTGTTCTGAACTTTATTATGTTTAGCGTTGCCGGTCAGGTTGTTACCGCATTAATAGTCGATGCGATTGCACCCGCTGATAACGCGAAGTTGAGCTTGTGGGTAATTGTGGGAACGCTAATAACCTTTGTATCGGTATTGATTCCGAAAATTTCCGAACAGCTTGGAAAGAAGAAGGCTTAGCCTTTAAAATCATTAACGGGTTGGTGCACTTTTGTGACGAGGCTTCTTTGCAGCAACTTTCTTGCCGCCCTTTGCCAAGGCACGTGGTGCAGCTTTACCCGTTGAAGTTTTTTTACGGGCAGCACTCTTTACTGCTGGATCAAATTTATTTGTGCGAAAGGGTTTCTTTTCTGAATCAGCACCCGTTGATTTCGCAAAACGTTCGGCGCGATCATTATCGCGAGACTTCTTTACAGCAGCTTTTGCTGGAGAAAGCTTGCGAGCACCAGGCTTACTTGGTTTTGAACCAGGCTTTACGTTGAACTTATCTTCGCGCTTTGGATATTTTGGCTTGCTAACGCGATCGCGACGCTTCTGCTCTGTCTCATCAACAATACGAAGAACTTCACGCTTCTCTACAATTGGCTTGTAAACACGCTCTTCTTTTTTGTGTGCAGGCTTTGCTGCAACTGGCTTTTCAAACTTCTTTTTCTCCGCAAAAGGCTTCGAATAATCCTTCTTTGCGTACTCGCGCTTAGGAGCCTCTTTCTTCTCATATTCGCGCTTTGGTGCTTCGCGGTCTGCGCGAGAGGTGAATCCACCATCGCGATCACGCTTCGGGTAATCCGTTTTAGGGAATTCTTTCTTGTCGAAATCACGCTTTGGAGCGCGATCGCGCTTCTGGAAGTCTCCAGGGCGGTCGCTTCTCTCGCCACGAGAGCGATCGAAAGAACGCTCACCTGAGCGGCCACGAGATGAACCTGAACGCTCGTTACGACGAGGTGCTGGTTCTGTGACGATTACTGGGATACCTGATGGCTCTTGTGCGCCGGTGATGGTGACAAGATCATCATGCATTGGATGCACGAAAGATTCCTTGAGCTTTACGCCTGCACGAATTGCTAGGCCAAAGATGCTCTTCTTTTGCTTATGTGTTCCGATTGAGACAACAGTTCCTGTTGCTCCGGCACGCGCTGTGCGGCCTGCGCGGTGCAAGTAATCCTTGTGATCTTGCGGTGGATCAACGTGAACAACAAGGGAAACGTCGTCTACGTGAATTCCACGAGCTGCAACGTCTGTTGCAATCAAAGCTGTTGAATGTCCAAGTTTGAAACCTTCGAGAACGCGTGTGCGTTGGCTCTGAGTCTTTCCACCGTGCAATACGGATGCTGCAACACCTTGTTGACGAAGTTTGTCTGCAAGTTTGTCTGCACCATGCTTTGTCTTCACGAACATGATTGTGCGACCTTCACGTGCTGCAATCTGTTGCAAGATTGTGTCGCGGTGAATTTGATCAACAATGAGAACGTGATGCTCCATGTTTCCTGCAGTTGACTTCTCATTTTCCAATGAGTGAGTTACTGGATCTTTTAGGAAGCGACGCACAAGGGCGTCGACATCGCGATCCAAAGTTGCAGAGAACAAGAGACGCTGACCATTTGGGGGAGTTAAGTTCAAGATTTGTGTGACGATTGGGAGGAAGCCCATATCTGCCATCTGATCTGCTTCATCCAAGATTGTTATTTGGATATCGTCCAAGACCATGTACTTTTTCTTTAGAAGATCTTCTAAGCGACCTGGTGTCGCAACAATGATTGGGACTCCGCGCTTTAGGGCAGCTTGCTGAGTTGTGTAAGACATTCCGCCTGCAACAACTTGTGAATTCAATCCAACGGTACGAGCCAATGGCGCTAGAACTTCGCTGATTTGAACTGCGAGTTCGCGGGTTGGAGCAAGTACAAGACCAAGTGGGCGACCCGGACGAGCTGTCTGTCCAGCCAAACGAGTCATCATTGCTAAACCGAAAGCAAGGGTCTTTCCAGAGCCTGTCTGACCGCGACCAAGAACGTCGCGTCCTGAAATCGCTTCAGGAAGTGTTGCTTTTTGAATA
>SESB01000491.1_pt1 | contig 28333 bp, 29 predicted proteins | sample 3171441 | NCBI WGS metagenome assembly SESB01 (sample SAMN06051867, study PRJNA518727) | freshwater metagenome | biome: subpolar coniferous forest; feature: holomictic lake; material: water; isolation source: holomictic Lake 227, 6 m depth | place: Canada: near Kenora, Ontario | collected... | reverse complement strand
AAAATATGCAGCCTTCTTGTCTTGGCTGACGAGTGTTGGCGCTCCACCGGCGCTCCAATAAGAGAGAGTTTTTGCAACGCCCTTTTCGGCTTTGATTGCGCTCTCGAGCGAGGCTGCATCTGAAACGGCAACTGGGTCTGTCACGTCATTATTTGAGCGCACAACCAAAATGGCGGCAGGATCCTTCACATGAAAGGTGTCGCTGATGTAAGTAGCAGCCTTAGCTGAGTCACTCTTGGGATCTGAATATCCACCGCTATCAAGCTTTGCAAAGGCAAGGGATCCAATTCCACCTGCTGCGATTATCGCGATGATGAAGAGTACAAAGACTGACTTCTTCCGGCGCACAATGAACTTTCCGAGGCTTATAAACATGGGATTATTCTGCCATCCATAATTGCCCGCATTGACCGGAGTACACTTAAACTGTGAGTGAAAAGATAATTAAACCTTTGATTCCTGCAAAGACTGCAGATGAAGAACAGAAGGAAGCCTCTGAAGTTGCATCTGAAAACTCAAGAGATGAAGAGATTAAGCGAGATCGCCCGCCGCATTACTAGGAATTATTCGGCGGCTGGTTTAGCCCGCGAATCAGTCTTATAAAAACCTGAGCCCTTAAAAACGACTCCCACATTTGCATAAACCTTACGAACTTCGCCTCCGCATTTTGGACATATCGTTATTGGAGCATCGCTAAATGACTGCAGGAGCTCAAAAGCGTGCTCGCAAGCGTTGCAAGCGTATTCGTACGTAGGCATACCCCGTATTGTAAGGAAGTGAGAAGATTGCCCCTAATCGGTGAAGGGAAGACCATGAAACTGCGTGTAATTGCAGCGACATTCGCTCTAGCGCTGTCTATCTCGACCCCAGCACACGCAAACACTTTGGTCTCAACATCACCTACCTCGGGCTCCGTTCTAGTGGCTGCCCCGAATGCTGTTTCGGTTGTGGGCACATCAAGCCTTCAGGCAGATGGAAATCAACTTTCGGTTGTAGATCCAAAAGGAAATGCAATTGATGATGGGTCAGTAACAGTTGCCGACACTTCTTTGGTCGTCGGGCTCAAACCGTTAACGACTGCAGGCGTCTACACGGTTTCTTACACATTGCTTGCTTCGGGCGAAGATCCGCTTCAAGGTTCCTTTACTTTTGTGTATAACGCACCTGCAGCAATTTCATCAGCAACTCCTACGCCAAGCCCGACTTCTTCTCATACTGCTGGCAAGACGGCTTCAAGTCACGGGGCGGCAATCTTTGTTGTTGTAATTTTCTTACTAGGCTGCGCAGTTCTTCTTTTCCTTATTTGGTATGCACGCGCACTTTGGCGCCAAGGCCAGAAGAGGAAGCGTAAATCCACCAAGAAGAAATCCGCGCCGAGCACACGTGAAGAATAGGTAAGAGTAGATATTGTTTATTCAAGCGTTGTCGCATGCACACTCAACCTCTAATACTTTTGTTGCAATCCTCTCTCCGATCATTAAAGATTTCAACCTCCTGGCTGCCACCTGCACAATCGGATTGTTATTCGCCGTCTCTTTTTTTATTGAAGAGAAAAAGGGGTTCCTTCAAGTTGAGGGGCTCCGAGTTAAGAAGTTAGCCGAGCTTGCTCTGCTTATCTGGCTAGTCACAATTGTCGGTTCTGTCTTTACGGAATTGGCGGTGGTCTTAGGGGGCAGCTTCACAGAAGCGTTTAGCGAAGCGCTTTTGAGATACTTTGTCCTTCACACGGTTATTGGCCATACATTCCTTGCTCAATTCGTAATCGCGCTTTTCGTACTTCTACTCTTGAAGCGTGCGAAAAAGGTGGGAGCAACTTATTGGGCTCTTGGCTTCTCGCTTCTAGTCACAATTCTTCCTGTGTTTCAAAGCCATTCCAGCGGCTTAAGCAACCATTCAATAGCAATTGGATCACTTGTCTTCCACGTTATTTTTATAACTCTTTGGGCAGGAGGAGTACTTGGCCTCTTTATTATCTCTCCAGAAGAACGGGCTAATTCACTTTCTCGCTTTAGCGTTTTTGCTCTTTGGGCAGCAATCATTGTCTCTATAAGTGGTGCGTTGAATGCTTACAGCAGATTGAATTTTCTTGCTGCGTGGAACTCGCCATATGCCTCTCTTGTGCTTTTGAAGTTTGTATTGACGGTCCTACTTATAGCTTTTGGTTCACGGCACCGCGATTACATCATTGCAAAGAAGGCGAATGCAACATACTCACTGCTCGGTATGGAAATTGTTGTTATGGTTTCAACGATTGCAGTAGGTGGATGGCTTTCAACGTTGCAACCCCCTTCTCGCGAAGTTAAGACGCTTCCCTTACAACCGCCAAATTTGAGCCGTTTATTCTGGTCGTATTCTCCGGATGTTCTCTTTCTCGGAATCCTATTAATTGTGAGCGCACTTTATATCCGGGGTCTTGTCTTGCTTGCCCGCCGCGGAGATAAATGGCCTGTTGGTCGCACAATTGCATTCTTCTGCGGAGTTGGGTTTGCAGATTACGCAACAAGTGGTGGCATTGGAATTTATGCCCAGTATGCATTTTCTTATCACATGATCGCTCACATGATTCTTGGAATGATTGCGCCAATTGGATTTGTGCTGAGTGCGCCAATCACTCTGGCGCTTCGAACGCTGCCGATTGGTCGCACTCATGATGAAAGAGGAATACGTGGTTCTGTCATAACGCTAATACATTCCAAGGTGATGGGCTTCTATACAAATCCGGTTGTAGCTCTGGCAATATTTGATGGTTCTCTTTTCTTGTTATACATGACTCCACTTTTTGGCGCAATGATGCGCAGTCACACCGGTCACGTGATTATGGATATTCACTTTTTGCTTGCTGGATACCTTTTCTTCCACGTGATAATTGGCGTCGATCCAAATCCTCGAAAAGTGCCGCACATCGTTCGCATAATCATTCTTTTTGCAGCAATGAGCATCCATGCTTTCTTCTCAATCGCCCTGCTCTCAACATCATCGCTTTTAGATGGTGGTTATTTCGCATCATTGCACCGAAATTGGAATACGGATCTGTTGGTTGATCAACACCTTGGCGGATCTATTGGTTGGGCGATGGGCGAAATCCCAATTCTCGTTGCCCTAGTTGCCACATTCATTCAATGGGTGCGAGATGACTCGCGTGAGGCAAACAGGATTGATAGGGCAGCAGATCGAGCTGATGCCATGGGCGAAGATGACGAATTGGCCGAGTACAACCGCCATCTTGCAACTTTGCGTGGCTACGATGAACAAATCGGCCAGTAAACTTCGCAAGTGACATTTCCTCGTTTAGGCGTAATCGGTGCAGGGCAACTTGCTCGCATGATGGCAGCACCCGCAACGCAAATGGGAATTAATCTCCGCCTTCTGGCTCAAGACTCAACCGACAGCGCCGCACAAATTTGCGAACACGTAGTCGGAAATCCAAATGACGCCCAAGCAGTTCTAGATTTTGCTCGAACGTGCGATGTCGTAACTTTTGAACACGAACAAGTTCCGCAATCTGTAATCAAAAACTTGGAACAGAATGGAATCAAGGTTTATCCGCGTTCAGATTCTTTTATTTACTCCCAAAATAAAGTGGAGATGCGAAAGAAAATGGATGAGCTAAACCTTCCTAATCCGAAATGGCAGGAATATTCAGGTGGCGATACTTCAATAAAGTTTCCACTGATCGCCAAGACAATCACTGGAGGTTATGACGGACGCGGAGTATTTGTAGTAAAAACTCCAGAAGAACTTTCGTCAATTCATAAGGAAATTGGAAAGACTCTCTTGCTCGAGGAGATGCTTGAATTTGATTGCGAAATTGCCATTATGGTCGCACGTTCACCTCATGGACAGGCTGCAACATGGGCCGCAACATGGACGATTCAAGAAGATGGAATTTGCACAACAACAGTAACTCCGGTGCCAGAACTTACAGATGAACTATCCAGCGCCGCAGCGTCAATCGCTCTCACAATTGCACAGGGAATTTCACTCGTCGGAGTCATGGCTGTGGAACTCTTCAGGGTTGGAGATCACTTAATCATCAACGAATTGGCGATGAGACCACACAATTCTGGGCACTGGACTATTGAAGGTTCAGTTACTTCTCAATTTGAACAACATATACGTGCGGTTTTGGATCTGCCGCTCGGGGATACCGCTCTCACTTCACCATGGGCTGTAATGGGAAATATCCTCGGAGGGGAAAAGACTGATATGTATCGCCCATATCTCCACTTAATGGCACGCACGCCTGGCTTGAAATTCCATCATTACAGAAAAGAAGTTCGCCCTGGTCGCAAGATTGGCCATGTCACTTTATTGGGAAGTGACCTCGTAGAATTACGCCATGAAGTGCAGCATGCACTTGACTACCTGAGCGGAGCGGTCGATGAGTAAGCACGTTGCAATCATTATGGGATCTGATTCTGATTGGCCTGTCATGGAAGCTGCCGCAAAAGTTCTAGATGAGTGCGGTATTTCTTATGAAGCAAGTGTTCTAAGTGCGCATCGCACTCCAGAAGAAATGATGATTTTCGCAAAAGGCGCAGCATCATCCGGCTTCAAAGTAATCATTGCAGGTGCCGGCGGCGCCGCGCATCTTCCAGGGATGGTTGCGGCGGCAACAACACTTCCAGTCATTGGAGTCCCTGTTCCGCTTAAGTACTTAGATGGAATGGATTCACTTCTTTCCATTGTTCAAATGCCGGCAGGAATTCCAGTTGCAACAGTAGGCATTGGAAACGCTAAGAATGCTGGCTTGCTTGCCGCCAGAATTATTGGAAGTACTGATGCTGCGGTGTCGGCAAAAGTTGCTGAACTTATGGAAGTCGCGAAAACAGAATCTCTTTCTAAGAGCGTCCCAAAGCCCTAAATTTCCAACCTGCGGCCAACCATTTTTCACGGTCCAAAGCATTTCGCCCATCAATCATGATTGCTTGGCTGACTAAATTCTTGAGTGTTGTGGGATCTATTTCTCTGTAAATCTTCCACTCGGTTAAATGCAGAACGATTTCAGCTCCAGAGACGCATTCCTCAATGGTTGAGGCAAAATTAAGTACAGGGAAGCGCTTCTGGGCATTCGCCATTGCCTTTGGATCATGAACCGTTACAAGCGCTCCTGCTGCTTGAATTTGTACTGCAATATCAAGGGCGGGTGAATCACGAACGTCATCACTATCAGGTTTAAATGCGGCCCCGAGAACTGCAATTTTCTTTCCTCGAAGGTCTTCAGATAAATCTTTTCGCACCAATTCGATGACGCGCTGGCGAGCACGTAGATTGATTGCATCAATTTCACGCAAGAATTCGACTGCTTGTTCGGCGCCAAGTTCTTGCGCGCGAGCCATAAATGCGCGGATGTCTTTCGGTAAACATCCGCCACCAAAACCGATACCAGCTTGTAGAAAGCGGCTTCCTATTCGAGGGTCGTATCCGATTGCTTTCGCAAGGACAGTCACATCTCCGCCTGCTGCTTCACATATTTCAGCCATTGCATTAATAAATGAAATTTTTGTTGCCAAGAATGAATTTGCTGCAACTTTTACCAACTCTGCTGTTGGTAAATCTGCCCTTACCCAAGGCGTGTTATCGGCCAGGTTGGATGCGTAAACTTCTTTAAGAATTGATTCAGCGCGGTCGTTTGTGACTCCAACGACGAGGCGATTAGGGCGCAAAGTATCTTCAACAGCAAAACCTTCTCGCAGGAATTCTGGATTCCACGCTAAATCTGCCTGGGGGTTAATCTCAAGTAAGCGAGCGCGCAATCTGGCAGCTGTTCCAACCGGAACTGTAGATTTTCCAACTACTAGCGCTCCATTTTTTACAATTGCTCCAACAGCTTCTAGTGAGGCGTTTACAAAAGTCATATCGGCGGCGAGGCCATCTTTTACCTGGGGGGTACCTACGCAAATAAAATGCACATCACAATCAGCGGCATCGCTAAAGTCAGATGAAAATTTTAGTCTTCCAGAGGCAACTTGCTCCTTAAGAAGAGTGTCTAGTCCTGGTTCGTAAAATGGAATCTCTCCATGTGAAAGAGTGGCAATCTTGGATGGATCTACGTCGATGCCGATGACCTCAAAGCCAAGACTAGACATGCAGGCAGCATGAGTCGCGCCGAGATATCCGGTGCCAATCACAGAGATTTTGAGTGCCATTAAACAAATTGTAGTGCTCCTAAACGGTACCTTGGGAGCGTGAAATTTCCCGGCGTGAGTGTCGTTCTCCCAATCCTTAACGAGGAGCGCTTTCTAGAGCACGCAATTGAGGCAATCCTTGAGCAAAAGTATCCAGGAGATTTAGAAGTCATTCTCGCTCTTGGGCCATCAAGAGACAGGACAAATGAGATTGCTCAGCGCCTTCGTCAGAAGGATTCACGAGTTGTCTTAGTGGATAGCCCAACTGGTCGCACGGCAGCCGGTCTTAATTTGGCCATTAAAGAGGCGAAATTTGAAATCATCTGTCGAATTGATGGGCATGCTGAGATTTCAGAGACATATATACAAGACGCAGTTGAAATTATGGAAGAAACCGGCGCAGTAAATGTTGGCGGAATCATGGCAGCAGAAGGCAAAAGTGCTTTTGAGCGTGCGGTCGCAACTGCAATGCGATCTCCACTTGGAGTTGGCGGCGCGCGATTTCATATCGGAGGAAAAGCGGGACCGGCTGACACTGTCTACTTAGGTGTTTTCAAAAAGCGCGCTTTGCTTGAAGTTGGTTTGTATGACGAGCGATTTACGCGTGCTCAAGATTGGGAGCTTAATTATCGACTCAGACAGAGCGGTGGAATCATCTGGTTTGATCCGCGCCTTGTAGTTACTTATCGTCCTCGCCCAACTTTGCAAGCTTTAGCAAAACAATATTTTGAATATGGTCGCTGGCGCCACGCCGTTGTGCGAACACATAAAGGTACGGCGAATTATCGATACATAGCTCCGCCTTTGGCAACACTTATTATCGCTCTTTCATTGCTTGCTGGCATGTTCATTCATCCATATTATTTATTACCAGCTCTTTCGTACGCAACGGCCGTACTTGCCGGCGCATTTTTTATCGGGAAAACTTTTTCTGAAAAAGTAACGCTACCCGCTGTTCTTGCCACGATGCATATTTCTTGGGGCGCTGGCTACCTCACCTCTCCACGAAAATTAATTTCATGAAAAAGTTATTTGCCGTTCTACTCTTATTCGCAACTTCTACTTCTGCGCAAGCCGCCGGAGTACCAGAGCGTTTCTATGTGAATGGAAGTGGATTTGGGCATGGCGTTGGCCTCAGCCAAATCGGCGCAAAAGGATTAGCGCTTGAAGGAAAGAGCTCAAGTGACATTACTAATTACTTTTTTCCAGGCACAACAATTACGGCAAATCCCGATTTAGGAAATATCAGAGTCAATATCGCCCACTTAGCTACTTACATCACCATTACAAATTCGAGCGGTTCAATTTCGTTGAACAAAAGCGATGGAACCCCAGTCGCCACAATTCCTATCGGAAGTACGCTCAAATTTGCAGTTGTCACCAAGGTTATTTCCCCAACTATCTCTGCCCCAAAACAAAAAGCGATCGTGATCCCGGTTGCTAGTGCTTGGAACGTAAAGTGGGATCCAGGAACAATCATCACTCTCAATAACGGTGGCACAACAACAAAACTTGGTTATGGGGAGGTCAACCTCAAGGATGTCCTAAACAAGATTGAATTAACGACGACTCTGCGTCTTAATGACCAATACATATATGGCATAAGTGAAATGTCTTCCTCGTGGCCAGACGCTGCTCTTGCCTCTCAAGCGATTGCATCAAGAACCTACGGACTTTCTCGTATGGGATCGCTTCGAAAAGAATGCGATTGCAATATTTACAATTCAAAATATGACCAAAACTTTGTTGGATTCTCCAAGGAATCGGAAGCAAAATACGGCGCCATATGGAAAGCTGCAGTAGACGCGACCTCTGGCCAAATCATTACTTATCAAGGAAATCCTATAAACGTTTACTTTTCCTCATCTACTGGAGGAGTAACGCAGAAAGCTTCAGATGTTTGGGGTACGGATTTCCCATACCTAACAAATGTTCCTGATCCTTGGAGTTTAGATATTGTTTTGAATCCGCAATATGCGCATTGGCTCAGAGTCGTTAGCCAAGGCGAGGCGGCAAAAGCATTCGGGTTGAGTGATGTTGCAACGTTAAAAGTAGATGCCCGAAGTACTTCAAACAGTGCACTTTCAGTCACTGCCACTTCAAGTGCTGGTAAAACCTCTCAGCTTCAAGTGGGAGCCTTTAAAACAAAGCTGCTAATTCCTGCTTCGTGGTTTGATATTACTAATTAGCGTGAAGGATTGAATTTAAACCTTCCCATACTCCAGTCTTAGGAGTTGCTTCAATCGCACCTGTTTGTGAGTTGCGGCGGAAGAGAAGATTGTTCGCGCCGGATAGTTCACGCGCTTTAACTGTGCTTCCATCAGGAAGACTTACCTTTGAACCAGCCGTTATGTACAAGCCCGATTCGACTACACATTCATCTCCAAGTGAAATCCCAAGTCCAGCATTCGCACCAAGAAGCGATCGTTCACCAATTGAAATTACTGCTTTGCCGCCTCCGCTGAGAGTGCCCATGATTGACGCGCCGCCGCCAATATCACTTCCATCTCCAACAACAACTCCGGCACTGATTCGACCTTCAACCATGGACTTGCCAAGAGTCCCTGCATTGAAGTTAACGAAACCTTCATGCATTACTGTCGTTCCAGATGCGAGATGTGCACCAAGACGTACGCGATCAGCATCTGCGATTCGAACTCCTTCAGGGATTACGTAATCAACCATCCGTGGGAATTTGTCTACGCTAAATACGGTGAGGTTTCCAAGCGCGGCACGAAGTCTTTGTTGAGTGAGGTTGAAATTTTCTAGAGAACATGGACCAGCTGAAGTCCATGCAACATTTGTTAATAATCCAAAAATTCCTTCAAGATTAATCCCGTGAGGTTTTACAAAGCGATGTGAGAGCAAATGAAGTCGCAGATATGCATCGGAGGCGCTTTTTGGAGCCGCATCGATATCAATCTCAAGATCAACCTCGCGCTTTGTAATTCCGCGTAGTGGGTCAGCCTTCAAAAACTCAGAGCGGTCAGGTTTCCCCGTCGGTTGGCCCAAGCCAAGGGATACATACCAGGTATCAAGTACATCGCCATTTGCTGCGATGGTTGCTACGCCAAATCCGAATGCTTTGCTCATGAGCCAAACTTATCAAGTTACTCATATCTCCGTACACTTCACCGCATGCGTATCTCCGTTTACTGCTCATCTGCTCCAGATATTGACCCGGCACACTTGGATCTGGCCTATGAAATTGGAAAAGGAATCGGAGAACGAGGCTGGGATCTTGTATGGGGCGGCGGAGCAATTTCCATGATGGGCGCCGTTGCGCGTGGAACGCGCGAAGCGGGAGGGAAAACATTTGGTGTTATCCCAACAAAATTATTACAACTTGAAATTGAAGATAAAGAATCAACAGAAATAATTGAAGTTGACTCAATGAGATCACGTAAGGCAAAGATTGAAGAGTTGAGCGACGCGTTCATAGCTCTTCCTGGTGGCATTGGAACGCTTGAAGAATTCTTTGAAATTTGGGTCGGGCGATATTTAGGATTCCATGAAAAGCCAATTGCGGTCTGTGACCCAACAGGCGCGTACGGTCCTCTTCAAACGGCGCTTGAGCATCTGGCGACTTTAAACTTCATGAAGAGTGGTCAGAGCCACCTGGTTACGTGGACCACGCAGGTGCAAGACGCGCTTGACGCCTGCGCTCGCTAGTAGCCTTCGCATATGTCTACCCTCGCGCAGCTGCTCGACAGCCTTCCCGAGGAACAACGCATTATTCTTACCGCCCATTATCTTCGTGGAAAGAGCGCAGCGGATATTGCGGGGATGCTAGGCGTACCACAAAAGTCAGTAGAAAACATTATTGCGATTGGCAAGGCTCAACTCCTGAAGGCCCTTGAATAGAAGAAGATTCACGCGTGAAATAAGGAGGCAAGGCCCCGATTTCACTTGTAGGGCAACTCTTTGAGATACTTCTCCTCTAGTTTTCGATTTATTAATAAGGGAGTTCTACATGGCAGCCATGAAACCACGCACTGGTGATGGACCCATGGAAGTGACCAAGGAAGCTCGCTCATACGTAATGCGCATTCCTCTTGAGGGAGGCGGTCGTTTGGTAGTTGAATTAAACCTCGAAGAAGCGACAAACCTCGGGAATGTTCTTCAAGCAGCAGTGGCGCTTGTTAAGAAATAACGCGCAAACATAACCCCAAAAATTGAAACGGGAATTGTTATAAAGATTCCCATTATGGCAAGAGATTTATCGCTTGAACTTTGAAGTGCAACATTTGCAAATATCAAAGCAACATCTAACCCAAAAGTTGCAATAAATCCAGCAATCGCAAGTTCGCGGGGTTTAAGCCGCATGGTGTGCTCGTGGGACATCCGTAGGATTGCATAACCAGCCAGGGCGCCTAGAATTATTCCGGTTGGTTTTCCTACAATTCTTGAAACTATAAGTTCCCAAACTAGGGGGTTCTTAATGGCCCTCCAACTGAACTCAAAAGTTGTTGACACTGAAGCTAAGAGAAATATTGGGAGAGCAACGTAATATCCAACCTTTTTCATCAGTTGAAATCCGCGCGATCCCCATAACAACCCAAGCGTTGCGCCAATGATGGTTGGATGTATTCCACCTTTTGATGAAGTCACAATCCCCAACACAATAATCGAACCAATGTCGTCGGCAATTGCTAGGGCGAGCAAGAAAATGCGAAGTCTCGTCTGTAAGCGTGAAGGGAAAATTGCCAAGGCTATGAGCACGAAAGGCAGATCTGTAGCCATCGGGATGCCCCACCCTGATTTAGGTGCGGATGTAAAAAGTGAGAGGCCCAGGTAGATAAGGGCTGGAACTGCCATGCCCCCAGCAGCGGCAAGAACAGGTGCGATCAAGTGCCTTCTGTCAGTATGGCGTGAAATCTCAATTCGCAACTCTTGCCCAATGGAGAAGAAGAAGAGAAGGAGGGGCCAAGTGAGCAACCAATCTCGCCACACGGGGTCCATCCAGTTCACATTCACCTCCATAGTTCGTTAAGTTCGGAGATGTGAAAAAAGCAGTAAGACCACTCCTCACATCACGAGTGGATTCTAGAACCCTTTCATCCTGGGAGGGGCTCGACGCGATTGCTCTCGGAGTGAGGTCGTCGCAAACTGGTCCAGTCGCGCTGCAAAATTTTGTAAGCAAGTCCCTCGTGGAGAAATTAGAAATCGACCTGAATCTCGAGATTTTACAATGGCCCTCATTTGATGGAAAAGCTGGCGAGATTATTGAATTGCCGGTTTCCGAAGTAGATGGAATTAAGCGACTTTATTTAGTGGGCATTGGGGCGGGAACCCATGAGGAGATGAGAAAAGCTGGTTCTCAACTCGGCCGCAAAGTAAAGGGAAACGGTTTTGCAATTCTCAATGGAATTGTTACCGAAAAGAGTCATACGGTTGTGCACGCTGTTGCGCTCGCTCTCTCTCAGTATGAATGGAAATTATCAAATAAGACCGAGCAGAAGAAAGTAAGCAATTTTCTCTTTCTTGAATCACTTTCTGGAGAAATCGAGTACGCCAACTTATTAGTTGAAGCAATTTATACAGCTCGCGATTTGATACATACCCCTTCAAATATTAAAACTCCGGCTTGGCTTGCGACACAAGCAAAAACTCTTGCATCAAAAAAGAAAGACATTAACGTCCGCGTTCGGGCGGGACGCGAACTCGCGAAGTTTGGTGGATTGCGTGCGGTTGGCGGATCATCACCAAATCCAGGTCCGCGAATGATTGAAATAACTTACGCTCCGGCTGGTTCAAGCAGGTGGCCACATGTGGTTCTCGTTGGAAAGGGAATTACATTTGATACCGGAGGGGTTTCACTCAAGCGTCCGTACGACATCATGATTGGCATGAAGAGCGATATGGCAGGAGCCGCAGCAGTTATGGCGACCGTTATGGCGATGCCTGATTTGAAGCCAAAGGTTCGAGTAACAGCATTGATGATGTGCGCAGAAAATGCGTTATCGGGGACCTCTCAAAGACCTTCAGATGTAATCACGCAATACGGCGGTAAAACGGTTGAAGTCTTGGATACAGATGCAGAAGGACGACTCGTTTTGGCTGATGGTTTGGCTTATGCGGATTTGGAATTGAAACCTGATTACCTCGTTGATATTGCAACGCTCACAGGAGCGGCAACTCTCGGACTTGGCCGTCAATATGCAGCGATGTATACCCGAAATGATCGGCTAGCTACATCGTTAGAAAAAATTGGAGTTGAAATTGGAGACAGAGTCTGGCGCATGCCCTTAGTCGATGATTACACGGTCAGTCTTGAAAGTGATATCGCAGATCTGAATAACACTGCTGCAAAGAAACACTTTGGCGGAGGCTCAATTACGGCAGCACTATTTCTAGAAGAGTTTGTTGGAAAAAGAAACTGGGTTCATTTGGATATCGCCGGAACCGGGCGATCGGATGTGGATGCTGGAGAATTTGTAAAGGGCGGAACCGGATTCGGTCCACGCCTACTCATCGAATGGATAGCTTCACTATGACACTTCAAAATCGTGGCGACATGACCGCATACTCTGAAACCTTTGCCAGAGAGGAAATTCATTTGCAGCAAGCAAGAGCAAATGGAGTTGAGATGGGCGCTGTCGATCCGACTCCAGCAGTTGGTGGTCTATTGCAATATGTTGCAAAGTCACTGAGCGCAAAGTCAGTGGTAGAAATTGGTACCGGTTCGGGCGTAAGCGGACTCTGGCTTTTTCAGGGAATGCCAAAGGATGGCGTGCTCACCTCGATTGACACTGAGAGGGAACATTCAGCGAGTGCGAAAGAAAGTTTTGATGAGTCTGGCATCCCGGCTGCGCGTTATCGATTAATCACAGGCACAATACTTGAAGTAGTGGGCAAGCTAGCAGATGGAAATTATGACTTGGTTGTTATTAGACCTGCAGAAGATGTCATGGATCTTGTGCAAGAAGCACATCGATTGCTGCGTCCTGGTGGCACTTTATTTATCGACCACGCCTTGAGTGGTGGAAAAGTTGCCGACCCAACTCAGCGCGATTTTGAAAGTATTTCCCGTAGGGACGGAATCCGTTTTGTGAAAGAAGATTCTCATTGGACGTCGACGCTGTTGCCGGTCGGTCAAGGAGTGCTCCTAGCTACTAAATCTTGAAAGTCTTGAATGGATCATTCCTAGGGGTAGGCTTTCACCATGTTTGGTATCGGCGGGGGTGAATTCTTAACACTTCTCATCTTGGCTGTTATTTTGATTGGCCCAGATCGCCTCCCTCACGTTGCAACAGATGCAGCAAAGCTTGTGAAACGTTTGAGAGAGATCGCTAATGCTGCAACTGCCGAACTTCGAGAAAATTTGGGGCCTGGGTTTGAAGATCTAGAAGTCGCAGATTTACATCCAAAAAAGCTCATACGGAAAACCTTAGGAAATTCCATTGATGGAATTTCTTCAGAGATCAATTCTGGCTTCAGTCTTGATAAAACCGAGAAAAAGAAAGCGCAGATTGATCCTGACATCCTATGACACAACAAATAATTGAAAATATTCACGCGGCACTCGCCACAGTTTCTGATCCAGAACTTCACCGCCCACTTCCAGATTTAGGAATGATTGAAAGTGTGACTTTCGAAAAAGGTGCGGCTGTCGTCACAATTTTGCTCACGATATCTGGCTGTCCTATGCGAGATCGCTTGAAAAGCGATGTACATGCTGCCCTCGCAAAAGTTGATGGCGTTAAAGATATTACTTTGAACTTTGGTGTCATGAATGAAGAACAGAGAAACAATGTAAAGAAAATCTTGCATGGGGGAGTAGAAAAATTTATCCCATTCGCACAGCCCGATTCATTAACTCGAGTTATAGGAATCGCATCAGGTAAGGGCGGGGTTGGTAAATCTTCCCTCACGGTAAATCTCGCTGTTGCGGCGGTTGCACGGGGTCTTAAAGTTGGAATTTTGGATGCAGATGTTTACGGTCACTCAATTCCAAGACTGATGAATTTAGTAGGACAGCGCCCAACTGCAATTGACCAAACTTTTATTCCGCTTGAAAGTTATGGCGTGAAGGTTGTCTCGATGGAGATGTTCAAACCTGATCGCGCAGACCCGGTTGCTTACCGCGGACCGATGCTACATAAAGTTTTAGAACAGTTGTTAAGCGATGCGTACTGGGGCGATTTAGATCTCCTTCTACTTGACCTACCACCTGGAACAGGTGATATCGCAATTAGTTTGGGGCAATTGATTCCAGCATCAGAAATTTTGGTCGTAACAACTCCACAAGTAGCGGCCGCAGAAATTGCAGAGCGAGCTGGACGAATTGCTCATCAACTCAAGCAACATATTGTTGGAGTTGTAGAAAATATGTCTGATATTGAATGCCCTCACTGCGGTGAAGCAATTTCCCTTTTTGGAAGTGGAGGCGGCTTAGAAACAGCCAAGAGGCTTTCAACGCTTGTCGGTGCCGATGTGCCGATGTTAGCCGCTGTTCCATTTGACCCTGCATTGCGCATTGGTGGTGATGATGGACTGCCGATTGTGCTCTCAAAGCCTGAAAGTCACTCTGCCGTTGCCATTTATTCAGTTGTGGATCAACTCATGAAGCAACGCAAGTCATTAGTTGGAGTGCCTCTTTCGCTTCATACCTGATCTTGCACTTAGAATTTGGGGATGAAGACGCCATCCAAGCTCCCGATTAAGAAGGTGGCAACCAAGGTCGAGCAAGTAGTGGGCAGGCGCGATTTAGTTTTAGCTAGAAAGAGCATTCGGGATTCATTGGTTTCCCTCGCGGGTTTAATCGGTTGTCCCGTGCGCAATGAAGATGGACGTGACATCGGTCGACTAGTTGATGTCGTGGTTCGACACGGCGAGGATGCTTATCCTCCGGTTTCTGGATTGATTGTCAAAGTAGGTCAGCGAAAGTCATTTATTGATGGCGCGCGTATTGCAAAATTAACTCACAATGAAATTCGACTTTCTTCAACAACAATTAATCTCACCGATTACAGACGCAGAGAAGGCGAATCCCTTTTGGATGGCGATGTACTTGACCATCAAATTGTTGATGTGAACGGACTGCGAGTTGTTCGTTCATCAGATTTGTATTTAGCTCCACTCGATAAGGAAATTCGAGTTGTCGGAGTGGATATTTCATTCGTGACTTTCTTGCGCCGAATTTTTCCTGGTGCCCTGGGCCGCCGCGCTACACCTCAACATGTTTTAGATTGGGCAACTGTTGCATCGTTGGCAGATTCATCTGGCGTTGTTAAAACTTCTGGATCCAAAACAGCGCTTTCACAACTTCGCCCAGCTGACCTTGCCGATTTAATTGAAGATTTGGCGGGACGTGAACAGACCGCCCTCATTGAACTTCTCGATCCAGAACTTGCAGCAGATGCACTCGAAGAGATGGAAGATGAGGAATTACAAGGTTTGCTTCGTGGTCTGCCTGAAGAGCGCGCTGCAGAACTCTTAAGCCGCATGGAACCAGACGAATCTGCAGAAGTTTTGCGTGACCTAAGTGAAGAACACCGCGAGGATATTTTGAAAGCCATGGACACCAAGATGGCGAAGCAGTTGCGTCAATTGATCTCCTTTGATGAAACGCTTGCTGGTGGAATTATGACTACCCACATGGTCATTGCGAAGGAAAGTGACACTGTAGGTGAAGCTCTGAAGATGCTCGTAGAAAGCCGCGACAGAGATATTTCAGATGGTGTAGTTATGGTGGATGCAAAAGGAAAACTGATAGACCACATTCAAATTATTGAACTTGTTGCGGCTAAGCCTGGCGATTTGTTAAGTACTTTGATTGGCCCTCCATATCCAACCGCAGTAAATATTGACTCGCCTCTCGAGGAAGTGATTGAAGAATTCTCAAATAACCGTGGTGCATCAATTGTCGTTATTGATGAAAAGGGAAAGCCTGTTGGACGCATCCTTGCCGATGACTTGGTAGACGCCTTAAAACCTGAAGAGCAACATGGATTTACTAAAGGTACAGGTGCTCTTCAGTGACAACTCAACGTAAAATCCGCCTCGCGGCGCTTCTCTCAGTTATGGGGCCAGGTGTTATCGCAGGGCTTTCAGATGATGATCCTGCCGGCATTACGACGTATTCACAACTGGGGGCAAAGTTTGGTTATCAAATGTTGTGGGTATTGGTTATTTCCACCATCGCATTAATTTTATTTCAAGATCTTGGAGCACGAATTGGAGTTGTGACTCGTCAAGGATTGATTGGTTTAGTTCGACAAAAATATGGCGCGCGATCAGGAACACTAAGTGCAGTGGCACTCTTGGTGGCTAACTTCGGAACACTAACAGCGGAATTTGCTGGAATTGCAGCCGCGGGTCAACTCTTTGGTTATTCACGCTTCATCACTGTTCCTGCTGCCGCTCTTGTGGTCTCATTTCTAGTTCTTCGCGGCTCCTTCGCTCGCGTTGAAAAAGTATTTTTTCTGCTCTCTGCAGTATTTATTTCCTACGTCGTAGCTGGGTTTATGGCACATCCAAATTGGGGTAAAGCACTCCATGGTGTCGTTGTACCAACAATGCCATTCACTCATGATGCGATTTACATTGCAACAGCTACTTTGGGTACAACACTTGCTCCTTGGGGCCTTGCATTCATTCAGTCCTACGCTGTCGATAAGCGCTTAACTCGCGATGATCTTAAATTGTTACGTGTGGATGTATGGACCGGGTCACTTCTTACCGGAGTTATCGGCTTCTTTGTCATCGTAACTTGCGCCGCGACGCTAAATAAAGAAGGTGCTATCAATATCACCGATGCGGCTCAAGCAGCTAGGGCGCTAGAACCTCTTGCCGGAACTCTTGCTAAGGCCCTCTTTGCAATTGGACTTGTTGGTGCTGCGCTTCTGGCGGCATCAATTCTGCCTTTATCTACTGCGTATTCAGTAGGAGATCTGACTGGCCAGCCAGCCGCACTTGATGACGGGCCAAAGGATGCTCCACTCTTTTACGCAACATTTGGAGCGATGACTTTCTTTGCAGCCGGATTAATTCTTTTGCCGGGTGTTCCACTGATTCGAGTACTTGTTTTGACTCAAATTCTTAATGCAATTCTCTTGTTGCCGCTACTCTTTTTCATGTACGGAATTTCACGAGATACTCGATTGATGGGTGAGTTTGCCTCAACAAAACGGATGCGAGCTGTTTACGGAACTATTATCGCTTTGGTCGCTGCCTGCGTTATCGCTCTTCTCTGGTTTACAGTTCATCCTTAATGAAGCAAGATAACCATTCGGCGCTCCCACAAGGTCGCGACATCCCTTTTTTATTGCTGGGAATTATCGGGATTGGAACTTCTGGGCCGCTAATTGCTAAGAGCACAATGCCTGTGCCAACACTTGTGTTTTGGAGAAATTTTGTTGGCGCAATTGTTATGTCGCCATTTGCGTTACGAAATAGAGAGTGGAGAGACCCGGCGAAGAGAAGACTCGTCGGACATTCAGCGCTAGCTGGTGTATTCCTTGCTTTCCATTTCCTCGCATTCTTTCTCGCAATGCGCTTCACAACTGTTGCAGCTGGAACCGCTCTTGCCGCTCTACAACCAATATTTGCAGCGACATATGTTCGCTTTAAAGGTGAACATATTTCAACAACTTCATTAGTTGGAATGTTTGTCGCATTTGGCTCAGTCTTTGTTATAACAGGAGTGGATTTTGCGCTCTCGATACGGGCATTTATTGGAGATCTATTCGGCTTAGGCTGTGCTGTTCTTGCGGCGACTTATGTGGGAATCGGGTCTAGAGTCCAGAGAGACTTAGCAACTTCTACTTACACAACAATTTGTTATGGCGCCTGTGCGCTCACAGTCTTGCCATTTATACTTTTTGGAAAGATGCAGTTTGTTCACTTTTCACGCGGAGAATGGTTTCTGCTTGGGCTGCTCATAATCGGAGCTCAATTCATGGGTCACACCCTTTTCAATTTAGTGCTTAAACGAGTTTCCCCCGTGGTTGTTTCCCTTATTGTCTTTTTTGAGGTGCCAGTGGCAGCAATCGTTGCATGGATCTGGTTAGAGCAGTCTCCATCGGCAGGCCTATATGTTGGAATTCTCGGCATATTGATTGGCTGCACAATCTTTGTGGTTGGGGGAAAACGATGATTGATTTACATACCCATACAAATATAAGTGACGGTACAGATACCCCAGCACAACTTATTAACAAAGCATTGGCTTCTGGAATTAACGTTCTCGCCCTAACTGACCACGACAGCATTGCTGGATGGCATGAAGCGACTGTGCACTTACGGCCTGGGTTAGATTTAGTCTTAGGCGCAGAAATTTCTTGTCAAACAGAAGATGGCATAAGCGTTCATATGCTTGGGCTGCTTTTTGATTCAGCGCATCAGGAACTTCAAGAAGTCTTGGCTCAAACGCGAGAAAATCGTCACGGCCGTATGGAAAAAATCATTGGCCGAATGAATTCGGCAGGAATCGAAATTTCGATGGATGAAGTTTTGGCACAACTTTCTGAGGGAGCAACTCTAGGTCGCCCGCATCTAGCCGATGCGATGGTGGCAAAGGGTCTTGCAAAGAGCAGGGATGAGATATTCGAAAAGTGGCTCCACAATAGTTCGCCTTATTATGTTTCTCATTATTCGCCGACTCCCGAAAGGGCAATTGCGTTAATCAAAGCTGCAGGCGGTGTGGCCGTAATTGCCCATCCAATGGCCTCGTTGAGGGGCCGTACAGTTTCAGTGGAAAGCTTTGCCTCATATGTTGCTGCAGGCATGGATGGAATTGAAGTGTCTCACCGCGATCACACGATGGATCAAAAGATTTTGCTTACGAAAATTGCTGAAGATTTAGGAGTTCTGCGAACTGGGTCAAGTGATTACCATGGAAATGGAAAACTTAATGAGTTGGGTGAAAATACAACGGAGCCAGATCAGTGGGCAGCACTGGAAGCAAAAGCGACAGCCCGAAGGGTTGTGAGGGCCTCGTAAAGATCTTTAAAGGGTTGTGAAACCAACTCGACGCTCGGGGGCATCACCAAGTTCAACAAAAGCAATCTTCTTTGCAGGAATAATTGTGCTTTGGTTCTTGATATCTGTTATCACAAGTGGAGTTTCATTTTTGAGAGCATCTTGAACTAATGCAAGTACCTGCTCTGAAGTGAGGGTGGTTTCGATTCGAAGCTCATGATTTGAATCGCTGATTCCGATGCGAACGTCAGTGTGCTGATTCTCAGATTTCTTTGTGGCCATAATTTAAGTTTAGTGGTTAATCGTGGCGCGGGAAACCAGAAATGCCTCGCCAAATTTGCCCTGAAACTAATTTCACAGCTTCCTCACGAGAAATTTTTTGATCTCTTTCCAACCAGTGGCGTGCAGCAGACTGGACGTTGCCGATTAATCCCGTTGCAAGCATCATCGAAACTTCTTTGCTCATTCCGGTCTCAAGGGAAATTACAGCAGAAAATGCAGCAGCGCAGTCATATGTCATTCTAGATAAGCGCTCGCGAACTTTAGGCTCAAGAGCCATATCGCTTTCAAACAAAAGTCGGAATGCTTCACCTTCGTGGTTAATGAAATCAAAATATGCGGCAACAGTTGCGGCCACCCGATCGCCATTTTCAGTTTTTGAAGCGACTGCTTTTTGAATATCGAAGAGCAGTGAATCAATATGTAAATCAAGAACAGCAAGGTAGAGATCTAACTTAGATGGAAAATGTTGGTACAAAACCGGCTTGCTGACGCTGGCCCTATCGGCTATCTCATCCATGGGGGCGGAGTGATATCCCGCTTGGGTAAAGACTTCTAGCGCTGCATTGAGCAGCTGCGCACGTCGCTCGTCCCGAGGTAAACGATTCTTGGAGTCGGTAGTCATTGGTGGAATCGTATGGTCATACGCCTCAAATTGCACCTGAGCGCGGCAAAGCAGCAAACTAGCCCCATGACGACCCCTGAACGCCGCCTCCTGCTTGTTCACGCCCACCCAGATGATGAGACGATCAATAACGGGGCGACGATGGCCAAATATGTCGCCGAGGGAGTTGGGGTCACGTTGGTGACTTGCACGCGCGGGGAAGAGGGCGAAGTTTTAGTTCCTGACCTTTCTCACTTGGCAAGCCACGAAAAGGATGAACTTGGACCTCATCGAGAAATTGAATTGGCAAACGCGATGTCAGCACTTGGCGTAAAAGACCATCGATTCCTGGGAGAGCCAAATAAAAAATATCGTGACAGCGGCATGATGGGAACTGAACCAAATAATCGTCCTGATGTTTTCTGGCAGGCGGATTTAGATTCTGCAGCAAGAGACCTCGTAAAAGTTATTCTGGAAGTAAAACCTCAAGTCTTAGTGACCTACGATGAAATTGGTGGTTACGGACATCCTGATCATATTCAAGCGCACAGAGTTGCAATGAGAGCGGCAGAACTTGCAGAGCCCGATTGGGTAATTTCTAAGATTTACTGGAACACAATGCCAAAATCAGTAATTCAGATGGGAATCGACAAAATGAAAGAAATCGGATCTGATTTCTTCGGAGTCGAGAGTGTTGATGATCTCCCGTTTGCGAAAGATGATGCATTTGTAACAACCCTCATTAATGCACCGGATTTTGCTTCGAAAAAAATCGAAGCGATGAAAGCGCATCCAACACAAATAACTTTAGATGGGCCATTTTTTGCACTTTCTAATAACCTCGGCGTAGAAGTGCTTGGAGACGAGTACTACACGCTTGTTAAAGGCGAAAAATCTGCTCCATTTGATGCGCTGGGACGCGAGAGTGACTTATTTAACGGAGTTAAGTTTTAGCCCCAAGATTTCATCAAGCTTGAGAAAGATCGCGCTTTTTACTGATGCATCAACGGATGAATCTTTTTCCAGAGCTCTTAATTTTACAAGTGCTCTAGGAAAGTCGAAGTCATTTCGAATGAGAGCCATGAACTCTTCAACATCCACATCCTGCGCCGGAGCACCCCACTCTGAAATTCTGAGCCTCCATCGCTTAATAGTCTTATCTGCTGCTCGAAGCGCTTCCCATGAGAGATCTAATTGGTTGCGGTATTTACTTTCTAAAAAAGTAAGCCGTAGCGCTAAAGGATCAAAATCCTTTGCGATTATGTCTTCGACAAGCACAACGTTTTCAGCACTTTTTGACATTTTTCGGCCTTCAAAGAGCAAGTGCTCACCGTGCAGCCAATGCGCAACAACTTCTCGATGCGCTACAGAGTTCGATTGAGCTCTCTCGTTTTCGTGGTGGGGGAATCGCAAATCAATTCCTCCAATGTGTAAATCAACTCTCGCATCTAGAAATTTCATCGACATTGCAGAACATTCGATATGCCAACCAGGAAACCCGCTGCCCCAAGGAGAATCCCACACCATCTCGCTGCGCTCACCGGCAGCTTTCCAAAGCGCCCAATCGGCATGGAAGTTCTTCTCACCATCGTCGGTGTATTCATATCGGTGACCAGGCTTGAGGGAGTCAAGACGATTTCCGCTTATTGCTCCATAGCTTTCAAATTTTTCAGCTGCAAAATATACAGATCCATCATTGCCGATATACGCGAATTCTTTTTCAATAAGTGTTGTGATCATCTCTTGCATAAGCGAAATGGATTCACTTGCCCTTGGTGAACGATCGGCGTGGGTTATGTTGAGTCGAGTTAAATCGTCAAAGAACTGGTTCTCAAATTCTCTGGCTATATCCAGAGGATTTCTCTTTTCACGGCTAGCTTCTTCAAGAAGTTTGTCTTCAAAATTTTCAGACATATGTCCGACATCGGTAATATTTTGGACAAGAACCGGGTGCCAACCATCAAATTTTAAGATTCGAGAGACGAGATCGGGCAAGAGAAAAGTCCTTAAGTTTCCAACGTGGGCGCTTCTATAAACAGTTGGACCACAGCAATAGATATGGACACGCTTTCCTACCCGCGCACAAATTTCTTCAATTTCCCGCGACTGAGTGTTGTACAAGAAAAGCCCAGTCCCATCTTGAGTTGGGGGAATCAATTTCCATAAGGCCACGTGAGAAGGGTCAAAAGGAATTAGCTCACCCGACTTCTTTCGTATCGAAGTCTGGGTTTCAAGGATCCCCAATATGTCTTTGAAGCCACCATCCCGGTCGAATAGGCGCACCGAGACTTTTGAGCCAATCGCATCCGAGCCAGGAAGGTCCATATGGGCATTTAAGCCTATTTCAGCGGGCGAGCGTTAAATGTTGTACTCAAAATGCCAGAGATGAGTTTAGAATTTAGCCCTTACACAGCATATTTGGGAGATGAAATGACCTACATAATCGCGGAGCCTTGCATCGATGTGAAGGACAAGTCCTGCATTGAAGAGTGCCCGGTCGACTGCATCTATGAAGGCAATCGAATGCTGTACATCCAACCTGATGAGTGCGTGGACTGCGGAGCATGCGAACCCGTCTGTCCAGTAGAAGCTATCTACTACGAAGATGATGTTCCTGCTCAGTGGAAAGAATTTAAACCTGCCAACTCAGAGTTCTTTGTAGAAATCGGTTCACCCGGCGGAGCAAGCAAAGTTGGCCTAACTAATTCAGACCCTGCGATTGTTGTTGCTGCGCCACCAAAGTCCAACTAGTCGCTAAGGCATTGAACTGAAACTTCCAGATTTTCCTTGGGACACTCTCGCTCCGTACGGTGAAATAGCGAGACAACACCCTGAGGGAATCATTGATCTTTCAGTTGGCACGCCAGTTGATGAAACACCTACATTCATTCAAGATGAATTAACTCGCGCATCAAATTCGCCCGGGTATCCATTAACTATTGGATCACCGGATTTACGAGCAGCCATGAGAAGTTGGGCCGAAAACATTCTTGGAGCATCAGGTGATTTTGATGTATTACCAACCATTGGATCAAAAGAACTAGTTGCCTGGCTGCCAACTTTCTTAGAATCTAAGAGTGTTAATTATCCAGAAATTGCCTATCCAACATATTTAGTCGGAGCGATGATCGCAGGAGCAAGCGCAACCACGGTTGGAATTTCTCCGGACACGTGGAAAAACGCTGACTTAACCTGGATAAATACTCCCTCAAATCCGAGCGGTCGCGTTCACACATTTGAAGAATTACAGGCGGTTATTGAATTTAGTCGGACTAACAACGCGGTTGTTGCCTCTGATGAATGTTATATAAATTTCCCAGCGATGGGCGCGGATCAACCGATATCGATTCTTAAAGTTGCGGCCGGAAACAATAAGGGTCTGCTCTCGGTCATTTCACTCTCAAAACGAAGCAACCTGGCGGGATACCGTGCCGGCTTAATCGTTGGCGATCCTGAATTAATCTCTAAAATCAGGGAAATTCGAAAGCATGCAGGGATGCTCGTCCCAACACCCGTGCAGCGCGCAATGACCCTTGCCCTCGGTGATGAAGCACATGTGAAGGAGCAAGCGGCTCGTTACGCAGCACGCAGAGAGGTTTTGAGACCGGCACTTGAGAAAGCTGGCTTCACAATCGAATTTACAAAGGCAGGACTTTATATTTGGTGTACTCGAAACGAGAGTGATTGGGATTCAATCACGTGGCTCGCCAATCGAGGAGTTCTTGCAACACCAGGTCGGTTCTACGGAGAAAATGGTTCACAATATATTCGAGTTGCATTGACCTCAACAGATGCTCATATTGCTGATGCTGCCCGAAGAATTTCAGCTTAGTATGTCCACAAAAGTCACCTCTGCCATCCTTCTTGTTGGAGGAATGGGCACACGTATGCAGCCACTTACCTTTACAACTCCAAAGCCAATGCTGAAGGTTGCAGGGATTCCATTTACAGAACATCAGATTGTGAAAGCAAAAGAGGCTGGAATTACTGAGATCGTTCTAGCAACAAGTTTCATGGCAGAAATCTTTGAACCATATTTCGGAAATGGTGAAAAATTTGGCTTGAAAATTTCTTATGCTGTAGAAGAGAGCGCTCTTGGCACCGGTGGCGCTATTCGAAATGCATCTAAGAAACTTACTGGCACTGGCCCTGTTGTGATTTTTAATGGGGATGTCTTGAGTAGTCACAATCTTGTGGAGCAAATGAATTTTCATTTAAGCAACAACGCTGACGTAACTCTGTACTTAACGCAAGTCGCTGACGCTCGTGCATTTGGCGTCGTTGAATTTGACGAAAATAAAAGGATTAGCTCGTTTAATGAAAAGATGGAGAACCCTCCAACAAATATGATTAACGCAGGTTGCTATATATTCAATCGAAATATTATCGATTCGATTCCGGATGGCAGAGTCGTCTCTGTTGAAAGAGAAACTTTTCCCGGTCTCTTGCAAAATAACGGGCGCCTCTTTGGGTTTGTAGATTCAAATTATTGGCTGGACATTGGAAATCCGGGGGCTTTGCTAAAAGCCACAGCCGATCTAATTTCCGGCGCTGCTACTTCAAGCGCCCTGGACGCTGCACTTCAAGAAGGGCGAATTTCTCGAAGGGGCTCAACTGTTTTGCACGGAGAAAATGTGACTTTTGAGGAACCCTCAACACAAGATTCAGGTTGCTATATCGGCAGTGGTGCGATAATTGGTTTGCAATCGACGCTCTCTCGTTGTGTCATCGGGGAAGGTGTGAAAATCGGCGAAAAAGCAGTATTAATCAATACTTTTATCGCTCCTGGATTTTCGGTACCCGCAGCGACTCTCGCAGAAAACGCTTTTCTTGGATTTTCACGCTGAAAATGACTGAACATTTAGCGACAAAGTAGAAATTCTTTTTATTTTTCTTAAGGAAATAAGAGCCCTCAGGACTTGACGCGGAGGGGGTTACACGCGTGTAATTCTCCTTAAGAAGCCCGGGGGTAACCTGCGGGGCCGCTAGCGTGAAAGCCAAACTAGCCAATAACTAGGAGTTTTTTATGACAGAACGCAAGAGCGACCTTTCCTCAGTTGCAACACCATCACCTTTCCCATCAGCAACCGATGGCGGAGTAGAACTTTCTTGGCAGGAACGCGCACTATGTGCCCAAACTGATCCAGAAGCATTCTTTCCAGAAAAAGGTGGATCAACTCGTGAGGCAAAAAGAGTCTGTCTTTCGTGCGATGTCCGCGGGGAATGCCTTGAATACGCTTTAGCCCACGATGAGCGCTTTGGTATCTGGGGCGGTCTATCTGAGCGTGAGCGTCGCCGCTTAAAGCGTCGATCAGCGTAATAACTGGAGCCGTGATGGCTCTTTCTATAGGCTCGTAAAGTGGCAGATAAGTTTTTCGTAACGGCGGTCATCGTGACTCACGATGGCGCAACATGGCTGCCTCAAGTTATCGCCTCACTTGGTTCGCAAACTCGAAAAATTGAGCGGATCATTGCAGTCGACACTGGCTCCCAAGATAATTCAGTAAAACTTCTCAAATCTTCTGGCATCCCATGCTTTGAAGAAGATCGCGAAATGGGTTATGGCGATGCTGTTGAGCACGCACTAGAACTCACTCCGGCAGTTGATGCAAACGAATGGATCTGGTTAATCCATGACGACTCTGCTCCTGATAAAGATGCGCTCGCACAACTTCTTGCAGCTGTTGAAGATCGTCCCCAAGTGGCAATTGCAGGTCCAAAACTTCGAGGTTGGTATGACAGAGACCATCTTCTTGAAATTGGAGTATCCATTGCTTCAAACGGTGCACGATGGACTGGACTTGAACGCCGTGAACAAGATCAAGGACAGCATGATGGAGTTCGAGAAGTTCTTGCAGTAAGTACTGCTGCATCGATAATTCGCAGAAGTGTTTATGAAGAACTGGGCGGCCTCGACACAAACCTTGCACTTTTTCGCGACGATGTTGATCTGGGATGGCGCGCCTATGTTGCCGGCCACTCAGTAATTGCAGTTCCGCAAGCAATTGCATATCACGCCGAGGCTTCATCATCAGAGCGTCGAGCAGTTGATGTCTCGGAAGCATTTCTACACAGACCTTTACTTCTTGATCGACGAAATGCTGCATATGTGCTCTTGGTGAATTCCACATGGTGGGCCCTACCGTGGATCTCTCTTCAACTTCTTAGCTCAGGTATTGCGCGAGCCGTGGTTAATCTCCTAGCAAAATTGCCGGGCTATGCTGGAGATGAAATCGCAGCTGTTGCCCTTTTGCTTATAAATCCAAAAGAAATTTTTCAAGCAAGGCGATACCGCAAGAAGAAGCGTTTAATTTCACCGCGCATAATAAAGAAATTCATTCCTCCAAGAACCGCTCAACTCCGAATGTCTATGGAGCGAGTGGCCTCCTCAATCTCTCATGCAATTCGTCCCAGCAAAGAGAGCGATGAATCTGATGTCGCGCAGTCGTACTCCGATATTGGAGTGATATCTGAAAGTTTTGATGATCCTGAATTAGTTGTTGCAGCAGAGGATCCGCTCTGGAAGTCCGTGGCAAAAAATCCACAATTTATCCTCTTCTTTGCAATAACAGTTGTCTCATTCCTTGCGGCTAGAAATCGCCTAGGAGATTTATCTGGAGGAGCTCTTGCCTCTGCTCCAAGAAGTGGATTAACTCTTCTAGGTCAATACGCGGAATCTTGGCACACAGTCGGTTTAGGTTCTGCAGTGATAACACCTCCGTGGGTTCCCATAATTGGAATAGCTAGCTTCGTTACGGGCTTCAACTTGCCACTTTTTGTTACTTTAATTTTTCTCCTTGCCCCCATTCTCGCTTTTTATATTTTCTATCGTGTCTTAACGCGATTAGGTTCGGCGCGACTGTATGCGCTTATTGGTGCCGGTATTTATGCATTTTCACCTGTTTTGTGGGCCTCTATTAATCAGGGACGTCTCGGAACTATCATTATTATTTTGATAGCTCCTTCTCTCTATTTTATTTCCCCTTTCACTAGAGATAACGAGCGCGCTTCGTGGCGCCGCATCTCGGCAATCTGTTTGCTTATCGGAATCCTTTGCGCCTTTAATCCAATCATTTTGGCAGGCTGGTTAGTTCTCCAAGGATTTAGATTCTTTGTAAACCTTTATGAACTTCGCCATCAATACAGTGAATTAGGATTTCAAAAACTAATATTTTCACCCGAGATTGAGCCGCTAAAGAGACGATTTGTTTTACTTGTAACCCCGTGGCTAATAACAATGCCATGGTCACTCGCAATGACTCTCCATCCCACACAATTCTTTCTAGAGCCTGGAATTCCCGTATCTTCTGGAGTTCGCTGGTCAGAGTTTTTGGCTAACCCGGGCGGCGCAGGTTCACCTCCTCTCTGGTTAATTTCACCAGTTCTCCTCTTTGCACTCGCGGCATTCACGATTGATAAATTGCGCACAGCGAGTTTGATGGCCACCTCTGTAATTGCAGCTGCGATCGCTCTCAGTTCTTTCACACTTCAGGGGCATGGAAGTTCAGCAAATATATGGACAGGCCCGGTTATTGCAATCGCTGCAGCGCTACTCATTCCGGGCGTTCTACTTTATGCCCAAGAATTTATTCCCACCCTTCGAGAGATTCCACTTGGAAAGAGACATTTTGTAACTTCTGCCATTGCACTAGTAACCGCGTTTTCACTCATTGGAACACCAATATGGGCAATATCTGGTGGTTCTCAATCGTTAATTCGAGCAAACCAAAACCAAGTTGTTCCAGCTTTTGTTACCGCACTCGCAGATACGCCATCAAGACCAAAGACGATTGTCATTAATAGTATTGATGGTGGCGTTGTGTATGACATTTCCCGGGGAAGCGATATACAACTTGGAGAAGCAGATGTTTCAGTTGCTCCTCCTCGCGAAGTCGTACAAGCGATGAATGACTTAGTAACAGGATCTGGAATTTCTTCAGCAAAAACTCTTGGACAGTTCGGAATTCAATATGTCTTTTTGAAGGCCACGGGCAACGCTTCACTCATAAGAATTATTGACGGGAGCGGTGGATTTATCCGAATGTCTTCAACAACAAATGGAATTGTCTGGAAAGTCAGTGGTGCATCCCCACGCGTTCTTTTCGTTGGCGCGAATAAATCTGCGCAGATTATTCCTTCGGCCGATTTTGGCGCCGAAGCGGATGTTGCGCAGTCAGGGATAGTAGTCGTAGCTGAAAAGTATGATCAAAACTGGCGCCTATTGTTAGACGGATTACGCGTTCCTCTCCAACATGCAGCAAATGGACTCCCATTTTTCACAATTACACATGCTGGGCATATCACGGTCATACATGACGGCACCCTGCACCGGACGCTTCTCTCATTCCAGCTCATATTCGTATTATTAGTTGTTGTGCTCGCGCTACCTTCTGGAAGA
>SESB01000489.1_pt1 | contig 28512 bp, 28 predicted proteins | sample 3171441 | NCBI WGS metagenome assembly SESB01 (sample SAMN06051867, study PRJNA518727) | freshwater metagenome | biome: subpolar coniferous forest; feature: holomictic lake; material: water; isolation source: holomictic Lake 227, 6 m depth | place: Canada: near Kenora, Ontario | collected... | reverse complement strand
CTCGGCGCTTTGCCAGTCGGGCTGGGAAATAATCCCCACCCGAAATCCCTGCGCCTCCAACATGCGCCCGATCACCGCCATGCCAAAACTGGGGTGGTCCACGTAGGCATCACCCGTCACCAAAATGATGTCGCAACTGTCCCAGCCCAGTTTGTCCATTTCGGCGCGGCTCATGGGCAGGAATTTGGAGGTGCCAAAACGGGCCGCCCAGTACTTGCGGTAGCTGGTCAGCGGCTTGGCAGCGCGCACGAAAAAGGAGACGTCAACGGGGGCGTTCATAGGAGACACAAGTTAGGGGAACCGGTGAGTGTAAGGTTTTGCACTTGGCAACACCCCCTAAATGGGTACTTAAGGGCGATTGCTCAGGCCATTTTCCCGGTTGTTTTCAGCAAGTTTTTCCGAAACGATTGCGGATTCAAACGCCTGGCACAGGCACAAACCGCCCTTCGTCGGCGCTCTGCTGACCCAGCGTTAGCAGTTGCATCGCCTGGTGAATTTGGTCTGGCGTGACGTTCGGCAGCGCTTCCAGACCTTGCAGATGGGCCCCCAACTCGGCGTAAAAACCAAGGTAGTTTCCGGGTAGGTCCGGCGCGGGGCTGGATTTTGGCCCGCCTTCAGTTTGTAACGTCACCGTGCCCACCAGCGGGTCAAGCCCCCAATCGGCTGTGGAACCCCATTGCGGTCGCCCGCCAGCCTTGAGCGCATCTTCCTGCACATCCAGACCGTGTTTCACAAACGAGCCGAGCGTTCCGTGCACCACAAAACGGGGACCGACGCTGGGCACCAGCGCGCTGCCATGAAGGATCACGCGCAGTCCCGGATGCCGCGTGGGGTAGCGCAACTGGGCATGAAAATAATCATTCACCTGCGCACCTTCTCGCTGGCAGGCCAGATCCACTTGCAGATCGTCGGGGGGGCCAAAAAGTTGCAGCACCTGGTCGACCAGGTGCGCGCCCAGGTCAAACCACAGGCCCGAACCGGGAATGTCCTGTTCACGCCAGCGCTCAGGCACCATCGGCCGGTAACGGTCAAAGTGTGATTCAAAATGCACGATTCGCCCCAACTCACCACTGGCCAGAACCTGCTTCAACGCCAAAAAATCAGCATCGAAACGGCGGTTTTGAAACACCGTCAGCACCCGGTTTTGAGCGCGGGCTGTATTCAGCAAGTCGCAAGTTTCGGTCAAGGTCACGGTACACGGCTTGTCGACCACCACATGCTTGCCCGCCAACAAGGCCGCCATGGCCAGCGGGTAATGACTGGCATTGCTGGTGGCAATCACCACCACATCAATCAATGGGTCGGCAAACACGGCATCGGGTGAGTCAACCACGCGAACCTGTGGCCAGTCGGCGTGGACGGCTTCGGGCTTGCTGGAGCACACACAGGCCAGGCGCAGCCCCGGCACCCCCGAGATCAACGGCGCATGGAAGATGCGCCCGGCGTTGCCATAGCCAATCAGGCCGACGTTCAAGGCCAGGGGAGCAGACATCGGTGCGTTCATTTCAGGCGTATTCATGACGCCATCATCTCCGAAAAAGCGCCCCCGGTGTTACCACGCAGGTACACACCACGGATGAACAACGCACGCCTTTGGCCGCAAAAATACGATATCGTCGCCCCATGCTTTTTTTAAAAACCCACAAGCCTTCAGGTCAGGCCGCAATTCAAAGGCCTTATTCCATTTCTAAATCATTCATGTCTAGGCGTTGAGCCGCAGGTAGTGCTGTAGCACGACAAGGCGAAACAACGACGACAGGGATGATTTAGAAATGGAATTACCCGCTTTCAACGGGCCTGCGCCTGAAACCCATACCCCCTTGAGGAGACCCAAGTGCTCAATTTTTTACCCAAGCCCTTGGTTGGCCTGATCGCCGCACTGCTGCTGGCGTTCAACGCCTTGTTCTGGGTGCCCGTTTTGCTGTTTTTCGCTTTGGTGAAGCTTATTCTCCCGATCAAGAAGATTCGCCTGTTGATCGACCCGATTCTGGTGCGCATTGCCGAAGCCTGGATTTCGGGCAACAGTGGCTGGATGCGGCTCACGCAAAACACGGTTTGGGATGTGCAAGGGCTGACGTCACTGAACCCGCGCAGTTGGTATCTGGTGAACTGCAACCACCAGTCATGGGTCGACATTCTGGTGCTGCAGCATTTGCTGAACCGACGCATTCCTTTGTTGAAATTTTTTCTCAAGCAGCAACTGATCTGGGTGCCCGTGATGGGGCTGGCCTGGTGGGCGCTGGAGTTTCCCTTCATGCGACGCCACAGCGAAGAGTTCCTGAAAAAACACCCTGAAATGCGTGGCAAAGACCAGGCCACCACCCGCAAAGCCTGTGAAAAGTTTGCCCTGATTCCTACCAGTGTGATGAATTTTCTGGAGGGCACGCGCTTCACGCCGGCCAAACATGCGCGTCAAAAATCGCCTTACCACCACCTGCTAAAACCCAAGGCCGGCGGCATGGCGCTGGCACTCAACGCCATGGGCGATAAATTTCAGGCCATTCTGGATGTCACCATCGTGTACCCCGATGGCCCCATCAACTTCTTGGACTTTCTGGCGGGGAAACTCAAACGCGTCACGGTGCGGGTGCGCGCCTTGCCAGTGCCCCAAGACTTGGTACAAGGCGATTACGCTGGCGACCCCGCCGTGCGCGAGGCCTACCAGAAATGGGTGCAACAACTGTGGTTGGAGAAGGATGCGCAGATTGCGGGAATTCTTAAGGAAAATAGGCTTCTAGCCCCCGTCCTTCCTGCGTAAGTAGCTATTTATTTAATAGCATACCAAGTTAAATCGATAACCCGGTTCAACGCAGGTGCTTGAACATTTTGGCGTTAAAAGACTCGGGGATCGACAAGCGCCGGGGGCCGGGCACCAGTTCAAACGACTCGCCGGCGCTAACAAACCCCGGGCGGTCCACCGCCAGGTAGAAGCCGCAGCAACCGTGTTGCGCCATCAGTTTGGAAGCGGTATTGAAGCCCATGGCGGCGTTGAATTTGTAGCAAGGCTCACGCGGTTGCGTCACCCGCAATTCGCAGTGCGCAAACTTGAGCACATCACCGACCCAGACATCGGTCTCCAGCACGCCTTGCAGCGAGAGGTTTTCGCCCACTGAGCCCAAGGGCAAGGCGTCGTCTATACCCGTCAACCCGGCTTGTGCACGAGCGGCTTGCCAGAACGGATAGTGCTCGCTGGGGTAGGCGTAGACCGCCTTGTCGAGTCCACCATGAACCGACAAATCTGCCTGGTCATCGCCCTCCAGCCCCAAGGGCTTGACGGCCACCGGACCCGTCACGGGCAATTTGTGAATGGCCGTCAAAATAGAACGGCCGTTGATGTGAACGCGGCGCGCCTGAGCGACCTGAAGGCTGAGAAGTGTGGGCATGGCGCCCATAATACAAAAAAACACGGGATTCACGCGATGCTTGCACGATTACTTCGCCGCCTTATAGCGGTACAAATGTTGACCGGCATCCTGCTGGGCTGGTTCCTGACCGCGCCGTCAGACGCCAAACCATGGCTTCTGGTCTTGTGGGGCCTGGGTTTTCCTTTGATGAGCGCACTGGCCGTTACCTTCATGACTGCCCTCAAGTCGCGTGCGCCGGGCGCCCAAGGGATGTGGTGGCGCTCACTTCCGGGCGAATACTGGGCCGGCATCCGCCTCTACATGCTGCAGCAGCCTTGGGCGGTGGCCTCGCCCACATTTCAACCTGCGCCAGTTGCTACACAGCCGCGCATTCCCGTGCTCCTGGTTCATGGCTATATCTGCAATCACCGGGTCTGGGATGCCATGGGCGAGACACTGCAGCAAGCCGGACATCCGGTTTTGGCTCTCAATCTGGAGCCTCTTTTTACCTCGATAGATGACTATGCGCCAAGGGTAGAGCAAGCGGTCACCGACCTCTGCCGCCTGACGGGTTCAGAAAAAGTGGCGCTGGTGGGTCACAGCATGGGTGGACTGGTGATTCGGGCCTGGTTGCGTGCGCAGGGCGATGCCCGAGTGGCGCGTGTCATCACGCTGGGCACGCCCCATGCCGGCACGCAAATACTGCCGCACCCCAGCACCCCCAACGGCCAACAAATGGCTTGGCACAGCGACTGGTTGCAAACGCTGGCCGCCAGCGAATCTGCGGCCACGCTGAGCCTGATCCGCATTGGGCTCACGCAACAGGACAATATTGTTTTCCCGCAACTAGAACAGGTGCTGGAAGGGGTACCGGTCACGGTGTTCAAGGGACTCGGGCACCTTGCGCTTTGTTTGGACAGCGCCGTCGCCGCCTGGGTTCTTCAACAACTTGAGGGTGGGTCCCGTACATCGCCAAATTAACGAATTCCCGTCAAGTGCTCAAGCGCTCAGGCCCAACCGTGAGCTCGTTATGACACCGATTCAGGAGCGCTGGGCCCTTTGAAAGTCTTCCATGAACCCCAGCAGTTTTTCAACAGCGGTCAAGGTCAAAGCGTTGTAAATAGACGCCCGCACGCCCCCAATGGCGCGGTGACCACCCAGACCCGAGAAACCGGCCGCAGTAGCCTCGGCCAGAAATTTTCTTTCGAGTTCTGGCGTTGCCAGGTTGAACGCCACATTCATCAGCGAGCGGTCTTGCCGGTCAGCGCGCCCCCGGTAAAAACCATCGCTTTGGTCGAGTTGGCGGTATAGCAAGGCCGCTTTGCTGCGGTTGATCTGGTCCATCTGTGCCACGCCGCCGATATCCTGGAGCAACCAGCGCGTGACCAGCAAGATCACATAAATAGCAAAAACGGGTGGCGTGTTGAGATTGGAGTGCGCCTTGATTTGTTGACGGTAGTCCAGAAAACCGGGAAGATTGGTGGGCGCGTCGGCCAACAATTCGTCACGCACCAGCACCACGGTGACGCCTGCGGGGCCAATGTTTTTTTGCGCATGGGCGTAAATCAGCGAAAAACGCTCGGCTTCACAGGGGCGTGACAAAAAATCCGAGGACATGTCACAAACGCGGGGCACATCGTCGCGGCCCAGCACCCGGTGAAACTGCAGGCCCTCCACCGTTTCGTTCGACACATAGTGGATGTAAGGCGCCTCCGCTGAAAACGCCAGTTCATCGTCCTGTGGCAGGTGCCGAAAAGCACACGACTCACCGCTCCATGCCACACTCATCGGGCCTTCACGCGCCGCCTCTGGCAATGCCTTGCCACTCCAATAACCGGTGTGGAGGTACTGTGCAGGATGTGTCTTGCCGCGCAGCAAGGTCATGGGCACCATCGAAAACTGTTGGGTGGCGCCGCCTTGCAAAAGCAGCACATGGTAATTTTCTGGCAGACCCAGCAGGGTTTTAATATTGCGCTCAACCTCTGCCACCACGGCGGCAAACCAGTCGGAGCGGTGGCTGATACCCAGCACCGACAAGCCAATTTCTGGCACCGCCAGCATCGATTCCTGGACCTGCTGCAAAACGATCTCAGGCAAAACGCCGGGGCCACCGGAAAAATTAAGGCTATTAAGTAGCTTCATGGGTTTTGACGAGGTTGTGCCGCACTGAGGCGAAAAAGGTAGTCCCGAAACGCATTTTTCACCTTCAGCATATGTACTTGCTTGTAGGGGAACTGGGCCTCCAAGTCCATAGCGTGGACGACCATAGCATGGTCAATTTCAAACACCAGAAGTTGTCCATCCGGGGTCTGCGCGCAATCAATGCACAGGTAGTCGAGATGGGTGCGCTGGTAAATCGCCGTGAGGGCGTCACGGTGTCGCTCTACGAAGTTCTCAAAGTCTTCCATGAATGCCAGTTCTTCTTCGCGCTTCCAGGCTTCTTCGTACATACCGGCATTGACGTAATGAACCATCCAGTTGGATGAAACCGCCATGTGACAGACGAATGGCACGCCATCAATCAGGGCCACCCGGATTTTTCGAAATCGACCGTCCGGACCGCTGTAATCGATAAAACGGGAAACATAAATGTCTTGCGCATCGACCCGAGACAAATAACTCGCAACGTCAGCGGGGCTGGTGATTTTCTCCAGATCGCGCCCGGCCTGCGAACCAACCGGACGCAAAATAATCGGGAAGTCGCAGCCTTCAAACTCATCTGAAAGCGTGGAGTCGCCCGCTGCAATGGCTTGTAAAACCGCCCGAGATCCGCGCAGGGTGGGCGGCATCAACACGCCGGGTGCATTGAGCAAAAGGGCACTCGCCACATCGCGGCCAACCACGGCAATATGCCGCGCGGCATTGACAACCGGATGCGGCCATTCACAAAGTAAGCGGTCCAACGCTTGTAGCAGGTCGTGGTTTTCTTCAGACTCGCTCATCGCCACCATCAGCACATCATGCGCAGGCAGAGGCACGGCAAAGGGGTCTCCCGGGGTGAGGTAATACAAATCCAGGTCGATATCGCTGTTTTCCAGCAGGCATTCGAGCGGCGTGTTGGCAGCCAAGTCGCCCGCCTGCATGAGCATCAGCAGGCGACAGCGGGCGGGCTGATCGGCGGCAGGGAGGTGGTAGGTACGCTGGAGCGTCAAGGCCTGCGCCTGCATGGCCAGGCCCAACTCTCGCTGGCAAAGACACTGCATGAGAATGGACAAATTCATCCACAGATGGGCATCCTCAGGGTGGTCATGCGTCTGCGCCAGCATGTCCTGGCCGAGACGCTGGATATCGAGGCCCGCAATGCTCATCCGCAGGAAGGGCGCCAGCCCAAGGTAGGGCGTTTCTGTGGGGTTTGGGGAGGTTGAGGTCGTGATGTTCATAAAGCAAAAATATTTTAGCCTTCGCAAAATTAACCTTGTACCGCACTGCACTGCGGGTTGACGACAACTCTCTGCCTGAGTCTCACCCGATAATTATTGAATGTCGCATTCAGAAAACCCAGAAGACAACTCAGCAGCCAACCAAGCGGTTAAAAATTCAGCCCATCCCACCTCGTTAAGCGACCTGTTTTGGTCTTTTAACAAACTTGCCTTGCAAGGCTTTGGCGGAGTGGTGGCGGTGGTGCAGCGCGAGTTGGTTGAAAAAAAACAGTGGCTGACCCGCGACGAGTTTCTGGAAGATTGGGCCGTGGCCCAAATACTGCCCGGCCCCAATGTGGTCAACCTGTCGCTGATGATCGGGGACCGTTACTTTGGCATTCGCGGGGCCTTGGTGGCCCTGGCGGGCATGTTGGTGTTTCCGCTGCTGATCGTGTTGGCGCTGGCCGCCCTCTTTGCCGGCGTGGGGGACTCTCCCGGAATTCAAGGTGCGCTGCGCGGCATGGGCGCCGTAGCAGCCGGCATGATTGCCGCCACCGGACTCAAACTGCTCGCAGCATTTAAGACAAATGTGATGGGAGCCCCCGTATTTATTGCGCTGGCAGCTACTACTTTCATAGCTATTGCGATTTTGAGAGTGCCCTTGGTCTGGGTGCTGCTGGGCGTGGGCGGCGTGGCCAGCGGCTGGGCCTATCGACAACTGGGTCGGGTAAATGCGAAAGCACCCACGCCATGACCCTCACCTTGAATCTGGCCGACTGGCTGGCCCTGCTGACGCATTTTTTGTCGCTGTCCTTGCTGGCGATTGGCGGCGCCATCACCACCGCACCGGACATGCACCGCTTCCTGGTCGAGCAGCGGCACTGGCTGAGCGACAGCCAGTTCACATCCTCCATAGCCTTGGCACAGGCGGCACCGGGGCCCAATGTCTTGTTCATCGCATTGCTGGGCTGGAATGTGGGCATGAACGCCGGGGGTGGCGTGGCAGGCGGTGGTGTGGCCTGGGCGTATGGCGCGCTGGGCGTGGGCATTGCCATGATCGGCATTTTGTTACCCAGTACCACTCTGACCTTTGCAGCAACGCGCTGGGCTCACCAAAACCGGGATCTGCGCGCCGTGAGGGCCTTCAAGCAAGGCATGGCCCCCGTGGTGATAGCGTTGCTGATGTCGACCGGGTGGATCCTGTCCGCCAGCCATGACCCCTCTCAAAATCAAGGGCGCTTGTGGCTGGTCTCAGGGGTTAGTGCTTTGCTGGTGTGGCGCACCCGGTTGCATTTGCTGTGGATATTGGCAGCCGGTGGATTGCTGGGGTGGTTTGGCTGGGTTTGAGGCCCAACAACAGACCGATTCAAGTGCGCTGGCGCACGGCTTCGTACAAACACACACCGCTGGCGACCGAAACGTTGAGGCTCTCGACCGCACCGCGCATGGGAATGCTAACCAGTTCGTCACAGGTTTTGGCGGTGAGTTGGCGCATGCCGTCGCCTTCGGCGCCCAGCACCAGCGCCACCGGGCCTTTGAGGTCGGCCTGGTAGATGGTTTTGGTGGCCACGTCGCTGGTGCCGATGATCCAGATGTTGCGTTCTTTCAACTCGTTCAAAGTGCGCGCCAGATTGGTCACCATGAAATACGGCACGGTCTCGGCCGCACCACTGGCGACTTTGGCCACTGTGGCATTGATGCCGGCGGCGTTGTCTTTGGGCGCAATCACGGCGTGCACACCAGCACCATCGGCCACCCGCAGACAGGCGCCGAGGTTGTGCGGATCGGTCACACCGTCCAGCACCAAAATGAGCGGTTGCTCGCGCTCGGCCAGGGGTTTGTCGAGTTGAGCCGCTTCAAGACGCTCCAGCAGTTCGTCCAGCGAATGCACCTGGGGCAGCTCTTGCACCCGGGCTGCCACGCCCTGGTGACCGTGGCCACCGCACAGCTTGGCGAGCCGATCACCGTCTGACTCGATCAGGCGGCAACCAAACTCTTTGGCTTTGTCAATGAACTGGCGCATGCGGGCATCGCGGCGCGTGGGCTCGAAATAAATCTCGATGATGGACTTGGGCGCCGTTTTAAGACGCACACCGACGGCATGAAAGCCGAATAAAACTTTGGATGAAGACATGGCAGCATTATCGCGGCTTGAGGTGCGCTATATATTAAATAGCTGCTAACTTTAGCAACACGGGGGCTACAGGCCAATTGACCTTAAATTTCAACAATCTCTGGCAGCACGCGCCCGGCCTCGATGGTGATGGAGCGGACGCAACGCGCCGCAATAGCGCGGTCGTGGGTCACCAGCACCAGCGTGGTGCCTAACTCGCGGTTGAGGTCAAACATCAGTTCCATGATCTTTTCACCGGTGGCGAAGTCCAGGCTTCCGGTCGGTTCATCGGCCAGCAACACGGCCGGTTTGACCACAAAGGCGCGGGCCAACGCCACCCGCTGCTGTTCACCCCCACTCAAAACCTTGGGGTAATGACCCAGGCGTTCCGACAGACCCACCCGCGCCAGCATCTCGGTGGCGGCTTGTCGCGCATCGCGCCGATCGGCCAACTCCAGCGGCAGCATCACGTTTTCCAGCGCGGTGAGGTTGCCTAGCAATTGAAAGCTCTGAAAAACAAAACCGACCTGTTGGGCTCGCAAGTGCGCACGTTGGTCTTCGGTCATGGCAAACAGGTCTTGCCCCGCCAGCCGAACCGTGCCGCGCGACGGTGTATCGAGACCGGCGATGATCGAGAGCAAGGTGCTTTTTCCAGAACCCGAGGCGCCCACAATGGCAACAGTCTCCTTGCGGTTCAGCACAAAATCAATATCGCGCAAAATGTCGAGCGTGCCGGTTGAGTCGGTCACGGATTTAAATACGTGCTCGACAGAAATAATGGATTCAGACATGGGACTTTCTTTGTATCGACGTAACTTTGCCAGAAGACACTTTATCGTGGTGAGCTTAATCAGTGCCGCGGCGGGGATATCAACGGCAGGGGGTGCTGCAACCGCAGGGCTGAAAAGCAGAACCTTCAAAACCAAAACCATTCTGGTGCTGGGCGACTCGCTGAGTGCCGAGTATGGCCTTAAACGGGGCAGCGGATGGGTGGCTTTGCTTGAACAGAAACTCAAGACTGAAAAAAATCCAGCGGTCGTGGTGAATGCCAGCATCAGTGGCGATACCACCTCGGGCGGACGCTCCCGACTGGCGGCCTTGCTTGAAACACACCAACCCAGCCACGTGATTATTGAACTGGGTGGCAACGACGCCCTGCGCGGTCTAGCCTTGGAGCGCTCGCAAGAAAACTTGACCCAAATGACCCAAACCGCCCAAAAAGCAGGCGCTCGCGTGCTGCTCTTGGGCATGCAAGTGCCGCCCAACTACGGCAAAGACTATGCGGCTCACTTCTCAGCGGTCTTCGCTGAAGTTGCCCAGCGCAACAAGGCAGCGCTGGTGCCCTTCCTGCTCAAAGGGATTGCCGACCAAGCTGACAGTCTCAAGCTGTTTCAAGCGGACCGTATTCACCCCAAAGAAGAAGCTCACCCCATCATTTTGGCCAACGTGTGGCCGGAACTACAGAAAATATTGAAATGAGTTTTACCCATCTTCCTGCTTCCGAACTCATCGGTCGGCTCCATGAATTCGACACACTGATCGACGCCCGTAGCGAAGGCGAGTTCGCTGAAGACCATTTGCCCAGCGCCGTTAACTGGCCCACGCTCAACAGCCAGGAGCGCCATGACATCGGCACCCTTTATAAACAGGTCAATTCCTTTGAGGCCAAGAAACGTGGCGCCGCCATGGCCGCGCGCAATATTGCCAGCCACATCGACCGCGAGGTGATTGATAAACCAAAAGACTGGAAGCCACTGGCGTATTGCTGGCGTGGCGGTCAGCGTAGCGGTTCACTGACACTCATCCTGTCACAAATCGGTTTTCGTGTGACCTTGATTGAGGGCGGCTACAAGGCATTTCGGGCTGCTGTGGTGCAAGATATTCCCCGGTTGGTAAGCGGATTGGAGTGGCGCGTGATTTGCGGCACCACGGGTTCCGGCAAAACCCGACTTCTCAAGGCGCTTGCCGCTGAAGGCGCACAAGTGATTGATCTGGAAGGACTGGCCAACCACCGCAGCTCGGTGCTGGGCGCCATTCCGGGCTTGGCCCAGCCTACGCAAAAACGCTATGACACACTCGTCTGGGATGCCTTGCGGCAGCTCGACCCCTCGCGCCCGGTATATATCGAGAGCGAAAGTAAAAAAGTGGGGAACGTCAGCGTGCCAGAGTCATTGATTGAAGCCATGCGCAGCAGCGTTTGCCTCAATCTGGTGCTGCCCGATGCTGAACGGGTGGCGCTGCTGATGGAGGACTACGACTTCTTTGTGAGTGATGTCGATCATTTTTGTGATCGACTGCAGGTCTTGGCTGAATTCAAAGGCAAGGCCGTGGTGGATGCCTGGATGGCATCGGTGCGGGCGGGGAATATTGAACCGGTGGTGCAGGAATTGCTCACGCATCACTACGACCCGGTTTACCTGCAGTCCATGCGGCGCAATTTCAAACAATTTGAAGACGCAAAAATAATAGCCCCCGAAGACCATTCAATGGGGGCTATGACTCGATTAGCGAAAAAGATGATTGGCTTGACCGACAGCCTCGCGCCTGTTTAGAAAGCGGCGAAGGTCTATCCGGGTAGCTTGTGACTGACGAGTTGGACAAGCCGGGTACGGTCAGGGCTGTGCCGCTTCGGAACCTGGTTCAGAAGACTCGGATGGCTCTGCAGATTCTGCACCTTCATTTTCATCAGTTGACTCGTCCTCAGCGCCCTCGCCTACTTTGCGGTCGGCTTTGTGCTTGAGCTTGTCTTCTTTTTTCTTCTTTTTCGCCAGTTCTTTCTGACGCTTTTCGTATCCGTAATTCGGTGTTGCCAAGGTATGCTTTCAATGAGTTAAGAGTCACTTTACCATTACAAGGTCAGTGAACGACAGGCAAAGCGCAATTTTAATTGCATCAGGACGCGGTGGCGGTTTTAGTTGCACTCGGTTCCAGCCAACGCACCGACCCTCGATAGGCATGCCAACTGGCATGTCCCAACCAAGGTCCGATGAACAGCAAGCCGATACCCCAGGGAACCAGGGCTACAAACACCAAACCCGTGAGTAGCATGCCCCACACCAGCATCACGGCCACATTACCAAAAACCACCTCCAGGCTAGTGATGGCGGCAGAGATGGCATCGGTGTCACGGTCCAGAATCATGGGAATCGACACCACGGCCACAGCAAACACCAAGCCGGCAAACACACTGCCAACCACCGCGTAAACAGCCAAAAACTCCCAATTCTCAGGGTTGAAAATGGCTTGAATAACGCCAGTCGTTGAAGGCATGCCCGTGTTAAAAAACACCGCAAAAACAACCAGTGAGGCGCGTCCCCATAGCAACTCCAGAACGATCAAGACCAAAATCAACATGCCCATGCTGCGCAGATGTGGCGTCCAGCAACACAGTGAGCCCCCGAGTTCAGGCGTCTGGCCCAATTCGCGCCGACGACTCACTTCATACAGCCCCAGGGCCAGAAATGGACCGACCAACAAGCAACCGGAGGCGATGGACATGGCGAATTCAGGCTTGTTGCGAAACACGGTACCCAGCACCAAAGACATGAGCCAAAAACAAACGCCGTAAAAAAGGCTGACGCCCTTGGCCGCTAACAGGTCCCGCCAACCCAACATCAGCCAACGAAACGGATCGCCGAAACGCAAGTTAACAATTTCTTTGGGAGGTGCTTCTGAAGGAGGCGGGAAATACGGGGCGGGAGAACCCGACGACTCATTAAATCCGTTTGAATCAAACGATTGAGGAGAAGATGTTTCGCTGGATAAATTCATGGGATTCAGACTATCAAAGTCTTGACCCCAAGGATATTCACGTAAACACTGATCTACATCAAATAAAGTGCAATGCTTGTGACAAATCTTCTTGCAAATCAGCTGAATCTTCCAAACCAACTGAAAAACGAACCAAGATTCCCTGCTTGAGATGCGCGGGCCAAGAACTGCGCATGGAAGCCAGGTCATACGGCACGATCAGGCTCATAGGGCCACCCCAGCTGTAGCCCAAACGGAACAATTTAAGGGCATCACAAAATGAGTCAACCTGCGCTTGGTTGTAGCGCGGATGAAATATCACACTGAACAAACCAGCCGCACCACCCACCCCGTTGTGGCAGACCTCCAGCCAATGGGAATGTCCTGGAGAGTCCACCAAGGCGGGGTGCAAGACCTGCACAAATTCTTCACGCGTCTGGCACCAGTGCGCCAGTTCTCTCGTCACACGATCATGGGCTTGGTAACGAAGCTTGATGCTCGGCAAAGACCGCAACACCGCCTCAGCATCATTGGCACCGACCCCCAACCCCAATCGCATGTGGGTTAATTTGAGCTTCATGTGCAGCGAGGCGTCGCGGGTGATGAGACTGCCCATCAGCACATCGCCGCCACCACTGGGGTATTTGGTCAAAGCGTGCACCGAAATATCAACACTTAATGCCGGGCTGACACCGGGAACAAGGTCAAACGGCGCAAAAGCCAGACCGGCACCCCAAGTGTTGTCCAGCGCCGTCAAAACGCCTTGCGCTTTGCAGATACGCACCTGCTCGCACAGATCCGGGAACTCCAGCGTGACAGAACCTGCAGCCTCCAGCCAGACCAGACGGGTTTTTGGGCTGATCTTGGCCGCCAGGTCAAGCGGATTCATCGGGTCATAAAACTGGTGGGTGATACCCCATGCCTTCAGTTCTCCTTCAGCCAGTGCCTTATTAGGGCCGTAGGCATTGTCCGGAATCAGCACTTCATCGCCCGCACGTAGTAAGGACAACGCAACATTGGCGATGGCCGCCAGACCACTGGGCACCAGAACGCATTGCAAGCCACCCTCGAGCGTGCACAAACGCTCCTCAAGAATGTAAGTGGTTGGTGTGCCGTGCAGTCCGTAGGTATAGGCCGTTTTATCTTTCCACTCGAAGTTGCGCATGGCGGCAACACTGGGGAAGATAACGGTTGAGGCCTTGAACACGCCGGGCTGCGGCGCGGCAAAGCCCTCAGGAGGCGTGTAAGGGTGATGAATCAGCGTGGTGGTGAGGTCTGCCATACAACCCAATCCTGCGTTAAACGCTCCACTTTTGTATCAATTGCTCGGGGCGCAAGGCGTCATAGCCTTCAAAGGGCTGGTGAATCCAGGGGTTGGTGGGCAAAAACTCGACCGAGTAATCCGGCGTGAACATGGACAGTTGCTTGGTCCATATCACGGCGCTACGCAACTCGGTAATAGGCGCGTAGTTGTTCTTGAGTTGATCCATCACGGCGTGGAGCGTTTGACCCGAATCAGCCAGGTCATCCACCAGCAAGACCTTGCCCGCAATCTCACCTTTGGGCGTGGTGATGAAACGCGCAATGTCCAGGTTGCCCTGCACCGTGCCGGCGTCAGAACGGTAAGAACTGGTCGACATGATGGCCAAGGGCTTGTCGAAAACGCGCGACAAGATATCACCCGGACGAAGTCCACCTCGGGCCAGACACAAAATAGTATCGAACTTCCAGCCAGACTGGTGAATTTTGATCGCCAGTTTTTCGATCAGGTTGTGGTACTCGTCATAGCTCACATACAGGTGTTTGCCGTCTTCCGTCAACATGAATATGCTCCTGAATTAATAGCTACTTACGCATGTAGCACGGGGGCTACAGGCTGATTTACCTTAAATTTATGAGAACCTGATCGACTAATCAGCCAGATAAGGATGGCGCACCATGATGGTGTGATCACGGTCTGGACTGGTGGACACCACATGAATCGGCACCCCGGTGACTTGTTCAATCCGCTGCAAATACAGGCGCGCGTTGGTCGGCAGCTTGTCGTACTGGGTGACGCCTACCGTCGTGTCGCTCCAACCTTCCAGGGTTTCATAAACCGGTTTGCAGCGTTCGATGTCATCAGCGCCCATGGGCAGGATGTCAATCAGTTCACCGTCGAGCTCATAACCGGTACACAGCAACAATTCTTTCAGTCCATCGAGAACATCGAGCTTGGTAATGCACAAACCAGTCAGGCCATTGACCTGCGCTGAGCGCTTCAGCAGGGCGGCATCAAACCAGCCACAACGGCGACTACGCCCGGTGGTAACACCTTTTTCAGCACCGATGGTGCTCATGTGATAGCCAGGCGTTCCAGGAACTTCCCAGTCAAGCTCGGTCGGGAAAGGTCCACCGCCAACGCGGGTGCAATAAGCTTTGGTAATACCCAAAATGTAGTGCAACAGGCCAGGACCAACACCGGAACCGGCTGCCGCATTGCCGGCCACGCAGTTGCTGGACGTGACAAACGGGTAAGTGCCGTGGTCGACGTCGAGCAAGGTGCCTTGGGCGCCTTCAAACAAAAGGTTGGCACCTTTGAGGTGGGCCTCGTTGAGCTCACGGGAGACATCAGCCATCATGGGTTTGAGCAACTCGGCGTGGCGCATGGCTTCATCAAAAACCGGCTGAAACAGGACCTGGCCATTGGCCATATAAGGCGCCAGCGTCGGGCCAAAATCAAACGCGGCCGAGCCCAGATAGGTGGTCAAGACATGGTTATGCAAGTCGAGCAATTCATGCAATTTGCGGGCAAAACGTTCGGGGAATTTCATGTCTTGCACGCGCAGCGCACGGCGGGCAATCTTGTCTTCGTAGGCGGGGCCAATACCGCGCCCAGTGGTGCCGATCTTCGCGTTACCGTCTTTCTCGCGAGCCGCTTCGCGGGCGACATCCAGAGCCGCATGAAAAGGCAAAATTAGAGGACAGGCCTCACTGATGCGTAAGCGCGAACGCAATTCGACACCGACTTTTTCAAGTCCTTCGATTTCTTCAAACAGCTTGGCAGCAGACAGCACCACGCCATTGCCGATGTAGCACTTGACGCCGGGGCGCATGATGCCGCTGGGAATCAAATGCAGCGCTGTTTTGACACCATTGATCACCAAGGTGTGCCCGGCATTGTGGCCGCCCTGAAAGCGAACGACACCTTGCGCGCTCTCAGTCAGCCAGTCGACCAACTTACCCTTGCCCTCGTCACCCCATTGGGTGCCCACGACAACGACGTTACGACCTTTGGTTGCATTCATGTAAATATTTCTCAAACAGATTTCACGACCCACTGTCCCGCGACCTGAATTAGGTCGCGATCACAATGGAACTCATCAACTTCGCTCTCATGGCCCGGCAAAACACAGACAACTGTTTCACCTTGCGCGCGCAATGACGCAATGGCCACACGTAAACCAGCATCATCACGCCACGGGGCCTTGATGGCCGCACGCAAAGGCGGCGCAGCTAGCACGCCCACCAGCGCTTTGACATCCAAACTAAAACCAGCAGCGGGGCGATTACGACCAAACACGGCACCAACCTGGTCATATCGACCACCCCGCACCAGCGCATCACTCGCACCTTGGGCGTAGATAGAAAAACGGGTGCCAGTGTAGTAGGCATAACCGCGCATGTCAGCCAGGTCAAAAGTAACGTTGGTACCGTGAAGCTGACTGGCCAACCACTTGAGACTTGACAGCGCTTGCTGCACAGCGGGCAAGGGCTGCAGGTGTTTTCCAGCCTCAACCAGGACTTTTTCATCACCGTAGAGTTGAACCAGGGCCAAGAGACTCTGGCGCACAGAGGGCGCGAAATTTTTGGTCAGCGTACTGAGCTCGCTACTGTCTTTGGCGGCCAGTGCCGAATGAATCTGAGACAGCGCGTCTGATTGAAGAGACTCTCCAGCCAGAAGGGCTTTGATAATGCGGGCATCGGCCATATCGACACTGGGTGACTGAACCTTGGCGACCTTGAGGCCATCAAGCGACAGCAGCAGAGTTTCAAGATCAGCTTCCAACCCGGCATGCCCATAAATTTCAGCACCGAACTGCAAGGGCTCACGCGTGGCATGCGGGCTACCAGGGCGTGTGTGCAAAACTGGCCCGCAATAACAGAGCCGGGTAACGCCTTGGCGGTTTAACAAATGCGCATCAATTCGGGCAACCTGAGGCGTACTATCGGCCCTCAAGCCCATCATGCGACCTGAGAGTTGGTCAACTAATTTAAATGTTTGAAGATCTAAGGCTTCGCCAGCACCGGTCAGGAGCGACTCCAGGTGTTCCAGCAGCGGCGGCATGACCAACTCATAGCCATAGCAACGCGCCATGTCCAACAAGTCGCGACGAAGTTCTTCGATGTGCCGCGCTTCAGAAGGCAAAACATCGGCAATGTGATCCGGCAGTACCCAAGCAGACATGTGATTATGGGAGGCTGTTAAAAACGCGATTTTACCGGGCTTAGACGCCGGAATTTCTCATAACAGTGACCAAATCAAAAACACACCGGCAAGAATGCTGCACATTCCAAAGAAACGCAGTTGTCCGTCGCCTAGTTGAAGAATCTGCAGGAACATTCGGCGCCAGCCTTGCGGTGACAAAAAGGGATAAAGCCCCTCAATCACCAGCACCAAGGCCATCGCCATCCAAAAGGTATCGCTACCCAAAATTAAGATTTCATTTCTTGGGCGGTGTTAGAGCCGTGCTTCCACGAAACACCTTGAAGAATTCTGAAGCAGAGGGGTCGACTACCATGACATCGCTCTTTTTATTGAAGCTGGCCTTGTAGGCATCGAGGCTGCGATAAAACTGGGCGAATTGGGGATCGCGACCAAAAGCTTCGGCATAAATGCGGGCCGCTTCAGCATCGCCCTCGCCTTTGAATTTCTGCGCATCGCGGTAGGCGTTAGCCACCGTCACTTCGCGCTGACGATCCGCATCAGCGCGAATCTTTTCGCCTTCAGCGGCCCCGGTTGAACGCAATTCATTGGCCACGCGCTTACGCTCGGCCTCCATGCGGCGGTAAACCGACTCGGTGATTGCATCCACATAATCGGCCCGGGTGATGCGGACATCAACCACATCGACACCCCAAGGTTTAGTACCCTTGACCTTATCGAGTACTTCGGCCTTCACATCAGCCGTAATGGCTTCGCGTTTGGTTGACAGCAACTCTTTAACCGTGCGCTTGTTGATTTCTTCCTGAAACGCGTTGCGCACCACGCGGTTAAGTTGGTTGGCACCATCGGCCTCGGTCAAACCAACGTTACGGATGTACTGAGTAGGCTCAGAAATGCGCCAACGCACATACCAGTCAATCACAACACGCTGCTTTTCGGCCGTGAGCATGGGCTCGGTGTCGCTGGTCTCCAGCGTCAACAGTCGCTTGTCAATATAAGAAACATTTTGAAAGGGCGGCGGCAATTTGAAGTTCAAACCGGGCTCGGTAATGACCTCTTTAATCTGCCCCAAGGCATAAACCACACCAAATTGACGCTGATCGACCACGAACAACATGGAACTGGCGAGCGCAAGAGCCACCAACAGCGAAGAAAAAATAAAACCTAGCCTGTTCATTCTGGGCTCCTAGCGTGTGTCACGATCACGTGAGCGGGAAACGTCCCGGGCACGCGTATCAGGGGTCGATGTAATGGGAGCAGTCGCAGGTGAGGCCGATGTGGGCGCCACCGCAGGCTCAGTGCCCGTAGAACCCGGACCCGTCATTTGCATAATCTTGTCAAGCGGCAGATACAACAAGTTTGATCCCTGCTTCGAGTCCACTAACACTTTGGTCACGTTACTGTAAATCTGCTGCATGGAGTCAAGGTACATACGGTCACGGGTAACCTGCGGTGCTTTTTGATACTCAGCCAACACTGATTTGAAACGTTGAGCATCACCTTGTGCTTGAGCGACGATTTTGGCTTTGTAGGCATCAGCTTCTTCTTTCAGTCGCGAAGCAGAGCCAACTGCTCGCGGGACCACGTCATTGGCGTAAGCCTGAGCTTCATTCTTGGCTCGTTCGCGCTCTTGACCTGCTTTTAATACATCATCAAAGGCGGCTTGCACCTGCTCTGGAGGTCGTACCCCCCCTTGTTGCAAGTTAATACCGACGACTTCAATACCAACTTTGTAGCGATCCAGTATTTTTTGCATCAAGGCACGAACACGAGGGGCAATCTGATCACGCTCTTCGGAGAGTGCACTGTCCATACGCATCTTGCCGACCACTTCGCGCACCGCCGTTTCAGCCGCCTGAACCACAGCCTCGGCCGGATTTTTACTTTCAAACAAGAAAGCACGCGCATCACTGAGGCGGTACTGAACAGCGAATTTGATTTCAACAATATTTTCATCTTCGGTGAGCATGGCTGACTCGCGCAGGCCCGTCGCCTTGATGACCGTATCGCGACCCACATCAACTGAGCGAATTTGCGTCACGAAAATCAACTCGTGACGTTGTATCGGGTACGGTAGCCGCCAGTTAAAACCAGCACCCACCGAAGATTTGTATTTACCGAACTGGGTAATGACGGCCTGCTGGCCCTCTTGAACAATGAAAAACCCTGTTCCCAACCAGATCAGGAATACAACACCCACGATCAAGCCTGCACCGATGCCCGCGCTCTTCATGTCGGGTTGGAAACCACCACCAGAACCATTGCCACCGCCCGTTCCGCCCGGCAACCCACGACCCGCATTTTTCAAGCCGCCGAACAAGCCCCCGAGTTTGCGGTTGAAATCACGCCAAAGCTCGTCCAGATCAGGCGGGCCCTGGTTTGAGCCCCGCTTTGGTCCTCGTTCGTTGCTGTTGTTGACAGGCTTGACCGGATCCTTGGCATCAGAGGTTGGTGGTTCTATCTTCTCGCCATCAGTGGACTTACCCTCATCCCGGCCCCACCGTGGATCATTCAGGTTGAACATGCCCCTGACTCGCTCTGGCAGGAAAGCCCAGCGAAAATTTCGCAAATGAAGTTTCATCTCTTCTTCTCTTGTGTTTCGTTATCTAATTGTGCCTACTCAAGGCTTGCCACATGACTCTCAGGGAAATCTCCGGCATAGCCCTCTGGCAAAGTACCTCCCATCACGATGCGGGCAAGCTCAGACCGCAAGGCTTGGAGACCTTCTCCATTTTTTGCACTTAAAAAAATACGCGGAGTTTGAACACCATTCAGATCGAAAGTATCGACAAGGTGATGAGGACGACGTGTTTCGTCAAGGGCATCTAATTTATTAAAAACAAGCACTTGGGGTATATCAGCGGCGCCAATCTCTTGCAACACACGTTGAACCTCTGCCATCTGCTCTGAGAAATGAGGACTTGCAACATCGACGACGTGAAGCAGCAAATCTGCATCAACCGCTTCCTGCAAAGTCGCCTGAAAAGCATCAATCAAACCATGTGGGAGATCACGTATGAAACCTACCGTGTCGGAAAGTGAGACTGATCTCCCCGCCTCACCCAGATAAAGCTGGCGAGTGGTGGTGTCAAGGGTTGCAAACAATTTATCTGCTGCATAGGCTTTCGCTTTAACCAACGCATTGAAGAGTGTTGATTTGCCTGCGTTCGTGTAACCCACCAGTGAAATATTAAAAGCGTCACGCCTTTCGCGCTGACGCCGCTGCGTCTGACGCTGACGCTTCACCTTGGTCAAACGATCTTTGATCTTTTTGATGTTTTCACCGATCATGCGTCGGTCAAGCTCAATCTGGGTTTCACCAGGACCCCCACGCATTCCGATACCACCACTCTGGCGCTCCAAATGAGACCAACGGCGGACCAATCGGGTGCTGAGGTATTGCATTCGAGCCAACTCAACCTGCAACTTTCCCTCGTGACTACGGGCTCTTTGACCAAAAATCTCAAGAATTAAAAGTGTGCGGTCATTGACAGGCAACTCAAGTTTTCTCTCAAGATTGCGCTGCTGTGCGGGACTCAAACTTTGATCAAATAGGACCTCAACGGCACCTAACTGATTGGCCAATAACTTGATTTCGTCAGCCTTACCGCTGCCAACAAACAGCGCAGCATCTGGCGCTTTACGCTTGCAAGTCATACGCGCCACAGGATTTAGGCCTGCGGTCTGTGCCAACAAACCTAACTCCTCGAGCTCACTATCGAAATTAGGCAATCCAAAATCGACTCCAACCAGAATGGTTGGGGCCGAAGAATCATTAAGCGGTTGCAGGCTCGTCACCCTCGCCGGTTGTAAAGTTCACAGCGCGTCCCGGCACAATGGTGGAGATGGCATGCTTGTAGACCATTTGTGTCACAGTATTGCGAAGCAAAACAACGTACTGATCAAAAGACTCTATCTGCCCTTGCAGTTTGATGCCATTGACCAAGTAAATTGAAACTGGAACATGCTCACGACGCAAAGCGTTGAGGAATGGATCTTGAAGTAACTGACCTTTGTTGCTCACGATATTCTCCGTGTTTAAGTAAATTGAAAAAAATAAAAATGGACGATACCACAGCAAAGTGGCATCTCAGCCGAGGCTTTTACATACCCACATAAAGATACGAAATTCGCAATGTTTTTATGCGGATCTGTCGGCAAATGGATTGGCAGAAGTTTTAAATTCAATACGCATCGGGGTGCCTACCAAATCAAATTCCTTACGGAAACGACCTTCAAGAAAGCGTTTATAGCCATCAGTCACGTGCTCAAGCGAATTACCGTGAATAATAATCACTGGCGGATTCATACCGCCTTGATGAGCATAGCGAAGCTTGGGACGGTACATTCCTGAACGCTTGGGACTTTGAAACTGCACTGCTTCAAGCAATAAACGGGTCAAAATGGGCGTTGACATCTTGCAATTAGCCGCTTTGTAGGCTTGTGCAATGGACGCCCACAGTGGACCCAAACCTTGCCTCTTGGTTGCCGATATCAAATGCAAGGTTGCAAACTTCAAAAATGGCAAGCGAGTCTCAATGGAACGCTTGACCAACTCGCGCTGGTATTCGTCAATGGCATCCCATTTATTAACAGCAAGGACTACTGCTCTGCCGTTTTCAAGAATATAGCCTGCAATATGAGCATCCTGATCAGTGACGCCTTGTGTCGCATCAATCAGTAACAGAACAACATTTGAAGATTCAATTGCCTGAAGTGTTTTGACGACCGAGAATTTCTCGATGGCCTCGAAAACTTTGCCTTTGCGACGCAAGCCAGCCGTATCCACCAATTCAAACTTTTGACCATTGCGCTCAAACGGCACAGAAATCGCATCGCGCGTGGTCCCTGGAAGGTCAAACGCCACCAAGCGCTCTTCACCCAACCAAGTGTTTATCAGGGTAGATTTGCCCACATTAGGTCGCCCGGCAACAGCCAACTTGATCACACCAGGCTCGCGTTCCTCAACTTCGTCCTCTGGATCCTCGAGATGAAGAGGCTCAAAAGCTAACTCAAGCAATGTCGTGATGCCCTGACCATGTGCAGCAGAAACAGGGTGAACTTGACCCAGGCCAAGTTCAAAAAACTCGACCAGTTGCGCGCCAGCAAGCATGCCTTCAGACTTATTGGCGGCGAGGACACACGGTTTTCCAAGTCGACGGAGATATTTAGCGATCTCATGATCCTGGGCTGAAATTCCTTCCCGTGCATCGACCACAAAAATAACCACGTCAGCTTCAGCGACCGCCTGACGGGTCTGCTTAGCCATTTCCTTGAAAATTCCTGTGGTGGCATCCGGCTCAAACCCGCCGGTATCGATTGCAATGAACTCGTGCTTTCCTTGCTTTCCGTTACCGTAATGGCGATCTCGGGTCAAACCTGCGTAATCGGCCACGATCGCATCGCGAGACTTGGTTAGGCGATTAAAAAGCGTTGATTTCCCAACGTTGGGGCGGCCAACAAGGGCCAAAACTGGTTTCATTAATTAAAGTCCGACACTTACTCAGGCTTAAAGCCAAAAACACCACCACTGCGGGTGACAACCACCAGTGAACCACCAGCCAACACAGGAGCCGTTGCGATAGCGGAACCATCGGTTGTAATGCGAGTCAGCACCGACCCGTCTTCACGAGACAGCAAATGAACAAAACCTGCGTCATCGCCGACAGCAACTGACCGACCAACCACAAGAGGAGCAGTCAAGCTACGAAAACGTAAGCGCTCAGAAATCCAGGCTCGCTCACCATCTGCGCGGCGCCAAGCAATGATCTTTCCATCACCCTCAACCCCAAATACAAATTTTTCATCCCCATGAACACCTACAAAACCGTCCGCTGGTTTGGTCCACAGCAGGGCACCGCGTGAGGCGTCAACGCAACCCACAGCAGCCTGAAACGCCCTTGCACAAACCACATCAGCCTCGCGACTGACTCGTCCAACCAGATCAACCAGTCGTTCAATGTCATTGGTACCACGCGGTGACGCAATAGGTGACTCCCAGCGGGACGTTCCATTTAAAGGATTGACGCCTACAAGTCGTCCGGCAAAGCCAGCCACCAGCGTATCGCCAACAGCCATCAACACACCAGATTGACGAAGGATCAAAGACTCACCAGGCCGCTGCTGATTCCAGAGCTTTCTTCCAGACTGCGCATCAAAGGCAGACAAAGAACGGTCAGCTGCTAGAACAAAGACACGTCCGCCAGCCACCAATGGCGAGGTGAAACTTTGGGCAGACAGTTTTTGACGCCAAATTTCACGCCCTGCATCTAGCGTAATTAATTCATTTCCGCGTGTCACCACAGAAGCGAATCGACCATCACTTCCAACGCCGGCCGAGATTGGCGTTCCCACATGGGTCCGCCAGACTTCCGCACCCGTCACCGCGTCAAAACTTCCAACCAAGCCGTCCGTGCTGGCGACCGAGAACTTAGTCCCATTGACTTTAATGTCCAGTGGAAAATCGACAGTGCCAATTTTCGTAGTCCATGCCAAACGTACCCCAAAAAGAGCTGGGTTTGCCGTTAATTCTGCAGGCTTAGGTTTTTCAGGACCGCTGGAGCAACTCACTAATATCCCGCCAAGGGCAGCGGTCAGCACCACTTTGGAAGCTGTCGAAAAAAAGATGTGAAATTTCACTTTTGACCTTCAGATGCAGACGAAACAACAGCAGGTGCAGTTACCTTATTTTTCACATCCGCTCCAGCAACGCCAGTGAGCTGGGGATCTATACCGAGGGAATTCAACTTAACCTCAACTAATTTACGGTAATCGGTGCGAGATTCAAAGCTTTTGAATGCTTTTTCGTACTCAGCAATGGCTTCGGTCTTTTTCCCTTGCAACAAAAGAATGTCGCCTTTTCGATCAGCCACAAGTGCATCGAAACTTGCAGGATGTGCACTATTTAACTGTGTAAGTGCCTCATCAAAAGCTTTAGCGTCCATCAACACACCCGCCAAACGTAATTTAGCGATGGCTTGGTATCCTGGATCTGAGGATTGATTGGCGACCCATTTCAAAGCATCTTTAGATGCTTCAACATTTCCAACACTGTAATATTGTTTCGCGACCAAAAGACCGGCCTGCTGAGCATAAGTCGTTGACGAAAAACGGTCTTTCATGTCCGCAAAGACACGGTCTATTTTAGAAGCATCTGAGGACTTAACCACCCGTTCAACTTCATCGTACATTGCAGCAGCTTGTGTTGCCTGGCTGCGCTGCCAATACTGGTAAAAATTCCAGCTTGCAAATAAACCGAGAACCAGAATCAAAGCCCAGGTAATGAGGTTTCCGTATTGCTTCCAAAAATGCTTGAGCTGATCGAGTTGCTCTTGTTCTTCAAGATCTAATTGATTTGCCATGAAAATATTCAGTTAAGAGGAATGGATTGTAGGGTGGATGCCCAGTCAGCTATTTCAGCTATTGACCGGGTTACCTGCTCGCCACTACCTTCTCGCAGCGATTTGACAGTTACCAAGTTTTTTTCGACCTCATCTGTGCCGAATATCAGCGCATGTCTTGCTTTACTGCTGTCAGCCCGCTTAAATTGTGACTTCATGCTACCCATACTGCCAGCCACACTGGCGTGCATTTGAACACTAATACCCATAGACCTCAAAGTCTGAAGTGTTTGAAGCACCATTGGCAAGGCTGTCGCATCTGAAACGATGGCATACGCATCAAGCGTAGGTTCAATAACACCCAGGCACTGCTCCTTGATGAGCTCCAATACACGATCAACTCCGAGTGCCCAGCCCACTGCAGGTGCTGGCTTGCCTCCCAATTGCTCAACCAGATAATCGTACCTGCCACCGGCACAAACCGTACCTTGTGAACCAAGTCTATCTGTAGTGAACTCAAAAACGGTCAGGTTGTAGTAGTCCATACCGCGAACCAAACGTGGATTAACGGTGTATGTCACGCCGTTTGCATCCAATATTTCTTTCAACATATTGAAATGCGCCAGTGATTCACGGCCAAGATAGTCCAGTGGCCTGGGCGCGGCCTCAACCAAAGCTTGCATCGCGGGATTTTTCGTATCCAGAATACGCAAGGGGTTACTGTGGAGGCGTCGCTTTGCATCTTCATCCAGCAATTCCAAGTGCTGTTCGAAATAAACAATCAAGGCTTGACGATGGGCCGCACGCTCTTGAGGCTGACCCAAACTATTTAACTCAAGGCGAACGTCGGTCAAGCCGACATCTTTCCACAAGGCAACGGCTAGCAGTATCAACTCTGCGTCTACTTCAGCACCGCCAAAACCAAGCGCCTCTGCCCCGATTTGGTCGAACTGACGGTAGCGCCCACGCTGAGGACGCTCGTGACGAAACATAGGACCGATGTAATAAAGACGCTTACCCCCCTCATACAACATCGAGTGTTCTACCACCGCCCGCACCACACCGGCAGTCGCTTCAGGACGAAGCGTCAATGGATCACCATTGAGCCGATCCTCAAATGAATACATTTCTTTCTCGACAATATCTGTAACTTCTCCCAAACCTCTCACAAATAAAGGAGTTCTCTCAACGATCGGGGTCCGAATGTTTCGATAGGCATATCGGGCCATCAGTGATCGAACACGACTTTCCAACCATTCAACCGCTGCCGATTCCGGTGGCATGACATCGTTCATACCTTTAACGCCAGTCAGTTTTCCTGTCGCAGGAGGGTTTTCTTTTTTAGTCATAAGCTCGATCACACCTCGGTGGAAATCAAATGATTGCCGAACCGCTTTTCAATATAGTTTTCAACAATTTTCTGAAACTCTTGGGAAATCGAATCCCCACGCAAAGTTATACTTTTTTCACCATCAATAAACACCGGTGCCGCGGGTGCTTCACCTGTGCCAGGTAAGCTGATGCCAATATCAGCGTGTTTACTTTCCCCGGGTCCATTAACAATACACCCCATCACAGCAACCTTCAACTTTTCAACACCCGGATATTGGCTGCGCCACACGGGCATCTTTTCCCTTAGAAAATCTTCAATTTGCTTGGTCAGTTCTTGAAAGGTTGTGCTCGTAGTCCGGCCACAGCCAGGGCAAGCGGTCACACTGGGAACAAAAGATCGCAATTCAAGAGATTGCAAAATTTCGCAGGCGATCACCACTTCCTGAGTTCTGCTTTCACCTGGTTGAGGCGTCAAGGAAACCCTAATGGTGTCCCCAATCCCTTCTTGCAGCAATATGGAAAGAGCCGTAGCGGAGGCAACAACGCCCTTTGCACCCATACCCGCTTCGGTAAGACCGAGATGCAGTGGATAGTTGCAACGTAAGGACAATTCACGATAGACAGATACAAGATCTTGAACACCACTCACTTTGCACGAAAGAATGATTTGGTTTTTACTTAAACCCATCTCTTCAGCAAGATGAGCAGACGCCAAAGCAGAGGTTATCAACGCCTCATACATCACAGGTTTCGCATCCCAAGGGATAGCTCGACGGTTGTTTTCATCCATCAAACTGACCAGTAACTCCTGATCCAGACTCCCCCAATTGACACCGATTCGAACTGGTTTATTCCACTTCATGGCCGCGTCGATCATTTGTCCAAACTGTTTATCGCGCTTGTCACCTTTGCCGACATTGCCAGGATTGATTCGATATTTTGACAGCGCTTGGGCACACGCGGGGTAATCCGAAAGTAGCCGATGACCGTTATAGTGAAAATCACCGATGAGAGGAACATCTATCCCCATTCGGTCAAGTTGCTCTCGAACATACGGCACTGCCTGTGCCGCCTCTGGTGTGTTCACCGTCAGTCGCACCAACTCAGACCCTGCAAGCGCCAATTCCTTCACTTGGATAGCGGTACCAATGACATCAACGGTATCAGTATTGGTCATGGACTGAATTCGCACAGGCGCATCACCACCAATGGTGACGACCTTCGAGCCCCAAACCACACTCGCTTGCAGCGAGTTTCGTGCCTTGGGATTTGCTGCTTTAATTGGCAAAAAAGTGTCCACTATTTCACCTCAAAACGGGCAACGTTATCTTTTGCTACGCTTGACAAGTCAAAGGCTTGACCCTTAACTTGAGCTTCCATATTACTGGCACGGCCAACCACGACAGAAAGCGGCATGACACCCGATGCTGCAACGCTCTCGCCCTCAGCCATCGTCTTACGCAATTGCACGACACCTTTAGCATCTATTACTTCAACCCAAGAGACGCCCCGCGCCTTAAAGACTAGCGTTCCTGTCGTTGAGCCAGTACCTGCAAGATTAGCGGCTACAGATGGCATCAGCACGGAAGAAGCAGGCGCAGATACGGCACTGGCAGCAACTTCGCTTGTTAAAACCGGACTTGATACGCCAGATAACGGCGGCAAAGCTGATGCATCGGTCACTACTTGATTTACATTCACGCTTGCTTCTGAGGAAGCACTTGGAACAGGATAAATTAATGGCGCGACATCAGATTTTTGAGTAGAAAACATCCCTGAGGGAAGATTAAAAGGGACGAAAATAATAACTACTGCACCAACCAGCAAAGTCAAAACAGCCAAAACAAGCGGTTTGGAAAGCTGACTCATAAAGACAAAAGAAGACCCATTTCCAGCCGGTCGAAAAGGGGTGTTGATACCTGACTCATCTGATTTAAGTCGAGGTGACGTCGAATGAGGTAGCCTCTCCAAAATTGGGGCAGAGTCAATTTTCAAAGTACGACAGACACTGGCGGCCAGGGCACGAACGAAAACCGTATCTGGCAACAAATCAAAGCGATCAGTTTCAAGGGCTTCCAGCTTTTTAACAGGCACTTTTAACGAAACTGCCAAGGCGGCAATGTGCAAGCCAGCTTCTTCACGTGCCTTACGCAACATAGCCCCACCTGACAACTGTGAAGTTGACTCTTGAGTACGATCCATATTTATATTGGTATTAATAATTTCTTCACTCATCGAAAGCGCCTCGTTGGTATGCGCCAGCTTCACGGGATTGCGGAAAACGTTTTACCAGTTGCGCAGCAAGTTGCAGCATGGCATCTCGATTCTCAATTTTTTGCTCTACTTTTATACCAAGCCAAAGTGACTCTGCATTGGCTAACTCTGTGTTGTTGAGGCGCCGCACATAAAACTGAGCCTTAACGAAATCACCGCGTTGAAATAGCAAAGTTGCCAAGTTGTAAGCGGTTATAGGATTGCCTGCATCAAACTCGTAAGATTTCAGCAGACTAATTTCTGCTTCTGCGTTGTGCCCTGCCCTTACCTGACACAAACCTTGAGCTCTAAAAGTCTTGGCACGCTCCCCATATTGAGGATTTGAAAGTGATTGAGAAAACAACTGGTTTGCCTCAGGGAATCGAGACTGCTGACACAACAACCAACCCAAATTGTGCATGACGTTTGAATCACGAGGACTCAGCGAAAGTGCCTTCTTAAAGCTTTCTTCTGCGAACCTGAAATCATTGAGACGCATATAAATCAAACCACGCAAACTGTAAGCATCACTGTATGTTGGATCTGCAGCAATGGATTGCTTGAGCTCATCTAATGCAATCGTTGTTTGACCCTG
>SESB01000487.1_pt1 | contig 28536 bp, 66 predicted proteins | sample 3171441 | NCBI WGS metagenome assembly SESB01 (sample SAMN06051867, study PRJNA518727) | freshwater metagenome | biome: subpolar coniferous forest; feature: holomictic lake; material: water; isolation source: holomictic Lake 227, 6 m depth | place: Canada: near Kenora, Ontario | collected... | reverse complement strand
CTTTTCTCAAAACATATCCAACACCCAATTTTGAAAGAACTTTTGAATATGGTTTAGTTTCAGTTACTTCTTGAATCACAAATACAATATCATCTGGTAACAAGTAATCAATATGAACTTCTAATTGAGGTGAAGTAAATAATGCAGGAGTAAATCTCGGTTTTACTTTATACATCATCAGAAATTGCATAATCTAAAATAAATCCAAGACCATGTTTAGAAAATACTTTTTGAAATTGTGCAATTTTTTCTTCAAAAACGATAATAATATCGCCTCCACTTAAAGTACCAATAGATTCATCATCTCTTAAATTTTGCCATAAAAGAATTTCAAATTCTTCTTTTATTGTGCTTAATTTTGCTATGTGATTATTCATTTATAGTTTTAGTATAATTCAACCAAATGTAACATACACCAAACCTACAAAGAATTTTCGAGTATTCTCTAAATTCAGAGAATTTTTCAAGCATAAACACAATTTCATCGTAATTCAAATTACCAATCGATTTAATAGGACGAAGCGAAATGAAAATAGACACTGGATAATTGTATGTGATTCTATGAAGATTCATTAAATAATTTCAATTGTACAATCTGAAACATAACCTACACCAAATTTGGAAAGGACTCTTATGTAACCATCCCAATCATCTTCCAAATGTGGAATTGTGATAATAAAATCGTTTTCATCCAATCTTCCAAGTGATTTATGCCAAGGCGAACCTTTCCAGACTCTTGGACATTCTTCTTTCTTTATTTTGTATAATGTCATTTCATCTAAAGTTCATTTGACACATAATTGTTAAAAACATAACCAATTCCTAATCTAGAAAAAACTCTCGCCCAATCCTCTCCATTATGAACTTTATTACCAAGATATATTACAATTTCTCCCTCTTTTAATTGACCTAATCGATTTTTGAATAAATCCAACCAAAATGAAGCTGAATTTATGTATTTTATAATACGCAAATTTGGATGATGTTTACACATTTATTTTTGTTCTTTATGAAAATGCACGGAGACAAAATAATTTAAATCTCTTCAAGAAGATAATACAAAACATATCCAATCCCAAATTTACAAAGAACTCTTGTGTAATTATTGGGACTATAACAAGCTTCAGGAAGACTAAAAATAAAATCGTTCTGATTCAACTCTCCAATTAATATACTCGAAAATGAATCTCTCCAAAGTTTTAAAGGTGTATTATTTTCTGTTGCATTTAATTTTTACAATCCTTTTTTCAGTTTCATATGTATTTCTTTTAAATCAAACTTATTTTGAAATCAATGATTCAAAAATCCAACCAACACCAAATCTTGTCAAGACATGTAATAATCCATTTATTGGAACTTCATCTACAACAGAAACAAATTCATTTTTATTTAGTGTTCCAATATCTTGACCATCAGCAACTTTTGAAAAAACTAAAACTTGCTCATAAATGGTTATTCTTAATGAATTCATATCAAAATTCTTCAATTGCTTGATTCCAAATATAACCTATACCAAGTCTAGAAAACACTTTTAAATACTCTTTATTTTTATTAGCTTTTTCTGGAATAATAAGTACAATATCGCTTATACGCAAAAAACCTTTACCAATTACTGGTGAAAGAGAAGAATAAAATGAAACAGCAAAAGAAACTTTTCCACGTTCAATCATATTATTTTCTCTCACTTTATCTTTTCAAGAATCTATATCACAAATCATAAATGTCCAAACATACCCAATGCCAAGTTTGGTTGTTAAAACTTTTGAAAAGATTTTCATATGCCGATCAACATCACTTGGTAATAGAAACACGATATCATTTTCATTCAAGTCTCCAATTACTATGTTTGAAGTTAAATCTTTCCAAAGAGGAACTTGGGATTTTATTTTGTATAATGATTTCATAATTGTTTTATAAAATAATTCGAAACATAACCTATACCAAGTCTAGAAAGGACTTTTTTGTAAAGATTTAATCTATCATCTGTAAAATCTTCAAGATAATATAAAACATCACCAAGTTTCAAATAACCCAAAGTTTTGCTCGACTTTGCGGAATACCAAATAGGCGCTGCCATGTCTCGAGTTATTACGCCCAGTTTATAACAATGCATTTGAGACCTGATATTTCAAAATCAAACCAATACCAAATTTACAAAGAATCTTTATGTACCCAAATTCCAATTCATCTTTTCGTGCTGGAATCTTAAGAATCACATCGTTTTCCCTCAAAATCCCAATGATTTCAGTTCTTTGTATATTCTTCCAAACGCTTCGTTTATCTTCTTTTAGAAGATGCAATGTTATTTCTTGATCCATGAAACCAAGGTCAATATACCACAAAAGCATCAAAATAAACACAATTTATAACCGAGAGAAAATAATTTATGCATTTCAATGATAAACTCCGGGAAATAGGGCCATTTCAAAGTTATGAAATTTGAACCAAGTGGATTTGCCCTCTCTCGGATGGCTTTTGAAAGGAAAAACAAGGCAGTTGACGTATTGGCCAATCCCATATTTTAACAAAATCAAATTATTAACATAAAATAAATGAGAACCAAGAACAAAACTAACGAGTTTCAGAGAAAAAAGAATCGAAGCAAGACTTCGTGGCGAGACCAAATTAAATCTAACTAGAGAGACACAAAGAAATAAAAAGTAAATAACAAAATTCCAATACACTCTATAGAGAAACACCATAGACAACATGTATAGAGAACTACAGAGACTCTATAAAACTCTAAGTTATAGACTCTTTATTCTCTCTCTTGTAGACTCTTGCAAGACTCTAATCTTCTCCAATTTGATCTATACATTAAGCTCTATAGTAAGAGACACTAACAAAACACATTCTAAACCTTATTCTATAACCATTGTAAGTCTCCTATTCTCTCTTGTAGACTCTTACAAGACTCTAATCTTCTCCAAAACTCCCAATTTGATCTACATCAACGGCTCAAGACACTCTAAAACCCTAATTTATCCCTTGCAAAGACTCTAAAACTCTTTTTTGTAGACTCTATTTTTCTTTATTCTTCTCCAATGTGATCTACATCAACGGCTCAAATGATGCGTTTTACTGTTTTGTGACCCAACTTACTTGCTATTTTGTCATCATAATCATACCCAGCGTTCGCTCTAGGGAAAAGCTTATCATATGATTCGTTTATACATCTTTTCCATTCAAATATCACTGTTTCCCGGTGTTTATGCAAATTTAGTCAATTCAACATTCAGTATTTATCAGTCACATGTTTATACATCAGTGCTGCATCTAGGGAAAAGCTTATCATATGTCATAAAACTATACATCATGTTGTTTACCATCATATTTCCCGGTGTTTTTCACTTTGTTAGAATGTACAGGAAGATTTTGTTTAAAAGTATGATGTATGTCAGCGTTCGCTCTAGGGAAAAGCTTATCATATGAACAAATACAGTCATATCCAACCATTCTCAGTGTCACAATGTTCAAACCATGATAGAATCTATCTTCAATATAAATGAAACAACACGATATCTCACCACCAAATATGTCTTCTTATCGTATGGGAGATGTTATAAGATACAAATGCCCGAGGCGCTCCGGTTTGCTTTGTTATAAAAAACTAAAAGAAGGTAATTCAAACAAATATCTTGTTATTAACAACACTGAATACGTCAGAACTACAGGAATCAGGTCAAATGACATTTTCATCTTTCTTGAAAAGATTCCACATTTACATTCTTATGTTCAGGTCATCCATAACAATCAAATTGTCGTCTTTGCTTTTGCAACATTACATGATTCAAACTTTGAATTGATTTCTTAGAACGTTAAATGAACCTTAAACAAGACTTGAGTCTTCTACATTCATCATGGACACTTGTTCGTGTTGGTTCAATCTTCATGAGACTAGAAGATTATCAACATGAACGTATCTATACTGATACATCATTCACGCCATCAAGTACAAAGATTATCACTCCAGGAAGTTTTTTGATCTTTGTGAAACTTCGCCGCACTGAAGGTATAGTTGAGTTCATATACAATGGTGGCTTACATTATTGTGTATTTCCAAGTTTAAATTCATTCATTTACATTGCATAGAAAAATGGATTATTTTGATAAAAATCGGAAATTTTGGAATGAACTCCCTCCTGGTACAGTACTAATAAATCACTTCGTTACAACTAGAATCTATAAAAATAAAGACTTTAGGCAAACTGGATTAGAGATATTTCTAGACAAAAATACTTTATTTGTTTTCTTAGAGTATTTTGAACAAAAAATACCTAAAGCAAACATCATGAAAATATTTTATGATAATAACATCTATTATCGTTTTTTTCCGTACTATGATGAATGTACAATCGTCTCATGATATATTAATCACCAAATGCCATACAGATCAAAGTATTTTAGCAAAATTCCAGTTGGATCAGTCTTACAATTTACAAATTCCTTTAATAGAAGGCTTTACATAAATGAATCACTGGAAATGCGACTTCCAATAACGTATTTGCATCTTGATGATATTGTAATTTTTATAGGGTATAATGTAGGTAAAAATATTGCAAAAATAATCTACGATTACAAGACTTACTTTATTGTTCTGCCTGATCCAAAAGACTTTATAGTCATCTCATAGAATCTTTTCCGGCACAATATCATTTATCCAACCAGTTCCGAATCTAGTTAATACATTTGTCCAACCATGATATCCTTGTGTAGCAAAAACAAATACAATGTCTCCAGAGTCTAGTAAGTTAAAATTTCTATAACCCCTTTGTGTTTCTTTTTCATCATATTCAAGTTTTTTATACAAAGTAGTTCTATCATTTAACTTAAGAAGTCTTATCTTGTTCATGCTTCACTTCTATAGAGTCTACAAGAGTCTTGTTGGCGTCTCTCTCTGTCTCTATCTCTCTCTATAGATCTACTATATCATTAACCATTCTTAAAGTATCTTCTTGCTCCCTCTAGTATCTTCCTTAGTTTTCCAGCTGCATCTTTAGATTGATAACCACCGAATTGATCTTTCCAGTATTCTAGAAATGATTGGAATCTATATTCAGAGTCTTTATCTAGAGACTCGAATAGAAAATGAGCTTCTGAATCATATTCATCGATAGGTGCTCCGAGACTAATAAGACCTTCTGGATCATATTGAATGAATAATTTGATGATTTGTTTTAGAATGAGGTTCATTTTTATTTTGTCTCTCGGTGTTCTCTCTGTCTATCTATAGAGAGTCTTCTATACATGATTCCAGTATGAGTCTTGTTAGAGTCTCTCTGAGTCTATAGAGAGAGTCTAGTAACATATATACAGAGTATCTATAGAGAGTGTTTTGTTGTATGTCTCTTCTCTCTCTGTTTGTCTCTCTATAGATACTCTGTCTCTCTAATCTTAGTTAATAAGCCTGCTTGTCATGTCGGTATCCTCTGTAGCAGTACACTCTTCTTGCTTACAATTATCACAATCACATGTTTCTTCATTTTGTTCACAGAGTTCATCTAGAACATCGAGGAATGCTCCTTCTACGATATCAGTGACTGGAAAATCTGGACATTCCTTCATGATATGGGTATAGAAGTCGAAACATTCCTTGCATACTTGTACAGTGATGGAATACGTTTGCTCTTCGGGAGTTGCTTCTGGAGTCACGATGGTTTGAGTTGAGTCTTGTTCTGACATTTGAGTTATCCTTTGTTGAGTGCTGAGGGTTAGATAGTATATTGTCTCGCGGTGTTTTACATCCAAATGATTCACAATGAGTCTTATTTGAGTGAGTCACAAAATCACCACGAGTCTCCAGGTCTACACTGAGAGTCACCATGAGTCTACAATGGCACATCAAGTACCTTGTTTTAAAGGATAATATGATGATCACTGCAGGATTAATCATCAAGAAAATTCTATATAACCAATCATTATATTCATCAAAGCTCTTCTTGGGTTATTCTAGAGTGACGGAATTTGTTGAATTTCAATAAAATTTATGGTAAAGTGACTTTATGAAATGGAATGAACTTCCAACTGGTTCGATATTGAAATATAGTTTAAGTTTTGATTATTATAGAGGGTGTAGAAACTTTAATACGAACTTACTTGTTGGATTTATAACAACTGACGACATCATAACATTTGTTGAGTTCTTTCCAAGAAAGAATCTTTTGGATGCTTCTATAGTATCTGTTATCTTTAGAGGGGTAAAGTGTTGGTTAGAAGTTATTGGAAATGTTGAATCTTACTTTGAAGTGATTGTTTAATAGTCTTCTATCTGTGTTCTCTCTATAGAGACTTGTAATTTTGTCTCGCGGTTTTCTTGATTTGGTCATACGTTATACCTTGTTTTAAAGGATAATATGTGTATTGACCCGAGATTAATCATCAAGAAAATTCTATATAACCAATCATTATATTCATCAAAACCCTTCTCAAGTTATATTAGAGTGACACTTTTTGTTGTAAAATACATAAAAATTGTTTAAATTCAATAAGTGATCTAAATTCATGTTGAAATGGCAAGATCTTCCAAAAGGTTCAGTTTTACAATTAAGAATCCGTGACATGTCATGTTTTACTTACAGTAAAGCACAAAAAGATGATATTAGATTTTCTGATCGAATATTCTTAAAGAAAGATGATATTGTAATTTTTCTAGAATTTGATGAAATAGATAATATAAAATTTCTTTTTAATAATCTTGTTTTAACTAAATTCATAGTTCCTTCAAACGTCTTAACCAACTTCAAAATAATCGTATGAAACTGAATCATCACCTTATTCATGGAGACTACGAATCATCAATATCACCACCAGATTATGATCAAATTCCAGTTGGCTCATTAATTAAATGTATCATCGGACAATTTGCAAAGACACACGATAATCGTCATATTCCAGTTACTCAAAATGATATTTTAATCTTTGTAAAATACATTGATCAGTATCATGCTGAAGTTTTATATAGAAACATGATAGTAATTGTTCAACATCATTCTAAATCTTTATTTTATTTCAAAATAATTTCATGAATAAAATAATAGAAATATACAAACCAAATATACGTTTTTGGACTTCGTTAGAGAAAGGTGATTTAATATTCACTAATCGATTTATTACGTTATGTTCACAACATGCCTTTATTGATTATTTAAAAAATTTGAATTTACCACGAGAAACTCCAATTTATGAATCTTATAAAAATACGTACTTTATCTTTATAGAATTTGATCAAATTGAAAATTATGCTTTGTTGTTAGCAAATGGAAAATTAAGATATTTCAATAATTGTTTATCAAAATGGAATGATCTTTTGATTAAAGTTAATTGATTTGTTTGTACTTTTTATTTTATCATGGTAATATAAAAATCAAATTCTAAAAAGGAAAAATAAACAAATGTGTTCGTCGACTGAAACTTCACCTCGTCTTATTGGTGTTTGTACTACTATTGATAGTGATTCAAATATTATGCTTCAACAGTTACTATCAACATGTCCAGACTTTTCAGTTCGTAAGATGCTGGAAAATCAGATTGAAATTCAATATAATTATGAAGTCATGTCTAGCGAAGAACGACATGAAAATAATATTGAAGTAGTTGAATATGATACGATTCCAATCTCTTCTGAGACTCATACCATTGCATTTGGTACGATGATTAGTGAAGAATCATATACTTTTCTACTAGAACTACAGACTTTTAATTTTAATAATGATCTTCGTAATATTTTAATCTATGCAATCTATAGCACCTTTGATAAGGTTCAAATGATAAATGCTGAAAGGTGTATTGATGACGGTGATGAATATGACAGTCTTACTTGAATCTATAGGCCCAGGCCCCTATTACTATAATTAAGTATTATTATTTAATGGCTCCCCGGCCCCTTTCTCTTAAGTCTCTCTGTGAGATCGTTGTATAGCCCCTATTAAATTTCTGTAAAATAATCACTATTAAAACATAACCACAAAACAGTTTAAATAAAGTGTCTATCTGTAAAATACGTGATAGTATGTATCTATGTTAAACACCTCAAGATCAATATTGACAAATGTATCAGAAGAAACTCATATCAAACTTAATGAAATGATTGGTCCTTGTGCTTATTCATTAATTGAAAAATTAAAAAGTCAGTTGTTTGCAAATTTGATACATGAAAAGTATGAAGAATTTTGCAAGAAAAAAGAACAAGAATCAACACAAATTCCAGAAAATATCTGTCTTTCTGACGATTGAAAACACGACCAATTCAAATTCCAATCTTTAAATACAAAGACAATTCTCAATGCCAAAACTTTCATCAAAAAAGATTCTTGAAATTATTCTTCCACAATTAAGCACGCAAGAAGTCAAAGAAGATGTAATTGCAATTTTTGGTGCTGATCAACTTGATATTGAAAAAGTGTGGAAACAATGGACAAATATAAAACAATGGAAACGATTTTCAAAATGTAAAAATAAAAGTGAACAAGGTAATCTAGAATTTATTGAATTTACTGAATTAGATTCTAACATAATTAATGAATGCAATATTCCAGCTGGACCTCATTTTTGTTTTGATCAATTTGGTGATTCAAATCAAGATCTTGTGACAAAAATTTATATTGAAAATAAACAAGGCGAATGTTGGCAACGAATATTTATTCCCAATAATGATTTGGGAGACAATTTTCGACTTGAAGTGTACACCACACCAGATGATATGGAGATTATAGGGTGGGATGTCGTAGTTGATTAAAGGTGAAAAATAATCGCTGATAAGTTATAATCTTAATATGAAGAACTACAATAGGTTATTAAAAAATGAATGGGAATCATTGCCTATAGGCTCTTTAGTCATTACTCATCTTGATACAATTTGTATAAAATTAGGCAAATTAGAAGAAAGATATAACTTATGGATTGATATTCCCAAAGATAATTTTATGATCTTTTTGGGAATATCAAAAAATAAACAAAACTTACAATTTTTATTTAACAATCAAAAACTTGATTTTCTTCAATATGAAACAAGGGACAAAGATCCATTTTCTTTGGTGATTTAAAATGTCATATTTCCACAATATTCCAATTGGTTCTTTGTTGTTTTTAGGTAATGTAAAAAGAAACATTTACAAAACAAATTATATTTCACCCAATCCAACATCAGTAAAAGCTGGAATTGCTGTTTTGGTGATTGATAAAGATTTCACATCAGATCCTCCTTATAAATTTTTAAAAATAATTGTTGGTAATGTTGTTGGTTGGGTGACTCAACAATGTGATGATAGAGTCATATCATGTTAAAGATTGGAAGACTTTATCATTTTGACGTGATTCAAAATTTTGTTTCACTTTATGAAAAGTATGATGATGGTTCTTTTTGTGCCAAATTAACAAAATCATGTCTTTGTTTAGTTATAAATAAAGCATATGATGCACCACGAGGAATAAGAATGATTCAAGTGATTCTTCCAAATGGAATTTTTTGGGTAGTTGAACATATAGCAAAATTAACTCCGATATATTAGAATACAACTTATGATTGAATTTGGAAAGCTTTATCGTTTTGAAGTAATTAATGACACCACTTTTGTTCCACTTTATGAAAAGTATGATGATGTTTCTTGGCGTTCAAAATTGACAAAATCATGTTTTTGTATTGTTGTAAATGAAGCATATGATTTACTACGTGGAATTAAAATGTTTCAAATCCTTTTTCCAAAAGGAATCTTTTGGGTCACTAAAACAAAAGCTAAATTATCTCCAATCTATGTGATAGATTAATCATGTTAGAAATTGGCAAACTTTATCGCTTTAACAATATCAGTGTTCCACTATTTGAAAAATATGATAGCGTTGTAAATTGTAAAGATATGCATAAAAAAATGACGTATTGTTTAATCGTTAATACAAAAGAACACTCAACACCACTCATGAATTATGAAATGATTCAAGCAATATTTCCAAATGGAATCTTTTGGTTTGTGAACAGTATTTTTACATTAGAAGGTGCAATTTCAATTTAAATATGTTAGATTATTGTCATGTTAGAGATCGGAAAACTTTATCATTTTAAATTGAATTCAGATCTATGGTTTGTTTCACTTTATGAAAAGTATGATGATGGTTCTTATCGTAAAAAATTAACAGAACCATGTTTTTGTACTATTACAAATAAAGCACTTGATGTAGAGCGAGATGTAATGATGATCCAATTATTACTTCCAATTGGATTCTTTTGGATTACAGATAAAGATGCAAAATTAACGCTATCGAGATAAGGTTATTCTTATGATTCAAATTGGAAAACTTTATCATATTACTGCTAGACAAGACGAATCAGGTACTGATTACATTGCTCTTTATAAGAAATATGATGATATAGATCATGATGAATTACATGAAATAAATTATTGTATTGTTGTAAAGAAAGCATCTCATATAATAAATTATGGAAACAATGAGAAAGACATCTTTAAGATGATTCAAGCAATATTCCATTTTGGAATCTACTGGTTTATCGAGAATGATGCAATTCTAACTCCAATGTGATAGAGTTATTCTCATGTTGATGGTAAAGTGTTTCAAGGGAAATCTGATAAAAATCAAAAAACGTAAGATTTACACAACTCATCAATTCACCACTGAAATTGGTACAATCACCGGAACATTACTCATCGTTGAATCTCGTAGCACATTGCAGATGAAGGCATTGAAAGTTGTTTCATCTCTTGGCGTTGGTTGGATTTCACAAAAGAAATCTGACAAAATAATTGAATTGGGTGAATAAAAATGTTCAAAACTGGTGACATCATTCAATTTAAAGAAGATGCTTATTATGATGCATCTATATGGGATGGTGATAGTGGATATGGGACAAGACCTATTCATCGCGTTCAACAAAATGACATAATGTTTATTGTGAAATTTGACAAAGATGATGAATATCTTCATGTAGTTTTAGGAAACGTTTGTGGTTTTCTAAATTCAGCTTGGATAAAGTCACTTAAAAAGCTTAACAAATAAGTGTAATTCAACAATCAACGTGATAAGATAAGAGTACAAACATGCAAGATCTACTCAATAAGTTCAAAGAATCTGGCACAAAAGTAATTGGAATCGGTCCAGGAGACTCTCGAAAGTTTACCATTAAATCTGATATGAAGCTTCATGAAGATGGTGGATGCACATCTTCTGAGGAAATTGTACGAACAGTCCCACTTAATGTTCTTGGTTTAAACTTTAAACAAGCTGTTTACTTGAATAGTATTGATGTTCAAAGTGTTGAGAAATTTCTTGAAATGTGTAAGATTCCAGAAGAATTTAAGAAACTTAAAAAAGAACTTGGAATGAAAGCAAAAGAAATCAACTCCAAAATTGAACTTGGAAAGTTGTTCCTTGGAATGTGATCAACTTTTTGTTACTAAAGAAAAATGCTTGCTTTGGGATTCGTCAGTACTTTTTTGTTCACTCATCATTGGTACACTTTCAGAGAATGAAATAATCTTAATTTTAAATAAACCAAAACATCTATTATTAACAAAAAGTCTTAACGAAATTTGGAATTGGATTTATGGTAAGTCAAGCAAAATATGAACCTTTATAAAGTAAAAACAAAAAGATTCCTTTGGAGTGATGATGAAATTAATTCAATAATAATTGGTGATGTTAATGTTAATGAAATTGTTGTACTTTTAAGTAAAAGTATAGAAAGAGATGATATGATTAAAGTACTAACTAAACAACAAGTTGGATTTATTTATGATCATTCGCTTAAAAAAATATGAATCTTTTTGGAAGAACGATTTTCCAACTACAGATAATTTTATTTGTGATTTAAAAAAGGGAGAAATTCTAATTTCTTTAGAAGAAATTGATCCTTATTTAGGATTAGTTAAAGTTTTATCAAAATCTCAAGTTGGTTATATCAGAACAACGTCTTTAACAAAAATATGTTAGTTCAAGGATCAATTTGCCTTTGCACAGTACAATTTATTACTGTTACTAAAAGTTGTGATGAATTTAAAATTATTGGTCGTTTAAGCAATAAAGATCTTATTCTTATTTTAGAAATAGACAATAAACCTAATTGGGTAAAATCTATTTCAAAATTTGGAATTGGCTGGCATATAATTAGAGGCTTAAAATTGATCAAATGACAAATAAAGATTTATATCAAGTCACACGTCAACTTCCATTTTATCAAGATGTTATGTCTATGGTAGAAATTGATGGTTTAGTTCCTGGAGACTATGTCTTTCTCTTAGAGAAGATTCCAGGACTTCCATATCATGTACTTACAAAATTTGGTGCTGGTTACGTTTATAATCGTTTTATTTTATCATCAAAACAAATCTTCTGAGTCAATTCACACATATTATAACCTTTGAAATAAGGTACTTGATGTGCTTTTGACCCGAGATTAATCATCAAAACAAATCTATATACTCATCCATTCTAATCATAAAAGCACTTCTCAATTGATTTGAGAGTGAGGAAATTTGATTAGATGAATGAGATTTTGTATGTTTTGTGATTGTATGGGAGAGATGTGCCTTAATAAGGCATGTTGGATAGACGAGCAGAGAATTTGACGTAGTGCATCAAACAATAATACTTGATTTGATGAAACATCTTCACATTGATTTTGATTCGCAATTCTTTTGCAAGAATCTCAGCTTTATTCCATGCTTCAATTTCTTCTTCAAGCAATTGAATTCTATGAATCGCTGATTTTTTTAAACGTTTATCTTTTGTTCTTACCTTGGGCCAGCCCCTTTCATACTTTATCCAATAATCTCTTGATTCATCAAGAATCACATGTCCACACTCATGAATCAATCCAATTAGTTGACTCTGTAAAGAAGGTTTTGAACAAATCTTTATAAGTCTTCGTGTCTGATAAATTTCATCGTTATACTTGGGATCAAATATAACTTTGTACTTATGTTCATCACACCACTTCACCAACTGTGTGATGTATTTTGCTGATTGAGCCTCTTCTTTTTGTCGTTGATGAAATACATCAAGAGAGGTGAAGTTTTGTCGGCGAGAATTGACTCGCCGACAAGCTTCTTTTTTAGCGTTAAGTTGATTCCATTCCGCCAACTTTAATCATCACTCCTTTGCAGGTGCGGCATCCTTGCCAAAGACTCCGAGGATGATTGGCATCATGAATGGATGCACAATTTTGATATTCGCCTGAGTCTTATCATTCGGCTCAGTTACAAGACTCTGCCAGAAGTGAACAACAAGCTCACCAGGAAGCTTGGTAACGAAGCGTCCGATATTCGTTGCTTGTTTCTTCGTAAAGACATTGTCTCGACCGTATGCAACAATCTTCTCAATACAGATGTTCCACTTCTCTTGTCCAAGACCTTCGATCTTGTCTTCAACTTTTGACCAATTATCAAGAATATCCTTCGCAGAGATCTGACGCTCAATATTCTTAATGAAACTCACAATCTGATTCGCAACATTCGATCCAACAAATCCCATCCAGAGTTGGAACATCTGCTGAGAAATTGGGCATTTCGGTCCACCCAATTCAGCATCATAAAATCCAAGAGTTTGGCAAACTGTGTCACCACGCTCAAAACTTCGTCGAGAAGACTCAACATCACCGGGATTTGCCTTCGTGCTTGGATCGATTGCAGTCGTATGAGCACGAACAAAGTCAATCAGGTACTTGTGAATGCCACCACCATCTTCAGTCTTTGGCTTGGATGCCCAAGCAAGCCAATCTTCAACAGTTGGTTCAAGATCGCAAGTCCAAAAACGATCGAGAAGTGCAGGATCCATGTCGTTGATCTGATAACGACTGTCATTGTTGATGCAAGCAAAGACTCGAGTTCCGGGATGCAACTTCTTTCCATTCAACTCACGATCAAGAATGATCTGGAATGCTGCTTGCATAACCTCGGGAAGAGCTCGATTGAACTCATCAAAGAAGAGAACAACTGGTCCTTCACATGCTTCAATGTACCAATCGGGATGAGCAAATCGAGTCACACCATTGATGAGCTCAGGAAGACCAACCATGTCACCTTCACTCAACTGGCTGAGTCGCTTATCGATAACACGAAGCTTGAAATACTTCGCCAATTGAAAAATGATCTTGCTCTTTCCAATTCCATGAGGGCCTCGGACAAGAACAGAGATATCAGCGGGAAGATTTTGTGCACAATAAACGAAACTTGCGATGTCCATTTCGACGTTTTTCCTTGTTTTGGATTGCGTCTTTGCAATCCGTAATTGATGTAACTACTATACCCAACATCAAACAGAAAGACACACGAATAAGCTGAAATAAATCAATTCGAAAAGTGAAGGTCTGCTTGCTCTATAGTACAGTCTCTCTATCAACAGAGCAACTTACAAATCAACAAAGAATAAAGAGAGACTCTCTGAATTTAGTGAATCTCTTCAATAGTTGATATAGAATGTTTCTACAAAGTTCAAAAGGAAGAAATCAAATGTCAAAATTGGTTCAAAAAACTCTTCTTTCTCGTCGTGATGAAATTGCAAATGGAACGAATGTTCTTGAATTGCATATGGATCCGAGACTTGAACAACGATGTCTGACTGGAATCAAATGGGCAGATGCTGTTTTCGGAGCGAATGAGTGTGAGCAAGGAATCACACCATCTTCCAGCATTCTTTTCTCAGGAACTTCTGGAGCTGGAAAAACCACGTTTTCTCTTCAACTCGCTGATTCTTGGACTGCACAAGGAAATGTGTGTCTTTATAACACATGCGAAGAGAGTGCACTTCAAGTTCGAAAGGCAACAAAGCGTCTAAATCTGAAGAATGGGTTCATTATCAGCGAAGATCGAAAAGTTGTTGATGTGTTGAAACATGCTGATTGGTTACGAAAAGAGAATCCCAACAAAAATCTTCTCATTATCTGCGATTCATTGCAACGACATGATGATGGATTTTATCCTGATGGGACAATCAACTCTGCGAGCACAGTTCGTGTGACCGAGATGTTTACGAATTATTGCAAGGCAACGTATGCATCAACTCTTCTCATCTCTCAAGTCACAAAGAATGGTGTATTCTCTGGTAAGAATGCAATCAAACATGATACCGATGTGCATTGTCACATCTATATCGAGAAGTCTCCCAAATCACCTTGGTTTGGTCAGAGAGTCTTTCAACTCGACAAGAATCGATTTGGTCGCTCGGGTCACGGATATGTTCTTGGAATGGATGGATCAAAAGGACTCATTGAACAGGAGTATTTTGAAAATTCTTTGAACGATTGATAAGACAAACATTCACTTATTCTTCCTTAGCTTTTTCACTTAATATAATTGTGCAACTTCCAACTTTGAATGGTATAGTGGTCTCATGATGGATGCAAAACTAAAGATTGTTTTTGATAAAGTTCGCAACGCTCTTTCTAATGCAAAGCTCGAACGAGCCGTAAAAGAGTGGGATTTAGTAAAGCCAAAGCTTGAAAAGATCACCGATGCTGAAAAAGTTGATAAAATTGTTGAATTTTACACTGATGAAACAATTGTTGAATGTGTCAAGTACGAGCAACATCAAATCGAAATTGATGATGCTTTGCCAACATTCAAGTTTGATGAACTTCTTTTGAATTGGTTGACTTCAAATCCATTCTTTCTTGAACTTTCAAGGTGGATTCGCAAGCGTGCAGTTTTTAATAAGCCAACTGCTTCAATGTGTTACAACACAGAAACTGATGACTTTGAGTTGCATTATAATCCACGATGGTTCGTATCGATTATTCTCAAAGATCCAAAGGATGGTGTAAAGCGAGTCGAAGGTGTTCTTTGTCATGAATTTTATCACAATGTTTTTCGACATGTTACAACTCGTCGACGAGAACCATTTTATCCTTGGAATCTTGCAACAGACGGTGCCATTGATTCTTTGATTGTTTCTTCTGGTGGTCTCGTTGCTCCTGGAATGATTGTCCCGGGAGAACCTTGGAGTGCACCAACTTGTGGACGAAAGTTGACTCCACAAGAAGAGATGATGGCACAACTCAGTGATCATATCAAAAGTTGGCCCAAATTGATGGCAAGTGAATGGTACTTCGAATCACTTATGAAGTGGTCTGAAGAAACCGGAAACAAATTTGGGAAGAAGGGAATGAAACCAAAGGGAGGCTCAGGAGGAGGTGGTGGTGAAGGTGAGGAAGGCGAAGGAGATGAGTTCTCTCCTCCTGGTCAAGGACCAAATTCTCCTTCACATGATTCTTGGGACTCAATTCCTGAAGAATATCGAAAACTTGCTGAAGAGAAGATGAAGAACATTCTTCGCAAAGCTTCAAGGAAAGCAGAGAATACTCAAAATGGTTGGGGAAATATTCCTGCAGAAATTCGTGAGTTGATTCGTCGAAGCGTTGATGGGCGAATCAATTGGAAGTCTGTTCTTGCAAACTTTGTTGGAATGTTTACGACAGGAAAGCGATCGACTTCGATCAAACGAATCAATCGTCGTTATCCTTACATTCATCCAGGTGTCAAGAAGGGTCGAATTGCTCACATTGCAGTCGCAGTTGATCAGTCTGGTTCAGTTGATGATGTTCAGTTGCAACAAATCTTTGGTGTTCTTGGTTCTCTTGCAAAGCGTGTCAACTTCACTGTGATTCCTTTTGATCACACTGTTGATGAAGAGAATATCTTCGAGTGGAAAAAAGGAAAGTTGCCTGAAATCAAACGAACTCGTGCAGGTGGAACGAGTTTTGAATGTGTTTGCAATTATGTAAATCATCCAAGTCGTCGAGGAAAGTGGGATGGGCTTCTGATTTGTACCGATGGTGAATGCAGTGATCCAGGTCCAAGTCGAATCAAGCGTGGTTGGGTTGCGACCCCAAATCATAAATTGCTATTCAGCACGAATGAGCTTGTTGTCTCAATGGATGAAACTTCAGACGTTCCAAATAAAGGAGTTATTCGATGATTGACGCATCTTCAGTTACTCAAAAGCCAACGTTTAAATTTGTCAAGGGTGATATTGTTCGATTCTCTCTTGACAATACTGAAAACAAAATTACAGGTGAAATTGTTGGACTTGTTGTATCTGGAAAGAATCTAAAACAACAATTCTATTCCGTCAAGACTTCTGATGGTGTGACACATAAAATTGCACAATCCAAACTTGTTTGGCTTCTAAATTAGGTCACTGTTAAATCAGCGACTTTGGAATGTAAAAGCCTTGTCGATGAAGTATAACTAAGATCAACAACGATGGTGGGAACAAAGGAGTTCCCCCATCAACCTCAAGGGAAAATAAAATGACGACTGTTGTAACTGTTAATGCTGCTGATAATTCTTCTTCTGTTGCTGATGAGATTGTTGCTTCTGTGATCAAGAGCACGAAGGTTCGCAAGGAGCGAGTCAAGAAGGAGAAGCCTGTTCGTACTGTTCCTGCTCACATGAGTAAGATCGAAAAGATCGCTGCACAACTTCCAGAGCTTGATGATGTGACTCAGTTGATCTTTGATGATGCAAATAATCTCACCACTTCCAATCTCAATGCTCTTGTTGCTCACATCAATGTTGTGATTCGCCGTCGCGGTGTATCTTCTTGTTGTGAATCAACTGAGAAGCCTGTTGTTGGTCAGCGTGTTGCAATTGTCAGTGGTGATGCAAAGTTCATTGGCAAACAGGGAACTGTGGTAAAGGTTCAGCGAATTCGTTGCTATGTCCAACTTGACTCTCGAGACAAGGAAGATTATTTCTTCATCTCTGATGTTGTTGCACTTGCAGCAAGCGAAGATGAACTCAATGATGCCCTTGATCTTTCTTCTGATGAAGAGGATGAGGAGGAAACAACTGAATCAGTGACTTCTGATGGTGAAACTGAACTCGCTGATGATCTTTCCACGATTGCTGACGAAGAGGAAGTCGCTCAGGAAGAAGTAACTGACGAGGCAATTGCAAGCTAAATTTACACTTCACAGTGAGTGTGATAGTTTACCTCAATTGGAATAGAGTCTATCTATGTTGGCATTCTTCTCAGTCTTCTTGACAAGTTGTGTCTTTGGATTCTTTCTATTGATAATTAAACTATCACGCTTCTCAGCCGGTCTGACAGCTTTGGTAGGACTTGCGATAGGAGTGATAGGAGCCCATCTAGGAAACATAACCACGATGTGGTGGGGATTTGGTTTGATGGCATTCACAGCATTCCTGAGAGTGTTGTATTATGCAATCAAATAAGCCCAGGCCATAAGGTAATGAAGTGAAAAATGGATGATATAACGATTGAATTCATTCTTAAGATTCTTGGTTATGTTTTTTTGCTTATCATCTTCGCAACATTATTTGGTGTTATTTGCAACATGATTGTCTGGGGATTGATTGTTCACTTTATAAAGGCTATCATACAATGAGTGCAATTTGGCATGGAATTAAATTTCTCTTTCTTTGTATCGCTGCATTTGCTCTTGCTTTAGGTGTTCTTACACTTTTTGGACTCGCTGAAGTTTATCTCGTTTGAAAGTTGAAAGGAAAAAATGGTAGATATTTATGTTTCTGAAGACCCGTACATCAGTTATGTACTTGTCCAAATGGTAACGAAGAGTGGACAATACTACAATCGAAGTGAAGCTTGGCGAGACATTGGTGGAGGTCGAGTCACAATTAATGGGTATGTGCATAATGAATTGCACACAATTCTTGAACCAGGAATCTATGCAGTGAATATTGGTGACTCGAAATACACGATTCGAGTGAACAATAATGCTTATGAGGCTTAGAATCTATTAAAGAGAAACTAACTTCAACAACTAAAATTATACAGAGCATCTATCGTGAGACAATTGTAAACTAAAACAATTGTCATATTTGGGAGCGTAGCTCAATTGGTAAGAGCAACGGGTCTATATTCCGTGAGCGTCTGATAAGCGCAAGGTTAGGGGTTCAAGTCCCTTCGCTCCTACAAATCTTCAATCCAATAATTCTAATCATCCCACCACAAATTAATTCAAAATTCACTGAATTAACGAAATTCCAGTCATTCCATTATTTTCTATTGACGATGCCAAAACGACGTTCTGATGTGTATTAGCACATGAGGATAAAACTATGTCAAGTGCCGTTTAATTGTCACTCATTAAATGTCAAATGGTGAGTGACTATTGGCAATGGTTAGGGTAGAGTATCAATATCAACTGGCAATCAACAAGACAAAATCAAAAAGGTAAGGATATCAAAATGTTTGAAAACAAAGCTTCTGCATTCTCTGCTCTCAAGACTCTTGTCACCACGTATGGAGCTGCTGTTACTCTTACGCTCCTTGATGATGGAATCACTGCTCGAGCGAAGATCAATGCTTATGGACGCGGTCGAAGGACTCTTGAGCAACAGCCTTGGATTGCGACTCGTGAGTGTTGCCGAGTCATCAAGAAGGAAGTCACTGATCGCAAGGAACGCAAGGAAAGTGGTGATGTCAAAGTCACTGCTGATGATCGCAAGATTGTGACGAAGTTGCTTGAACAGTTCGGTGCTGATGATGTCTGTGGTATGGTTGCAAAGCAATTCGCAAAGCAGGTTGACATGTCTGAATACGTTGAATTGTGCAAGGAACACATTGCTCGATTGCATGATCGTAGGGCAAAGTTCTTTCCGAGTGACACTGCTGTGAATCTTGGCGTTGTCACCATTGTTCCAGAACGTGAGGCAACTCGATAATTATGTGTATGTGATTGAGAAGGTATACACAAAATTCGTATACCTTCTCAATTGCTTCTCTAAGTGAATTTACTGTCTAATTTAGATAGATTCACTTAGAGAAGCAATTGAGGAAAAGGTAACAGTAACATGAATACAATGTGGGCACTTTATCTCGATGATGACAAAGAAACACGCATTCACCCAAAACATTATCGAAGGGCATACACTTCTGCACAAGCAATTGAATTTGTGAAAGAGTATGGAAAGCCTTACATGATGAGACTTGATCATGATCTTGGCGATGATGACACAACAATGGAATTTCTGAAATGGATGGCAGAGAATTCTTCTCTTGACATTCCATACATCATCCACTCTGAGAATCCAATCGGTCGACAGAATATCACTTCTTTCATTGAATCTTGGAAACGAGTGAATCTTTAGATTCAATGTGATATAGTCTATTCATAGTCAAGGAAGTTGAAACAACTTCTGTAAAGGAAATCAACATGAATTTTGAAATCATTGCAAAAAACAAAATAAATTATCTTCTTGTTAAAGAAGCACAAAAATTTTGTTCTCTTGATGAAGATTGTTGTTTCATTACAAGCGAAGATGACAACTATTACTTTTTTAGTAAAAAATTGAAGTTTGTTCACTTGTGGTTTGATAATAGTTGGATTATTTCTGATTGTTATTCAACACCTAAGTGGCGTGAGTATTTCGTTGGATTACTTTCATGTTATAATGGCACACAATATTCAAAAGAATCAACGGTGCAAACCACGACTCAATTCTCTTACGAAGATATGATCAAGACTGTGACAAAAGAGACTTGGAATTTGCTCAAACCGGAAATTCAGGCAAAAATCATCACAAAACTTACTGTTTGATTCTTTGTGTGAATATCTTTCTTCCTTATGATAGATTGAATCTACAAGTTGGAATGAATGAGTCAATCAAATGCCAATCGTAAATAAGAAGCTTTCATCTGTCATTGCAGAAGCGACTCAACTCAATCGTGAAATCAAAGAACGTACTGCAAAACTTGATGCACTGAAAGTCATCATTCGCAATGAAGCAAATAAAGTTGCAACAAAAGCTGACAGTGATGAAAAATTGGAATTTGAAAGCGATGCTGGAATCTGTTCAGTTTCATTCGTAAGTGACTCAGTATCTTTTACGAAGGATGCAAATCCAATTGCACTCAAGGAAACACTCCCAGAAGACATCTGGAATTGCCTCTTTGTTGAAGAGGTAAAACTGTCCAAGGAATTCAAAGAAACCTTTGTATGCCTTAACAAGGGTCATCAATCCATCGTCTCGAAGATTGTCCAGGCAAAATCCAATGAACCCCGCGTGACACTTCCACGCTGAGAAATAATTCATTGTGTGTATATCTTCCTTCCTTATGATAGATTGAATCTACAAATCAAGGAGAAAACATCATGAAAGATCTCAACATCAGACCAATCACTTACGAAACAGCTCGGAGGAATAGTCTATTACATGCATTTGATATTCTTCCAAAACATAAGGATACTTTTCAGTATTTTTATGCTGATATTGATGGAATTGACATGATTTGTGTTCAGTACTTTGGAAATGAATTGCGAGATCTTTTTCAAAGGGATTCACAAAAAACTCTTAGAAGTTATTATTTACATCCAACGAGCAATGAATGGTTTGAATTTTCAGAAGATGAACAATTTGAAATTGAAACTTATTTCACCTCTGAACCATTGATCACAAAGGTTGAACCACAAATGAAAAATCCAAGTGTTTCTTTTGAATACACAATTATCAATTCCGAAAAAGCATTGAAGTTGTGTCCATCTCTTGTTACTCTTGTCACTTTCAATAAAAAACGTGTCTTTTATCTTGATGCCAAAGTTAACAACACAAAATGTTTTTGCATCTTTTATGAAGGTCTTCCGTTATTTAACACTACACAAGATACAACTTCTTCAATGCGAAGAGGTTATGTTTTCAATAAAGACACTTGCAAATGGGACGCTTTAGACTTTGATACTGTTTCATTTCTTTCTAGTTCACTAGCTGGTGCACATGAAGGTTGGACTGTACATAACGAAGTTGCTCCAACGATTGTAAATCAAAAAGTCACAGTTGAAGAAATGATTTCAACGTTGACTCTTAAAGAATGGGCAAAACTAACAAGTGACACTCGAGTCGCTATCATTGAAAAGTTCTTCAAGAAGTGAACAATAATTTCAATTAGGATAAGGTAGAACAATGCCAAATTCATTCAAGTTAATTTTCACAGCATCTTTTCTTCGTTATTACCTCAACCCGTTCTTTACAATCACCGCAGTGTTTCTATCGTGGACTGTGAATCATTCTCTTTTCATGTGTCTTGTTCACTTCTTTTGCTCTTGGATTTACGTAGTCTATTATCTTCTCGTTTACTTTCATTCAACACTTCTTCCAATCATTGAGAATACGATTCATTGGTGCAAACATCTACCAATGTGAGATATACTTAAATCTCACAATCAATAAAAAAGAGGAAATGCCATGAAGCCTTATGGTCTCCGCGTGATCGAATATCCTGACGTTGCTGACATCCAAATGATGGGTGCAAAGGGACGTTGTGGAAAATTTCCATCAAAATGCGGTAAATATCGTGGTTATTGTTGGGGTGAAAGCAAAGCTGCGACAAGGAGATATTGGAAGCGAAAGGCTCGTGTCTTCAACAAAGAAGAAATCTCAAACGCCATCAATGATCATGAAGTGAATATCTAATCTTAACATGATAGACTAAAACAATGGATGATGATGATGAACTTAAAGTAAGAAAAGACATTGATCCAAAAGAACTTCGATCACCAGAAGTTCTCGCTGCAATTCTTCGTAATGCTGGGAGGATGATAGCAAAAGCAAGAAAACGTCTCAAAAACAAAGCAAAATCTTGGAAGTCTGAAATTTGGGAGTGATCATGAAATTCTCGACAATTTTTCTTTCTGCGCTCACCGGCATCATTCTTGGAACCTTGATTGGAATTTCTTCTGCTTTGGCAGCAGACAATGGTCCAGAAATGATAAACCCTTCATATCCAGTTGTGATTGCTGATCAATCAGGTGTTCTTATACCAGTCTCATATCACTCTGCAAGATTTCATAACTGAATATGAATCTTTTAATAAGACAAATATGATCATATCAATTCATAAATCTTGTGTATATTTAGTGTAGGATTTATGAATTGATATGATCGTAGGACAACTTGCAAAAATAAAATACACAGTTCCAGGTTATCATGAACCAATTGTTGGATTTAACTCAACGAAAATCAATGAACTTAAAAAAGGAGAAATTATTGTAATTATTGACGAAGAGTCAATACATTATACAAAAATCTTGTCACAAATAGGCGTTTGTTACACATTTCCAGCAGCTCTCAAAAAGTGTTAATCATTCCGATTTGAGATAGATTGTAATCATGAATCATGCCAATCTGTTTTCAGCAAAACAAGTTTGCAGAGTTCTTCCAGAAATTGAAGACGTTCTTACACAAAGAAAACATGGTTGGTTAACACCAAATGAGTTGGTATTTGTAATTGAGACACCATATTATGGTCCAACAATGTACAAAGTTTTGACTCGTTTCGGTATTGGATATGTTGAGCAACATTTTTTGCAAGAGGTTCAATCATAATGAAAGAAGAATTATTTGGATTCATTCTTGGTGCTTCAATTATGTTGCAATTTACATGTGCACCACAAATTCCAAATCAATATTATCTATACTTCGATCCAACAAATCCAACTGAAGATCGAGTCGCATTTGAAGATGCAGTCAAACTTTGGAAGCATTGTGGTGCAGTTGACATCGTTGTGACAGATATTCTTTCTTCTGAAGATGTTGTTCCGATTACATATGTAAAATCGCTTGAAGGAAAGAAACTTGGTGAAATTGAATCAGTCGGTCTTGGATTTGTTCCAGCAAGAATAAATTACACACATGATTGGATGCAGACACACTTTACTCAAAGTGATCAAATTATCTATAGAACCTCAATATTTGCACATGAACTAGGTCATCTTTTTGGACTTGATCATAGTGATGATGTTAAAAATGTAATGTACAAAATTTCACCAGTCACAGCAATTATCACGCAAAAAGACTGTGATATGGTATTTCAACTGCGGATGTGATGGCAAACAAGTAACTTCTTCATTCCAGATTGACCTCAAGTCACTTTCTAAAAGAATCCAATAATTCCATACAGTCCTATAGTACAGTGATTCTTACAGTGAGTGAATCTTAACGAGCACTATGATAGATTCTAATTCAAGTTTGGAGAGACAAAATGAAAAGCATCAATCTTTCTCATGTTAGACTCATCAATGCTGCGACAGTTCTACAAATTGTAGTTCTTCAACAGAAGGCTCGTAAGTTGTACGTTGAATCTTCACCAAATCTTGCAAAGTTCAATACGAAAAAGTAAGTGAATCTTGTATCTTATTGTATTAGTATCATAATCACAAGCAAGGGACAAAAAATGAAAACGTTCTATCTTCTTCTCATCAATATGATCCCAGAGAACTATGATGTTTATCTTCTTCCAACTGAAGAGGTGACTCCTGAGCAATTGCAGAAGCTTGAAGATAGTCATCAGTTCTGTGTCAATGGTGATACTTGGCAAGAAGTTCCAGGACAAGCAATGTTGTATGTGAATGCTATGCGTCATGAAGAAATAGAATATCAAAATGGAACAGGTGGTGGTTGGGCAAAACACAAGTTTCTCGATTCCAATGTGCCTGGTGTGATTACTCGTGTCTTTAGCACTTCGATGTTTCTGTAAAAAGTGGTGTACAAGTTCTTAACTTAGAGTATAGTAAACAAGTTGGAAGGATGGCAGAGTGGTTGATTGCAGCGGTTTTGAAAGCCGCCGAAGGTGTGAAAGCCTTCCAGGGGTTCAAATCCCTTTCCTTCCGCTATGAGTTGATGCAGCGTTGCATGCGATTTCAACTTGTATATTTCATTATAATCTATTCGTAGACTATAGTGAGAGAAAACGTCAAAAGCATTCAGTTGTGGCCACAATTGTTGACGCATTATGTGTACCATTAGGGAGATGCTCCTGTACACGACTTATCCAAGTTGAACGAGTCAAATGGTGGGCTCAAGTAAACACTTTTTGTTTAATTGATAATATACGAATTATTCAAAAAACATAAATCCTTGAAATTATGAATAGTCTCTCATTAGAGAGGTAATGACTTCATATAATTTCAGGGAATTTGTGTTTCTTAAACTTACACACTTATAATTGAAGTGCAAATGATCAATCAACGAGGTAATATAAACTCATGATCAAGAATGCTACAAGGAATCACAAACAACTCGATTTTGCTTCTCTAAACGACATGATTGATGATGAATGGGATGAACTTGAAATCCCTCGTGGCAAAGGCAAAAAGTCAAAATCCAAAAAGAACAAAAAGAACGATTCTGACGATTGATTTAGAGACAATTACGCGATAATAGAAAACAAGGGAGAAACTTACAATGAGCAACATCTCAAATCTGATCAATAAATCAAACAAGAGTCTTGGTCACAAAATGAATGTTATTGATGCAACGTTCAGCGTTGATGTAACTGCACACATTGCAAGTTTCTCAATTATCGATAAAGACATCATACCAGCAAATTTCTCAAAGATGCTTCGGGAAACATCTCCAGGTCTTTCATGGACAAACGCCGGATGTGATGAAGCTATGATTGCATCATGGTTTCACAAAGTTGATGAAAAATGTAAAGTCTGTACCACGATGTTCATTGCAGATAAGAATACGTCAAAAGATTATGATGTCATCAAAGAGACAGCAAGAAAGATTGCAAAAGGAAAATTCAAAGGTTCAAAAGGAGTTTGGTATCTCATCAAGTCAGATGAATTGAAGGCGCCTTATGAATGATTCAAATCCTGATGAATTTCAACATGGAGACATTTTGACACATGCGAATGAAAGACGCTTTATAAAATTGTTTTTGAATCCATTTGAATTTGGTCCAAAACGTCTAAACAAAAAAGCAGACAAAGACAATGTTCTTGTTCACGGAAAAAGAATGTATGTTTATTTGGGACACAACAATCGTGGAGAACGTTGGAGTAGTCTAGACACAGCAAAAGTGCTTACATCAGATCATGGTGTTCGTTGGATATTCAAAGACGAACTTAAGAAACTTTGAGTGTAAATAAATCCCAATTGGAGTATAGTGAGGTTACATCATGAACAAACAAGAAGTAGAAGATCATTTTGATGAGCTTTACAAAAGTTTTGCAAAGTATGACGAAACTGAACAGCAAAAGATTTTCAAGTTTTTTGCTAAATTACAAAAAATTAACAATACCGAAATTGTTGTTGATGATGAACGTTATCCTTTGAATTCAAAACTTAAATTGTTTGGACCAACTTGTCATCACCGTGTTGAAATGCATCATTTCATTCTTCCAAATTTGTTTGATGGTTCACCATCTAAAATGGTAGAACATCAAGTAAATGAAAATGATGTTATCACTTATCTTGGAGAAACTTTCACAATTAAAAATGTTCACACACTTCTAAAGGTGAATGTTGAAAGGATTGGTGAATGTTGGATTGATCAGAGAGTTGTTCGAGGAAAGTAAATAAGTGAGTGTACTTCTAACTTTCTTAGATTATAGTTTACTCACAATCAAGGAAGGACAGTGTACCGTAAGCTCTTCACTTAGAAAGAGCTTCTTTGACTTATCTTGAAACACTTAGTATTGTGAGAATGTAAGGAATTTTTCTTTAGTATCACAAGAATGTAAGTGTTTCAAGATTTTTGGTCCTTTGGTGGAACGGCAGACACAGCGGATTTAAAATCCGCAGATCGTAAGATCATGAGGGTTCAAGTCCCTCAAGGACCACGAAGTGAATCTTTGATTTCTTTGTATTAGATTCTAATCTACACAAAAGGAAATGCAAAGCATTTCCGTAAAGGAATTCAAAATGTCGCCAAATCATTTTTCAATCATTGGCATCAATCAACTTCCAAAACATTGTCTAGAAGCATTTATTACTCATTTTCCAAGTTCACATAAAGAAAAAAATGTAACTTTTTTTCACGATTGTCGAAAACTTGATTTATACATGTTTTCAGAAACGTGGTTAGATGTTTATACTTGGAATTATCTTAATCAAGAATGGGTACCATCACCTATAAATTTGAAAGAACAAGCCAAATTCTTGATCTCCAAATACAAAATGAAAGATTCATCAACTATGACTGTTGATTACATGATCAACAAACTCACAACTGAACAATACGATTCACTTCCAAATGACATTAAACTTCTAATCTTGACTCGTAAATTGCTTGAAACTAAGTGAACTTTCCCCAGCATTGAAGTATAGTAAGTTCAACAAAGGAAATGCAAAGAACATGAATCCTCGAATTGTTTATCTCCGGAATGATGCAGGTGTCCCAGTTGGTTGTGTAGCAATGAAGTTTCTTCCAGAATCTGGAATTGTTCGTTATCAGATTTCTGTGCAGAATCCAATTGATAAGTTTAATCGTTCACTTGCTCGAACGATTGCGCTTGGTCGTTTGGATGTCAATTGGTATTCAGCAAGCTGTCAGGATCCTTGTGCAAGTGTTCACAAGTATACGTACGTGGTGATGCAACATATTGTTTCACATTCCAAATCATATCCAAAGCGTGCAGTGAAAGCTGCAAAGCAGTGGATCAATTTTGTTGATAGTATTTGGTCAGATGATGAAGAAGAAGTTTAAATCTTTTTGTTGATGTGTGTGTACATCTTCCTTCCTTAAGATAGAATGTACTTATAAGTTAAGTGAAGTAACACACATCAACAAAAAGACAAAAAATGAATTCTTCTGAATGTTACTACACTGTTATTTATACATATGATCATGTAGATCCAAACATTTTTGGAACTGCTTTACGATCTTTTCTTAGCTTAAGAGACGCAATAAATTTTCAAAAGTATTGCAATAAGAATACTGAACTTTTTTGTGACAAGAAGTTTGTTGTTGATGATTCAAAACTTTATATTTTTATCGTAAAGACTTCAAAGTCTTTCACAAAGAATGATCAAGTTGATTATGCGTTTATTCTTCAATTGATGGAATCTTAAATTCTCACTGGACAATAGCTCAGTTGGTTAGAGCGCGCTCCTGATAAGTGCGAGGTCGCCGGTTCAAATCCGGCTTGTCCAACAAATCTTTCTTTTTTTTGTAACTATCACAACAACAATAAGGTTTGAACATGAAAAAGTCATTCATTGTGATTTCGTTGATGCTTTGTGCTTGTGGTGTAGGATCAGATGGTGTCACTGCAAAGAACCCTCGTGGTCAAGTTGTATCAGGAATCGTGTGCTGTGGACTTATCAAGGGACGCACAATTCGATTCTAATCATTGTGTGAATTTCAATAAGTTATATGATAGATTCAATCTATAACAACAAAGGAAAACACAATGGAAACTTTCAGAATTAAAGATATTGTTTATGTTTCGAAAGCTGCAATCAAAGCATTTGAAACTCAATTTCAACTTACGCTTGACGAAACATGTACTTTTCTAAGTAGAAATACAACACTTGATACATTTTTCTTCTCTCGCAAATTATATCATTTGTATTTTTGGAATGGAGAACTTTGGACAATTAGTAATTACTTTTCAACAAAAGTATATATTGAACAATTTAATGATCTAATTGACGAACGAAACAATAAATCAAAAACCTTAAGTGAACCTTTAACTACTAAACCAAATGAATCTTTCACTCTTGATAAGATGCTTGCGACTCTGACTGAAGAAACTTGGAAAGAATTTTCTCCAAGTGAAAAAGCACGAATTATTGTTCAATTGCTTTCGAAGTGAATCTTTAC